>Ga0265297_10002989_pt1 | contig 32071 bp, 31 predicted proteins | sample Munlanlwell13791_FD_192502 | JGI IMG/M metagenome (GOLD analysis project Ga0265297, IMG submission 192502) | Leachate microbial communities from a municipal landfill in Southern Ontario, Canada - Leachate well 137-91 | ecosystem: Engineered > Solid waste > Landfill > Unclassified | place...
GGTAAAGATAAATTAAAGCTTATTGCAAAAAACTGAGCACTTTTCACTATCCCCTCTGCTGCTAATAAAAGCAAAATTAAGGATAATAATATTTTTCCAATATCCTTAAAAAAAGACTTAAACTCTGTCATGATTTTAGGAATTTTTTCTTCTTGGTCTCCAGCAAAAACTTTAAACCTCTCTTTATTAAAAGCAAGCCATAAAATATAGAAAAAGAAAACCGAAAGCAAAATCACTCCATCAGCTCTACCTAAAACTCCATCCCATAATAAAAGCATAGGCAAAACAGCAACAAAAGCTGTAAAAAGAGCGCTTCTTTCCAAAATTTTACCGTCAGTAGGAATAGATCGTTTTCCAATTAAAACAGACAAAGCTACAGCTACAGTTAAAGCTATTAAATTATTACCAACAATATCTCCAAACGAAAGTTGAGGAATATTATGAATCGCAGAGCTAATGCCTACAAAAAGATTTGGTACAGTACTTGCTAAAGCAACGATAAAAAAAGCAATCATAAAACTTCTCCAATGCAAAAATTCACTTATTCTTTTAAGACTATTAATAAGCCAATTTCCTGATAAATACAAAGCGTAACAAGATATTGCAAAAATTAAACAATAAAACAACAACATATAAAAAATGAATTAAAGATAAATTTTATTTTAAATATTTTTTTCCTTTTAATTCCTGAGGTAAATATTCTTGCTCTTCTTTGTAGTTATAATTAGGACTATATTTATATCCTTTGCCGTAATTCAAGTTTTTCATTAATTTTGTTGGAGCATTACGAATATGCAAAGGAACTGAAAGATTGCCATATTTTTTAATATCAGAAACGACTTTTTCATAAGCAACATACAAATCATTTGATTTCTTACATTTAGCCATATAGACAACCGCCTGAGCTAAAATAACGTTGCATTCTGGCATACCAATAAAATGACAGGCCTCATAAGCAGCTACTGCTTGATTTAAGGCCTGAGAATTAGCTAAACCAATATCCTCTGAAGCAAAACGAACTAGACGACGTGCAATATATAAAGGATCTTCCCCTGCTTCTAGCATTCTAGCCAACCAATACAAGGCCGCATTAGCATCAGAACCTCTCATTGATTTATGAAGAGCAGAAATTATATTATAATGCTCTTCACCGTTTTTATCGTAAAATAAATTTGATTTTTGAAAAGCTTCCTTAATAATATCTGCCGTAATATTAGTTGACAAAGATACAGCATATTCAAGAGCACCTAAAGCAATCCTAGCATCACCATTACTCATTTCTGCAATAAGTTTAATTATTTTATCATTAATTTTTATTTTTAATGCTCCCAATCCTTTTTCTTTATCTTCAAGGGCTCTTTTAATAATTTTTAATAAATAAGGCTTTGCTAATTGTTTTAAAACAAAAACCCGACAACGAGAAAGTAAAGGACCAACGACTTCAAAACTTGGATTTTCTGTTGTTGCTCCAATAAGAATAATTGCTCCATTTTCTATATGCGGAAGTAAGGCATCTTGTTGAGATTTATTCCAACGATGAATCTCATCAATGAAAAGAATCGTTTTTATCCCTAATCTTTTATTAGCTTCTGCCTCTGCTAAAATAACTCTTAAATCTTTTAATCCACTTGAAACAGCACTAATTTGTTTAAATTCTGATTTAGTTTTTTTAGCAATGATATAAGCTAATGTAGTCTTCCCGCTTCCTGGCGGTCCCCAAAAAATCATTGAAGGCACTTTATCTTCTTCAATTGCTTGTCTTAATAATTTTCCCTTACCAACTAGATCATCTTGACCAAAAAAGTCGCTTAGAGACTCAGGCCTCATTCTATCAGCTAAAGGTTTATTTTTATCCATATATTCTTAGATTTTAATCACTTTATTATATCATAAAACTAAGGATATTTTATAAACAAAACACCCTTCTCAGAGTGTTTATTGTTTATAGGTCTTTTTTGTTATTCTTTAGTTTACAAATTATTTCTTTTTACTAAAAACAAAGATATAAATCATCTCTAAAACACCAACCGTATTTACAATCAACAAAGGAATAAACCACCACTTATGATCGTTTTTAGCAGCTTTCCAAAGAGCGACTCCTTTCCAAGGTAACGACCAAGCAATGATCAAGAGAATAAACCAGGGATTCATTATTAAAAACTCTGCTATTTCTTCTATCATATTTTTATTTTTTATTACTTTTTCTTTGACCTTTTTTATTTTTTATACCAAACTTATGGGTTTCTCCTTCTAAACGAGGCGGCCGACGCAATGGTGAATCTTTTGTATTTTTTAATCTTTTATTTTTAATTCTTTTTTTCATATATTAAAGTTTATTATCTAAATTTTCCGAAACTGAAAAAATTTTATTAGTATGTCTAAAACCATTAATAATTCTTACTTTAGATTTTGGAACCTCAAAATATTCTGCTAAAACCTTAATTGCTTCCTTATTCGCCTGACCTTGCAATGGTTTAGATTTTACTTGTATCTCAAAATTATCTTTTGATTTTTTAATCAATTTTTGCTTCTTGGCATTAGAAAAAACCTTAACTTTAATTAACATTTTTATTTTCTAATTTCTTTCTTAAAGCTCTTTTAATTGCTATTTTCCTTCCAACAAAAATTCCGCAAAGGCCAATAAAAAGAAAAACCAAGTATTGAAATGTTTTTTCCATAAATAATTTATTTTCTCTTAAAAATTAATCTTAATTCTTCTTTAGCTTTTTCTAGGATTTTAATTTGTTTAGAATCTATTTTTTTACCTGCCCGATTGATATAAAAATTAAGCATTGACATTGCTGATTGAAAAGGAGAGCTCTTTCGTCTAGTACTTTTTTCAGCTGATTTTTTAAGGGATTGGGCTATTTTTTTAGGATCTTGCCAAGTAAAAACACCCCTTTCTAAATCCAAGGCATTACTTGTTGATGTTACTTTTTGAGCCCAATATTTTTTTGCGCTTCTTCCACTTCCCATTTAAACTTTATTTAAATTGGGTTTTAATTTTTTAAAGCTCTTCTTTTTGGAATTTTTCTTCTTGAGAAGCGTCTAATTTTCTTATTATCTTTACTAATTCAGCAACATGTTCTTTTTCATCGTCTCTGATATGAGCTAAAACTTTTTTTACTTCTTCATCATCAATTTCATCAATATGAACTTGATATAAGTTAATGGCATCTAATTCTCCAACTAAATCCTCTCTTAAAGCTATTAATGTTTTGTTATCCATATTTTAAATTAATTTTATTATTAACGACCTTTATGTTTCTAATTTTACTTGATTAATTATTTATGGTTGAAATAATTCTTCTGGCATAAATTCAACTTTTTCGACACCATCAAATTGTTTAGCAGTTTCTTCTATCTGAAACCATAAAATTCCTGCTCGACATGAACCACCAGAAGTTTTGTGCAAAGGATCTTCAAAAGTCAAAACTAGTGTTCCATCTGCTTTTAAATTAGCTCCGGAAAGAATCACCCCTTCAAGTGGAAATTCTGTTGTTATCCCTTCTGCTTCTTGTTCTGTGGATAAATTTTCTTTACCTCTCAGCAAAAGACTTATAACATCTGGAATTGATGTTTTATTAACAGAAATTTCTTTTTCAATAGCTACTAAACCATCTCGACTACACTTAATATTCCCTTGCTCATCCTTGTCTTGCTCTGGATTATAATAATAAAGCAAAACACTTTGAGTCGGTTCTATAAGTTTAACTGGAACTTCAAAAGTTTTTTGATTTTCAGCTAAGCCTGAGGGATTAGCACTCAAAAATCTTAAAACCCCAGATGAAGTTATCTGCCCATGAAAATCCAAATCTCCTTCAAAAGCAACAAAATCTTCTGTCATCCAATCATCTTTTGCTGTTAAAATAGCTGTACCTAATAATTCATTATCATTGTTATAAAGTTCTGCTGAAAACTGAGCTTCAAAATACCAAGGACCCTTAGCTTCACCAGTTATCTTTAAAGGAGTGCCTATTTCTTGATCTCTCTGAGGAGAAAAGACAAAAATACCTTTCTCTTCTCCTGGGCATAGTGCAAATTCACAATCAGGAGGTATTCTGCCAACAAAAGAACCATCTGGACATTCTTTAGCATCCATAGTACAAACTATATCTGCTTTTTCTTTATTAAGAAAATAATAGCCAGTCCCAAGTAAAATCAACCCTAAAATAAATATTATTATTAAAAGATAGGATTTATTCATGTTTTTTTATTTTTTAAAATTAATTACTTGTTCTCTAAAAGAATACCAAAATTATCTATAAATTTCAAAGGGTCAATACTTGCTCCATTTATCTTAATAGAAAGATGTAAATGTGGACCGTTTGACCAACCAGTATTTCCAGAAAAGCCAATTACTTCACCTCTGGACACCATTTCTCCTTCAAAAGTATTAAATTCAGATAAATGAAGGTATAAAGAATAAATACCTAACCCATGATCAATAATTACTGTCTTACCAAAAACTGTCAATTCATCAACGAAGACCACTTTACCATTATTAATAGCATAGATTGACGTACCCTCAGCTGCATCTAAGTCTACTCCTAAATGCTGAATCGTAACTCCATTATCTTTTCTAATATTACCAAAGGCACCAACATTTATTATTTTATCTAAAGGATAAACAAAAGATTCATTAAAATAAGCTTGTGGACTATAGCCTCTTGTAATTTCATAAATAATAACTCCATCTTCTGTAGAAATATTCTCTGATATATTCGAAGAAGTAAAACCTTTTTCTTCTAATTCTGGAGCTATTACTATTTTAGTAATATAAAAATCACTTTTTTCAACTTTTATTGTTTTTTCAACTATTAACTCGTCAGCAAGAAAAATTGATACAAGATAATCTCCGGGGATTTTTTTGGCATCTATTCCTACAAGAGCTACTTTTTTCCCTAATGTTTCAATTGGAAAAAAATCAAATAATTGATTATTAAATTTTCCAATAATTTTATCCTCTTTAGAAATATTTTCCGCAAAAATAATTAAGGTATCACCTTGCTTTAACTCAGTAGCAGAAAAGAAAAACAATGGTTCTACAATGCTCTCTTCAGATATTAAAGTTTCTTCTAGCGATTCAACTATTTCTTCCTTTACCAAAGTTTCGGAATTTAAAATTGTTTCTAAATATTTTTGCTCTTTTATACTAGCGTCCTGAGATGATAAATTTAAAATAAAAAAGAAGGTCCCTATCAAAAACAAAGAAATTATAAATATTAATATCTTTATTATATTATTTGAAAAAAAATTCATTCTTTAAATAAACAATATTTTTATTATTCACTTCAGTAATGATTAACATGCCAATTAATCTAATAATATTTTAATACACATTCATTGCTTTAACAATTGTTTCCCTTTTTCTGTAATAATAATTATTAGTATTATGTCTTTAATAAAAATTAAAATACTCCATTCTAATTTTGGAGTAACTAATTAATCTTTCTATTATTCTTCTTTCTAAATTAATAAAACTAGATAATTTCTTGTTTTAACGATAAATTTTATACAATTCAGTCGGGGCACTGGGACTCGAACCCAGAATCACACGCACCCCATGCGTGCATGTTGGCCATTACACTATGCCCCGAAAGTTTTAAAATTTAAAGCCTACTCTAAAATACCATCTAAATTAACATCATATAATATTGACTCCCCAACTAAAGAATATTGTATTAATTCTTCTGGTTTAAACCAAAGGGATATTTCCTTTTCTGCTTCCAAAGGAGTTCCTGATGCATGAACTAAATTCCTAACTGCTCGATCGTCAACATCAGCTACAGTACAAGAATCAAGTGTAAAATCCCCACGAATAGTGCCAACATTAGAAGCCAAAGGGTCTGTTCCTCCAGTAATTTTTTTTATTACCCCTACAGCATTCATTCCCTGCCAAACCATTGCCACTACTGGACCACAAGAAAGATATTTTTTTAATCTTTCTAAAATTACCTCTCCCATTTTTTCTGCTTCTTTGTATGGAGGCTCTAAATTTTTTACTTTATATGCTTGAATTGATTTTTCACCTGCATTAATTTTCCAATTAGGATCCACTGAATAATGTTTTTCTACCAAATCTTCTGTTGGTAAAACAAACTTTAAAGCTAATAATTTAAGCCCTGTTCTCTCATAGCGAGAGATAATTTCACCGATTAAACTACGCTGGATTCCATCAGGTTTAATTAAAACAAGAGCACATTCATTTTTAAAACTCATACGATAAAAACTCAAGTCAAAACTTGATAAATTATAATTTATAATTAAGAAATTGTTTTTGAGAGATGCTTGCGACAAGTTGAACAAACTAAAATCCTTTTTCCATCAGGCATCCTGAACCATTGTAAATTAGGTTTTTGATGATGACGAAAAACAGGATTATAAGCAGAGCGTACTTTTTTATAATGCGTTGCTTTTTGGTATGTTTTTCCGCAAATTGAACAAATTCGAGCCATATTTAAATAATTTTAATTGAATATAAGGAATAGTTAATAGAAGGTCCTGCCCGCAACTAAGGTCGAATCAGCTAATAGTCAAGTGGGTGCTCGCACCCTTATCCCAAGAGATAAAAGATATAAAACTCCCTTACTAAACAAAATGTCCTGACTCGTTCCTTAATCCGGCAAGACCTAGAGAGAATTATACCACAAACTTTTAGGAATTAAAAGTCTTCAAATGAAGTTCTTTAAGCTGCTTAGAATCTATTGTGGAAGGAGCTTCCATCATTAAATCTCTGCCATCACCTGTTTTTGGAAAAGCAATTACTTCTCTAATACTTGGTTCATTTTGAAGGATCATTATTATTCTATCTAAACCTAATGCAATACCTCCATGAGGAGGGACTCCATAACTAAAAGCTTTCAACAAATGACCAAATTTTGCAGAAATTTCTTCAGACTGATGACCTAATATTTCAAAAATAGCTTCTAGTAATTTAGGTTCTGAAATTCTTAATGAACCACCACCGACTTCATTACCATTTAAGACACAATCATATTGATCTGCCAAAGGAATACCAGGGTCTTTTTTAATTCTCTCTATTGTTTGAGAAATCGTTTCTCCTGATTCTAATTTAGGTCGTGTAAATGGATGATGAACTGCTCCCCATCGTTTTTCTTCTTTCTTCCATTCAAAAAGAGGAAAATCAACAACAAAAGCAAAAGCTAATTCATTTGGGTCCTTTTCTCCTTTGTCGTTTTCTTCTCTAAGATCAGGTCTATCAGAATTATATCTTTCCATTGCTTCTTGATAAGAAATTCTTGGAAAAGGAAATTCTTTAATCCTTTTATCTGGATAAATTTTTATTATCAATTCTTTAAAAAGATTTTCTATTAATTGTAAAATATCATTTTGAGTAGGAAAATCCATCTCTAAGTCTAGCTGAGTAAATTCAGGCTGCCTGTCTCCACGAGTATCTTCATCTCGAAAGCAACGAGCAATCTGAAAATATCTTTCAATGCCAGAAACCATTAAAAGTTGTTTATACTGTTGAGGGCTCTGAGGCAAAGCATAAAACTTACCTGCTTCTAAACGGGAAGGAACAACATAGTCTCTCGCTCCTTCTGGTGTAGATTTTGTTAAAATTGGTGTTTCTATTTCTATAAAATTATTATCTGAAAGAAAGTCTCTAATTAATTTAATTATTCTATGTCGATTTACTAAATTTTGATATAAGCGCTGGCGACGTAAATCTAAATATCTATATTTTAGACGCACTTCTTCATTAACAGATTCACTCTTATTAGATATATCAAAAGGCAAAGAATTAGCTTGACTAAAAATCTTTAAACCAGTTGCCTCAATTTCTATTTTTCCTGTAGCTATCTTTGGGTTTTGCATATTTTCAGGTCGAGGATTAACTTTTCCTTTAATCTCAATTACCCATTCTGAACGAAGCTTTCCAGCTAAATCATATATCTCTTCTTTATCAGGAGAAAAAACAACTTGAACTTTGTCTGTTTTATCCCTTAAATCAATAAAAATAATCTTCCCATGATCTCGACGAGAATCCACCCAACCATAAAGACTTATTTCTTTATTTAAATATTCTGGAGTTTTCTCTATCCAAATTCTAGACATAAACAAATATTTTAACTATTAATCTTAAATTATTGTATAATAAAAGGCTTATAAAAGCAACTATTCAATTTTAAAACGAATTGTTCCATCTAAATCAGTACGTAAAATTTCAGAACCTATCTTTTCTAAACGCTGAAGAGTGTCAGGGTGAGGGTGATTATAACTGTTATGACCAACCTCAATAACAGAAATATGAGGCATAAAAGACTCGAGAAATAGCTCAGAAGACGCATAGCGAGAACCATGATGAGCCACCTTTAAGACCCGAAATTTATTATCTCTTGATAAAAAAGAAATTATTTCTTTTTCTTCAACGTCGCTAATGTCTCCAGTAAAAAGAAATTGGTTCTTTTCTAAGCATAAAGACAATACTAGACTAAATTTATTTGGATCTTCATTTAAGGAAACCATTGTTTTTGGATACAAAACAGATAAAATATCATTTTTTCCTAAATCAACTTTAACTCCGTTAAAACCTTTCAATATCAAAATATTTCTTTTTTCAAATTCTTGGAGTAATTTCTGATACTGAACATCAGAATAAAAAACATTATTAAGCATTACTGCTCTTATTTTATATTTATCCAATATTTCAAAAATACCATAAAAATGATCCTTATTAGGATGAGAAAGAATAAAAAGATCAATAGTTCTATCAAAAAAAGGCAAAGAATTATTCAATTCCCTAACAAGACTTGCATCAGGACCAGCATCAATTAAAATATTGCCCAAGTAAGTTTGAACTAATTCCGCATCTCCTTGACCAACATCAAGAAAATTCACTATCCCCCTACCAAGATAAAAATATTCAAAAATAATCCAATAAGTAAAAATATTTACACAAATCAAAATAATTAAAGAATATTTAAAATATTTATTCATAATAATTTAAATTAAATTTTATTCTTGCGTAAATAGATAAAAATAAAAATATAATATGGGATAATTACCCAACGAAAAATATCTGGAATGTAAATTTCTGCCCAAGATAAAGAAGAAAAAAAGGAGATTACTTTAAGAGCATAAGAAAGAATAAAATCAAGAAAAATGCTACAAAATAAACCAAAAGGGTAAAATAGAAAAGAAACAATAGCTGTTAACGCTCCACCACCAATTATTAGAGGAACCAAGGGAATAATCAAAATATTAGTAAAAGGAGCAACTAATGAAAAATTCTGGGTTTTAAATATTAACCAAGGAACAACTAAAACCAAAGCTGAAAAACAAGCAAGAACTGTCTGCTTAATAATTATCATTCCTTTAAGATTAAAAAAACTATGTTGCCAAAACGAAGATTGTTCCCATCTAGAATAGAAAAATAATATACCTGCTGTAGATAAAAAAGAAAGCTGAAAACCTAAATCCCAAAAGAGAAGAAAAGGATTAAACCAAACCATTATCAAGCAAGCTAAAAGCAAAGCATTTAAGGGATTATAAAGACGGTAACTAAAATGAGCTAAAACCAATAAAAAAGACATAATTGCAGCTCGAATAATTGATGATGTTAAACCAGCCATAAAAGCAAATCCTAATAAAAACAAACAAAGAAAAACAAAATTTAAAAGATTACCTAAACAAAAAAGAGCCAAGAGACTAGAAAACATTTTGGTAATAATTGAAAGATGAAGCCCAGAAGCAACAACAATATGAGATAAACCTGCTTTTTGAATTTCTTTTTCCAAAGAAATTGATAAATTATTTTTACCGCCAAAAATAATACTATTTAAAAGACTTACTTGAGGCTCAGAAATAATTTTCTGGAGAGCTCCAGTTATTTTATTTTTAAAAGATAGCGCAATTTTTTTTAAAGAAAATCTCCCAGAAGAGATAAACTCTATCTTGGGATAGCTTATTTTTCCAGAAATAATTATTGAACTATAAGAACGAAAATTTTCAAAGGGTTGAACCTTCCCCTTGATTCTTATTAAATCTCCATAATGATAAAGAGGGTATCTATCTGTATAAATAACTGTATTAGGAATAATAATCCTTTGGTAATTATCTTTTAAAATTGGTTCTGTAATAATAGAAGCCTCAACCTCAATTTTCTGCTCTTCTTTTATTGCTGTTTTATTTAATTGATCAAAAGAGTAAATATAGTGACTTTGCCCTATAAAAAAACTCAGCAAAATAAAAAATAAAAAAGCAGATCTTCGTTTGTAACAAAACCAAAAACAAATTAATAAAAAAATAAAAGTGCTTAAAAAAGAAAAGGAAATATGAAAAGGAAAATAATGAGAAAAAATTATTCCAATTAAAAAAGACGCCCCACATTGACGGAAAACTCTTGAAGAAGAGAGCGTCATATTTAACAAAGATTACATTCAAAAAAAGGTTTTATTCTTTTATTAAGATTCTACTTTTTACTCAGTTCAACTATATAAAATACATAGAGATAGAATGCAAAAAAACAAATCTATTAATTATTTTCTTATTTACTTTAATCTTTTTTCTTTTTCCTTCTAAGAAAGGCGGGAATTTCAAATTCTTCTCTTTCCTTTTCTTCTTCTTCCTGTTTTTTTTCTTTTTCTTCTTGCTCTTGTTGTTCCTTATTAATTGGTACTTTAATTTCTAAAGGTAAGACTGAACTTAATTCCCTATATTCTTCTCCAAAGCCCCCAGCAATAACAGTAACCTTTATTTCTCCTTTATGAAGGTCATTATCAAAACTAGCTCCAAAAATTACTTGAGCATCCTTAGCTATTGATTGAGTGATTACTCTAGCAGCATTATGAATTTCTACTAAAGACATATCTTTTGTCCCTGCAACATTAAATAAAACTCGTTTAGCTCCCTCAATTGAAATATCTAATAAAGGAGAAGAAATTGCTAATTCAGCAGCTTTCTTTGCTCTATCTTGTCCTTTAAAAACTCCTATCCCCAATAAAGCACTACCTGCCTCTGTAAGAGTTGAACGAACATTAGCAAAATCTAAATTAATTAAGCCAGGATAAGCTATTAAATTAACCATTGCTTCAACTCCTTGCCTTAATATATCATCAACTTTACCAAAAGCATCTAAGATTGGTGTTTCTTCATCAATAATGTTAAAAATTCTATCATTAGGAATAGTTACCAGGGCATCAACTTCATTAAAAAGTTTTTGCCAGGCATCATCAGCTATATCTAGTCTTTTTTCCCCTTCAAAAGTAAAAGGCTTTGTTACCACTCCAATAACTAAAGCTCCTGCTTGTTTTGCTAAATTAGCAACAACAGGAGAAGCACCTGAACCAGTCCCTCCACCTAATCCGCAGGTAAGAAAAATCATATCTGCTCCCTGGACCGATTGATTAATTTCCTCAAGGCTTTCTTCTGCTGATTCTCTCCCTCGATTTGGATCCATTCCAGCACCTAGCCCTCGACAAATTTCTTTTCCTATTTGAATCTTTAAATCTGCTTTTGTGTGTTGCAATCCTTGAATATCTGTATTAAGAGCTATAAATTCAACTCCTTCAGTTCTCTTCTCTTTCATCCTAGCAATAACATTTCCACCAGCCCCTCCAACGCCTATTATCTTAACACAAATACTCTTATTAAGAGGTGACTTTTTTTCCTTTTGTTTTGCCTTTGGTTTTTTTTGAACTAAAAAAGCTTTCTTTTCTTTTTTTTTCGAACTTGTTTTCTTTCGAGGCTTTACTTTTTTTGTTTTTTTAATAGGATTATTCTTTTTAAGAATTTTCCTTGTATTTTTTTTCTTCATACTCACTAAATTAAATAGAAAATGAATTTTTAAAAAAATTGATCAATTTTTGCATTGCCCCTTCTCCTGAAGGCAAAGAGATTCCTGGTCTCTGGTTTTGAAATTTTAGAGATAAAAGACCTAAAGCAGGAACAAAACTAAGATCTGGAGAGTCCTTATACCAATCAATCTCTGGCTTCGCTACTCTAACAGGAAGATTGAGCCTTTCTTTTGCCAACTCTGTAATAAAAGGCATTTTTGCACCTCCTCCATAAATAACTATCCCACCAGGTAATTTTTCAAAACGATCTATTTCTTTTAATCTTTTTGCTACTAAATCAAATATCTCAGAAAGACGAGCTTCTATTATTTCAGCTAAAAATTTCTTACTCACCTTATCGCCTGATATATCTTCTTCATAATAAGAAGCCCAATCAATATTATCATTTTTTGCTACTTTTTTTCTAGAAGCTAATCCTTCATTAAGCTTTATTTTTTCTGCTATATCAACGCTTGTCTTTAAACCAACTGCAATATCATTAGTAATAGCATTCCCCCCGACAGGAAAAACTTTTAAATCAAGAATTTCATTATTTTCATAGACACAAAGACTAGTAGTACCAGCTCCTAAATCTAAAGCTAGAGCCCCTAAGTCTTTGTCTTGGGGAGTAAGAGCTATTTCAGCTCCAGCATAAGGAAGAACGAATTTAGGATTAAATTTTAAATTAACCATTTCCCCTAAACGATCAATAGAGCTAACAAAAGGAGTAAAGGCATCAATCAAAAGGCACTCTGTTTCTATCTTTAATCCTTTCATTCCTATTGGATTCTTTACTTTTGCCACTCCATCAACAATGTAGCTTCTCAAAGCAGTATCAATTAAGCTCCTATTAGAAGGAAGAGCAAAGGCTTCAGCTGCTTTATTTGCTCTTTGTATATCATCTTCACATATTTCTTGATCAGGACGAGAAACAACTGCTACTCCTTTAGAAAGACGAGTTTCCAGATGAGACCCTCCAACACCAGTTGCTGCTTCTTTAAAAACAACATTTTTAAGTGTTGACTCTATTTCCATCATTAGATTATCAAGCTCTTCAGTAGCTTCTTCTAAATTATTTATTACTCCTTCTTTGATCCCTCTTGATTTTCTACAAGTTGGCAAAACAATTTTCCAACCTTGATCATCAATTTTAGCAACCAATGCCTTGATGCTTGATGAACCTAAGTCTATGGCTAAAAAAGGAGATTTCATGTTATTTGTTATTAATAAATCTAAGAATTTTATTTTCTAAACGCTCCATCTTCTTACTATCTTTTTCTTTTTCATGAGTATATCCATAGAGATGAAGCAGACTATGAATTACTATTTTTGTATAGAAGGAAGGAAGTAAAATTTTAAATTCTCGAGCTTGGTTTTCTATTTTTTCAGGACAAAGAAAAATATCCCCAAGAACCTTTTCTTTTTCTTTAATTTTTACTGGAAAGCTTTGATGAAAAGGAAATGAAAGAACCGAAGCAACGATATTTTTATTGCGCCAATAATTATTAAGTCTTTTACTGTCTTGAGCATCAATAAAAATTAATGATAAATTTACTTTTTTCTTTTCACCCAAAACTACTAAGCTTTTCTCAACCAATTTCTGAAAAAATCTCTGGGAAGGAATTTCTTTCTTTACTAAATTATATATTAAAATTTCAGTTTTGGGAATCATTAACTTTAAAGGATACCTTTCTTTCTTTTTCTTTCTACTTCTTGAAGCACCTTTTTTTTATGAAGGGCTGAGGATTTCTCTGTTCTTTTATTAGGCTTAGAAACATAAGACTTTCTTTTCCGAGCTTCTAAAAGAATTCCACTTTTCTTTATTACCTTAAAAGTACGACTAAGAAAAGAATTTAAATTTTCACCCCTCCTTCTTTTTACTGTAATTGGCATAATTTATAAATAACTTTTAAAAATTAATTTTTTAGTTTTTTAATCTTTTTTTAACTTCTGAGACTATCTTCTCCCAGGGAATTAATTCTTGAAGACCTGAATTCATATCCTTTAAAATTATCATACCATCTAGAACCTCTTGTTGTCCAAGAATCAAAACATATTTTACCCCAAGACGATCAGCTATTTTTAATTGTGATTTTAAATTTTCTTTACCTAAATTTTCCCCTAGCAAAATCTTTTCTTTGCGAAATTGTTCTAAAATCTTAAAAGACATTTTTTGTGCCGCTTCTCCAATTTGAACTAAGAAAACTTTTGGAACAGTTGGTTTAAATTTTTTACCTTGCCGAACCATCTCTTGCATTAATCTTTCAACACCAAAAGCTACACCAACTGCTGGTTTTTTAATTCCTCCTATGGTTTCTGTTAGTTCATCATATCGACCTCCTCCACCTAAAGAGATCCTACCTGTTTCATTCTCTAAACAAAATTCAAAAACAGTTTTTGTGTAATAATCCAACCCTCGAACTAAGGTTTTATCTAAAATATATGGAATATTCAAATAATCAAGAAGTTCTAGAAGAGCTTTAAAATGATCGCGACATTCTGGACAAAGATAGTCTAAAATAGGAGGTGCTCCTTGTTTAACAAGAGAACACTTTTCATTTTTACAATCCAATACCCTCAAGGGATTTTCTTTTATCCTTCGACGACAATCAGAACAAATTTGTTTGTCTAGTTTTTTGTAATATTTTTTTAATTCTTTTATATAGAGAGGTCGACAATTTGGACAACCAATACTATTTATAAGCAAGAAAATATTTTTTTTAGAAAAACCTAAATTCTCTAAAAAAAGTTTTGAAAGAAGAATAATTTCTGCATCAGCAACTACATCTCCTCCTCCAATCATCTCTGCTCCTAATTGATAAAATTGACGATAACGTCCAGCTTGAGGTTTCTCATGACGGAAAAAAGGACCAAAATAATAAAATTTTACTGGCTGGGTTAAATTAAACATTCCTTTTTCTATATAAGATCTTACTATAGAAGCAGTTCCTTCTGGGCGTAAAGCTAATAATTCTTTATTTTCTTTTGCTTTCAAAATATACATTTCCTTTTCAATAACATCTGTTTTTTCACCTACTCCTTTTTCAAATAATTCTGCTTTTTCTAGAATAGGGGTTTCTATTCTTTGAAAATTATAAAATTCAAAAATCTTTTTAGCATTATTTAAGATTAAATCATAATAAAACCAATCTTTTGCTAAAACATCTTTCATTCCACGAAGAGTTTGAACTGTTTTTTTCCCTTTTTTAATTGAAAGTTTTTTATCTTTTTTTATTCCTTTTTTATAAACCATAAGCAACTATTTTTTGAAAAGGCCAAAGACGGAGCCAAACCCGACCTATTATTAAACTCTCTTCTACCGGACCCCAATTCCGAGAATCATAAGAAGCTACACGATTATCACCCAAGACAAAATATTGATTTTTATTAAGCGTTAGCTCAAGACTTCCAGCAGTATTAACGCCTTCTGGAAGAAAATCTTCCTGAAGAGAAAAAGATCCTCCTTCAGTATTGGTTATTGTTATTTGACCATTCTTAATTTCTATAGTTTCAAATGGTAAACCAATAACTCTTTTAATATAATATTGATCAAGATGATTAGGAGCTTTAAAAACGATTACCTCATATCTACTAGGATTACGAAAACGATAAGTTAATTCATCAATAATAAGATAGTCTTGTGTATTAAAATTTGGTTCCATGCTGCTTCCATGAACTATAAATGGTTGAATTAAAAAATATCTTATAGGAACAACTATAAGAATAGCAATGAATATCATTTCTAGATTTTCCCAAAAAATTTTTCGCCACATATCGAGTATAAATATCTTAAGGATAATACCACAATTGAACCATGAAAGCAAATATGGTAAATTAAATAAACATGAAATTTCCTCTTAAAAAAGCAGCTCTTGGAATAATTATCGTTAGCATAATTTTAGCGCTGTTTTTTTTATTCTTTAGTCAAATAGAATCAAAAGAATATCATTTTTCATCTAATTTTTTAGAAGGAGACTCTGCTAATAATTTACTAGAATCAAAAAACCCTCCTTTAAACATTCTTTTTTTAGGGATTGTCGGCGAAGAATCTCGAGGATCGTTTCTAACTGATAGCATTTTTGTTATTCATCTTGCTCCTGATGCTAAAAAAATTGCCATGATTTCTATCCCAAGAGATTTATGGATTCAAATACCAAATCTCTCTCAAGAAATGAAAATTAATAATCTTTATGCACTAGAAAATAAAGGCAGAACCTTTCTTAAGGCAACGGATTCTAATTTAATAAGTCAAAAGGCAGAAGAGATAACGGGACTCAAAATTGATCACACTGTAATTTTAGAATTAGAAGGATTCGGAAAATTAATAGATGCTATTGGTGGAATAGATATTTGGTTAGAACAAGATATTTTTGACCCTCAGCTAGTTAATCCTCATAATCCATCTGAAATTTTTCATCTAGCTGCTGGGTGGCGACACCTAGACGGAGATACAGCCATTAAGTTTGTTAGAACTCGTTATGCCCCTGAAGGAGATTTTAATAGAATGCAACACCAACAATTAATAATTGCCGCTTTAAAGGATAAATTAAGTAAATTAGCAGATATCTGGAACTTAATGACTTGGCTCAAAATATGGCAATCTCTTAATAACCACTTTATTGTTGATTTAGATTTTAATGCTCTTTGGCAAATTTTTAATCTTGTAAAAGATATTTCTGCTGATCAAATAGAATATATTAGAATTACTAATCGACCCCCTGACGAACTATTACAAACTACAACTTTTTTTGATCCCTCTTTTGAGCAAGATGTTTATGTTTTAATTCCTAAAAAAGGCTTTGAAGAATATCAAGAAATTCAAAATTACATAAAAGAAAAAATTTCTTTTTAATACACTATGACTTATCATAATACAAAAAATAATTCCATTTTGATCATTGGACTAGGAAATCCTGAACCATCTTATAAAAACAATCTTCATAATATTGGCTATCATTTTATTGATTATTTAGCAAATAAATGGCAAGGAAATGATTGGAAAGAAAATAAGAAATGCTTTGCCAATATTAGCTTAATTAATATTAATGATCAGAATATAATTTTAGCTAAATCCTTAATTTTTATGAACGAATCAGGAAAAGCTTTAAACTTACTTAAAAAATTTTATTCTTTAACTCTTCAAAATATTTATATTGCTCACGATGATACTGATATCAGTATAGGCAATTTTAAAATAAGTTATGGCCGAGGATCAGCTGGTCATAAAGGAATTGAATCTATTATTAAGCATCTACGATCAAAGAATTTTAATCGAATAAGAATCGGGGCTCGCTCTCCTTTCTTAAAAAATAAAAAAGCAGAGGAATTGGTTCTTAAAAATTTAAGCCCTCAAGAAAATCAAGCAATAAAAGATATTTTTCCTATAATAGAGGAACAATTAAAAAATATTTATTTTTGTAAAGATAAATAAAAAGACGAAAAACCAAAAGCGATAGAATACTTAAATACAAAACGCTTAAGGAAAGATAATTTAATAAAAAGAAAAACTCTGAATTAATTAAAATTAAAACTAAAAAAGAGAGCCAAAAATTTAAAAAAGAAATATTCAAGAAAAGAAAATACAAATAAGAAAAAAGCGTTAATCCTAACATATATATTAAAAAGCTAACGCCAAAAGAATAATTTAGGAAAAAATAAGAACCATAAGAAATTACTATCCAGCCTAAAAAAAGATAGTAAAAAATAATTGCTCGCCAGTATTTTGATTTTTCTGAAGAAGCAAAAGAAATTAATTTATTACCATTGCCCCGAAAGCTATGGTTTTTTATTTCATCTGAAAAACATCTTTTCCAAAAAAAGAATAAAAATAATAAAATGAAAATTATAGCCCACAATGGCTTAATAAAAGAATTTATAATATTAGCCTCTAAAAAACATAAAAAAATAAAATAAAAATTAACCCAAGACATTCCTAGAAGGGCTTTCCAAAGAAAAATTATTAATAAACCAATTAAAATAGCGTAAACAAAGCGCAAAGAAAAAATAACACTCCCCAAAAGAAAACTAGAGTAAATAAGAAAAAAACTAAATGCCTTAAGTTCTAAAGAAGAAAAAAAATTCTTTATCTTTGACATAAACTTAAGCTATCTTTTTTAAAACCAACTGAGATCTTTTTTCCTTCTTTTATCTCTCCAATAATAATTTCATCAGCTAGATGATCAAGAATCTCCTTCTCAATCAATCTTTTTAAAGGACGAGCTCCATAATCTGGACTAAATCCTTTTTGAGCTAAATATTTTTTAGCTTCTCGAGTTAATTGAATAAAAATCTTTTTATCAGACAACCGATGATTTATTTTTTCTATTTGTAAGTCTACTATCTTTTCTATATCGCGACTGCTTAATGAATTAAAGATAATAATTTCATCTATTCGATTAAGAAACTCTGGGCGAAATCTTTCTGTTAAAGATTCATGGATTTTCTCTTTTAATTCTTCCTTCTGCTGCTCTAATCTATTTTTCTTGTTCATAGTAAAACCTAAAGAAGCCATTTCGTGAATATATTCACCTCCTAAGTTAGAAGTCATAATAATAATCGTATTCTTAAAATTAATTGCTCTTCCTTTACCATCAGTTAAACGACCATTATCTAGTATTTGCAAAAGAATATTAAACACTTCTGGATGCGCTTTTTCTATCTCATCAAATAAAATCAAACTATATGGTCTATGTTTTACTGCTTCGGTTAATTGACCACCGGTTTCATAGCCAACATATCCAGGAGGCGAGCCAATCAAGCGAGCAACACTGTGTTTTTCCATATACTCTGACATATCAACTCTAATCATTGCTTTTTCATTAGAGAACATAAATTCTGCTAAAGCTCTAGCAAGCTCTGTTTTCCCTACTCCAGTTGGACCTAGAAACATAAATGATCCAATTGGTCTTTCTTCTTCTGAAATACCAGCTCTAGCCCTTTTAATTGCTCTACTTATTGCATGAACAGCTTCTTCTTGACCAACAACTCTTTTTGTTAACTCCTTTTCTATTCGCATTAATTTTTTGCTTTCTTCCTCTAGCATTCTTGCCACTGGAACCCCTGTCCAATTAGACACCACTCTAGCAATATCTTCAGCCATTACTTCTTCCTTTAAAAACCTTTCTTTCTCAGGCATTTTTTCTAATTCTCTTTCTTTCGCTTTAAGCATTTTTTTTAATTGAGGAATTTTTCCATAATTAATCTCTGCTACCTTATCTAATTGGCCTGCTTTTCCATACTCTTGAGATTCTTTATATAATTGTTCAATGTTTTTCTTTATCTTTCCTACTTCAGTAAACACCTCTTTTTCTTTCTGCCATCTAAGATTAAGCACTTTGAATTTTTTCTTTAATGCTTTCAATTCATTTTCTAACTTTTTATTTTGATAATTCTTTTTCTTTTTTCCATTGTCCCTTTTTATTGCTTGCTGCTCTAGCTCTAAAGATTTTATTTTATTTTTCAAATCACTAATCAGCAAAGGAATACTACCAATCTCTAAGCTTAAGACTGAAGCAGCTTCATCTATTAAATCAATTGCTTTGTCTGGTAAAAAACGTGAAGTAATATAACGACTCGATAACTGAACTGCTGTTACGATAGCTTCCTCAGAAATTTTTAAACCATGATGAGTTTCATATCTAGATTTTAATCCTCTTAAAATTTCTATTGCTTCTTCAAAAGACGGTTCTTCTACAGAAATCGGCTGAAAACGACGCTCTAAAGCAGAATCTTTTTCAATATATTCTCTAAAGTCTTTAAAAGTAGCCGCTCCTATCGCTCTTAGCTCCCCTCTGGCTAAAGCTGGCTTTAATAAATTTGAAGCATCAATTGCCCCTTCAGCTGCCCCAGCTCCAACTAAAGTATGAACCTCATCAATGAATATAATAATATCTCCAGCTTTTTTAATTTCTTTTAATAAATTCTTTAATCTTTCTTCAAATTCTCCACGGAAACGAGTACCAGCTATTAAAGCCCCTAAATCTAAAGAAATAATTCTTTTATTGACTAGGCTCTCAGGAACTTCACTAGAAGAAATTCGCTGAGCCAACCCTTCAACAATAGCTGTTTTTCCAACTCCTGCTTCTCCAATTAAAATTGGATTATTTTTAGTACGCCGAGATAAAATTTGCATTACTCGCCTTAATTCTTCTTCTCTACCAATAACTGGATCAAGCTTATTCTCTTCAGCTAGTTGAGTTAAATCTTGAGTATATTTTTCTATTGCTGTTCCTGCTTCTTGAAATTCATCAACTATTTTTTCCCCTTTGGTATATTGATTAAGAGCTTCTAGAAAATTATCTTTTTTAATATTGTATTTATTAATTAATTCTTGGGTGGAATTTTTAGTTGCTAGAATTCCATAAAATAAATATTCAGGTGAGATATATTCATTCTTGTCTTCAATAGCTTTTTTTGCTGCTACTTCTACCATTTGCATCATTTCTTGAGAAAGATACATTTGACCAAAACCACTACCAACATTAAAGATTCTTGGTAATTTTATAATCTCCTCTAATGTTTCCTTGAGAAGGCTACCAACATCAACATCCATTATTTGTTCTAATATCTCTCTTACTCCAGAGCCACTTTCATCTAATAAGACATATAAAAGATGAAGAGCGCGCATCTCTCCTTGATTTCTTTCTAAAGCCATCTGTTGAGCTTTTTCTATTGCCGACTGAGCTTTTGAAGTGAATCTTCCTAAAGACATTTTCTTAAATAATTAGTTTAATAAAGTTTTCCGAAATTAATCCATTAAATGCTCCCCTAAAACAACCTCCTTAGTAAAAGTTTGATCATCTCGTAATATTTTTAAGACAATTGTGTCTCCGATATTATATTGCCTAATTAAAGTTGCTAAATGATTATTTTGATCTATCTTTTGATTATCAAATTCTAAAATTATATCTCCTTCTTGAAGCCCTGCTTGCCAAGCAGCTGAGCCTTCTTCTACTGCTGGTTCATCATTTTCTCCTTTTAATAACAAAGCTCCATAATTAACTGATAAACTTCTTTCTTCTTGAATTGCTGAATTTATTAGAACATATCTTATTCCTAAATAAGGAATTTTAATTTCTCCTGTTTCTATTACTTGTTCTGCTACATTTTTAATTTTATTAATTGGAACTGCAAATCCAATATTTTGAGCGCCGGAAACCATCGCTGTATTCACCCCTATTACCTCACCATTAAGATTAAGTAAAGGACCGCCAGAATTACCTTTGTTAATCGCAGCATCTGTTTGAATAACATCATTAAGCATAATACCTTGACCATAACTATCATTTACCTGAATTGAACGAGATAAGCCAGAAATTACTCCATGAGAAACAGTATTCTGAAATTCACCTAAAGCATTGCCAATTGCAATAACCGTTTGGCCCAAAAGAATTTTACTAGAATCACCTAATGGTAAGGATTTTAAACCTGTTTTCTCTATCTTCAAAATGGCAAAATCTTCAATCGTATCACGAGCAATTACTTCAGCCGGATATTTTTTCCCATCATTCATCAAAACTGTATAGCTAGCTGCTGTATCTTCAACCACATGACGATTGGTAATTATATAACCATGAGAATCAATAATAAATCCACTGCCAGAACTCACTTCCTGAGGCTCAGTTCCTTTTTGACGATATTGAGGAATTTGAAAATAGAAATCAAAGGGACCAAGATAATCAAACTCTTCAAATGGATCAATATAATATTCTTCAATCACTGGTAAGTCTTTTGTTGCAATCACGCTTACCACTGAATCGTCACTTTCTTGAATTACTTGAATTACTCTTTCCTCATAATCACTTTTTCCTAAAACAACCTCCGTTTGATTTTCTTTTTCTGAAAACAGTTCCTTATTTAAATAATTTAAGGAAAAAATACCACCAAGAAAACCAAACACAAAGGAACCAGTGATTCCAATAATAAGAAAAACCGTTAAAAGTTTTCGTGTTTCTTTTTCCATTGTTTTAATTATACAACAATTTTGTCTATTTTCCAAAACGACGCTGTCTTCTTTGAAATTCCTTTAAAGCAAGGTCAAATTGTTTTTTATTAAAATCTGGCCAACAAATTTTTGGAAAATATAATTCTGCATAAGTTCCCTGAAAAGGCAAAAAATTAGAAAGCCGCATTTCACCTGAAGTTCTAATGATTAAATCCGCTTCTGGTAATCCTTTAGTATCTAGATTATTCATTATCACTTTTTCATTTACTTTATCAGCTGATATTTTCTTTTTAATAATTTTTTGAACAGCTCTTACTATTTCGTCTCTCCCTCCATAGCTTAAGGCAATATTCAAAAACATTTTATTATTATTTTTCGTCAATTTTTGAGCCTTCTTTAATTCTTTTTGAAGAGTTTTAGGTAGTTTTTCCATATTACCCAAATGACGAAATTGAATTCCTTTTTTCTTAAAAGAAGGAGCATACTTTCTCGCAAATTCAGTAAAAAGATTCATTAGATAGCTAACTTCTTCTTCTGATCTTTTCCAATTTTCAGTAGAAAAACCATATAAAGATAAAACTTTAATTTTTTTAGTAAAAGCATAATCTATCGTCTCAATGACTCTTTCAATTCCTTTTTTATGACCAAAAAAACTAGAAATTTTTCTTGCCTTTGCCCAACGACGATTTCCATCAATCATAATGCCGATATGTTGAGGCAATGAATTTTTTGATTGTTTTATCTTCACTACGTTAATTAATTTAATAATTTTGGTTTTTCTCTGAATCCTGTTCCTGCAGGAATTAATCTACCAATAATCACATTTTCTTTAAGGCCTTTCAAATAATCCTTTTGGCCTTCAAGTGCTGCGCGAATTAATATTCGAGAAGTTTCTTGGAACGAAGCTGCTGAAAGAAAACTTTCTGAATTTAAAGCAACATTCTTTACACCCATTAATATTTCTTCTGCTTTGGGTGGTTGTTTTTTTAATTCCTTCATTTTTTGAATTGTTTCTTGAAAAGATTTCTTAGGAACTATCTCACCAGGAATAAATTCACTATCTCCTTTATTAACTATTTTAACCTGAGAAAACATTTGTTTAACAATAATTTCAAAATGTTTATCACTAATATCTTCTCCTGCGATTTTATAAACCTTTTTTACTTCCTTTAAAATATGCTGCTGGCAAACTTCCCTTCCAGAAACTTTTAAAAGTTTTTTTAAATTAACATTTCCTTCACAAAGTTGATCTCCTTTTTTTACAGTATCTCCTTTTTTAACCCATAAAGTGACTACCTCTGGAACTGCATATTCAACTAAACGAGATTTCTTTTCTTTGGGTTTGATTTGAATTATCTTTTGATGATTTATTTTGTTTATTTCCATCACAGTTCCTTCAACTTCACTAATTGGTGCTTCTCCTTTAGGAATACGTGCTTCAAAAATTTCTTCTACTCGAGGTAAACCTTGAGTAATATCAATTGCTTGGGCAACACCACCGGTATGAAAAGTTCTTAAGGTTAGCTGAGTTCCTGGTTCTCCAATTGATTGAGCAGCAATAACTCCTACTGCTTCTCCTTTATCAATTGGTTTTCTCCAAGCTAGATCAAGTCCATAACATTTTTGGCAAACACCATTCAAGCTCTCACAAGTTAAAGGAGAGCGAATATTTACTATTTCAACTGAAGAATCTAATATTTTTTCAATATTCTTTTCATCAATTAATTCTCCTGCTTTTAAAACAATCTTCCCTTTTTCATCAACGGCATCTTGAGCTAAATATCTTCCCCAAATTTTTCTTTCAAAATTATCACCCTCTTCTTTACACTCTTTTTTACTAACAATCAAACCCTTTTTAGTTTGACAATCTTCTTCCTGCACAAGAATATCTTGAGCAACATCTACCAATCTCCTAGTAAGATAACCAGCAAAAGAAGTTTTTAAAGCAGTATCTGCTAAACCTTTTCTTCCTCCATGAGAAGCAGCAAAATACTCAAGAACATTAAATCCTTCTTGGTGAGAAGATAAAATAGGCATTTCAATCAAACGGCCAAGAGGATTGACAACTAATCCTTTTATTCCCATGATCTGAGAAGCAACTCCCCAATTCCCTTTAGCGCCAGAATTGAAAAATATGTAGATCGAATCTTCTTTTTCTAAAGCATTTGGAACCAAGCTTGAAATTTGATTAACTGCATGCCTCCATTGAGTTTCAGTCAAAGTTTTCCTTTCCTTTGAAGTCAAAAGCCCTTCTTCATACTGATTAATAATTTCTTCTACTTTCTTTGAAGTTTCATCTAAAATAGACTGCTTTTCTTTAGGAACCTTTAGATCGCTAAGCCCCCAAGACACACCAGATAAAGTTGCATAATAAAAACCTAATTCTTTTATAGCATCCAAAACTTCAGCACTCTTTTTAAAATCATCGTAATGATGAATAATTTCTTTTGTAATTTGCTTGATTTCTTTTGTTGTTAACTGATCATTAAAGAATGGAAAATTTTCTGGTAATACTTCATTAAAAATAATTCTACCAACTGTGGTAATAACTAATTCATTATTTTCTTTTGGAAGACGAACTTTAATTGCTTCCTGAAGACTAACCTTTTGATATTCGTAAGCTAACAAAGCCTCCCTAGGACTAGAAAAAATTTTATTCATCGGGATTTCTTTTTCTATCTTTTCTTCATTTTTCATTGTTAACCAATAGATACCTGCCACCATTTCATGTCGAGGCAACATCGCTGGTTCACCATTAGCTGGTTTTAATAATCCTAAATTCGCCAACATTCTTCCTTTACTTTCTCTTTGAGCTTCTTCTGACAAAGGAAGATGAACTGCCATTTGGTCTCCATCAAAATCAGCATTAAAAGGAGGTGTTACTAAAGCAGGAATTTGAATAGCTAGCCCTTCAACCAATTTTGGTTTAAAAGCTTGAATACTTAATCGATGAAGAGTTGGTGCTCTATTGAGAAGAACATACTTATCTTTTACTATATTTTCTAAAATTTCCCAAACAACATCTGGTCCTTCTTCTATCAAACGATTAGCTGCTCTGGGATTAAAAACAATTTCTCTTTTTATTAACTCTCCAGCAACAAAAGGCTTAAACAACTCTAAGGCCATTTTTTTAGGAAGACCACATTCATGAATTTTTAATTCTGGTCCAATAACAATAACTGAGCGACCTGAATAATCAACTCTTTTCCCTAGAAGATTTTGACGAAAACGACCTTGTTTCCCTTGTAAAATATCAGCTAAAGATCGTAAAGGACGATGCTGAGCTGAATGCATTGGAGTAGTTCCAGATGTTTTTCTAATTGAATTATCAATTAATGCATCTACTGCTTCCTGTAGCATCCTTTTTTCATTTTTAACAATTACTTCTGGAGCCTTAAGTTCTAATAATTTTTTTAAACGATTGTTACGATTAATCACCCGGCGATAAAGATCATTAAGATCAGAAGTAGCAAATTTTCCTCCATCCAATTGAACCATTGGTCTCAAATCTGGTGGTAAAACAGGAAGCACTGTTAAAAACATCCATTCTGGACGTGATTGAGAATTCAAAAAACCTTTTGCTAATTTTAAACGAGCAAGAATCTTTTTATCAATATTTTTAGCCGGAGATTTTTTGGCAGATTTTTTATCTATTTCTTTCTCCAACTCTTTTACTAATTTTTTTAAATCTATTTGTTCTAAAAATCTTTTTACTGGTTCGCTACCTGTTTCTGCTGTAAAAACTTCACCATATTTTCTAGATAAACTTATATAATCAACTTCAGAAAAAATAGCCTTTGGTTTTATCGAATCTAATTCTGATTTTGCTTGATTACGAGAATCACTTAATTCCTTTTTCTTTTTAGAAGGCCAGTTTTTTAATTTTGATTGATATTCTGACTCAATTTCCTCTAAAGTCCTTTTCTTTGCTTCTTCATCAACTGAAGTGACGATATAACTGTTATAATAAATAACTCTTTCTAAAGCAAGCATTGGAGTGTTTAACATTAATCCAATTCTTGAAGGAATGCTTCTTAAAAACCAAATATGAACAACTGGAGTTGCTAATTTAATATGCCCCATTTTTTCACGCCGGACAAAAGAACGAGTTACCTCTACTCCACAACGGTCACAAACTATTCCTTTATAATGAGCTCCTCTATATTTTCCACAAGCGCATTCATAATCTTTTACTGGACCAAAAATTTGCTCAGAAAATAAACCTTCTTTTTCTGGCTTTTGAGTTCGATAATTAATCGTTTCTGCTTTAGTAATCTCTCCATAAGATTTTGTATTTTCATTATATGACCATGACAAAATCTCTTCTGGAGAAGCTATCTTTAATCCTAGGGCTTCAAAATCACTGATTTTTACCTCTGCATCTTGTTTCATATAAATTATCTATTTATTTTTTTCTTCATCAGCTATCAAATTTTTCTTTTCATCAACTGTTTTAACTCCAATAAGATTGACTGACAAACCTAGAGATTGTAATTCTTTAAGGATAACACTAAAAGCAGCAGGAATATTTGGGCTTTTTATTTTTTCTCCTTTTATAATTGCCTCATATGCCGAGCCTCTTCCTAAAACATCATCTGATTTAATAGTTAACATTTCTTGTAAAGTATAAGCAGAGCCATATCCTTCTAAAGCCCAAACTTCCATTTCTCCAAGTCTTTGGCCTCCATGATGAGCCCTTCCTCCCAAAGGTTGCTGTGTGATCAAAGAATAAGAACCAATGGCTCGCATATGAACTTTGTCTTTAACCATGTGCTCTAATTTCATAATATACATCATGCCAACAGCTACTTTTTTATCAAATGATTCTCCTGTTTTTCCATTATATAAAACAACTTTGCCATCTTCTGGTAAACCTGCTTTTACTAATTCATTTTTAATATCTTCTTCAGTGGCTCCATCTAAAGAAGGAGTGACTGCTCGATATCCTAATTTATGAGCTGCTAATCCTAAATGATTTTCAAAAACTTGTCCCAAATTCATTCGGCTACCAATTCCTAAGGGATTTAAAATTACATCAACTGGAGTTCCATCCTCTAAGTAAGGCATATCTTCTTCTGGAACAATAACAGAAATAACTCCTTTATTTCCATGGCGTCCAGCCAATTTATCTCCAGCCATAATATTTCTTAATTCAGCAATTTCTACACTTATTCTTTTTATTACACCAACATTTAATTTATCTCCATCTTTTCGTGAAAGAATTTTTGTTCTTATTACTCTTCCTTGCCGAGAAGGCTCTAAAGTTAAAGAACTGTCTTTAATATCTTTCATTTGCTCTCCAAAAATTGCTTGTAACAATCTTTCTTCTGAGGTTAATTCTGCCTTGCCTTTAGGAGAAATTTTTCCTACTAAAAGATCTCCTCCTCTTACTTCAGCTCCAACCCTAACGATACCTTCTTCATCTAAGTTCTTTAATTTTTCTTCAGAAACATTAGGAATATCTCGAGTAGTTACTTCTGGGCCTAATTTAGTCTCCACTACATCACAAGTAAATTCTTCTAAATAAACTGAGGTAAAATTATCATTTTTTAATACTCTTTCTGAAATTACAATTGCATCTTCATAATTTGACCCAAAAAAAGGCATAAAAGCAACAAGAAGGTTTTGACCAAGAGCTAAAACACCATTTTCTGTAGCAGCTCCATCAGCTAGAATATCTCCTTTTTTTACTCTATCTCCTTTTTTAACAATTGGTTTGTGCATTAACCAACTATTTTTATTACTACGACCAAAATTAGTTAATTCATAAACTTTATTATTTTTTCCTTCGGTCGTTTTAATTGCAATATGACTGGCATCAACTTCATCTATAACCCCATCTACTTCGCTAATCAAGCATTGACCTGACTCAAGAGCAACTTTAGATTCAATTCCAGTCCCTACTAAAGGCGCCTGAGTTCTAACACAAGGAACTGCTTGCCTTTGCATATTAGCCCCCATTAAAGCTCTATTAGATTCATCATGCTCTAAGAAAGGAATTAAACTTACTGCCACTGAAATAATTTGCTGACAAGAAACATCCATTAAATCTATTTCATTGCTTTGAATTAAAGTTGGTTCACCTTTTACCCTTGCCCCAATCCACTCTTCTTTTATTTTCCATTTCTCATCAAGATCAATTGTTCCATGAGCAATTTTATATTTTGATTCTTCAAAAGCATTTAACCAAACTATTTCTCCACTAACTTGAGCGTTTTTTACTTTAATATATGGAGTTTCAATAAAACCAAACTCATTTAATCTAGCATAAAGAGACAAAGAAAGAACTAATCCAATATTCTGCCCTTCTGGAGTTTGAATAGGACACAAGCGACCATAATGACTTACATGAATGTCTCTAACTTCCAACCCAGCTCTTTCTCTTATTAAACCTCCTGGCCCCATACAAGTCATTCTTCTCTTATGTTCAACCTCTGAAAGCATATTCATTTGTTCCATGAATTGACAAAGCTGAGAAACATTAAAAAATTCTCTTAACACTGCTACTAATTGATGAGGATTTATTAATTGCGCTGGTGTTAAAATTTCAGGATCCAAAATGGCCATTCTATCTTGAATGGTTCTTCTCATTCTCATTAAACCAACTCTTAATCTTTCTGTTAAAATTTCTCCTACTGCTTTCACCCTTCGATTGCCTAAATGATCAATATCGTCACCAAGGGCTTCTTCATCATTATTAAGATGAATAATTTCTTTTATAATAGCTACCAAATCTTCTTGAGATAAAGTTCTTTGTTCAAAAGAGGTATTTAAATCAAGACGCTGATTAATTTTATATCTACCAACTCTAGCTAAATCATATCTATCAAGTCTGAAAAACATATTATTAATTAAATCATGAGCATTATCATAAGTTGCTAATTCTCCTGGCCTTAAATGTCTATAAATTTCAATATAACCTTCCTCTTTATTTGAGGATAAATCTTTTTTTAAAGTATTTTCAATATACTTAACTGATGATTTTTCTTCTTCTTTTTTAAAAATCTTTTTTATATCTTCATCTTTTTCTAAACCAAAAATTCTCAAAAGTGTAGTTACTGCAATTTTTCTCTTTCGATCTATCTTTACATTTATAACTCCATCATTATCAGTTTCAATTTCTAACCAAGCCCCATGGTTTGGAATTAATTTAGCATTAAAAAGTCTTTTTCCTCTTAAGTTTACTAAAGAAAAATATACCCCTGGAGAACGATTTATTTGAGAGATAACAACTTTTTCAACTCCATTAATAATAAAAGTCCCCCTGGGAGTCATTGTGGGAATTTCTCCAAAATAAACTTCTTGTTCTTTAACAGCGCCTGATTTTTTATGAGTCAATCTTAACTTTACTCTTAAAGTTGACTCATAATTTAAACCTTTCTCTTTTGCTTGATTTTCAGATATCTTTGGATCTTCTAAATAATAATCTAAAAAATCTAATTCTAAATCTTTTCCGGTATAATCTTTTATCGGTAATAATTCCTTAAAAACTTCCTTAATCCCTGTCTCTAAAAACCATTTAAAAGAATCGGTTTGAAACTGGGTCAAACGCGGTGCCTCTAAAATTTCCCGGGAATAACGGGAAAAATTTTTTATTGTTGGCTGGCTAGACATTAAATAAACATTAAAAATAAAAAACTTCCTAAACTATATCTAGGTTGCAATTTTTAAAGCGTGTAAAATAGATTGTGCGATTCTTTTAGAAATAATACTTTTTTCTTGAAAAAACTCTAATTGCCAGTTTTTAATACTCGCATATTTTATTCTATTCTTTTTTAAAAATTTGTCAAGAGCAATAAGCAGTTCTTCCCCTCTTTCTACTTTAATTGCATGCTTTTGTTTATCTTTTTTAAAATAAAGAATAATCATATATAAGCATTTTATTTTTTACTTTTTGATTTTTTTAAAATGTTTTAATTTCCAGTCTTGAATTTTTTTATGATTTCCTGAAATCAAAATCTTTGGAACTCGCCAAGCGACTTTTTTATCTTTTTCAGGGTAAAATATTTCTGGTCTTGTATATTGCGGGTATTCTCCCAAAAACTCTTTATTCGAAGACTTAGAAGTAAAGGAAAATGACTCTTCTATAAGTGACTCTTTTTTAATAACCCCTGGCACAAAACGACTAACAGCATCAACTAAAACCATTGCCGGTAACTCCCCTCCGGTAAGAACATATTCTCCAATTGAAATTTCTTCATCAGCAATGTATTTTGCTACTCTTTCATCAACTCCTTCATAACGCGGACAAATAAGTATTAACTGATTATATTGAGAAAGTTTTTTTACTCTTGACTGATTCAATTTTTTTCCCTTAGCAGAAAAAAGGATTACTCGACATTTATTGCCTTTTTTATCCTTTTTTTTAATTTTTTTAACTGCTTTTAAGATAGGCTCAACTTTAAAAATCATTCCTTTTCCTCCACCATAAGGAGAGTCATCTACACTTTGATGACGATCAGTCGTCCAGTCTCGAAGATTATGAATATTAATATCTATTAATTTTTTTGCTTGAGCTCTTTTAATAATAGAAGTACTAAAATAACTATCAAAAATCTCTGGGAAAATTGTAATAATATCAAAACGCATAATAATAAAAATCGCGGTGTTATAAATAATACCGCGATTTTTGATTGTTTTCAACCGAAGGGTTAAATCTTCAAATCATCTACAATACCGTCTGCCATTTTTTCTGCCTCTCGGTTTTCTCTAGAAGAACCAGCTGGTTCTTCAATCTTGAGATTTACTCGAGCTTTGTTTTTAGCTCCAGCCACTTTAAGAATAGTTCTTAAGGCTTTAGCCATTGAACCTTGGCGGCCAATGATTTGAGCCATATCATTAGGGTCTACTTTTAAAGAAAGTAGCACTCCCATTTCATCAACTTTTCTTTCTACTTGAACTGCATCTGGATTGCTAACAACACTTTTAACTATAAACTCAAGCAATTTTTGATCAACAGGTGAATCTACCATATTACCAGAATTAATATTTTCTTGATTTAATAACTAAGTAGCCGTCGACCCTTCATTTCATCAGCTACTGTATAGATTAATGATAAATTAGTAAGATTTAAAAGTCAACCCTATTCTGCTAAAGCCTCAGCTTCTTCTAATTTTAAGGAAAGAAGTTGGGAACTATTATCTGATGATAAAGTTATTCCATAGATAACTTGAACTGCACTCATTGTCAATCGATTATGAGTAATTATAATAAACTGTGTTTGCTTATTTAAAGCTTTTAAAATTTCAGAAAAACGTCGACTATTATCCTCGTCTAAAGCAGCATCAATCTCGTCGACTACTAATAAAGGAATTTTTGATTGCTCTACTAAAGCAAAAAGCAAACAAATAGCTACTAATGTTTTCTCTCCTCCAGAAAGCATTTCTAATCCTTTTAACTGAGTCTTGGGAATATTAAGCTGAATATCAACTCCCCAAGATAAGTTATCATTGTTTGTTTTTTCTTTTCTTTGAATTAATCTAGCAGAACCACCATTAAATATTAATCGGAAGTAATCATTGAACTGATGGTTTATCTTCTTTATTGCTTCATTGAATTTCCCTTCAATTTGCTCTTCTAACTCCTTAATAAGAACCTTTAGATCTTCCATGCCTTTATTTAAATCGCTAATTTGTTGAGTCAGAAAATCATAACGCTCAGAAACTTCTTTATATTCCTCTATAATGTTCTGGTCTTGAACACCGATTTCTGCTAACCCTTGTTTTCCTCTCATAATCTTTTTTTCTAAATCAGAAAATTCCTCCATCGAAATTAATTCAGTTTCTTTATTAGCTTGATAATCTTGTTTAATCTCTTCAAATTGAAAGCCTGATTCTTCTAATCGACGCTTAAAATCTTCTAAATGAAGCTCAAATTTCTCATTTAATATTTCTTCTCTTTGTAATTCCCGATACAATCTTTCTTTTTCTGCTCTTTTAGATTCTATCTCTTTGAATTTTAATTTAAAATCTAAGCTCTTTGCGTTTTGCTGTTCTTGCAATTGATTTAATAGCCTGTTTTTTCCATTGATTTCAACATCAATTTTTTCTAGAATAGATTTAATCTCTTTAACTTTTTCATCTTCTTTTTTCTCGTTTAAATTATCCTCAGGGTTTATAAAAGAATCTATATCATTAATAATTACTTGAATTTTCTGCTTAATTTTTTCTAAATCAACAAAAGACAATAAGAGCTGTAATTCTTCTTTTAATGAAATAACTTTTTTTTCTAAAGGCTCCCGAACAACAGCTAAATTACTACTAGCTTCTCTTTGCCCTAAATCTTTTAACAGAGATGATTTTTTGTTTTGAAGCTCAATAATTTCTCC
>Ga0265297_10002990_pt1 | contig 32070 bp, 5 predicted proteins | sample Munlanlwell13791_FD_192502 | JGI IMG/M metagenome (GOLD analysis project Ga0265297, IMG submission 192502) | Leachate microbial communities from a municipal landfill in Southern Ontario, Canada - Leachate well 137-91 | ecosystem: Engineered > Solid waste > Landfill > Unclassified | place...
TTTAAGTAATATCAGCGTTTGGGCTTTTTACGAGATTACGGATATTAACCGGATGTAGATTAAGGGTGGCGGAGATGGCAGGAGATGGCAGGAAAAATAAAGGGCAGGTAGCAGTATTTATGATTATTGTTATAGTGGTAATAATTTTAGCTGTTGCCGCTACGATGCTTATCGGCGAGATTGGGTTCCAGCGGGTGCGTATGGCTAATGTGGCAGATAGCGGCCTGATTACCGGCGCCTCTGGCCTTGCCCGCTCGATGAATCAGATTGCCATGATTAGTAACGGGCCCAGCGGCCTGATGACTAATTACGTAACCATGCAGACTATTTTAGCAGTGCATGTAACAAATAACTGTTGTGGCATACCCCTTATTGGTTGGGCATACGCAGGAGAGCCTTATGTTTTTCCTCCTATTATGCTGATACTTTACAACAACTACCAACTGACGCAGCAAGCCGATAAGATTGCTGAAGAATCGGCTAAAAGTTTACGCAGCGCTTTATATGATTATACTTTAGGCGGCGCGCTGATAGAAGAACCTATACCTTTTAAAGAGAGTGAAGTTACCCGCGAGAATGGCAGAATTACAGCTATTGATTATAGCCAATATTTAGACCGGATAAGTGATGTTGAGAATCCGGATTGCGCAAACTTTAATAAAGAATACCATAGTTTAAAGACGGGCACAAGCGATTGGTATATGAATAACCTGATTTCCTATGCTTTTAATAAATCGCCTCAAGGATACCGGCAAAAGAAAGGCAAGATAAATATTGGAGAGCCGGAAATCAGTGGTTATGAATCTTATGTGCGGGCAGAGTTACAAAGTGTGCCTACTCATGTTGATCCTATATATCAACCGATGCCAATGCCCTATCTTGTGTGGAAGCCGATTGATTGTAATCCTGTTACAGGCCCGCCAAAATGCATGGTTTTTGTATCAATTATGCCTAATCCCTGGGCTTGGATAAACAGGATAGATATCGGCAGCGAAAGTTTTGGGGTAAAGATGAGTAAACGCGCGCCTTTCGCTACTTTTCCCTTTTTTGGCCGGGAGGTAACCTTAAGCCATAAGAACAGGGCGCGTATTACCGGTAGCACTTGGTCAGGGTATGATTTACGGATGGAGGAGTAACTGATGCGAAGAATTAGGAAGTTTATTATGCAGGCTATTATCTTTAGCGCAGGCTGCCTCTTGGCGCTTAACGCCTCTTTTTCTATGGATATTGATTTAAGAAACATGCCTGTGCCGGATAAAACAGAAGTGCTCTGGTCAGGAAAACCTTTTGAGATGAATAATAGAAAAGGGCTTGCCGCGCATTTACGCGCGCAGCAGAAAGTCGCTTCAGAATTAGAAAGTTTTTACAAGGGGGCGCTGGCAGCGCAGGGGTGGCAGTTTCAAGAAACTAATCAGCAAAAAAATATAATCTCCTTTAAAAAAGGGGATAAATTTATATATATTCTACTGCACGATCAGGGCAATAATCCTCCTTGCGATATCTTTTTCTTAACAAGCAATGAGGATTTAGGTGTTTGCCTTGAGCTAAAAGATTACTATTTAAAAGAAATGGTTGCCCCGGATGCCCCGGGAAAGGATTTTGCAGATGTCCTTGCTTATCCGGGAAGTAAAAGAAGGTTTAATCTGATGGTCCCTGAAGCAAGCGGGATATTATTGTATGAGGCAGATGCCCGGCTTGAGGATGTGGCTAATTTTTATGAGCAGGCATTGAAGGCAGTGGGTTGGAGGTTAAACCCCAGATTTAAGGAGCAGTTTCTTAAAGCGAGGAATTTATATTCTCCGGAAAGCCGGGTTTTATACTTTGAAAAAGGTAAGGGTAACCTGGTAATTACTGTTCATCCGGTTTATCCGTCTTCAGAAAGCAAGCGCGTTTTTATCACTATTGTCAAAAACGCGGAGGAGTTTGTTAACCAAGAAAGGAATTAAGGATGTTTTTATTAGTTGTGCTATTAATCGCATCTTCGATAGTATTGCTTACGCTGGCGATTTTGCCTTTGGCGATTGCGAAAATGGAAAACTGGCGGATGCAAAAAGAAAGAACCGTAGCCGTAGAGTTGGATAAGATGTTTTACGATAAGGGCCCGAAGCAGATTATGCGGCTTTATTTTGTCCTTCCGCCGCTATTTGCCATTTTAGGGGTATTGTTGTTTAAGTCTATCCTGTTTGCGGTTGCCGGGGTGATCGCAGGTTTATTTATTCCGAATATTATTTTAAAGGCCAGGGATTCCCAGCGCAGGCAGAAGTTTAACAGCCAGATTCTGGATGCGATTATGATTCTTTCCTCTTCCTTAAAAGGCGGGCTTTCGCTTTTACAGGCATTTGAGGTTTTGGTAGAGGAGATGCCGGAGCCAATGTCTCAAGAGATTGGATTGGTGGTAAGAGAAAATAAGATGGGGGTTTCTTTAGAGGACAGCTTAAGGCATTTAAATGCGAGGTTGCAGTTAGAAGAGTTGGTATTACTGCTTAATTCTATAATGGTAGCCAGAGAAACCGGCGGTGACTTAACTAAAGTTTTTAGCCGCCTGGTTACTACTATCCGCGATAACCGGAAACTTAAAGATAGCATCCGCACCTTAACCTTACAGGGAAGGATGCAGGCAGTGATTATGTCTTTATTGCCGTTTTTATTTATCTGGTGGGTATTGACCTTTAATAAAGGGCATTTTGACATCATGCTTAAGAGCGAGATAGGCAGGATGCTTTTGACCGTAGCCGTGGTTTTACAGGGGGTAGGGATGATCCTGATTAAGAAGTTTAGTACCATAAAAATATAGGAAAGGAGAAAATGCTTATATTAGTTTTTCTTTTATTAATTGGGGGATTAGCGCTGATTATAATCGGGGTTACCGCCCCAACAAGGACAGGCGCAAAGAAAATTCTTTTACCTAAGGGCGAGAACCAAATGAGCAAGACCCCGGCAGGGTTATTCTTCGCCAATATCTTTCCTTTTAGCCAGCCGGTTATTGAGAAACTAAAGTTAGAGGCGAAGATAAAGAATAACTTGGATGCTGCGCATATTAAGCTTACAGCCGCGGCATTTTTTAATATCAAATTAATACTCATGCTGGCTTTAGCATTTTCTTCGAGTTTTACCATAGGCAAGTCCGGGCCAATGATAACAATCATTGCGCTTGCCATAGGTTATATTGTGCCGGACCTCTGGCTAAAGAGGATGGTTGCCATTCGCAAGCATAAGATTGCCCGTTTGCTTCCGGAGACCGTAGATCTGCTGGGTTTATGCGTAGAAGGAGGATTAGATTTTACCAGCGCGGTAAAGTGGATAATCGAAAAAACTACTTCTAATCCGATGGTGGAAGAGCTATCCTTTGTTCTGGAAGAGATAAGATGGGGTAAGCCGCGCACGCAGGCGTTAAAGGATATGGCGAAAAGATTATCTATCCCGGAGGTAAGTTCATTTGTGCAGACGCTGGTGCAGGCAGAGAGGATGGGGACGCCGGTGGCCGAGGCATTTACCATTCTTTCGGAAGATACGCGCTTACAGCGTTTTCACCGCGGGGAGAGAATTGCTATGCAGGCGCCGATTAAAATACTCATTCCGCTTATATTTTGCATATTGCCGGTAATTGCGATTATAATCGGCGGCCCGATATTCTTGCAGTTTACGCAGGGTGGGCTTTTAACCAGTTTTGGGGGATAAGATGAAAGGTAAGCTTAGAAAGATTGCCAGTATATTTTTAATCTTCTGCATTATTTTTCAGGCAGTGCCTACAGCTACGCTAAGGGCTGAAGAGGAGTATGTTTTTGATTTCCGTAAAGACGGGCAGGCAGGGGCAGCAGATTATGCCCTGGCAGTATTAACCGGTATTTTTGCCGCGCAATTTGTCTGGCCTAAGACAAATGTCGTATTATATTTTGCGCGCAGCTATCTTGTTTCTAATATAAGCAACCAGATTGTTAAAGGCCTGGGCATCAGTGACCGCCGCTTAGCTTCTATTATGAGTATGGGGATTGCCACATTCATCAATACGGGCTTAGACGCTAAAATGGATACTTCAGGCTCTGCAGGCAGCGCCGGCGCTTCTTCAGCTACAGCTCCCCGCTTAAGTTTTGGCCAGAGCGTAAAAAACTTCTTTACTAAAATAGGAGACTTCTTTAAAAACCTTCCCAACTTCTTTAAGAATCTGCCTAACTCCGTTAAGAATTTATTCTCCGGGAAAAAAGTGGAGGCAAAGATAGACGGTAAGCTGGAAGAGCATAATCCTTGGCAGACAGCGGGTTTGGCTGCAGTAAAGGCAATGTCTTATCAGGCAGCCAGGGTATTCCTTTATGATGCCTTAGAGAAATACGACAAGCACTTGGCAGAGTTTATTTCTTACGAAGGAGGACTGCTTTTAAGTTTTGCGGTTGGCAGGGGCTTGGCGCAACGTACCGGTAACCCGATTATTGACGCGCAGACAAAGGGTGAGACTTTCTGGAAAACATTTAGGGTCCAGACTATTGCCGGCGCGATTCAGACTGTCGGGGCAATGGCCGGAGCGGAAGAAGTAGGCATCTTAATTTCTGCAGCTAGTAGAGCAGGATTAGAAGGGAAAAGCCCGGAAGAGGCAACAAAATATGGTTTGACCGCAGTAGCTGTCCAGTTAGTAAACAGGCAATGGCCGGATCCTTTTAAGGGGGCGATAGGGAATTTGGTTTTGAGCTCTGCTTTGCAGTCAGTCTTAGTAAAGGCAGCAAATAGCGATGAGTCCGGCATAAATTTCCTCTGGGACGCCACTGATCGCATACGGCTGTCTTCTATGCAGGCAATGGCTGATTTAATGACCTTTGGCCGCGGCACAGCGTATTATCCTAAGGACGATGAGGGCGTGCCTAATTATGCAGCTGGTTGGGATGTGCAATGGAGAGACGGCAACGTTCTTTTAGCCAGTGACACATTCTATACTGCCCGTTACGGCGATTTTATGCGGGATTTAAATGACGAGGGGCCTTCAGTTGCGCTAATGAACCAGTTTATAAGCAGTTTACATTATCAGACTGTGCAGAATATGTACGATATTATAAAAGGGAATATTTATAAGGAAAAATACGCTCGCGTTGGGTTTAATAAAGTTCTTCAGGATGCAAAAACTAACGGGAGGGATGCCTTAGAAAATTATAACCAAGAATTGCGAATTTTAAAAGATAAACTGAATCAAGAAAATTTAAGTGAGGAAAAACAGGAAAAAGTAAAAGAATCGATAAGCAAAATTGAGGCGCAATTAAAGTTATTGGATGAGGGCGTAACTAATATGCAGCGCGCTCCCCGGGAAGAAATGGAGAAACTTTCTATTCAACTAGGCGTAGCAACCAAGGAATTAGCGTTTGTTCTTGATGATTTATCAAAGGCTCTTCCTGAAGGTAAGTCAGGAACGGGCATGCTGGTAGCCCCGCTTGAACAATTAGGCTCAAGCGTAAAGGAATATCAAGTATTAACAAATGAATTATATTCTTCACCTTTTGTTTATACTAAAGACTTAGGAGATGGTACGCCACGGGACAGATTAGGAGGGGAGCCTATTCCTATCCACAAATTAGATTTTAGCGCTCCGGCTTTTAATCTGAATCAGCCTGCACCGCCACAGATTGAGGCTCCTCAAGCTCAGTCGAATCCAGCTATAGCCCAGAGTAACATAAGCGAGGTAAGCCGCGGCGCAGAAAAAATGGCTACTAACCCATCCTCGTTAATAGATATCAAGGATTCCTTGAAAAGCATAGAAGGCACTCTTCCTTTAGGTTCTGATCCCAGTGCCAATCTAATAAAGATTGATTATGAAAGTACCAAAGTGAATCTTGACAAGCTGTCTAAGATGGAAGCCAGCGGCCGCCAGGACCCGGCTTTTATTGCTAAGGAAAAGAAGCGCCTCGAGGTTGATATTGAAAATCTCAATTATGATGTAAAGAAATATAATTGGGAAAAGGGTTTAAATACAGCCTCTAAGGATGAGGTTGTTAAAATTATTCAGGAAGTGAGAAAAGAGGATTTGACGCTTGATGAGAAAAAGCTCTTAGATGGGATAGAACAGAATGTCAAGAGGAGCAGTGATCCCGATCCTTTGAATATGAGAATTGTGAGAAGCCTGCTTGAAGGGTTAAAAATACGTAACACACAAAAGACGTTAAATAGTATAGGAAATCCGTAGAATATTCATAAAAGTAAATGTCCAATCTAATCTCCATCTAATCTCAAAATGTCCAATCTAACAGGGACACCCTTCAAGCCAATCGGGAGGGTGTCCTCCTACTAGGGGCACCCTTAGCTTTGGCGCAAAGGGTGTCTCTGCTTTGGCTCCAAGGGTGTCCCTAAAGAAGAGAGTTTTTTAAGCAGAAATAAAACTTTATTAAAGTCAATAAGCAAGGTATTTTAGAGAAAGAAAACGGTACCTTTTTTAGTGGAAAAATTACTTGACAGCGTCGTGTTATATGTTATACTTTGGATGTAATTTGAAAAGCCACGGAGCGACAAGGTAAACCCATCGTAAGGTGGGGGCGCAAAGCCACGGATCCTTTAAAGAACGTAGATTTAGCAGCAGTTTAGCAGGACAGCCGGGTTGCCGAATACCGACGGAAAAGTATTTGACAATTCGGTTTTTTTATTTAATTGGTTCTTAAAAGGTTTCAAAAATAGTTTATAAATAGACAAAAATGAAAACCTTAATAGAGAAATTAAGACTATTATTGGGGATAAAGGGGAAAGCATTTCTCTCTCCTTTTCATATAGGTAACTATAATATTATTAAAGAAAGTATCCAGCCTAAAGAAGCAATCGTAACCGTAACCCCGGAAAAATTTAACTCAAGCTTTAAGACATGGATTAGAATAGTAGCTTTTATTGTGGTAGCTGTATTTTTGCCGGAGCAGGTAGCGCAGGCAGTAGAGTATGACTGGCGCGTGCTCTGGCAGCAGCCGGCAATAAACTCTACTTTTGCCCCTGCCTACCTTAAAGACACCCGCCAATTGGACATTCCTTTAGCCGTAAAAAACATCCTCAAAGACATCTCCGGTAAATCAATAAACGCCATCAAGATATCCGATGACTTGACCGTAGAGCTGGAAAAGCCCTTAAATATCACCAGCCAGAGGATAGAGGAGATTTACAATTGGTTAAAAGGAAAGCCCTGCGGCGCAAAGGCGTTGTATGATTATTTAGCCTATATTAAGGGACAGTCCCTTTCGGGGACAGTCCCTACAGAGGAGCTTACGGGGGCAGTTCCTGCGATAGAGGAGCAGGATGTTGCAGTAATGGCCCTCACATTGGACATTTTAAATGATGTAGTGAAGCCAGAAGGTAACCCAGAAGTAATTAAAAGTTCACTCTACGCCCTATCCAAAACCTCTGAATTTTTTGGCAGCAAGCTTTACCCGGTAAAATATGAACAGGGACAGTCCCCTACAGGGACAGTCCCTGTTCCTTTTATAGCCCACTTTAAAGGCGACCACTATGTCTTAGTAACCAAGATAGCAGATGATAAGGTTTACTTGATTGATGAGCATAAAGAGGAGTTCTTGCCGGTTGAGAAATTCCTGCAGGAGTTTTCCGGATACGCCTTAGTTGCTATTCAGGGACAGTCCCCTGTGGGGACAGTCCCTTTAACTGACCAAGAAGCCAAACAAATTTTAGGCGCCAAGTCCCGTAAAGACCGGGCGTTGGATTCTTTCGGAATGATCGGCGGCGCTTTCTTGTTCTCTAGTACTCCCATATCTAAACAATCCTTTGTTATCTTTGCCCGCGATACAGCCATAAATTACGGCGTGCCTAAGCTATTAAAGAAACCCTTAGGCGAAATCGGCGCTGCATTCGTTGCCGGAGCCATTCAGGGCGGTTTTAATGCCGGGACAAACACTAATAAATTAATTGATTTTAGCGGCTTTAAGAATTGGCAGCCGATTGTGCAGACCGCGGCTACCTATGCGGTAACCGCAGCTATTCAGGACTACGGGTATAGGAATAATTGGGATACCAAACTTTTTGGCGGCGCAAGCTATTTTGCTTCCAAAATCGGTGGCACTTTAACTGAAGCAGCTTTTGCCAGGACTATCGGTGGATGGGGACTGCAGAAAGCTGGAGAAGTAAATAGGCCGATTTGGATAAATAAGGGAGCTGATATTAATGTTTTAGCGCAGAGAGGGATAAACATTGTTTCGCCTGTTGATTTTAGTTTTAAGAGTAAATGGCTTCCTTTACTTGGCGAAGGCGTAAGCTTAGGCGTGCAGCATCTGGCAGAAACAAACCTCGGTTTAAGCAGGCATCCGGAATACAGCCGCGCCATAGGAGGCTTTGCCTCTGGCTTAGTACAGGGCCAGAATTTCGGCACAACTTTAGCTACTTCGGCAATCTCCGGCCTTGCCTCTGCGGGCTTACAAAGCTTGACTAAAGACCTCGCTCCTTTAGGCCCTTATACCGGCGCGATGTTTAATCTGGCTTTTACCAATGCGCTTTATAGCGGATTAGGTAGTGTCGGAGAAGGCTCGCGTTTAGATTTTGCGAAAGAGCTGTTTAATAAAAATACCCGCCATGCCATTGGCGGATTTTTCAGCGGTAATCTTGCTTATCTTAATAAACAAGGCGATTTATATTATCACTCTACTCCTGGCGCTTCTTTTGCTGCAGGTATGATTGATTTCAGCCGTCAGGCAAGAGACCTCTCTAATTCTTCTTGGACACAGAAAGATTGGAATATATATCAGACTAAAGGTATAAAGCCTGATACCGGAGGTTTTGCCAGCACTCTTATAAACCGTTATTTTAGCAATATTCATAACCAAGCCACGCAGAATATAACCGACCTTATAAGTGACCGCATTCACGGATACACCTGGGATAAGTTAGCGAAATTTGATAACGAATGGGTTAAACACAAACCGGGCGGCGAAGAGATCGGGTTAAAGCAGAAATTAGTTGTAGGAGAGTTGGGGAAGTTAAAAGTAGAGATAAAAGATTTTGGCGCCAAAGCAACAATAGAGAATTTTTATAATATTGATAATCAGCTGCTTTCCGCAGAGATTCTAGATATGAAAGATTTAAAAGGAAGCGGCCGCTATACTTATTCTGACACCCTGTCTTTTATAAGCGATGAATTTAAGCCTGTCGGTTATAATCGGGATCTTCGGGCATTAATGGCAAAAGGCGGATTAATTGTAGTTGCTCCTGTCCAGAGTGGTAACGAAACGCTCGGAGGTAATTCAGCGACCTCCAATATCAAGGACATTCCTTTTATAGGATCACTGGAATTCCAGGGAGCTTTTGTAAAAACCGATCATTCTGAGGCAATTACCTTTGCCAATGGTACCTTCCCTTTATTGGCTGGTTTTAACAATGCCGGAAAATTGGGTATAGATTTAGCCGGCTCCAATGCCTTGGCTTTATCTCCGGCAGTAAAGTGGAATAATGTAGGACAGATTAGGCCGGATAATATTGGCCGCGATATTCAGCACATTGACAATGATTGGAGCAAGACAAATCTTCTGCCGTACCAAATCAATAAGAATGTTATTGCTGATGGCCAAACCCGGATAAGCTTTTTAGGCAGCTTAGGAAATGGCAGCATAACCTTTGGTAATAATGGTGAGATTTCCAACGCTGGCATGCTTCAAGAGGATTATTTTAAAAATCCGATTACTCACATAGTTGAAATGAAGGAAGTTTCAGAAAAAGATTTAGCAGTAATTAAAAAATTATATCCTGACTATGCTATAGATCACAACGGTCGTATTAATTACAAAATTAATAATCAGGTTACCTATTTAGAACAGATCGACAACCAGTGGCAGCCTGCAAAAGGGACTATGCAGTTTGCTCCTAAATACGGTGAAATCTTCGCAATTGAGGCTTCTTGGGTTGGTATTGATGGGAAGCCGCAAAAGAGACTCTCTTCTTTAGCCCAGCAATCAAATGACTTAGTAGAAAAATTGCCAGTTGTCTATAGTTACAACGGGTTACCTTTTATTCCCTCGGGTTTGCATAAAACAGAAGGTAAAAGCACTTCAGGGTATAACCTTACTAGGAATCACGCTTATAATATACAAAGGGTTGATAAAGGGGTAGTTGTTCCCGCAACTGATTCCATGACTTTAGTAAGCTTAGGTTTTGATGATAAAGAATTCCAATTTAATGTTATTGATAGGGCAAATAATTTAACCTACAAAAACAACGCATCCGGACAAGAGTTAATTATACCTTTAAGTTATACCGTGAATAAAAAAGCAGGGGATCCTTCTTTATTTACGGCAACTAGCCTTGCCCAAGGTGGAAGCCTTACTTTTGGCGAAGATAAGAATATCTACAGTAGGGCATCCCTGCACATTAATGAAATATTCAAAGATTTTATCCAGCGTACCACTTATGATAATTTCAGATATTCTTCTCCTTGGTTGATAAAGAGAGCAATTGATGTAGGTAACGCAAACCCGGACGTTGCATATTATGCTTCGGATGAACATAAATTGGAGAACGGTTCAAATTCATTTACGCCGTATCTAAGCAAAGACGGTATCATCACAGTTTTTACATACAACCAAAACAAGCCCTTCAGTGTTTCTACATTGCCGCCTGGATCACCTATGCCTCTTGAAGAAATCGCAAAGGACTTCGGTAACGAGCTCTCTCAGGACTATCTACCGTCATCGTTTGGTTTTGGGAAAGATATCCGCCTTCCGGGCGAGCAGCAAGAAGACCCGATTATTGCAAAAAGTATAAATAGATTGTCCATCATAGAAGCAGCTGAGGGTAAAGAGAACCAAGTCAAGGCGTTGGGATTCTTGAATCTTGTTTTAAGGATTGGAAGCAATGAAACAGGCGAATATATAAGAGAATTAATCCCAACCCATCATTACAATGCTATTTGGAACGTTGATCCTTTAAAAGACTTACCTTCTGTTCAAATTAGTCCTACTGGTGAAGTTGAAAAATCTGCAACTACGGAGGAAATAGGCCAGTCTACCGTAAAGGCCCTGGATGCCACCCCGCAGCCAGGCGGTTTCGTACAATTAGGCGACAGCAAGATTTATAGAGGCGCCTGGAATTTTAATAAAGGCGCTTTAAATTTAGGTATTGGTACCGAAATATTCCACTTGCTAAGCGGCAATATTGAAGGCAAAAGTAAAGAAAATAGGCTTGCGACAGATTATACGGGAGATTTTTCAGCATGGACTTTAGCCAGCGTCGGTTTATCAGGAAACCCCAATATTCTGCCAAATATTTACGTGGCAGAAGGTAAAGTAAGCTCCGTAGTTTCCTCAGGGAATTATACTAATGCATCCGTTCAGGTGCAAAGAGGGGACACCTTAAGTAAAATTGCCCAGAAACAAGGTACTTCTTTAAGAGAAATCATTGCTAATAACCCCCAAATAAAAGACCCGAATAAGATTTATGCCGGGCAGGAAATTATATTGCCGGATAAAGGTACCGGAGAGGTGCTTAAAAAAGAAGCAGCTGCGGAAGTGAAATATTTGGATTTTAGCCAAGGGAATGCGTTCGTCTTAGGGGCCCTTGGCAAAGTTTATGGGTTACTGCCTAATCCTACTAAAGAAGGAGAGAAAAGCAATATTAAGACCCGTTCACTTTCAAGCGCGGAAGTAGTCTTTCCCAAAGATAAAAATTCTTCGGCAGTTTTATTAGATGGCCTGAATGAATTTGCCTTAGGCCAGAGCCAAGACGGAAAATGGATTGTAGACCCCATATTCTTTGCTCCGGGCGCAGTGCATTACCTTACTTTAAATAAGGGCGATGGGATAAAATACAATAATTTTGTGCATACGGTTAAAGAGCCTACAGTAGCAAGGTTAAGGTTTACTCCCGAAGGCCTGGAAAATCAGGTGATAAAAGGCGTAATTCGCGGAGAAAGCGAAGGATTGGTTTACGAAGAGAGGCCGAATAACCAGTTCACGATTATTGATACCAAAGACGCCAGAAATAATTTTACGGTAACCGCCAGCAGCCTTAACTTAGCAATTGAAAAATATAATAAGCATAACAAACAAAAAACATTAGATAGCCTTACTGATTTGCAGAGACAATTCCGGTCGATGGAGAAGCGTAATGCCCAACAAGATAATATACTAAAATTAATTAACTCTGCGATAACTCAGCTTAAGAATAATAGCAAAGATCTAGATGGTTCTTTAAAAGCCCTTGGCCGGACTTTAGACGCATACAACGAAGGCAACAGACGAACGTTGTTGTCAGATTTACAGAGGCTTCAGTCAGAAGTCGGCTCCAGCAACGCTAATTTATCAGGGTTAATCAGTACCGCTATAAAACAGGTCCAGTCCAATGATCCTAAGGCTGATGAAACGTTAAAGCGTTTACGTTCAGAAATAGACAGGCATAATCCACAAGGTAATGTCGGGGGAGTAGAAATAAAGATAGATGTACGTTATGCACCGGGAAAGTCCAAACAGGAAGATGATAAACTCGTTGGGCAGATAAGAGATAGTGTTTTGAGTAGCCGGCCTTCAACTGATGCTTTATCGTGGGATATTGATGTCAGTGGTAGGAAGTTTACTGCAGCTATGAAAGATGGCAAGTTGGAGGTCGCGGAGCAGTTGCCAGGCGCGAGCGTAGCAAAATCCAATAGAACAGAAACAGTTTCGTTTAAAGATAAATCCGGTAAAGAAATTGCTACTGTAACTCCTATCATAGATAAGGACGGCAAGGTTAAAGTCTCTGAGAGAATTAAAGGCAACGATGGCAATGAATATAAAGTTTCCGTAACTAAGTCCGGTAAGAATGGCGCACTTATTTTTTCTCTTATTCCCATCCTTACAACTTCAAAGGTAGAGGCAGCGACTTTGCAGCCGCAGGCGCGATTAAGCGATGATACGCGGGTTACTACTGGGGATGAGAGAACTAGTAGGATGAAACGTTTTTCTAACGGGACAGTTGCGATTCAGGAAGCAAGCGGGCTTTGGTACACACTTGATAGAAAATCTGTCTATGCAGGCGGGAAATGGGTTAAAAATGACGAAGCTAATCGTAATCTTATTCTGAGTGAGTGGATTGTTAATTCTGGCTTACCTTCGGCGAAACACAATGAGGCCTTAGCCTTAAAAAACCATATGAAGGCAGCTGGAGTAAAAGAGAATGATGCTGTAGGATTAGCTGAATTAATTACCGAAAATAGATCTGCCCGCGCATATGCTCATGCCTTACCGCAATTCCTGCAAGAGACCGCAAAAGAAAGGCAAGATTTTATTAATCAGTATAGATTCATCATGAAGATTCCCGCGACGATAGGCTTTGACCACCCCGATGCTAATTATGCTTTAATGGGCGCTGGTGTTGTAGCCCTTACAGGTGGGGCGCTTATTACGGATATAGCCCTAACCAAAGGTGCGACAACTGCAACTATTGTTGCTGGTATTTCAGGCGGAGTGGTTTTAGGCGTAGCCGGTAATGAGTTAATGAAATACGGTTTAACCAAGGAACATTTAACCCTTAAGGAGGGGATCACAACTGCTATCTTATCTGGTATCCCGGGAGTAGGGGCTTACGCAAGCACAGCTAAAAATTTAGGTATTGCAGGCAAGATATTAACTACAGGCAGAACTTTTGCTTATTCTTCGTATCAAATTGGGAATGCTGTAAGCATAATTAACCGCGGGAATACTTTAAATCTGGGAGAAGGATTGGCTACTTTGACTTTAGGATATACCCCAGCAGCTTTTAAAGCCTTATCTCCCGCTGCGGGTGTATTGAATAAAATCTCTGGAGCAGAGCTGCTTTCAAAAGGAACAGCTTGGACAGGAAGAAATTTATTAGCTCCGGTTATTTCAAAGGTAAGCCCTACCTTGGGAGCCAATATAGCCGGCAATACCTTTACAGCGATAGCAACTACTTTAGGGGCATACTATGCTTTTAGCACAATTTATACCACAGCATATATGGGGTATGTGCGTCATGATAAAGTTTTAAATGCGCCGCTTTCCGTATTAAACAATATCTTAAGCACGGGCGGCAGGCAGGTTTGGCGGATGCTTGACCACTTTAGCGATGGCTCTATTGATTTTTATATGCGAGATCTTGATAATCGGGAAACGGATATTGCTTTGAAATCCTTGGGCAGATGGGGAGCCTTTGGGATAATTCCTGCTTATGCGTTTGGAGCAATTAAATTCTATTTAAGCGGACCCGGAATTGTTGGCAATACTTTTTCGCATCCAGGCACTACATTAAAGGAATTTAGCCGGATGATTCAACTTACGGCAGACATAGTTACAGGTAAAGCAGGAGAGATGGCTCCGGCAAATGCTGCTGAATGGGGTTATTTGATAGGTGGACTTGTAGGAGCGAGTCGCAGTCTTAGGGATACGGGTAGTAGTTTACAGGCAATGTCAAGAAATAGGTTTAGTACAGTAGTTAAAAGTGGGTCTTATGATTTCTTAGCAGGTAGTTCCAGTGGCCCTGTGGCTATGATGCGTTTTGGTAAAATTGGAAAGATGTTTGATTTCGCCGGCACTACCTTATCAACTTCTCCTATATACCTTAATCTTAATGCAGGTTTAGCATTGTGTGTTCCGCTTATTTCTGGTGGCGGCATAGAGGCCTTAGGAAAATCTGCCCGCAATTTGGCTTACAATTTGGATACAGTTATTTCTTCTGCAGTAGGTATGAATACCTTATTTAGGACTATAGGTTTGGTTGGTGGAAAAGCTTTTAATTCATATAAGAATACACCGTGGGGTTTAGGAGCAGAGAGTGGTAGGAGAATATCTGTATTAAGGGGCATTTTGATATCAGAAATAGGTGCGGGCGCATATTTATTGGGGACTTCTGATAATCTCAAAGGCAGTATCCCCGGGAATATAATTGCTAATGTTGGTTTATTAGGTGTGGGATTTGGATTGGGACATGCATTACACGGTATAAACGCTAATTTTGCAAGGCTTGGCCAGAGCAAATGGCTGGAATTTGGCCAGTATTGGACTAATGTTATTATCGGAACTCCGGCTTTTGGCGCAAGTTTGTATGGAATCAAAAAGCTAGCCGTTGATCCCGCGCTATCTATTTTTGACCCAACCGTAGGTATATCTATTAGTGAAACAAGCGGAAGGAAGAATTATTTGGATATTTATCGTTTAGCTTCTAAGCCAAATCTTTTTGGCGAGAATCCATCTGTTTACTATGCATATAACCGAGAGACAGGCAAATTTGATAGGACTGAATCACCGAAATCCGGCGACTGGCCGTATGCCTTAATAACAGGCGCCTTGGGTTTAGCTACTGTGAATACTTTGCGTCTTTATAATAAAAATTATGAAAGCTTACCGTTTTCAAAGAATCCTTGGCAAGCAGCATCAAAAAAATTAGTAGAGCCATTTAAGGTTAACTATAGGGAAGGGTTACTTATGGGCGTTGGAGGCATTAAACAGATGATTCCCCTATGGAGACAGACATTGTTGCCCGGTTTTACGCTTATTGGCTTAAGTAAATTTGGAGATCGGGTTAGCAGTTCTATAGATACAGCGAATTTTAAAGCAGCTATGTATACGGCCGGTGCTAGTTTAATCGGCCTTGGATTATTGGGTCCGCTTGTTAAGCCCCGGTTAATTAATCAGGGGGGTAGCGGATTCAAAAATTGGCTTCTTTTCCAAGCCAAAACTACCCTTCCCGGCTTAGTTGTTTTGGGCGCCGGCAAGCATTCAAAAGGTATAAGTAAATTACATAGTTATATTAATTCCCCTGGATGGGATAAAGGCCTTAATATCATTGGGTGGTCATTAGTGGCTGCAGGTGTAGCCGGGACCATAGCATCGAAGACACTTTCTCCGGAAGGATTTGCAAAAGGGTATTCGGCAGTAAAGACAGTAATTTTTGACCATGCGATACGCAATACAGGCGGCACACTTTTATTTGTGATTGCTCCTTTGCACGTAGTAGTTGAGGGGACGTCTTGGGTATTTTCTAGATTTGTTCTGCCGTCTACCTATACTTCTGCAGAGAAATCTTTCTTTAAATCTACTTTCGCCGCCTTCTGGCAGCCGGCACAATATGGCTATGATGCAGACGGAAATGGTAAGATAGACGATAGCGAAAAAGCTTTATTAAGGCCCGGAACAGGCAGTGAGATTAAATATAAAGGGGCAAAGAATATTTTGGAAATATTTACTATTGGTTATAAGGCTGGATTATTAGGTGTTAATGAGAGAGATGGTACTCTAAAGGTCAAATCCCTGTATGAAATTAGAAGCCCCGTAGATTTCTTAAAGAAAGCTTGGGTTGCAGATGGCGGAACCAATATCATATTTTCTGCAATTTTAGCAATTGGGCACCAGCCTATTTCAGAGTTACTTTCCAATATAAATAAGGGTGATTTTGGAAGGAGGTTTAGGGCGGGTGGAATGGGCTTAAAGCAGACATTCGGTTTAGGACTAGATGGACTTTTGGGCTCAGAAGCTGCTTCTACACAAGTAAAGTTAGAGCAAGGAATAAAGAATTTTATTAATGCAAAATTTGATCTCGTAGTTAAAGGGACAGTTGAAGAAGTAATTATTGAACAAGGGATAGAAGTGGTGAGTAGCCCTGCTTTTGGTCTTTTGAGAGCATTGCTAAGCGGCATTAATCCTTCTTTCGCCAATAGTTTTATGCCTTTATTAAGTGAGATTTGGCAAGAAGTAGCATCTCCAGGTGGAGGAGTATCCTTTAGAAGTGTTGCCAGGGATTTTATGAGGACGCCGGGGAAGTCTACTTTCCAAATAATCCCGGGCCGCAATGTAGCAAATTCTGAAGATTTACCCATCCCTTCAAGCCAGTTGAATGACCTCGGCATTTTACAAAGATTAAGAGGGTTAACTAAGGGGGACAATGTTGTTTTAACCCGAGAAGATGGCTTAAGGAGAACCTTTGAGGTAGAAAATGAGGAATCTTGGAAGCATACATTTAATGTAGAAATCGCCAAGCTTGGTTATGCAAGGAAAACTATTTCTGAATTAGGAAGCATTATCCAAAGCCCAACTGGAAATAATGCGGCTAAGCAGGCAGCTTATGCAGTTTTGGCGCAGAAGATTCTTGGTCAACCTAACGCCGCAGAAGCAATTGTGAAGTTACTCCATCAGACTAGCGCTGGCATAGCAGTAATAAGCCAGGGGCCTAATGCGGTAACTCTCCCCAGAGCAAACTTACTTCCTTATTTAGCAGAAGAGGTAAGCAGTAATCCTCAATTAGCCGTAGATATAAACAATGTTCCTTATACTCCTCATCCGATTACCTTAAATATCCAAGGCGATAATATAGTTTTTGCTGCTAATAATAATAGAGGCAGAATAAATAGTACAATAGTGAATAATTTAGCGGTAAGATTAAATACCTTTGAAGTGAATAATAGGTGGGGTGTTCCGATTTATAAAGTTCCTGGTTTAGATAAATACGGTTTAGGCGATGGTTTTGGCGTACGTACACCAGTAGGCTTAATGATTTTTGCCGATACCAATGCTGATGATTCTGTAGAATTGGTTGATCGAACAAGGGTTAATCCTTATATTGTGCACGAAGCAATGGATGCAGGCATGCGTTATATTATTGCCGACAGAGAGGGCATTTATCTAAATGATTTTGCTACCAGAGGAGAATATGAAAAAGCAGTAGCCCGTTTATTCACTCAGAACACTCACCTGGCAGATGAGGCGCATTACAGGGCGGTGAGGGCAGTAGAGGCAGTCCCCGGAATGGTGCCCATTGGCATAGAGAATAGTGCGGATAGTGCTTCGAGATTACCACAGTGGAAAGCAACGCCGCAGGCCAAAGCAAACATTTTAAGCCAAGCTTTAAGTGCGATCCTAGGTTCGAAAACAAAGATTACTGAAACATTGCCAGGTTTGCCGCCTATAGTAAAAGAAGAGCCGGCGGCTGACTGGTTTAGCCAAGAGCCAATCATTGCGGCAAATAATGGTAATCCAGCTAAAATCGAACAATTAAAAGAAAAGATATTTGAACAGAATAAGGCGATTTTTGAGAATTTAATAAGACAGCATCAGGATACAGAAAATGATTCGCTTCAGGCAGAGGCACAGATTCTTGCTCAAGGGCGAGAAAGTTTAGAAGCGCAACTGGCTTGGGAAGAGGGATTAGCCAGATATGGCGTGAACCTTAAAGGGTCGTTATATTTCTTGCATAATCGCAGGGAATTAGCCAAGGCAAGAGAGCAAATACTCAAAGAAAAACAAGTTGATATCGATACCAAGATTTCTAAGTTAGAAGCGGATTATGCTGAAGAAAAAGCACGCCTTCAGAAAATGCCAGTGGAGGAGTTGGTAAGCGATTATCAAAAAGGTAGGCAAGCAGCAGAGGCGTTCTTTAAGAATATGGGCGCAGATGAGGATTATATAGGTAAGGCTTTGGGCCCCGAAGAAAAAGATTCAGAGAAGATAAGAGAAAGATTGATAGCTGACCGCACTAAATCCTACGAAAAAGAAAAGTTAGCGTTAGGAGATATAAAGAAAGGCGCAGTAGAAATTGATTTAAGTCAAGAATTTAATGCTCAAGCCGAACAGAGAAAGGGTTGGAAACAAGATTTTGTAGCGGAGATGGTTAAGCGGGGCAAATTGGATTTAATTTCAGGCGTGGTTGATATCGGCGGTACCCCGGTTAATATTTATAAAGCCGCAGAGTCAATCCAGCGCTTAGAAGTCCGCGATTGGAGTAAAAAGTTTACTCTTGCCGATGGCAAAGAGATAATTTTTGACCAGGAGACCGTAAAATTGGAAAAAGGTGGCGAACTTAAGATGAAATACGGCAAAGAGTTGCCTTTTGATTTAGACGGCCAGATATTAGTAGATAGACAGGGCGGTGAATGGAAGGCGGTAGTAGATTCCAAAGGTAAGGCATCATTTAGCCGTTTTGAGCCGGATAGCTTAACTCAAGTAGCAAATAAAGCGTTAAGAGAAGCAGTGAGGAAACAGTCGGACAGCCGTTATGATATAGGTAATAGCGAAGTTTTGTTAGTAGAGAAACAGCATAACATTAAAGGTTTAGTTAGAGAGATCAATGGTTTAAAGAGGGATATGCATAACGGAAAGGCACATATATCCAATCCCGGACAGGAATTAGCGAAATTAGAGCAGTATAGAAGGCAATTAGATGCACAGATAAAAGAGCTTCAGAATAAGGCCAGACAGGAAAGAGGTGATCAGAAAAAGCAGGCTCAAGAGGCCCAACCGAATACGCCAATGGCGCCTCCAGCTTCGCCGACAAGAGTACCTACGCCTAAAGAGAGTGATACAGGAGGACATACGGGTGGTTCAATTGTAAGCAGCTTAGGCAGTGGCATAGCTGCTGGCGGAGCGATGGTTATAGCTCCAATAATGCCGATAGGCCAGGTTATTCCTGATAAAGCGATAAATGCTCCAAGTGTTTTAATGCATACTGCAACAGGGCTTGCTCCGCCTGTCGGCCTCACAAAGCTCATTCACTCAATCGGGCTTTGCGGTAATGGTATACACGAGTGGATAAGTAATTTAAGCAGCACAGAAGCGATTGTAATAGGTGTGATTGTAGCAGGAGTATTGATAGCTGCAGTAGCAATAGTTAAGGCTATCAGAGGTGCCCGGAATGCAACCTCCGGAAACGGAAGAAACGGGCAGGATGCAGAAAGTGCGTCCGGAAATAGTATCAGAAGCGGAACCGCAGATACGGCAGAAATGCGCCAAATCGAAGGTTCTATTCGTGCGTATGGCTTATCTCACAAATTTGGTAAAGTCTTTATAATCTCCGCGTTAAGAACCCTTATATTTAATCACCTTTCTCATAACTCCAAAAAAGAACTCAACGGTTTTGGCAGGGTTATGAATAAATTATTGAATGGTAATAACAATGGCCAGAGACAGGTTATCCCGGTAGCTTCTTCTAACGCAACAAAGATTGAGGTGATGAAGGAGAAGCTCGAGGAAGCCAAAGGTGTATTAGCTGCGTTAAAATCTGAAAGAAGGAAAAGAGAGGGCACTCCGGCAACCGCTAAGCAGTTAGAAGAAGTTAAGAGGAAGGCTGTTGAATTAGCAAGCCTCTATCCGGATGTGTCTGTTGAGAAGCACGAAGGCAACGCCTTGATGTTAGTAATGAAGGACGCAGATTGGTTTGACGCAGCTACAGAAATCGGCAGGAAGGTTTTGGATTTATTATTAAGCGAAGAAAATGAGAAGCAAAGGAATGCAAGGCGAGTAAACGATCTTTTAACCGGCCATAATCAGAGGGATTTGAAAGAACAGTTAGCCAAGAAGTGGGCTGAAATTGTTGTTTTGGCTGAGAATTTGACGCTAGCAGAGAGTAGAGAATTAAGGCATGAGTTTGAAAAATATGCAGCTCCTGTTGATGAAGGTGAGGCCATTAAGATAGCTAAAGAAGCATTAAAAGAAGCTAAAGGCGCAAAAGAAGAAGCTAAAGGCGCAAAAGAAGAAGCTAAAGGCGCAAAAGAAGAAGCTAAAGAAGCTAAGAACGGGGTTAGCGGAGTATTTAAAATCAGCGAGAGGATCGAGCGCCTAAAGCAGTTGGAGAAGAATTGCCTTATAAGTTTGATGAGTATTATATATCCAAAAGAGATCGTACAAAATTTAGCTAAAATAAAGAATGATTTAGGAGATAAATTTACTCTTTATCGCGCGTTTTCAACAGTAAACGAATTAGTAGTAAAATATAACAAAAGCTACGCTGCAAAATTACCTTTATTAATCGTAGTTAAGTCTTATGAGCTTAGTGTGGGAGCTATGTATGTTGAGAGAACAAAAACTAGAGATCATCTAGTGTTGGCGATGGGCATAGGTGTTGATGAACAGGGCAGGGAATTCATTAATGTTTTGAATGATAATGTTGAGAACGAAGAGAGAACACGCCGTGTTTACTCTGATGATCTATTAAAATCTGATGGTAAGTTTGTGGAAATGACGACTGAAGATAGCCTTGAATTGAGCAAAGAGATATTAGCTCAATATGGTAAAGATCTTAGTGAGTTGGAAAAGATTGGTAACGATCGCGTAATCGAGGGTTTTGGTGGCTTCGGCACACAAGGAAATGGCGGAAGTGGAAATGGCGGCGGGTCAGGGATGGGCGATGGTGGAGAGGGTGGAAGCAATAACGGAGGTGCTGGGGCTGGCGCCGGAGTTGGCGCAGGCGGAGCAAGCGCGGGAACGAACGTAACTCCAGCAATAATCTCCATAACTGGATTAGGGATTTTCGCATTTGCTGCGGCAGCAGTAATTATCGCCGGCGGAATAAGCGGATTGACTCTTGGGTTAGGTATAGCAGGCGCGGCATTAGTTGTTGCTGGGGTGATTCAGGGACAGTCCCCTAGGTTAACATCCAGTTCAACAACTGCGGGGACAGTCCCTGTGAATAAGGAGACAGTCTCTGCAAATACAACAAAAGACAACAATAAGGCTATTGCTATTGACGGTATGAAGGGACAGTCCCCTAAGAGCAATTATCAAGGCGATATTTCAGGGACAGTCCCTACAGCAGGGAATTCAGCTTTTGATGCAGCGCATCCTAGCCATGCTCCTCCGTATGGTGAGACAGTCATTCCTTCCAATGGTGTTTCTAAAAGAGGCCTTGAAAAACCCTACCGTCGCGAAGAAGACAACTACACGACACTTATCGAAAGAATCTTAAGACAGATTACATTTAGGAATCCTAATATTAACCCCAGCAGGCTCTTGCAATACGCGCGCGTTATCGCGCGTAAATTCGGGTTATCATCTTCAGCAGTAAGTGAGCTCGTGGCAATGCTGGTACTTCTTAACTACTTAGAGTTCAAGACACTTCTTACCGAACTTTACGGTTCTAATAGTGCCTTGACCGCAGCTAAAGAAACAGTAGTTAAAGCTACTGTAGCAGCTGTCAGCGCTGTAAGAGATGTAGTAGTTAAGACAGTAGGCGCTGCAAACGAAGCTATTTATGACATAGTAACAGGCTTGAATCTTGCCGTAGATTCGCTTAAAAGCACAGCGCAATTTGCCGTGGCAGGTATGAGGAATGCCGGAAGCGGATTTACACTTCCACAGATACTCTCCGGTGTCTCTCTGACAGGGTTAGCTGCTATTCCCATTCTTGCCTTGAAGGGCGGCGTAGCGCTGGCAACAGTTATAGGTATAGCTGCGCCTGCGACTGTAGCCATAGGTGGGATTTTAGGATTAACATATATGGCATATAAGGGGGTTAGTGGTATGGAGGGACAGTCCCCTAAGAGCAATCCTCAAGACAGTAAGTCGGGGACAGTCCCTATCAATACAATACCTGATTCGGGGACAGTCCATAATAATAGATTCGCTCTTGTCTTTTATCCTTCTAAAGGATCAGACTGGAATGGCGCATTCTTAGATCTTTTGGATTTGGTGCAAGAATTAGAAGAGAGAGGTTATGATGTTAAGTATACCCGTGTTGATAACGCAGACGATCTGGTTTCCGGATTAGAGAGATACACACAAGACAGGCAGGCAGATTTAATTATATTTGGCGGCCATGGCACTCATTCAGCCGTTACATTATCTAAAGACTACACCTTTAATATAAACGATGTAGATGCATTGGCAGGCGTAAGTTCAGCCCTTGCAAGAAACGGCGTAATTTTACTAAAAAGTTGTTCAACAGGAAGAGGCGCAGCAGGCAGCAATAATATTGCTAATGCTTTTGCCAGGGCTTTCCCGCAGGCAGGCAGGATTCTTGCACCGGAGTCTCCCGCAGGCCCAAGGTTAGTATTTGACGCCAATAACGTCCTTATGGATATAAGGTATGATGACAATAGCAATGGCGGCGTGATCTCCAGTGTTAATATAAAGACAGGGGAGACGAATCTTACGAGAAGAGGTTATTACGCAGCTGCTGCAAGAGCAAGAGCGCCGTTTGTTCCGCTTCCCGTAGCGCCAATAGCAAGCAAGCCGGAAACCCAGAAAGTTAATTTTACAGCAAGCAGAGTATTCGCAAAGACAATCAACAGTTTAGTAGAAGCCTTAAGGGCATTCTTTAACGCTCGTGGCCGTAGGGAAGGCCTTGAGGCAGAGAAAAATCACGCAACACAAGAGAGTAATCGTAGTGCCTATAAAACAGCTCCTCCTTTAGTGCGTTTAGCAACTTGGGCTGCTTCAGTTTTGAAGCGTTGGGCAAACGCAGCATTATTAAAAGGAGGAAACGATGATGATACTAAGGGAAAAAATGGCGGAAGAAATGAAGGAGTTGGAAACACAGTACTTGATTCAGGAAATCCGCGCACGCCGGAATCACGCAGTAAGGCTTGGGTTAGAGGATCAAGGTATACTTCAGCCGGGTGGTTTGGCGCAATAGTAAAGGCTTTATCAGAGAATCATCCTGTTAGGCCAAATGATGCAAGTGTTGTAAGTCATAGCGGACGCGCTCCGCCATACTTATCTTCTACCACAAGAGTATTAATTACCGCAGTAATCGTATTCTTCGTATTTGCTGTATCCAAAGCATTCGGATTAGACAATCAAACCATATTAAATTTAAACCAGCCGTTAATTGAACCTTCCGTGGCAGGAATTTCAGTTGCGGCTAAAGTTGTCAAAGGCGGCGCAGGAGCCCTCCTCCAGGGATTGACCCCTCTTGTTGCCGCCTTTACAACAATAATAGGAGGTGTGACATGTGCCCTATTAAAATCGATGAAATCAGAATCGACCACATCGTTGACTTTACCAAGGACAACACTACTTTCGCAGCTGCAAGACAGAATGACAATGGCCATATGCGCATATTTCTTGTTAACCACGATACTGGCACCGTATATACCCGCAATGGCAGAGCTGATAGCTGGGAAGAACTTGCTGGCGCAAACCGTAATGACATCCTTGTTCGGATTATCGCTGCGCGTAACGAAGTCCCGGTCTACCGGCTTAACGGAACACACAACTAATCTTCAGGGACAGTCCCCTTCGGGGACAGTCCCTGAAGCTGTTGACTCAACTGATTTATTCAAAAAAGGATACCAAAAGTTAGGTCCGGTTGTAAATGCGGGTAAGGTTATCGTTGACAAACGCCACGTACGCCTTGCCCCTTGCCATGACCTTATAACCGAATTATTAGAGAACAGGGAATTCGTTGCCCGTTCTTTAAAAGGGATTTACGGCGTTAATGTCAAGGATAACGAGAAAATTGAAATTGAATTCGTCGATACTAATTATAAAACAGGTTTCTATAAACAGTTTATCCGCGTGGCAGTAAAAGTTAGCGGAAGAGTTTATCCGTTAGGCATGCTTGCCGGCGCCTTCTATAAAGGAGAAATTAAAGAAAAGGCCATGCTTGAAGCTACTGGTTTAGGGGCAAAGCTCGGCCTTTATGTTAATTATAGCGAGCTTTCAGGATTATTATTGCCGTGGGGTTATTCCGAGGGAAAATTTGAAGTAGCGGCATTGGCGGTTGAACCCATAGAAGGAGAAACCCTTAAGAGCCTGCTCGAGCGAGGCAAATGGCAGGTTGTGTTTGAAGCTTCTACATATATCAATCTTCGTCTCTATGCGTTAAAGCTGGCAGTAACAGACCTGCATTTTGAGAATATTGTTTATAGTGCCAAGACAGGCGTCGCCCGTATTATTGATAACGGGGAAATATTGCCTTATAATTCGAATATTTCTTTATTATCGCAAACAGTAATTAAGTTGGCCGGGCGTTGGATTGAGACAGAAAATGTCCCGCTGGAAGATATTAAAGAGAATATAAATTGGATGGTAGCAAAGTTTGTTGCGCAGGTAAAGAAAGAGTTTGGCGTAAAAGAAGCCGTTGAAATTGCCAATACTGAGGTAGTTAGATTCAAAATTCTAACCAAGCTATTTACAGATTCAAATGTTTATCAAAAGAGAGGGAATGCTATCGGCAAGGCATTTGAATATTTCACCGGGAAACTGCAAAGTAGTTCTCCTATATCCCATAAAGGCTTTACCGTAATTGAACTGCTGATTGGTATGGCAGTTGTATCAGTCGCCGCCGCCTTAATCATAGCCCATCAATGGGTATTATTAGCGTTAGCCGGTGCGGTAGTTGCTGCCCGCGCGTTAAATATAGGTAAGCTTATTAGGAATATAGGCTTGCCGATGGCTCTGCTTACTATTGCCTGCGTTGGTTTCCTTGTTTTCCAGCTTGTCCGCATGCCATATAATATGAAAGAAACAAATTTCCTTGTTCACCAGACAAGCGACTTGAATTTTACAGATGACTATTCCTTCTCTAATAAAGAAGAAATGTATGATTTCTTAAGCCTCATAAGCGAAAAGAAGGGAGATACTGAAGAGGATGCAGAGGCGCGTTCTTGCGAAATAGGCTTTTATGCTTATTTAGAAAATGACGCATACCGAGTGGTATTAATCCCCGGCGGCAGAGGCAGTGTCAATTTATATACCCCTGAAGATCATCGCATATTCCTGGAAGGCCACAGCCATCCGATTAAAGATGAACAAGGAGCTTTCCAGTCCGGAGCAAGGTATCCTTCTCCTCAGGACTTAATGAGCTCAATTAAGCGTTCAGGCCGTATCGAAGAGGATATACTTAATCCTTACCCCGGGACTATCATTATATTTACCGATGTTCACAAGCCGATAAACGAACCTTTCCGGAAAATGCTTACGGATATAGCGGAAGCCAGCTCTCGTTATAGCAAAAACATACTTGCTACACAACAGCTGCAGGATCATCTTTTACAAGAGGCATTATTCGACTATTTGTATAGAGAATTAGACCTTTATATTACCGAAGAAGGCCTGCCGGTAACTAGCTATAGGGATAGCACCTGGTTGCTTGTTGCTGAGTTATCCGGTTTCAAAGCACAATACCGCTCCTTACCTGAGAAAAAATACGAAGAGGCAATAGATGTAGTTTATTACAGCCAGGATGATAAAGCTAACTATCAGAAGGTACTGAAGGGAGCCTTGGAAAAGGGGAATGAGATTTACCGCAGATACCTAGAGAACAAAGAAGAATGGATAAAGGATTTTAAGAAGTATTCCAGAAGCGCGCGGGCAAATACAGGTTCCGGCGCAGCGTCAGGATTGCCGCTTGCAGTGCCTTTCGTAGGTTTCTTAGCAGCAGGGGCAGGGTTATCTAAAAAGAGAGTAGTTTGCGGCGGGGTAGGGGAGTTGACATTTAGGCTTTATGCTGAAAGCATTGGTAAGGCATTCGATGAATTAATCAGAGAGTGGCAAGGGAAGGTGGTTGTAGATGTTGGTTGCGGTATTGATGCCGAGTGCGTTGAATGGCTGCGCAGCCTCGGCATTGAAGCATACGGCGTAGATTTAGCTATCATAGAGAGCTTAGATAAACCGTATTTAATTAAGGCAAACGCGTGTAACTTAAAAGAAGCGCTTGATAACCGCGGCATTAAAAATGTAGACGTTATCATTTCCACATTCGTCTTCAATAATGACTATTATAGAAGAGATATCGTAAAAGATAACAGCGAAAAAGGATTCCAGTTAATTCATTGGATTGACCATGAATCCGTCAGGTTAATTTCCGCAGAGATAGCTAAAGTTTTAGGCCCGCAAGGAGTAGCCTTATTGGTTACAGACCATACTGAGGATATCATCAGAAGAATCGATGATTATCGAGAGCACTATAATAATTTAAGATCAGCATTTGAGGAGAATGGTTTTAGGTTCAACCGCCTAACCGTAATCGCCGGCGGAGCTTACTTTGTGGCAGAAAAAGTCCTATTGCCTGCTAAAGAGGCGGACAGTGCGCAGGCATCCTTTAGGCCCTGCGCGGTAGTGGCAATGGTATTGGCAACAGTGTTGTTAGCTGCTAATCCCGCAGTGGCGGCAGGAGTAGGTATGGATATGGCAACCGCGGGTAATTCTTTAAAGCTTGGCGTAATTGCCGCTATTCTTGTGGTAGCAGGGTTAGCTATTGCGTCCTTGACTTTATTAATCCTCATCAAACAATTAAAGGCTGAAAACGAGGGATTAAAAGCAAAGCTTAAGATAGCCGAAGATTTATCAATGACAGATTATTTAACAGGGCTCGGTAACTCCCGCGCGCTGGATAGATTTTTAGAATTACATCTGCGTTTATCTATCAGGCATGAGCGTAATCTTACTATAATAAAAGCAGACGTGGATAACTTTAAACACATCAATGATACCTACGGCCATGCCGCAGGAGATGCAGTTCTGATTGCTGTGGCAAAGGCCCTGCGTGAAGTGCTTAGAACTGAAGACGGTATTTTAAGATGTTCCGATGCTTCGGATGAATTTGTTTTTATTTTGCCAGAAACTACTAAAGATAAGGCCTATGAAGCAATAGCAAGAATTGAAACCAAGTTAAAAGAATTAAAGTTGGCAGAGATTAATAATGAAGCCATTACGCTAAGTATGGGAATTGCTTCTTATCCTGCTGACGTTAAAGATAATGCCGACATTAAGGATGCATTATTGATTGAGGGGATAAAGAATAGGTTGTTAGAATTAGCAGATACTAGAATGTATGAAGTTAAGGGGCTGAAAAAAGGAATGACTGGTGATAAGTCTCACGGCGCTGTTAAAGCCGCTCTAAGCGTAGTAGCGGCGGTGCTGGGGGCGTCGTTGTTATTCGCTACTTCCGTTGCGGCAGCGCCAGTAGCGGCGCAGGGAGCAGGCGCGGCTGTAACTCTCTTAGGATTAAGCCCGTGGGCATGGGTGGGGATTACGGCAATTGCTGCAATCGGCTTAGCGGTTTTTGGGATTTGCGGATTGATAGCCAGAAATAGATCCAACCAATATTCAAATATTTTCTTACACAGGCCTAATGATAATAGCTCTGCATTTAAAGACAAGTATTTTATAATCAGGAGAAAAGATTTAAAGTATTTTAGGGATGAAATTAGGCATTTGCCTGTGGTGAACCGCGTCGTTACCCATTTATCCGCTACAGGTATTAAAAAAGCTAAGAGGAATAACCCTAACCTTAGATACGGCGGAATTGTGGTTCCTGCGCCGGAAAGTAAATACGGCTTTAGAATAATAGCTAAGTCAAGAGCCCCTAAACTCGGCGCGATGGTAGCGGTGCTGGGGGCAGCAGCCGCAATATTCGGTCTAAGCGCCACCCCAGCTCAAGCGGCAGGATTAGGTAGTGTAGTTGTTAGAACCGGTGCCGCTGCTTTCTTTAACATTCTAACTAAAACTTTACCGATTTTTGGCTTGGCCGTGCCTGTATGGGTATTAATTGAAGCTGTTATAGTAACGTGCGCCGCTGTATATTTTGTAAAAACAAGAGAATTCTACGGTGCTTGGACACCTGAAGGAAGAAGATATTCTGCTTATCACAAAGCGCAACGCGAAGAAGCTCGCCAAGCCAGAGAAAAACAAACTATAGCCCAAAAACAAGATACCGCAAAGATAGAAGAGAACCAGAATCCGTTTGTAATTATTCAAGAGACTGTAATCGGGATGGCGAAAAATCTCTTTATAGCTAAAGGCAGGAAATTATTCAGTACATTTATGCTAGGCGTGATGTTGACTGGCGTAGTGCCGCCCCAGAATTCCTCCACTGAGGAATTAATACAAAGGACCGTATCGACATTCAGTTCAGTTCAGGAAGATAAATCCATAAAAGATGCGGACAAAGAATTAGTTAAGTTAGAGCTTATGGAAAGATACTATGATTTATTAGAAATACAGAAAAAACAGGCAGTAGAAAAAGATGGCCGCGTCTCTTCAGATGAAGAGGCGGGTATATTAAGCGCCAGACGGAATCATTTAAGAGCCTACGAGAGGTTGCTTGAGGAGAGAATAGCTCGCGGCGAGAAGACAGAGGAAGTAATTAAAGAGGGTAAGAAGGAAGAAAAGAAATTAGAAGATATTCTTGCGGAAGTACGAAAAGTGAGGATGAACATTGATAAGTATCTAGACATTTACAATACGAAAAATAGAACGGTAATGCCGCAGCAAGAGCCGATAGAGCCTAAGAACACAGAGAGTGCTACCACATCTGTTGCTCCCGGTGGCAAGTTTGGCGATCCAAGAGGATTGTTAGAAAACGGTAGTTTGGATAATCCACTTTCTGCTAATGGTGCTGTAGCGTTAGCTGCGGTTGAGGAGAAGGCAAACCCAGAAGCTGAAGTTATCCGTATCAGAGGCCCGCCGGTTGTCGCCAATGAATATTTTAACTGGCTGTTAGGTCAGAAGAAAAGTAGACTCTTTGCTAGTTATAAAGTTACAGATGATTCCTTCCTGAAAGCCCGCGGTGAGGACCTTTCCAACTTTGCTTCTACTTACGATCAGGCATTAGTGGCTATAATCGCTACCTATAATAACAAACCTGAAGTTGCCCGTCAGGTTTTTGATTTCTATAAAGAAAAAGGCATACCTTATACTGCTTATGATGCAGTTACAGGAGAGCCATTTAAGGCCGGCACTCCTAAGCAGCTTTACAAGATGACTGGTGAGGCGCTTTGGTTAGGTATTTCTATGGCGCACTATACTGCCCTTAGCGGGGATAAGCAGTATATGCCGGCAATGGAAAGATATGCTGATTTTGCCATTAGCCTGCAGCAGCCAGACGGCCGGATATTAGGCGGTGAAAATATTGTTTGGACATCTACCGAACACAATATTGATGCTTCAGCTTATTTTGAGATGATGTATAAAATTACCGGAGAAACTAAATACTTAGAGGCGCAGAAGAAAGTCGACAGTTGGCTGTTGAATGCCGCCTATAATAAAGCAGAAAATAGATTTAACCGCGGCCAGAATGATACCCGGTTTGCCACCGATACCCATACCTGGGCAGTGGTAAGGGGAATTAGAAGTATCAATCTCCCAGTTTTGATGGAATATTTGGAAAAAAATGCCAAAGCTAAAGTTAATGACATAGAAGGTTTTGATTTTACTATAAGGGGCAGTGTTATTTCAGGCGAATGGACAGCTCAGGCAGCGTTGGCATACCGGCTCTTAGGCAATAGTGAAAAGGCAGAATATTATCTTAAGCAATTAGAGCTACTTACCAAAGATGGAGGGATTCCGTACTCCACTTCCATTATTGATACTACTCATGGTTGGACTGCTTCAAACTATCCTTCCGTTGCTTCTACGGCTTGGTATATCTTTGCTCGCGCAGGCGTTAATCCGTTTGTGCTGGAGCAGGGAGTCGCGCAACCTGTACAACTTCAGCAGGCGCCGGTTGTTGTTCCTGAGACAACCCCAGCTCCGGCAGTTACTGTTGTTTCGCTTCCAATAGATCCAACAGAGGCCCAGAAGGCTACTAGAATAAAAGAAGAATTGGATAAGAGAGAGAAAGAAAACACCGAGCTTCAGGACACGATACTTAAGGAGAAAACCGAGATAGACACAGATATTCAAGATTCAATAAAGAAGATTGATGACGCGAATTTAGCCTTAAGGAAGGATATAAGTGATTTAACATATGTAGAATCACAGTTTGCTCAGGCAAAACTAGATATAGTAAGTTCGGATCAAAATGCCTCCTTAACCGATCCGGTGAAGGCGATACATAGAGCCAAAGAAGAAATAAATAAAACATCTAAGCCAAAGAAGCAGGAAACATTCAGGATTGGCTTAGGATATAACTGGCAGAATCCTGCTGGAGCATTGCATAGCATAGATGTAGGAAATAATTTCTATCTCCATTTGTTGGTACCGTCAGAGTTTACGCCTTATTTTGAGAGTAGCAATATGTTAAGAGGTATATCTAACCTTAAATGGCCGGGATACCTATTCCTTGCTGATAATTTATTCTTCCAGATACCCAACCAGTTAAAGACGCATAAATATGACCCAGAGGGTAGAGGCGGAGTTTATATCTCGCCTCGCGGTATTCCTTTATTTAGCCAGCCTTTAGTTACGACTACGCCTTTTGTCGTTAACCCGACGATTAAGGATAGCGCTTTTACTGCCGCAGAGAAAACATCATTTAGCAGAATTACTGTAGCCAGATTGCCGGAAGAGATTTTAAGAGAAACTATAGGTAGGCTCCCCGGTATAAAGGATTCCGGATTATTTGGCAATCCGGATAATCAGGCGGTATTTGAGAAGGCAAAATACCCGGCAGTGGTTGTCGTTGGGTTTGACGAAGCATCTTTCTACAAGAAGGCGCTTACCGATAATGATGCAAGCCATATATATATCATTAAGCGCGAAGGCGAGCATGCGCTTGGATGTATGATTAATTTAAAAGAGAATAAAGTGTATTCATATTTTAAATCTATAAGATTCTTGAAAGATAAAAATGGCAATGTGCTTACTGAGAAATTCTGTAATGACCCGCAGTTTAATTTATGGCTTAACGAAAACGAGGCTTACATTATACCTACTTTAGCGATGTTAAGGCAGATTGAGGCCCAGCATGAAGTATATAGCGGAAAAGACGCTAAAGGTGAATCTGTGTATGCCGGCTTAATCCATCCTGTAACCGGTGAAGTATTGGCGAAATATCATTCCTTAAGGGATGTCCCGCTTACGCATAAAATAAAGGTTCCTGCCCAGCGCATAGGTTTATCCGCGTTTTTGAATGAAAATGGAGAAGCCAATGCAGTAACTTCTATCGAATTAGGTAAGTGGGATGATAATACAATAATGTATCCTGTGGTTATCTATAGCCAGCAGGCAGCAGCGGATAATTATTGGTTCTGGAGAAAGGTGCAGCCAGATGAAGTAGAGATAGATGAAGAAGGGGTAATGATTTTTAAAAATGCCGGAGATTATGTCAATGAGGTATTTGTAGAAAAGCCGGAAAAGTTACCTATTGCAAGGTTGATTTTTGCCAAGGGCCTACAGTATATCTACAAGCCGCAAGAATTGAAGGGTTTGGTTACTTATGAAGAGAAGCGCGAAGACGGTACAAAATCTACTTACGCTTTATTTAATGGCGAAAATGCGTTAGTAGAATATGGCGCTAATGCGCCTATAGCAACAGTAAATAATGATGCCTGGGCGATAGGCATTAAGGATAACGGAGAGAAGGTAGAGTTTAATAATCTGCCATTGGGGACGAGTGAAGCTGTCGGCAAGCCGGAGTTTGGCAAATTAGCACCTTCACCGTTTACGTTTCAGAGATTAAATGCGCTTGATTTAAATAAGCTACAGGACGAGCTGAAAGATTTAGGCTGTGTTGTAGATTTAAGCAACTTAAAGACAGCGC
>Ga0265297_10002991_pt1 | contig 32069 bp, 32 predicted proteins | sample Munlanlwell13791_FD_192502 | JGI IMG/M metagenome (GOLD analysis project Ga0265297, IMG submission 192502) | Leachate microbial communities from a municipal landfill in Southern Ontario, Canada - Leachate well 137-91 | ecosystem: Engineered > Solid waste > Landfill > Unclassified | place...
GCGGCCAAATGGAAATCAATATCCCGGCGGCCTTCTAAACCCGCCGTAAACATTCTCTATCTCTTCGCACACTTTCAGCAGAGCAAGGTCCTCTCCTCTGGCCCCTATTACCTGAACACCCATCGGAAGCCCGCCGGAAGAAGACATTGCCGGCAGAGAAACCGCGGGATGCCCGCTAAAATTGAAAAGGATGTTGTAAGCCAGCGCTGCGACCAGCCAGCTGACCTTTGTGCCGTCAATGTCTATCTTTGGACTAAAAGGGTCATCCCAGGCCCCGTGCATCATCCTCGGCATATGAGCAAAAGCCTCAACGGGAAATACCGGGGTCAACCAGGCATCATATTCAACAAGAAGAGAATCCAAGGAGGCAGTAAAGTTTCCCCTCGTTTCCATCAGGCTTTCAAATCCTTTTTTTTCAGCAGAAATCGAAGTTCCCTTGAATAATCCCTGCATTATCCCCCTTCCCGCTCCCCCCGGAACAGGCAAAAGCGGAAGCAGGCTTTGTCTAACATATCTTGTGAAGGGGTCTGCAGAATAAGACATATATCCAGCAAGAAGGCTGCAGGCAGCTTCCTGCGCTTCTTCTATACAAAGCCTAGACTGCGGCAATTCTTCCACAACCGCTCCGGCGCTTTCCAGGCTGCCGATAAGCCTTTCAAACTGAACGCGGGTGTCCCGGCTTACCGGAACATCTCCCAGGGAGCCAGAATACGCCAGTTTCATTTCTTTCAGCTTTATGCCGCTGGTTTCTTCTTCGGTTGCGTCAACAAGCGCACTTAACAAAAGCCGCAGGTCATCCACCGTCCTTGCAATAGGGCTTACCGCGGCCCACTTGCCGAAAAAATTCCATTCTTGAGGCCTAGCTACAGGCCTAATAGAATCCCGTATCCCGGCCAAAGGTATGAGCCCTCCGGTGGGCTTTATCCCGCAAACGCCCGTAAAATGAGGGGGCAGCCGGCCCGAGCCTCCGCAATCCGCGGCCAGGTCCCCCATGGACAGTCCTGCCGCCACGGCAGCGGCAGATCCTCCCGAAGAGCCTCCTGTAGTACATTTGATGTCCCAGGGATTATTGGGGTGCCCGGTATTCTCATCATATGAATCATATGTCCGGCCAAAAGGACAGAGGGCGGTTTTCCCCAGTATCACCGCTCCTGCATCAATTAACCGCTGCACGGCATAAGCATTTTTTGCGGGAACATTATCCGCCAATCTGCGGCTTCCGCATTTTGTTGGGATACCGGCGGTATTATAAAAATCCTTTACCGTTAAAGGCACGCCGTGCAGAGGCCCCCGCCAACGGCCGTTTTTCAGCTCTGCATCAAGAAGACCGGCGCTTTCCATCACGCCGTCTCCATTAAGGGCGGCCAGAGCGTTCAACTGCGGATTGCGCAGTATCTGTTCAAGATGATCATGCGCGGCCAGGCGGCTGGTCACAGCCCCTCTTCTTATCATCCCTGACAGTTGTGATATATTGGAAAATACTATTTTTGTCATCTAACTATTTTTCGTCAACTTCAGGGAAGGATTTCATTTGAAATCGACGCTGCGGACTGCCAACCTTAAAAGGTTTCGAGCTCTGGCCGTTGTGATCTTGAAACCGAAACGGGCCGGCACCCAATTCAAATAGGCATGTGAACTTTTTGAAAGCAAAGTTTGCTTTTTCAGTCTTGACACTTGCGCCATTCCTGCGTGATAATGGTTTCGTGAAAAAGAAACTTGTCTGGGGCTTTTTGGGGGCGGTTTTATTTGCCGCCGCAGCCATATTGTTGACAGCGCCTGAAGACAAAAAGAGCGGCACATCCAAACCCTTTCACAACAACCTGCCCCTCTATTTTGTGGAGAACAGGGGCCAGGCAGGCCCTGCAGATATCAAATACCACGCTCAAACAAAAACAGCCGATATCTACTTTGGGAAAGACCGCTCTGTTATAAGCATTAAAGGCCCCGGGAACAGGGAAAAAAGTGTTCTGCGGCTGGAATACCTGGGAGCAGGCAGCGGCACAAAGATCTCGGGCAGGGACAGGACAAAAGCTGTCTTTAATTATCTCACCGGCAATAAAAAGGAGGGACACAAAACAAATGTCCCCTCTTACTTCGGGATAATACTGAAGAACCTTTATAACGGCATCGACCTTGAATACGGGTCAAAGAACGGCTCCGTCAAATCTGAGTTCGTAATAGGCAGAAAAGGCAAGGCTGCAGACATTCGATTAAGGTACGCAGGCGCTGACTTCCTTTCAATAAACAAGAGCGGCGACCTCATAGTAAAGGCCGGGGCTGTAAAGCTGGTAGAATCAAAGCCCTATGCTTACCAAATAATAGGCGGCAAGATCGCAACAGTAGAAGCGCATTATGTCCTCCTTGCGCATGACACTTACGGCTTCAAGACCGGCAATTATAACAAACTTCATCCTCTTATAATAGATCCCACGCTTGTTTTTTCCGGTTATATCGGAGGAACGGGCAATGATGAGGGGGAAGAGATCTTTGTTGACAGTTCCGGCTATATTTACATAGGATGCGAAACTTACTCGGACAATTTTCCGTCCACTCCTGGGGCATACCAAACCACCCGGGCCGGGACTCAAAATCTGGTCATCAGCAAACTGTCCCCGGACGCTTCCGGACTTGAGTTCTCGACCTATTTCGGGGGCAACGGGCAGGATTTTGTTAACGCTCTTAAGTGCGATGATTCAGGGAACATCTATGTCGGAGGATACACCAACTCCTCAAATCTCCCTGCCACCCCCGGCTGTTACGACAACACACGCTCGGGAGCCCTGGACTGTTTTGTTCTCAAACTGAACAGTACGGGAAGCGCGGTACTCTACTGCTCCTATTTTGGAGGCTCTGACAATGACGTGGCTTACGCCTCCTGTGTGGACGATTCTTACAACATCTATCTTTCGGGTTATTGCTCCTCTGACATGCCCACTACACCAAATGCGTATAAAACCGTTTTCCCGGGCGGCACCTCAAATTTTGCCGCAAAACTTTCCCCCTCGGGTCTTGGAGCAAATGACCTTATCTACAGCACCTTTATAGGGAGCGGGACTACCAGACAGATGCAGGTGGATAGCAGCGGCAATGTCTGCCTTGTCGGGGACACCACATCTTCGGAGTACCCCGTCACCTCGGGTTGTTTCCAGCCGACATTTGGCGGCGGCGACAGGGATGCCTTTGTGACAAAATTGAACAGCGACGGGAGCGATCTTGTCTTTTCCACCTTTCTCGGCGGCAGCGACACCGACAGGGGCTGGCAGGCCAATGTCGATGCTTCATCAAATGTTTACGCAAGCTGCACAACTCTCTCGACCGATTTTCCCGTTAGCGGGGGGGCCTTTCAAACCTCGAGGCCTTCCGCTCTTCTAAACGGGTCCCTTTCAAAATTCAGCCCCGAAGGGGCCCTGCTCTATTCGACCTATGTAGGAGGATCAGGTGTCGATAACAGCCTAAAAATGGCGGCAGCCCGGTCCGGAGATATTTTTTTAGCTGGTTATACCACTTCCGCGGATTTTCCGGTTACTGATGACGCGTACCAAAAGGAACTCAAGGGAGGTTACGACGGCCTTCTGATCAGGCTGTCCCCTTCGGGCAACGGCTCTTCAGACCTTGTCTATTCTACATTTTTCGGGGGGTCATCAGATGACACTCTCAAAGATCTCTTTCTTACACAGAGCAACACGCTCTATATTTTTGGCTACAGCGCCTCTAACGACATGCCGGTTACCGCGGGAGTTTACAGCGCTGTCAATTCGGGGGGCACTGATGCTGTTTATGTCAGGTTCGAACTGGGGCCTCCCGCGCCGAGTTCCTTTTTGAGCGCCGCGGCTTCAACAACTTCCCTTTCACATTCCTGGGCAGTGAACTCCACAAATGAAAGCGGTTTTTACATAGTGGACGGCAGCGGGGCCATAAGGTTAAGGGTCCCGGCAGCCGCCTCAACAACTGTCGAAGCCGCTCTGCTTCCCAATACGCTCTACACTTCAAGGTGCACCGCGTACAACGGGGACGGGGCTTTTACCTCCGAGGCCTCGTCAAAGTATACCTGGATAGAGGCCCCTTCCGGCCTTGGTTCAATTAATACCTCTTCAACAAGCATAACAGTGAAAGCCGAGGGAACTTTCAGTAATCTGTCCCTGGGCAGTTCCGGAATACTGATAGAAAACCTGACGGACGGCACGAACAGCGGCTGGATAAAGGCAGACAGCTGGACCTTTTCGGACCTTTTACCGGGCACCGAATACAGCTTCAGGGTAAGATCAAGGAACGGGGACGCCATAGAGAACCCGGTCCCGTTCTCAAAAACTCTGGCCACAGCAGCTAAAACGCCGATATCGGTCTACAGCGCCGGGGTACAGCTTAGGGACGGCGACACCGTCTCCAGCAGGCTGGCATTTTCCGGGATAGCCTCAACAACAGAAGCACTGGACGCTTCATCGGTAAGGATCTATCTGGACGGCTCGCTTGTCAGTGATGGGACTTATTCCTATTATGATTCTTTCGAACAGGCTCCGGACAGGGCTACCATTTCTTATTCCGTCAGAACTCCTCTTGCCGCAGGGACCCACACGCTGAGCATAACTGCCGGAGGGTCTGGAGGCTCATTGTTCGAGGCAAGCCTTGTCGACCTGAGAGTGGCTTCCGAAACCGGCAGCCAAGGCATCATAGGCGCTGTGCTGGCGCACCCCAATCCCTACGATCCTTCTTCCGGCAATGCAAGGATCACCTACAACCTGGAAAAGGATTCAGCCATAGCGCTTTATATCTTCGGGATAAACGGCAGGCTGGTGCTTAAGAAAGAATTCCTTTCCGGATCCAACGGAGGCAAGGCGGGTTTTAACGATGTTGCCTGGGACGGTAAGGATGATTTTGGAAACGAACTGGGCAACGGCGTGTATGCGGTAAGGATAGTGGACAAGGCAGGCATGAAAGTGATAGGAAAAAGCAAAGTCGCCATCATATGCGGCAGCGCATCAAAAACCGGTGCTCCGTTGTGGCCTCTTGCCGCCGTTATCACTGCTGTTCTGGGGCTTACGGCTTCCGGCGGGGCACACAGGTTCTACAGAGCGCTAAAAAGAAAAAAATGATCCGCAAAGGGGCTTTAGAACAGCTTTTCCTGCTCGCCTGATCTGGCAACGGCCGCTTTGACAAAATCCCTGAACAGAGGATGGGGTCTGTTTGGCCTGGACTTGAATTCCGGATGGTACTGGACAGCTATGAAGAAAGGATGATCTGCTATTTCTACCACTTCAACGAGATTCGCATCCGTATAGATGCCGCTGCATTTTAATCCTTTTTCCTCAAGCACAGAACGAAGGTCGTTGTTAACCTCATACCTGTGGCGGTGCCGTTCGTAGATCCATTCTTCCTGATAGCACTCAAAAAGCCTGGTCCCCTGCTCCACCTTGCACGGATAAGCCCCCAGCCTCATGGTCCCGCCCATGTCTTTTATATTTTTCTGGTCGGGTATGTAATCGATCACAGGAAATTTGGTATGCGGGTTGAATTCCGAGCTGTTGGCATCCGCCATGCTGCAAACGCTGCGGGCAAATTCTATGACCGCGCACTGCATACCGAGGCAGAGTCCCAGGAACGGGACCTTGTTTTCCCTGGCATATTTGATGGCCTTGATCTTTCCCTCTATTCCCCTTGAGCCAAACCCTCCGGGCACGATTATCGCGCAGGCGCCGACAAAATGCCTTGAAACATCGTCTTCTTTTTCTATCTCTTCCGAATTAACCCACATAAGCTCGACCTTGACATCCGAGGCGATCCCGCCGTGCTTTAGAGCCTCCACAACGCTCAGATAAGCATCGTTAAGTTCGACATATTTGCCTACAAGCGCTATCTTTACGGACCTTGCGGGGTTCTTTATGACCTCCACCATCTTTTTCCATTCGGACAGGTCCCCGTCGCCGCATTCAAGGCCCAGATACTTAATGAGGGTGTTGTCCACTTTTTCCTTTTGGAGAGAGAGCGGGACCTCGTATATGGAAGAGGCGTCCGGAAGGCCGATCACGGCATCTTTGTCCGTATCGCAGAAGAGGGCTATCTTTTCTTTAAGTTCCTGCGTTATCGGCTCAGTAGAGCGGCATACTATGATCTCCGGATGTATCCCGATGCCCCTGAGTTCTTTTACGCTGTGCTGGGTCGGTTTGGTCTTGAACTCCGCGGTGGTTTCAAGGAACGGGACCAGGGTAACATGGATATGGACTACATTGGCGTGCCCGACTTCTTTTGAGAACTGCCTGGCGGCTTCAAGAAAGGGCAGGCTCTCAATGTCCCCTACCGTGCCCCCTATCTCGCAGATAACAACATCAAACTCTTCCTCTTTAGTGACCCTTCTGATCCTGTCCTTTATTTCGTTGGTTATGTGCGGAACCACCTGGACCGTACCCCCCAAAAAGTCGCCTCTTCTCTCCTTCTGCAGAACTGTCCAGTAGACCATCCCGGTGGTGATGTTGTTGACCTTTCCAAGGTAGGTGTCTATGAACCTTTCATAATGACCCAGGTCAAGGTCTGTTTCGGCCCCGTCCTCGGTAACAAAGACCTCTCCGTGCTGATAGGGGTTCATAGTACCCGGATCGACATTGATGTATGGATCCAGCTTTTGAACGGTGACCCGCAGTCCCCTTGACTTAAGCAGCCTGCCAATAGAAGAGGCCACTATCCCCTTGCCCAGGGACGAAACAACTCCGCCGGTTATAAAAATATATTTGGGTTTCTTATCCTCCGACAATTCCGTCTCCTTCCACCTCCGAAGCTCTTAGCCTGACTATCTTTATCCTGGTTATCCTCTTTTTAAAGACCCTTTCAACATAGATCCTCAGGTCCTCGAATCTTGCAATGTCCCCCACTGTCGGCAGTTTGCCGAGGAGAGACACCACAAAACCTCCAACGGTATCGTAATCGCCTTCGGGAAGCGCGGTCCCGACCTTTTCGTTGACCTCAACCACGGAAAGCCTGGCATCCACAAGCGCCGAGCCGTCGCTTAGGATGTCGACCGTTTTTTCCTCGATATCGAATTCGTCCTTTATCTCGCCCACTATCTCTTCTATAAGGTCCTCAAGGCTCACAATGCCTGCCGTGCCGCCGTACTCATCCACTATTATAGCAATATGCATGTGCGAAGACTGCATCTGGCGCAGCAGATCGTCAAGTTTTTTTGATTCCGGAACGAACAGCGGAGGCCGCAGCAGTTCTTTGAGCTCTGTCTGTTTACCCATGGCAAAGATGCCGATCAGGTCTTTGGCAAAAAGCACCCCCGTGATATTATCCACCGTCCCCTCATACACAGGTATCCTGGAGTGCCCTGCTTCGATTATCCTTGCGGCAGCTTCTTTTAGGGGGGTTGATACTTCAAGACAGACCATATCCGGCCTCGGGGTCATCACAGCTTTAGCGGTAGTGTCCCCGAACTCAAAGATGCTGTGTATCATTTCTTTTTCTTCCTGCTCAAGGACACCTTCTTCGTGCCCTACGGAAAGCAGCATCTTAAGCTCCTCTTCTGTCACGAACGGGACCTTGCTTGCTGCATCTCCTCCAAAAAGCTTTATCAGGGGCCTGCAGAGGATGTCCAGCACATAGATCACAGGATAAAAAATAAGGGACAAGAATGAGATGACGGGCCCCACAAAAAGCGCGATGCGGTCGCTCAGGCGGATAGCTATGGTCTTGGGAGTGATCTCTCCGAATATCAGGATCAGAAAGGTCATGGTTAGCGCGGCCGTTGTCACCGCAACACTTTCGCTCATAAGTCCTCTGCGCTCGAACAGGTTCATGAAGATATAGGTGGCGATCGAGGCCGCCCCCATGTTGACCAGATTGTTCCCTACCAGTATGGTGGAGAGCATTTTATTAGGGTTCTCTCTGAGGTCGTAGAGGGCTTTTGCCCCAAAAAATCCCTGGCCCAGGAACTTCTTTATCTTTATCCTGCTGACCGAGGTCAGCGCCGTCTCGGACATGGAAAAGAAGGCCGAGCAGGCCACTAACAAGGCCAGGATCAAGATCTCGTTAAGCACTCTTTAACTCCTGAACACCAGGACGATCAGCCTTGGCAAAAAGATATAACAGCCTATCACAACGGAGGCTATCGCCGCAACAAGCACCGCTCCTGCGGCAACATCTTTTGCGACCATGGCCCTGATCTTTCTGGTGAGCATCATCAGATTTACGATCTCTTCCATAGCGGTGTTAAGCAGCTCGAGCACCACCACCGAAGAGATCACCAGGACTAGGATCATCATCTCGACAAAACTTATCTGGAGCAGCACCCCGAGGATAACGGCAAACGCCCCTGTTGCAAGATGTATCTTTAGGTTTCTCTGCGTGCGGAAGGCATAGACCAGTCCCCTGCCGGCATAGCCCAGGCTTTCAGCGAATTTTCTTGGCATAGCGGTCTTCTTTTTCCCTCATTACCATTCTATCAGATTTTGACAGATGGTCATATCCCGCCAGGTGGAGGGCTCCGTGGATGGCAAGCCTTTTGAGCTCATCCTCAAGGGATGCCCCAAATCTGCGGGCATTCCTTTTGGCCGAATCAGTGGAAATGACAACCTCTCCGAGGATCCCTTCCTCTCCCATTTCAAAAGAGAGGACATCCGTTGCCCTGTTGAGCCCTCTGAACTTTTTGTTGAGCCTTCTGATCTCGGGGTCCTTTACAAAAACAACGCTTATCCTGCCCTTTATTTTTTCGGCCCTTGCCACCAAAGCGGCAAGCCTATTTAACTTCTTTAACATCCGCGCCAAGCCCGGTAAGTTTTTGCAGGAATTTTTCATACCCTCTTACTATATGCCTGTCCGTGTCGTCAATAAGCGTCTGGCCCTCGGCAGACAGCCCGGCCAGCACAAGCGCAGCTCCTGCCCTAAGGTCTGACGCCCTTACCGGAGCACCCGACAGTTTTGGCACCCCTTTTATTATCATGCTGTGCCCTTCGGTCTGGATATCCGCGCCCATCCTGTTGAGTTCGTTGACATGCATGAACCTGTTCTCAAAGATGGTCTCCGTTATAACGGAGGCGCCGTCCGCAACTGAGAGTAGGGCCGAGAACTGCGGCTGCATGTCCGTAGGAAATCCCGGATAAGGCAGGGTTTTTATGTTTACGGCCTTTGGCGCATTTTTTGCGCTGACCCTGACAGAGGTCTCTTTTGTTTCGACCTCGGCCCCTGCCTCCGCCAGTTTTGCCGCTATCACAGCAACATCCTCGGGAATAATATCTTTTACGGTAACAGAGCCTTTTGTAACCGCTGCCGCCACCATAAAGGTCCCTGCTTCTATCCTGTCCGGTATTATCCTGTAATCCTGCGCCTTGAGCTGTGCAACTCCGCTTATCGTTATTTTTTCCTCTCCGGCGCCCTTGATATCGGCTCCGCATTTGTTAAGAAAACGGGCCAGGTCCTTAATTTCGGGTTCCTGAGCCGCGTTCTCTATTACTGTTGTACCTTCGGCCAGGGTAGAGGCCATCATAAGGCTTTCGGTTGCGCCTACCGATGGAAAATCCAGGTAGATGTTGCTGCCTTTTAGTTTTTTTGCCTCCGCGATAACAAAACCGTGCTCCATTCTTATGACCGCCCCCATCGCCTCAAGGCCTTTGATATAGAAATTTACGGGCCGGGAGCCGATCGCGCAGCCTCCCGGCAGCGGTACTTTTGCAAGACCTTCCTTTGCAAGGATGGGACCTATCACAAAAAAAGAAGCCCTCATTTTTGTGACCAGTTCGTAAGGCGCCACATGCCTGATCTTGCCGCCCACCCAGACATGGACCCTGCCCGGCTCGCTGTACTCCACTCTCATTCCCAGAGCGCGCAGCACCCTTATCATGGTTATCACATCGTGCAGAAGAGGGATATTTGAGATCACGGTCTCTCCGCCAAGCAGAATGGTGGAAGCAAGGATCGGGAGCGCGGAATTCTTTGAACCGCTTATCTCTACAGAGCCGTTAAGCGGGGTGCCGCCTCTGACAAGTATCTTTCTCATATTAATAGGTAAAGACCGTCACGCTGTCGGGAAGCACTCTGGCAAAGCCTCCCTTTATGGCGACCTTTTGCGTTATTTTGCCGCTGTCAAAAGAGACCTCTCCCTCTTTAAGGTGGACAGCCATCGGAATATGTCCCGGAAGCACTCCAAGAGAGCCTCCCTGTGTCATAAGCGAGACCTGTTCAGCCTGCGCTTCGGCAATTATCTTTTCCGGCTCAATTATCCTTAGTTTTATCGGCATCCTTTATGACCTCGTCTATCGTTCCCTTCATGTAAAAACTGTTCTCGGGAACAGCGTCGTGCTTTCCCTCGATTATTTCTTTGAAGGCCCTGATCGTTTCGGAAAGGGGCACATACTTGCCTTTTCTTCCCGTGAATTCTTCCGCGACAAAAAAGGGCTGGGAAAGGAATTTTTGGATCCTTCTTGCCCTTGCCACTATCAGCTTGTCCGAAGCGGAAAGCTCTTCTATCCCCAGTATGGCAATGATATCCTGAAGTTCTTTGTACCTTTGAAGTATCTTCACTACTTCTTTTGCCGTATCAAAATGGTCCTGCCCGATTATCCTGGGGTCCATTATCCTTGAAGAAGATTGAAGAGGATCGACCGCGGGATATATGCCCAGTTCCATAAGGGACCTTGAAAGCACGATCGTTGAGTCAAGATGAGAAAAGGTGGTCGCGGGCGCCGGGTCCGTAAGGTCGTCCGCCGGAACATATATTGCCTGGACCGAAGTGATGGAGCCGTCCTTTGTAGAGGCTATGCGCTCCTGTATCTGCCCCATTTCTGTTGACAGGGTCGGCTGGTACCCCACAGCGGAAGGCATTCTTCCAAGCAGGGTCGAGACCTCCGATCCCGCCTGAACAAATCTGAAAATATTATCGATAAAAAGCAGAACATCCTGCTTGCCCTCATCCCTGAAGTATTCGGCAAAAGCCAGTCCCGACATTGCGATGCGGAACCTTGCCCCGGGAGATTCGTTCATCTGGCCGAATACCAGGACGGTCTTATCGATAACTCCGGACTGGCGCATCGAAAGGATGAGGTCGTTGCCTTCCCTGCTCCTTTCACCCACTCCGGTAAAGATGGACACTCCTCCGTGCTCTGTAGCGATATTCCTGATCAGTTCCATCACAACGACGGTCTTGCCCACCCCCGCCCCTCCAAAGAGCCCCACCTTGCCGCCTTTGGGATAAGGGACCAGAAGGTCTATCACCTTGATCCCGGTCTCAAAAACTTTTTCCTCCGTCTCCACTTTTGTAACAGAAGGGCTGGGCCTGTGTATGGGATACCGCTTTTCGCTCTTAACCTCGCCTTTGTTGTCTATCGGTTGTCCCAGAAGGTTGAACACTCTTCCAAGAGCGTTCTTCCCGACCGGAACGCTTATGGGCTCCTTCATATCCACAACTTCCAGCCCTCTTGAAAGCCCGTCCGTTGACCCCATAGCTATGCACCTAACCTGCCCGTCGCCAAGGTATTGCTGAACTTCCATCACTATTTCGCCGCCGTTAAACGGCACAGAGACCGCATCATTTATCCTGGGAAGTTCTGCGGCGTCAAAACTTGCATCCACCACCGGGCCCACTATCTGCACTATCCTGCCTTTACCCATTATTTAAGTGCCTCCGCGCTTCCTGTTATTTCTATCAGATCGCCTGTTATCTGTGACTGTCTTGCCTTGTTGCCCGCCAGAGTAAGGGCCTCTATCATGTCTTTGGCGTTCTCCGTGGCCTGCTGCATGGCTATCATCCTGGCCGCGTTCTCGCTGGCATCCGAATCAAGGATCACCTGGACCACCATTGTTTCAAGATATCTGATCAGCATCTCTTCCAAAAAAATGCGGCTGTCCGGCTCAAAAACGAACGGGGGCAGATGGAACTGCGTATTGGGATAAACTTCCGAGAAGAGCGGCATTTCTTTTACCGGAATGTGGTCAAGGTGCTTTTCCTCTTCAAAGATCAGAGGCAGCAGCCTAAGGGCGGAGATCTGAGCCTTTGAAGCGGACACAAAATGATTGTAGAAGAGATAGACCTCTTCCACCGCAGACTTTTTATAAAGCGCGGCTGCCTCTCTTACCAGGTCCCTTGCGGTCTCGTCCCGGTTAGAAAAAGGAGCTGTGTTGTGCCCGGAAATGACATCAAAGCCTCTTCTTTTCAAAAACTCGGACCCCTTTTTCCCTACCGTGATGAACCTTACCCTTCTCCCCTTTGCTTTTTCTTCCTGTGCCGCCTCCTCAACTTTGTGCAGCAGCGCCGTGTTAAGGGCTCCGCACATGCCCTTGTCCGAGGTAAAAACAACAAAAAGGACCAGCCCTGTTTTCCTGACCTCGCAGAGCTTAAGGCTGGAGCGCGTTTGCCTTGAAAGGGACTCTACCAGCTGCGAAACAAAAGAGTGAAGTTCTTCCGAATAAGAAGCCGCCGAGACGGCAAGACGGCTCGATTTTTGATACTTGATGGAAGCCATTGTTTCCATGGCTTTGGTGACCTTGGCTATGTTGGCCACGGCCTTTATCTTGCGTTTATAGTCCAGGCGGCCGCTCATTTAGTTCCTTTTCCCGATAAAAAGAGCTTTTTATAGTTTTCCACTGCTTCTTCAAGCCTCTTTTCCGCCCATTCTTCAAGGACCTCTTTTTTTTCTATGTCGTCTGCGACCTCGCAGTAATTGCTCCTTACAAATTCCAGGAGCCCTTTCTCAAAATCAACGATCTGTTCGGCCTTAAGGTCGTCAAGATGCCCCGTGGTCCCGCAATAAATGGAGATAACCTGCCAAGATACATCCATAGGGACATACTGGTCCTGCTTGAGGATTTCCGTAAGCCTCTGTCCCCTATCAAGCTGCCTTTGGGAGCTTTTGTCCAGGTCCGAGGTGAACTGGGCAAAAGCGGCCAGTTCCCTGTACTGGGCAAGGTCAAGCCTCAGGCTTCCCGCCACTTTCTTCATCGCCTTTATCTGCGCCGAGCCTCCCACCCTGGATACCGACAGCCCTACATTAACCGCCGGACGGATCCCGGAATTGAACAGGTCGTTCTCCAGATAGATCTGGCCGTCGGTAATAGAAATGATATTAGTCGGTATATAGGACGAGATATCTCCGGCCTGGGTCTCCACAATAGGAAGCGCCGTAAGCGAGCCGCCGCCTTTTTCTTCGCTGAGCTTGGAAGCCCGCTCAAGCAGTCTCGAATGAAGATAAAAGATATCTCCCGGGTACGCTTCTCTGCCCGGAGGCCTCCTCAAAAGAAGTGAAAGCTGCCTGTAGGCGACCGCGTGCTTTGAAAGATCATCATAAATGACCAGGGCATTGTCACCCTTATAAAGGTATTCTTCTGCCATCGCGCAGCCCGCATACGGGGCTATGTACTGGAGCGACGGAGAGTCCGTAGGAGAGGCAAATACTATCGTCGTGTATTCCATTGCGCCGCGGCTTTTCAAGATATCGTATATCTTTGCCACCAATGAGGTCTTTTGCCCTATCGCGACATAAAAACATCTGACGCCGGATTTTTTTTGGTTAAGTATAGCATCAATTGCAATCGCGGTCTTGCCGACCCCCCTGTCCCCTATTATCAGCTCTCTCTGGCCCCGTCCGATGGGGATCATCGAGTCCACCGCCTTAAGCCCGGTCTGAAGCGGCCTGTTCACCGGCGCCCTGTCTATAACGGACGGAGCAACTATTTCTATTGGGCGCTCCTTGTCCGAAATGATGCAGGGGCCTCCGTCAAGAGCTTCGCCTAAAGGATTGACTATCCTGCCTAAAAGGGCATCCCCAACGGGGACAGAGACGACTTTCCCGGTCCTTTTTACGCTGTCGCCTTCTTTGACCTTTTCTGCGTCCCTTAAGATTATCACTCCTACGCTGTCGGACAAAAGCGAAAGGGCGATCCCTATGGGGCCTGAGGAAAATTCAAGGAGCTCCATAGACATCACGTTCTCAAGGCCGTAGACAGAGGCTACCCCGTCCCCGGCAGAGGCCACAAAGCCCTGCTCCGAGATCTCTGAGAGGCCTTCATAGCCTTCGATCTCTTTTCTCAGCGCTTCGCTGATCTCCGATGGTTTTAGCACCTTGAGAGCTCCCTTCTGAGCGCGGTCAGCTTTGCGGCCGTGCTTACATCTATGATCCTGTCCCTTATGCCTATCTTTGCTCCCGAGATAATAGAAGGATCGACGATGTTCTCGATAATGATCTTCTTGCCGGTCTTTTTGGAAAGGACCTCGGAAAGCCTGGACAGCTGGAGCTGCTTTAAAGGAGATGCGGTCGTAACAACGGCTTTTTCCTCGTTCTTTGCGGCGCGGCAAAGCGCCTCGAACTCTGTACGCGCGTCAAACAGGCAGCGCTCTCTCTTGTTCCTGTGGATAAGCCCCAAAAACTTTACAAAGCCGGGGCTGAGCAAGGGAGAGAACATCTTTCTGTAGATCGAGACTTTCTGCTCCGCGCTGAATTGCGGAGCAAAGAACATCGCTCTAAAATCCTTTGACCTCTTCATGGCATCCGTGAACTGTTCAAAATCAAGGGACAATTGCCGCAAGGCTTCTGCGCCTTTTGCCGACATCGCCAGCGCCCTGGCGTATTTTTTTGAAGCGTTCCTCATGTCAGTTGAGTTCGGCCTTTTCTATCCGCTCTATTGCTTCGTTTATTGAATCGTCCCGGTCCTTTTCCGAAATAGACCTCTTGAGCAGTTTTTCGCTCGCAAGAACTATCAGCTGGGCCAGCTGGCCTTTGGCCTGTCTTATAGCCTGGTCCTTTTCCTCCTGCGCCTGCGCCTCGGCCCTTTTTATCAGCTGGGCTGCATCAAGTTTGGCGGCCTCAAAAGCATCGGTCTTTATCTTGACCGCAAATTCCGATGCCTTCTTGATGATACGGCCCGCTTCTTCTTCGGCTGCGCTCAGTCTGTTCTCATAAGAGGTCTTAAGGTCTCCCGCTTCAAGAAGCCTGCCCTCCGCCTCTTTTATCTGCGAGGCGATCTTTTCTTTGCGCTGCCTCACCATGTTTTCCAGAGGCTTGAAAAGGAAAGCCTTAAGGATCCAGACCAGCAGCAAAAAATTGACGATCACGGCAAGAATAGTGCCGTTTATTTCAAGCATTTTTGTTCATTCCTGTAAGGGACTTTCCTTGTTCCTATTTGAACGGGTTCACAAAGATCAGCACAATTGCTATCAGCAGCACATACAGGGTAAGGGATTCAATAAATGCAAGCCCCACAATGAGCGCCTGCGTTATCGGGCCCCTTGCTTCCGGCTGCCTGGCAATGGATTCCAGAGCCTTTCCTGTTGCGTTGCCCTGGGCAACGGCCGAGGCTATCGCCGCGATCGCAAGGGCAAAAGCCGCGGAAAAGATCGAGACCGCCGCTATCACTGGCTGGTTCATGGTGCTTCCTCCTTTCTGTATTCTATCAGTTTTTCTAGTGCCCGTCCGAAACCGCCCCTCCGATATAAAATGTCGTCAGCAGCGCAAAGATAAAGGCCTGGACAAACCCGATAAAAAGGCTGAGCGCAAGTATCGGCACGGGATAAATGACAGGGAACACCACTAAAGAGATCAGGATCATGAGTATGGTCTCTTTGCCGAACATATTGCCGAAAAGCCTTATGGCAAGGGAGAACGGCTTGGCCGCCTCTTCCATCAAATTGACGGGAAGAAAAAAGAAAAAAGGCTCGAAAAACTTTTTAAGGTAAGCAAACCCCTTTTCTTTAAAACCGATGTAGTGGATCGAGAAAAAAACCACCAGCGCCAGCCCTGCGGTCACATTTAGGTCCGTGGTAGGAGCCGTCACATGCGGGATGTGCGGTGCCCATTTATCAAAGAACAGCGAATAAACGGCGTTGATGGGAAGGAGTTCGAACCAGTTGGAAATGAGTATAAAAATAAAGAGCGTTGAAATGAGCGGCGCGTACTGGTCCCCTTTTTTACCCATAACGCTCGCAGGAAGCGCGCTTATCGGCTCCATGGCCATCTCGACCGCCGCCTGAAGCATGGTAGGGCCGTTAGGAGAGCTTTTCAGCAGAAAATGTCTTAGCACCGCTGCGGCCGCAACTATGATCGCGGATACCATCAACATGGCAATTATAGTGTCGGCATGAAAATCAAGCCCAAAAAAATGCCAGACGCTGTGATGCCCTATTTGTATCATCTGCTCCTGCCCGCCTTTTCTGCTATCCTTAAAAGGCTCCTCAATCCCGCTGCTATACCGAGAAGCACAAGCGCCAGAGTAAATGCGGGCGAGCAGCCAAATCTGCCGTCAAGAAAGCGGCCCAGCAAAAGCCCTGCCAGCGGCGGGGCTACTATGCTGCCCGCGATGCTGAAGGCCAGGTCGCTGTATCTGATAAAGTTCATTTAAGTTTAAGCGAGTGTTTTAGAGGATCGAATTCCTCCGGCATCCTGTCGGTATAGCCGAACCGCCTCATTATGGAAAAAACGATCCTGTCTGCCGCCAGGCCGTCCCCATAGGGATTTACTGCCCTTGCCATCTTCTGGTACTCGCTCTCATCCGTAAGAAGTTTTTCCGTTTCTCTGATTATCGTATCCGTATCGGTACCCACCATACGCACGGTCCCCGCCTCAACGGCCTCCGGCCTTTCGGTGGTCTCTCTCAGCACAAGGACCGGCTTGCCGAGCGAAGGCGCTTCTTCCTGAACTCCTCCCGAGTCGCTGAGGATAATGTGGGAGGCTTTCATCAGATGAACGAACGGAATATAGTCCATCGGCTCTATCAAGATCACTCCGGGCGTTTTTGAAAGCGTTTCGCTCACAACTTCCCTGACCCGTGGATTTCTGTGGACCGGCAGCACAACAGCAGCGATCTGCGCATGTTTTTCGGCAATTAAGGCCAGAGCCCGGCAGACGCTGCGCATGGGCTCGCCAAAGCTTTCTCTCCTGTGGGTGGTTACCAGGATCACCTTTTTGTTCCTGGGAAGGTTTACTCCGGCCTTTTTAAGGTCAAAGGGTTTCTTGACGGCAAAAAGCAGAGAATCAACCACAGTGTTGCCGGTCAGAAAAACATTGTGCCTCGGCACGCCCTCCTTAAGGAGACAGTCAAGCGCCTTTTTAGTGGGGGCAAAATGAAGGTCGGAAAGCGCCGTTGTCAGCCTGCGGTTCATTTCTTCAGGGTAGGGGTTGAATTTGTTATAGGTCCTCAGTCCCGCCTCCAGATGGCCGACAGGGACCCTGTGGTTAAAAGCGGCAAGGGCACCCGTGAATGTCGTCGTTGTGTCCCCCTGCACCAGTATCATATCGGGCCTTTCCGACCTGATTATCCCCTCAAATCCCTGTATGGACCTGGTGATTATATCGCCAAGCGTCTGGTTCTCTTCCATTATAGAAAGGTCGTAGTCCGGGCGTATCTCAAAAGGCTTCAGCGCCTGGTCCAGCATCTGCCTGTGCTGGGCTGTAACCACCACGATCGGCTCGAACATGTCCGGATGTCCCTTTGCCGCGGCGATCACCGGGGCCATCTTTATCGTTTCCGGCCTTGTCCCAAAGATGAACATCAGCCTTTTCTTCTGCATTAATCTTCTCCTCGACAGGGCCGCCCATCCGCACAGCGCCTTATCTTTCGCAATCTTAAATAGCCTACGACCGCTATCACTATTATCACCGCTATCGCCGCGTAAAGGTCAAGCAGCGTTATCGCAAGGGATGCCAGCCCCAGCAAAAGGCACGCCAGGTAAATGGAAAGTACCGTCTGCCTGTGGCTTAAGCCCTTGTTGAGCAGGCGGTGGTGCAGGTGGCCTTTATCTGCAAGAAAAATGTTCTTCCCGCTCCTGAAGCGCCTCATCATGACAGAAGCCGTGTCATAGATAGGAATGCCCAGTATCAAAATAGGGATCAGAAGGGAAAGGAAGATCGTGCTTTTTAGCACTCCTATCACGGAGGCCGTAGCAAGAATGTAACCGAGAAAAAGGCTGCCTGAATCCCCTAAAAAGATCGAAGCGGGATTAAAATTATATCGCAGAAAACCGATGCAGGAGCCCGCCAGCGCTATCAAAAAGATCGCGGCCCCGGGCTGGTGTATCCTTACCGCGACAATGAAGAGCGTAAAGGACGCGATCGCGGCTATTCCCGCCGCAAGGCCGTCAAGCCCGTCGGCAAGGTTTATAGCATTGGAAAGCCCCACTATCCAAAGCAGCGTAAAAGGAGCCGCCAGAGCCCCCAGCAGTATGACACCGTTGAACGGGTTTGACAGGTAAAAGACCTGGACGCCGAAGAACATCGGAATAGATGCGGCAACTATCTGCCAGAAGAACTTGACCGCGGAAGACAGCCCCCTTACATCGTCCACTGCCCCCAGCAGAAAAATAAGCGTCGAACCCGCCATTATCGCGTACAAAGATTCGTACGGCAGTTTTTTGTTGAGGACCAGCGCCGCGATTATCCCCACAATAGCCGCTATCATGAAACCGGAATAAATGGCTATTCCCCCCAGCCTGGGCATGAGCCGGTCATGGACCTTTCTTTCGGAAGGTTTGTCCAGAGCGTTGAACAAAAAAGCGGCCTGTTTTGCCTTAGGCGTCAGCAGCAGCGAAGCTATGAGCGCGATAGAGAACACTGTGATATACAAGAGCATTTTTTTCATAAAGATTTTATCATACCGGCCATGGAATGACAAACAACAAAACCTTCCGGTTCTCTTCGGGCTGTGGTAAAATTATTATGATGAAACATTCGCTTAAAACAGGCCTCAGTTTCGGCCTTACTTCCGGCATCATCACCACCCTCGGACTGCTGGTAGGGCTGAGCTCCACGACCGGATCGAACCTGATCGTAATCAGCGGCATCCTCACTATAGCCATCGCTGATTCATTTTCCGACGCCCTTGGCATCCACATTTCCGAAGAATCCGAGAACAAGCACACGGACAAAGAGATCTGGGCCGCAACCGCGTCCACATTCCTTTCGAAGCTTTTCTTTGCGTTGACCTTTATAGTCCCGGTCCTGCTGCTGCCCATAATTGCGGCAACCGTGGTCAGCATTGTTTGGGGACTGTCGCTGCTGGGGATCTTTACCTACTATATTGCTGTTGAGCAGGGCTCGAGTCCATGGAAAGCAACGATTGAACATCTGGGGATCGCGGTACTTGTTATCGCTCTTGCGCACGGAGCTGGGGTTTTAATAAATCTGTTTGTTTGCTGAGTCCGGTCCTCAGCAGATAAGGAGGCTTCTGATGAAATACTTTGCGAAATCATTGCTCTTTGCAGCTTTTTTGCTCCAGTTTACGGCGGCTTCTCTGTCGGCAGAAGAAGCCCCTCAGTCCCAGAAACTGGCAAAACAGCTTCAAAACCCGGTGGCCTCTCTGATAAGCGTCCCGTTCCAGAACAATTTTGAGACCGGGCTCGGCGCGGGGAACAACGGGAGCCGATATCTGCTAAGGGTCCAGCCGGTGGTACCACTTTCGCTTAACAAGGATTGGAACCTGATAGTTCGTCCTATCGTTCCATATATCAGCCAGCAGAATGTCACAGGCGCCGCTTCTCAGAAAGGACTTGGAGATACCGAAGTGGAGCTCTTCTTTTCCCCGAAAGAGTTCAAAAAAGGCGAACCGATCTGGGGTGTCGGGGCCGTTATTCTACTGCCCACCGCTTCCGAGGCCGCTATCGGCACGCAAAAATGGGGGCTGGGGCCGAACTTCTGCGTCCTGAAAGAGGACGGCCCGTGGACCGCCGGTCTGCTGGCAAACCAGGTCTGGTCCTTTGCGGGGGATATGTCGCGCAGCGACATAAATCTTACCTACCTGCAGCCTTTTGTCTCCCATTCCAACAAGACAGGGTTCACCTGCTCGGTCCAATCGGAAACCTCCTATGACTGGATAGCAAAGGCATGGACGATCCCATTGGAAGCAGGGATCAGCCAGATAATCCCTTTATTTGGGCACTACACCAGCTTAGGACTTACCGGGATATACAATCTTGAATCCCCTTCCAACATCTCTAAATGGAGCACCAGAGTGGCTATAACGCTGATCTTTCCGGAATGAGCCGCCCGCAGGACCTCTGCGGCTGATGTATAATGCTTGTATATGTCCATCTCAAAAGACACCATAAATTACACGGCTAAACTTGCCCGGCTCGGGCTCACCGAAGAGGAGATCGAGCTTTATGCCAGGCAGTTAAGCGATATCCTCGGCTATGTTGACACCATTAACTCCGTGGACACAAAAAAGATAGAGCCCGCATCCGGCAGCCTCAAGGACATGGATATGACCCCGATGAGAGAAGATGAGGTCATAAGTTTCAAAGGAATTGACCAGATCCTAGGGCAGGCCCCTTTGCGGGAGGACAACATGTTCAGGGTGCCAAAGATCATGGGAGACGAAGAAGCATGAGCCTTCACAGCCTGACCGCGCACGAACTCTCCGACAAACTTAAGAACAAAGAGATCGGCTGCGTTGAGCTTGTAAGCGACCTCTACAAAAGGATAGAGACGGTTGAACCAAACATCGGCGCGTTCAACTGCCTGACCAAAGACCTTGCAATAAAACAGGCAAAAGAGCTTGATAGCGGCCCTTCGACAAGCTCAGGGCCCCTTCGGGGCATCCCCATTGCTGTAAAAGACAACATCTGCACCGAAGGTATTGCCACGACCTGCTCGTCAAAAATACTAAAAGACTATAGACCTCCGTACAACGCAACCATAGTGGACCTTCTGGCTGAAGAAGGAATGATAACTATAGGAAAGACCAATCTCGATGAATTCGCAATGGGCTCTTCTACAGAAAATTCCGCTTTCAAAACGACAAAAAATCCGTGGGACACTCAAACGGTCCCTGGAGGTTCGTCCGGCGGATCGGCCGCCTCTGTTGCCGCGGACGAGACCGTACTTGCCCTTGGCTCCGATACAGGCGGCTCTATCAGACAGCCGGCTTCCTTCTGCGGTGTTGTCGGGTTAAAGCCTACCTACGGAAGGGTTTCCAGGTACGGGCTCATTGCTTTTGCTTCTTCCCTTGACCAGATAGGCCCTCTTACAAAAGATGTGACGGATGCAGCCCTGCTGATGAATGTGATAGCAAAATATGACAAAAAGGATTCCACCTCGGCAAACCAAAAAGCGCCCGATTATCGAAAGTCCCTTGTAAGGGATGTCAAAGGGCTAAAGATAGCGGTTCCCAAAGAACTGACGGGAGAAGGCATCGAGAACAATACAAGGAAGGCAGTGCTTGAGGCTTTGAAGACCCTTGAAAAACTTGGGGCCTCCTGCAAGGAAGTATCCCTGCCTTCACTTAAATACGCGCTTTCGGCCTACTATATAATAGCCCCCGCCGAGGCCTCTTCCAATCTTTCCAGATATGACGGGGTCCACTACGGATATAGAAGCGGCAAACAGGCCGATCTTATGGACATGTATCTCAACACCAGAAAAGAAGGCTTTGGCCCCGAGGTAAAGAGAAGGATAATTATAGGCACTTATGCTCTCAGCTCCGGCTACTACGACGCTTATTACCTAAAGGCCCAAAAGATCAGGACGCTTATACAACAGGACTTTGACTCCACTTTCAAAGAGTTCGATCTTGTTGCCGGCCCAACCTGCCCCTCCCCTGCTTTTAAAGTCGGGGAAAAATGCTCGGACCCTCTTGCCATGTACCTTTCTGACATCGCAACGATACCGGTCAACCTTGCCGGGATACCTGCCATCTCTATCCCGTGCGGCTTTGACGGCGGGCTTCCTCTGGGACTTCAACTGATGGCAAGGGCTTTTGACGAGCCTACCCTTTTTAGGGCGGCTTTTACCTATGAGCAGGAAACTCTGTGGCACAAGAAGAAACCGGTGTTATGAAATACGAGGTTGTCATAGGGCTTGAGACGCACGCGCAGCTGGCTACGAGCTCCAAGATGTTCTGCTCGTGCTCAACAAAGTTCGGCAACGAGCCCAACTCCAACATCTGCCCTGTCTGCTCGGGACAGCCAGGAACTCTTCCGGTCATCAATAGAAAAGCAATAGAGCTGGCCGTCAAGACCGCGCTTGCGCTCAACTGCAAAGTAAACCGCAAGAGCGTCTTTGCTAGAAAGAACTATTTTTATCCCGACCTTCCGAAAGATTATCAGATCTCCCAGTTCGAACTTCCGCTGGCGCAGCATGGATATCTGGACATTGAGGTGGCAGGACAGGTTAAAAGGATAGGCATAACCAGGGTGCACCTCGAAGAGGACGCGGGAAAACTGGTGCACAAAGGAAGCGCGGGCATCAGGGGAGCCGATTATTCGCTGGTCGATCTTAACAGGACCGGTACTCCGCTGATGGAGATAGTGAGCGAGCCCGATATTAGGACCCCGGAAGAAGCTAAGGTATATATGCAAGAACTGGCAAATATATTGAAATACCTTGAGGTCTGCGACGCAAAACTTGAGGAAGGAAGCCTAAGGTGCGACGCCAACATTTCGCTGCGGCCCGTAGGACAAAAAGAGTTTGGGGTAAAGACCGAGGTCAAGAACATGAACTCGTTCAAGGCCGTACAGAGAGCTCTCGAAGGAGAGGTCGAAAGACAGACGCAGCTCCTCGGGCAGGGGGAAAAGATAATACAGGCGACCCTGTTCTTTGACGAGGCCACCGGAAAAACTTCTGTGATGAGGACCAAAGAAAGCTCTCACGATTACAGATATTTCCCGGAGCCTGACCTTTTGCCTCTTATGGTGGCGGAGCAATGGGAAAAGGAGATAAAGAACGGACTTATCGAGCTGCCATCGTCAAAAAGAAAGCGGTTTGAAGAACAGTACAAGCTCTCGGCTTATGACTCGTTGGTCCTATCCGACAACAAAGCGACCGCATCCTTTTTTGAAGACTGCACCAGACTGGTGGACGAGCCCAAACTTGTCGCCAACTGGATCTGTCAGGATGTTGCCGGGTACTTGAACCAGAAAAATCTGGACCTGCTCGGAACAAAACTGACGCCTGCTCTTTTATCAAAACTGATATCTCTTGTAAAAAAAGGCACCATAAGCATGAAGACGGGCAAAGAGCTCCTGACAAAAATAATCGAGACGGGAAAGGACCCTGAAGAACTGGTAAAGGAGTCGGGCTCGACCCAGATATCGGACGAAGCAGCCCTTAAGGAAGTGATCGAACAGGTCATAAAAGCAAATCCCGCCCAGGTCGAACAATTCAGGGGCGGGAAAGAAGCCGTCCTCAATTATCTTCTAGGTCAGGCCATGCGCCAGACAAAAGGCCGGGCAAATTCGGAAGTGCTAAAAAAACTGTTCCTGAAAGAATTGAAGAGCTGATACTCCTGCATTTATCCGTCGTAGCCAACCAGCCTCATTAGCTGTCTAATGCTCAAAGGACTTCCAGATACCGGTCTGGTCAGCAGGAGTCCGGCCATTTGATCGGACATGACCCTGGGCCCGTTTAAACTAAAGGTCCCGGCATCAGTCCCGAGCCTGACCCTTATTCCGTCTTTAAGCCAGTCAAAGAGCTGTAAGCCCGGAAAAAGGTCTCTGTAATTTCTTATGGCCGCGAACGGATTATGCTCTATAACAAATCCTTTGTCTTTGACCATCTCCACAAGACCTGCGAGCCTCTCTATAGTTTTTCCGCTATCCGGATAAGAGGAAAGATCCTCCCACAAGATGGTCCTTGATCTGTCATCCCAAAAAGGTGTGATCATGTTTGCGGGCGAGCCCAAAATATAGCCGTGTCCTATCCCGCTTCCTTCAGGCATTATTTCCAAAAAGCCCCTTACGAACGGAATAAAACCGTCAAAGATCCTGAGGACAGCGCTTTGATATGCACTTTCGTCCCCTTGTTCACGGAACGCTTTGGCTAGGTCGATCATTTCTTTAAGGATAGGGCCTCCGCAGTTTCGCACATCTCCAAGATGCGCGGTCGTTATCAAGCCCATTTCATCATGCACCTGGCCTAGGATCCCGGCCCAGGGCGCTATTTTTCCGGAAAAATCATTAATAATATACTCCGAACCGGATATATCCAAGCCCTGGATCTCCTTTCCTGCCGAATTAACCGCAAAGGCCGCCATTGTGCTCACAGGCCAGTTCTCCTGCCCCATTACTTCATACTCTTTTGACCTGTTAAAACTAAAGATGATACCTATCTGCGGGGTTTGTTGAATGTATCCTGCCGCCATAGCCTCATCGATCGCATCCCTGATACCCTCTTTTACTATCTGGGATGCCGCTATTATCGCGGCTCTCCATTCATCTTCTGCAAGGCTTCTCCCTTTAGCGTTGTCGATCAAACAGCACTTTGCAGGATTAAACCTGATATCAAAGCTCGTTGTCCCGTCCTGAAGGCCCCTCAATGCCGAAATATAGGCCGAATGCTTCAGGGTTTGCGCATCAACAACATAAAAGTCATCTAGAGTTTTATGAGTGATCAATCCTGCCATTGCTTCTGACATCCTGGAAGTGCTTTGAGCCACTGCAGCTCTTTCAATCTCCGGCCGGCCTTCAAAAGCCCCTAGATTAGCCATGATCCGGTCATAACCGGGCCGGTCATTGCTGTAACGGTCCAGGACAAGTTCGGCAACCTCCGTACGGTGCAGACACCTGCTAAGGTGAAAATGGGGGTCTTCTTTTGGCAGAGCTACCATCAGCATTTGAAGGACGGTATAGAATCCGCTTTTTGAGCCGGCCGCATCCAGCAGCGGTACTTCTGCCCCCCTGTTCACGGCATCGAGCATCAAACCTGCATGGCCTTCCAACTCTGTAGCAGTTGCCAGAAGATCAAATAAAGTGGAATCAAGATTATTTGCAAGCCTCAGGCTCAGCGGTCTCGAGTATCTTTGTACCAGATCTTCCGCGTTCCCCTCCACTCTATCAAGCATGAACATATTCCGGAGAGCTGGCCTGGCCAGCGACTGACCCTGTAATGCCCTGAATACTGCAGGGGCCCTGTGTCCTGCCGTTAATATAGCCGCTCTAGCTTCCATCTTGCTTTTATATCGGCTTTAACCGGTCAGGATTTCAAATAAAAACCGCAGCCCTGACGGCTGCGGTTCCCAAAAGCCGATCTGAAGCGGAGATCAATAATGCTTCTGCGCCTTTTTTTCCTGCTTTAGGGCTCTTTTTTCCTTAAGCGAAAGTTTTGCGGACTTCCTCTCGTTCTTGTTGCCCATCTGTTCTTTGTTAGCCATCTTAAGCACCCCCTTCTTTGAGCTTGATCATTGATATTATACTATATTCTCCCGGCGGCAGTCCTTGCAGCTTATAAGGGCCTATCTCAGTACGGACCAGCCTTAAACAGGGAAGCCCTACAGCCGCCGTCATCCTGCGGACCTGTCTGTTGCGCCCTTCGCAAATAGAGAGCTCAAGCCAGCTTGTGGGAATGGTTGCCCTAAATCTTATCGGTTTTGACCTTTCCCAGAGACACGGGGGATCTATCACTTTGACCTTTGCGGGCAGCGTCTTTTTGCCGGCAAATACAACGCCATCTCTGAGCTTTTTGAGCTGCTCCTGATCCGGGACCTTCTCCACCTGCACCAGATATTTTTTCCACACCTTTTTTCTGGGATCAGCCATATCGTGCTGAAAAGCCCCGTCATCCGTCAGCAGCACCAGACCTTCGCTGTCCCGGTCCAGCCTGCCGACAGGATACACTCCGGGTATATCGATGTAGTCCTTTAATGTCGGCCGCCCCTCCTCATCCGTAAACTGGCACAACACTCCGTACGGCTTATTAAAAAGAATATATTTATGTTTTCTCATCAATGCTATAATTATAAACGACAATGTCCCGTTTTTATTGGACATTGGAAATTTGTCATTGGAAATTTCCGCATGGCCCTATGGTCTAATGGTTTAGGACATGGCCCTCTCAAGGCCAAGGTACGGGTTCGATCCCCGTTAGGGCTAGTTTACGAGATAAGCGGCTTGACGGCGTCGACAGATGCCGGAAAGCCGCTTCATTCTTTGATGGAGCAGAAAACTTATGTTGCGCCGAAGGGTCGCGAAGCGGGCCGAAGGCGCGGTAAGGCAGTTCATCCGCGCTCTCGGAATACAATATTTTGACTTCTATTGTCTCTTTCGAATAAATGACCTTTTCGATGTGCCTTTTCAGTATCGCAAGCTTCTCATATTTATTCCTTAACCCTGATGCTTTTATGATCTTTTCAAGGATATTCTTCAAAATATCTGGCTTGTATTGCAAAGCCGATACCTCTGGTTCGCATTCCGCAAGACCGCCCTTATGCTTGTTGTTGAGCATAAATACCAAACTATCAAGATATTGTTGGTTATTGACAAGGTTTTGCAGGTATTCAACAATATTTCTATCCAGTCTGTCAGCACTGACTTGTTTTGTCCCGCATATAGAACGGTCCTTTATCCGTATTGCAGAGCAGGAATAATAAAAATATCGGACTCTTTTATCACTTTTGACCCTATTTGAGAAAACGGATACCATTGTCGATCCGCATTCCTTACAAATGACAAGACCCGGAAATAATGTGTAGTTATAGCTGACGCTTCTCTTTTCCAGCTTTCCGTGAAGTTTCTGGACTTCATCGAAAACTTCTTGCGCAATTATAGGTTGATGTAGCCCCTGATAGATTGTTCCATGATAAGAAATCTTGCCGGTATAAACAATGTTCCTTAGAATCCTGAAAATAGTATTTTTTGTGAATATATTCCCTCTCCTGGTAAGGGATTTAAGATTTTTTATCTTTTTGTAAACGGCAGACAAAGATCCTGTTGAAAGATACATTTCAAACATCTTCTTGATGATCTTCGCTTCAGCCGGCTCAATAGCAAGCTTTTTGCTTTTATCTCTCACATAACCAAACGGAGTATGTCCGCAATTCCACATTCCTTGTTTAGCTCTTTCAAACATCTTGTCGCTGATCCTCTCGCTGATAAGCTCACGCTCAAATTGCGCGAATGTGAGCATTATATTGCGCAGCAGCCTTCCCGAAGGTGTTGAAGTATCAAATCTCTCGGTGACCGATATAAAAGTGGCCTTGTTCTGCTCCAATATCTCTATAAGCTGATAAAAATCCTTCGGAGACCTTGTTAATCTGTCTATTTTGTAAGCAATAACGGTATCTATCTTGCCGTTTTGGATCTCCCGCAGCATTTCCTGTAATTCCGGGCGGTCAATATTTGCTCCGGAATATCCTTGGTCCGAATAAACTTTGTAAATCTCAATATTATCCTGGCTTTTGATAAATGATCTTATCTTCAATTCCTGTGTCTCGCAAGAATTAAACTCAACATCGGCCTGGTCATTTGTAGAAACCCTCGTATAAATTGCAGCTTTCATGATTGTTTACCTCCTTTTATGGTAATTAAGTCTTTCAGTTCTTTGATCAAAATATTATGAGATTTGTATTTGCTTAATTTTTCTATGTAATCAAGAAATCTATTACATGATACTTTCACGGAATTACTGCAAGGATCAGAGGGATCACCTATCGGACAATAACAGCACGGATAAATTGGATATATTGGCATAACTAGATCACCCCCTTTGTATTAAAGACATAACAACGGCGGGCCAGATCAGGAGGGAGGCAAGCCCCGCCGCCACAAAGGAACACAATGACCGGGATACCACGGGAAACAGCCTGACGGATGGTATAAAGAGAACCCCTGGACGCACCATGGAGGAAAGCAACAAGCACAGAGGAACCGGAAACCAAACGCCTATTGCGGCCAAGAAGAGCAGAAACAGCAACGGAACGAGGAGACCCGGCAGAAGCAGAACCCCAAACCACCTGACCACCGGCCGCAATGAACCGCTCAATATCAGGCTGGACTGATGAAGGAAAACCCGAAACAGAAGACCAAGCCGAATAAACAACACAGCGAGAAGAAGCACCGTGACGCAGAACAGCAGACAAAGCAAATGAATCAGCCCCCACTGCCCCACCGGAAGCCACAGAATAGCCGCGGGACAGGAACAAAGCCACAACCTGATCAACAAGCGGAGCAAAACGGACAGGAAGAGAACGGGAACCGACAACACCAACAAAATGACACATATGTGACACCTCCTTGAGATTCAAGTAGCATTTCCCCGCCGCTGTCACCCGTAGCGCGGCGAGTCTGCGAGCCAAAGCGGAGGGGCGGAAGGAGACCGAGCGAGCCTGAGCTATATGTCTCCTTATCGCGAAGGCGAGTGGAGGGCGACTGGAGCAGGGAGCGGAGCTTCTAAAAATATATAATGCGTAGCTGCGAAGCGACCTTGACAGCGAAAAAGCGGGGAAATGCTATCATGGAAAAACAGGAGAAGCTACTTAATAGATAGCAATGATCCTTGGATAAGATTTGAAAAGGCACATCGGAAAGTGGCATTTATTCGACAGAGGCAATAGAAGTCATATATTGGATTCCGAGAGCAAGGATGAAATGCCTTACCGCGCCTTCGGCCCGCTTCGCGACCCTTCGGCGCAACATAAGTTTTCTGCTCCAACAAAGAATGAAGCGGCTTTCCGGCATCTATCGACGCCGTCAAGCCGCTTATCTCGTAAACTAGCTCGTGCGGGACGCCCCCGCGCCATATCCCTTATATGGCCGGCGCGCACCTTAGCCCCCACTCTAATAATTGCGCCGGCCAACTTGACAAACTTTATATGAATGTTATAATATGTTAATATCAGTTAGTTTTGGTAATATGTTAAAGGAGGTTAATATGGAAAACACGGAGAGCGTCATATCTACAGAAGAAGCTTGTAAACTATTAGGAATTACTCGGCAAACTTTATATAAACTGTCAGAGAGCGGCAAAATCCCCGGAAGAAAGGTTGGATCTAAATACAAATTTGTTAAAGACTCTATTCTCGACTATCTTCACCATAAAGACCCTTCAGAGTCCACAGATTTAAAAGACTATAAAGTTTGGGAATTGAAAGGAGATTTTGCCACAATCGGAATCAAGAAAATGGCAAAAAGGACCTTTCAAGAACTCGCCTCCAACATAGAAGAATTGATAGTAAATGCTTATGATGCAGATGCGACATCAGTTCAAGTCATATTAGATTACGATAAAAATGCATTGAACATCATTGATGACGGTAATGGGATGGACGAGGAAGCCCTCGCCTCTTATGTAATTTATGGCGAAAGCAAAAAGACTTCAAATTCAAGATCTCCAAAATACTCAAGAGCTCCTATTGGTGAGTATGGAATGGGCGGAAAATTGGCAATTACCAACATATGTAAAATATGCAAGATTATTACGAGAAAAGCGAGCCAGGAGCATATTTTTAATATGAATAGAGCTGAATTGGATAAAGCTAAATATGTGAGCGCAATTCGCAGTAAAGTATTTACAAAGAAATGCAACAAAGATTTACATGGGACTTCTATTTACATGGAACAATTGAATTCGAAGAATATTGATTCGGATCGCTTAATTGAACGTTTTGCGAATAAAATGCCTAAAAGCCAAAACTTTAAAATCACTGTAACAACTATTAAGGATGGCGACAAGAAAGAAGTTGAAATCGAAGAACCTACTTTTGAATATGATGAGAAGTTTGAGTTCGAAGAGAATCTAAAGCTAATTGGAAGCGTAAAGCTAATCATTTATTTTACCAAAGAGCCCATTCCCGCAACAAAACAAGGCATTTGGACTAGAGTAAATGGCAGAATCGTCAATGAAAAAGCTGAGTGGTTCGATCTATTTAGAGCAACATCAGGAACAAGATATAGATACCGATTATACGGTTATGGAGAGGCCGATGGTTTGAAGGATTTTGTCACCTTCGCAAAGAATGATTTTGTCGATTGCCCGGAATTTAAAGAATATTGGGATTTTGGCCATAAATCTATCACAAAAGTTCAAAACACTCTATTAAAAAAGGATGAGAACACAAAAAAGGAACTAGATAGACATTTAGTCAAAAGAGTGGAGAAAGAGGTAAATGACATCGTGTCTAAGCTTGATGACCCCCAAACTATGGGCGATCTAGAAGCCAAAATCAAAAAAGAGTACACAAAAGAAATTGAAAATGCACCTGACAATCCATTCCCAAATCTGGATAAAGTCGAGGAAGAAGCAAAGAAAGTTGCCGGAATTGTAAAACGAGGCAAAGATAAAAGGGAAAGAAGAAACCAAAGTCTTACTAAAAGCGACAAAATGACTTATTCTGGCAAAAATTACAACATTAACACCGTAGACATGTCGGGAACTGGCGATCTCGTTAAATTCTCAAAAGAGAATAATTTAATCGAAATTAACGAAAGACATGATTTTTATATTAAAGCTTCGAAAGACAATTATTTGGATAGCCTTGTCCGTGATATTGCATTTACTGAGATTTCCAATGATTACGCTGAGGGAAATATGGTAATATTTGACCGAATATATAATGAACTTGCGAAGATTGCGAGCCAGAAGATTATTAATATTTAAACAGCATATTCTATGAGAATATCTAAAAGACGCAAGAAAGAAATCAGGAACATTATAAAGTTATGGAGAATACACTTTTCACTAATAAGAGTTGCAGACATGTTAGGGCTCCCCTATCAATATGTTTTAAAGCTACTTAGGGCCGAAACAGGCGCTTATAGTGTATCAGCCTTAAAGAAAGTTTATAAGATAAAACGACCTCTCAGAAACAGCACTAGCGAAAAACTTATTAAAGTAAAATCACTATACGATCAACTTCATACACTACAAAAAGTGGCCGATGAACTTGGCGTTACAAGGGAAAGAATAAGGCAACTGCTCAATAAGGGCGAAAAACAAGGGCTTTACGAATATGAGTTGCATAGGGATAAAAGATTCAATGAATTAATAAGTAATTACGGAAGAGACACTATTATTGAAGAAATTAAGCACGAGATAAGCCCGCCAAAGATATGCTCCACTCTAAATATTCATATTGATGATTTTAGAAAGCTACTAAAGCATTACGACATTGACACCAAAGATTATCGCGACTTGGCAAGGAGAAGTAAATGCTTAAAAGAGTACTCAAAAATTGTTGATGAATTAGGCACTCATCCAACTACAACAGAAATGAATTTGCGGCCGTCATGGCGCGCTATTTGGGCAAGGATTGATCGGTATTGGGGCAGTATTGAAAGTTTTAGAAAAGAATATGGAATTGAAAGGCCTAAGCATAGAATACATGCCAACACTTTAGCCAGTTTTCAAAATAACATAATCAAAAATAAAGAAAACAAAAGAATCAAGATGAACAATCTTATCAACCAAATTTGCGTTCGCGGTCCTATTGGAATCAGTGAGATATGTGCCGCAATTGGCATTAGCACACAATCAGCCGCAAATTACATTAAAGAATTGCTTTTCAACAAAACAATTGCAAAACAGGGCGCCGGCAGAAACACGAAATACATTATGTCCATTGTTGCAGCAAATCAGACAGCTTTGCCATTTTAGCAAATATTGAAAAGATGATATTTTTCAACATCCACAATAAAAGAAGAAGAACTATATTATGGGACCAATATTAATATTTGACAAATCAACATTACAGAGCTTAAGCCCGGATGAGTCAGTTTGGCTTGACAATTTTTTTCTAACAAATATTACACCTCTGTTTTTTATTGAAACATTAGCTGATTTGGAAAATGAAATTAGAAAAGGACGATCTCCGGCCCAAGTCGTTGGAAGCATCGCATATAAGACTCCTGATACAGGGTCAAAGATGAATGCACATCATACAACAATGCTTTTTAATGAACTAATAGGCAATGTTTCAATCGATATAAATGATAATCGCCCAAGGATTCCTGGTGGGAAGATAACGACTTTAGGGGGTGAATCTGGGGTGGTGATAGAACAATCCCCGGAAGAAGAGGCTTTTCATAGATGGCAAAAAGGTGAATTTCTGGATTTAGAAAGACAAATTGCTAAACAGTGGCGGAATGATTTAATAAATACAAATTACGATGAGATTTGTGCCCCATTCAAAGAAATCTTCACACACCACAAGAAGCCAACCACTTTAACAGATATCAAGATTATTGCCGACATGTTTATTCGCGAGACTTCTAGAGAAAAATTAATACAATATGGTCTTGGCATTTTAGGAATTTCAGATACTTACAAAGGCAGAATGGCATGTACCCCTTATACTAGACAAGTAGTTTCAGTATAATCTGACTAGTAGAAAGGGGTGAAGGCACATGCCAAAAGGTTTCCCAACACTAACGGCCGAGCAGAAACAGGAGATTATTAAACGCA
>Ga0265297_10002992_pt1 | contig 32043 bp, 34 predicted proteins | sample Munlanlwell13791_FD_192502 | JGI IMG/M metagenome (GOLD analysis project Ga0265297, IMG submission 192502) | Leachate microbial communities from a municipal landfill in Southern Ontario, Canada - Leachate well 137-91 | ecosystem: Engineered > Solid waste > Landfill > Unclassified | place...
CATGACAGAAAAAGTATTCAAGATAATTTGTAGCTCCGGCGAGCATCTTACCGCAGAAACAATTGCTATGGCTTTGCTTAAACAGGTTAGCCTGGAGTCAAAGAAATCCAAGGTATTTTTTGCGGTGAAGGAAGTAAGGAAAGAAAACCAAAACCGGAAGAATTCAAAGCAAATCTGCTTTATAGAATAACACATTTTTCGTAAACGACTTACCTTGTCAGGATCGTAACATTTCTGTTGAAAAAAAACAAAAACATAGTATCATAGGTTCAATGAGACAGAGCAGTTTACTTTCGTTGTTTTTTCTATTTTTGTTTTGTATGATTTTGAGCGGTTGTGAATTGCTTACTTTACCGCTTCAGTTGGTGGGTTCTGCTATTGGGCTTGCAGGCGATGCAATGAGTTTAGCGGGAAGCTTACCAATGCCACCTCCGTGGGTATTTTTTTAACTTAATTATTATGGCAGAAGCAGCTAGAAAAAAAATACTTATAGTCGACGACGAAGAAGCTACTTTAAGTTATCTTTGCCGTATTTTGGAACGCGAAAATTACAAGGTTTTTTCAACTACTAAAGGAAAAGAGGTTTTTGACCTTGCTGCAAATAATAGGCCAGATGTTATAGTCCTGGATATAATCCTTCCAGATATAGACGGAGGAGAAGTTGCCTCTCTTCTTTCAAAAAATGCCGCTACTTCAAATATTCCTATTATATTTCTGACAGGAATCCTTACAAAGAGCGAAGAAAGCTTTGCGGGAAAAACTGGCAAACGTTACGTATTGGCAAAGCCAATTGCAAAAGAAAAACTGTTGGAAATGATACAAAAAGTTCTCTCCGAATAATTAGACGTTACGAAGATTTTCTGTTCTTTTAATAATTAATTTCAGTAATTTTTTAGCTATAAGCTGTTTGCGCCCGTAGATCAATTGGATAGATCGTCTGGCTACGGACCAGAAGGTTGCAGGTTCAACTCCTGCCGGGCGCGTTTACTATGAAAGGTTACGAAAGTTACGTAGGTTACGCAGGTTACGAAGGTTACACTAAACCCCGATGTTTTATTGTAACCTTCGTAACTTCCGTAACATTCGTAACCTTCGTAACAATATACTGAGGAGGATACCATGTCTAAAGTCGTCATTATCTACTATACCCGCACCGGAACCACAAAGAAAATGGCTGAGATTATTCATAAAGAGATAAAAAATAATGATATCGAGGCGGATATCTTTCCGGTAGAATCCGTAAAGCCAAAGCAGCTTCTAGGCTACGACGGAATAATTATAGGCTCCCCTACGTATTATGGTACTTTAGCAGCCCCGATAAAACAGTTTCTTGACGATAGCGTTGCTTTTCATGGAAAATTTGATGGCAAGATTGGAATGGCTTTTTCTTCTTCTGCGAATATTGCCGGTGGAAACGAAACTACCATTTTATCAATTCTGCAGGCGCTACTGATACATGGAATGATTATCCAGGGAGATTTTAAGGGCGACCATTATGGGCCGGTCGCTATAGGAAAAATAGATAAAAGATGCGAAGATAATTGCCGGAGAATGGCATTTAGATTTATAGAGCTCGCCAGAAAATTAGCGTAGCTGCTTATTCTAATTGGAGGTAACATGGTTATAGCCGTATTAGTTGCTATTCCGGAAAAAGATGCAGAATCGCTTGCGAAGATGCTTTTGGGAGAGCGTGTATGCGCTTGTGTAAACATAGTCAATGGAGTCAAATCGTTATTTTGGTGGAAGGGTAAGCTTGACGAAGCCAACGAGTCATTGCTTATTATCAAGACAAAAGAAGCATTATTTGCTAAACTAAAAATGCTTATTAAAAATAATCATCCCTACGAAGTTCCTGAAATAATAAGTTTTAAAATAGACAATATAAACCAGGAATATCTTGACTGGTTGAACAAAGAGGCGAATGCTTTACCATTTTCTTCATAATTTAGAGGAAATTTTTAATTCGTCGCCGACATTAGGGTTGGGAGCAAGTTTCTTGGCTGGTATTCTGGTGAGCTTTTCTCCCTGTATTTTTCCGCTTGTGCCTATAACTTTGGGCGTTGTCGGAGCCACATCTGTTTCTTCCCGTACTAAAGGCTTTTTTGTAAGCGCAGTTTTCGTTTTGGGCATAGCAACTATCTACACAGTTTTAGGCGTTATAGCTGCTTTATTCCATGTTATTTTTGAAAAATTTTTCATAAATCCCATTACGTATATTTTCCTAGGCCTGTTTTTTATCATAATGGGCTTGTCTTTACTGGGATTAATTAAGATAAACTTTTTTTCTTTCTCCCATAATTATAAACATAAGCCAACGTACCCTTCAATTTTTGTACTTGGTTTAATAAGCGGGCTAAGCATAATTCCCTGTAATTTTCCGGTTTTGGGCTCAATACTTACGCTTATTTCACTTAAAAAAGATATAGTTTACGGAGCAATTGCGCTTTTAATTTTTTCGCTTGGCTACGGTACAGTTTTGATAATTCTTGGGACATTTACTTCGTTGATTGCCAAATTGCCAAAGCGAAGTAAAATGGTTATAATTATAAATAAATCTTTGGGGGTTGTTATGCTGCTCATGGGTATTTATTTCTTTTTAAAATTTGTTTCAATGAATGGCTGGCTTTAAAAAAAGGCCAATATGAAAAAAATAATAGCACTGTTTATCTTTTTTTCTTCAATGACAGGCGCGGTTGCTTTAGATGAGGCATTTGGCACACTTAGTGGAGCCCGTATATCTTATGAACAGAATATCGCGCAAGGCGACACAATGCTTTTTATTTGGACAAGCCGGTGCCCTTATTGTATAAGTGAGCTTAGGGAAATGAACAAAAATGAAGATCTTTGTAAATATTTTAAATGTTTTTTCGTAAACGTTGGCGAAGGAGAATCAAGCGTTAAAGAGGTGGTTAATTCGCTAAAGCTTAAAAGCCACATTTCACAAAATATCATTATGGATAAGTCTGCCAGCCTTGCGGGTAAGTTTTCTATCGTAGGCGTGCCGACTTTTATCTTCATGCGTGACGGAAAAGTTTTAAATCGTTCCTATCATTTTGACGAGACTGCTGTAAAACAAATTTTTAAAAAATGAAAGAACAGGGAACCAAGCACAGAGGACACATAATAAAAAAAGAAAACCTTTTGTGTTTTCTGTGATTAAGTTTTGACAGAACGACGGTATTTTACCCCTTGCGTCTGTATATCGGTTAAATTTCACGGCCTGCGGCCAGGAAATTTAACCGAGACGCTTCGGGGTTAATTTTCCCGACGAACGTCGGGAAAATTAAGGAGGCTAAATGTCTAAATGCTATTTGGTTTCGTTTTTTATTAGTTTAATCATATTTCCAGGTAAGGTTTTTTCTCAAGGAACGCAAAATTATGATAAACGCGATCCCGTTATCGTTGAATACAGCGATAGAATAAAAATAAGCCCTAACCTTGAGCAAGCATATTATAAGCGTGCAAACGAGGAGTTAGATGCAGGAGATTACGAGCTGGCTATCTACGATTATACACGGGCACTGGAAATAAATCCTAACGATGCAGAGATTTACAACAATCGGGGTATAGCTTACAGCAAAAAAACACAATACGATGAAGCAATTGCCGACTACGTAAAGGCTCTGGAAGTAAATCCGCAGTCCGCAGAAAGCTATTATAATAGAGGCATTGCTTACAGCAAAAAAGGAAATTATTCGAAAGCAGTTGAGGATTATACAAGAGCCATAAAAATCATGCCTGATAACGCCGAAATTTATTACGCCAGGGCAAGGGCTAATGATGCAATCGGTAAGCGCCGGCAGGCAGTTAGCGATTATAATTCAACCAACAATTTAGATTCCCGGTTGGCGCAAGCTTATTACCATAGAGCGCTTGCCTATAGTGAGAAAAGAGACTATGAGAAAGCAATAGAAGATTATTCAAAGGCAATCGAGGCTAATCCTAAGTATGCAGATGCATATATACGAAGAGGCCTTGCGTATGGGCAAAAACAAAAATACCGTAAGTGCTGGGAGGATGTAAAAAGAGCTTTTGAATTGGGAGTTGTAACCGAGGAAGAGAATTTAAACATTAATCAATGAAGAAAAAAGATTTTGATATTTTACCGGTAGCTGAACGTAGGCGTTTTATACGGCACCCCTTAAGTATCCCTATTAGCTATAAAATTCTCAAAAAGACGCGAGACATTAACGAAAAGGGTGTACCGGCAGTGACAGCTAATGTAAGCATGGGGGGGTTATTGTTTTCGACGAAACGCCCGGTTAAGGTGGGCGCTTTGATTGAAATAAAATTACCATTTAAAGATAAGATATTTAATGTTAAATCAAAAGTTGTGCATTGTGCTAAAAGCTCCGAAGCAAAAGTTTATAATGTCGGTAGTAGTTTTTATCGCTTTAGTGATGCTTTTAAAACCAAGTTGATTGAGCAAATTTATCTAATTGCTGAATACCGCGATTTACGCAGTATTCAGTTGGGCAGAGAAATTTCTCTTGAAGAGGCATCTCGTGAATGGATAGAGCGCTATGCTGAACGTTTTAAGAGGCTCTACTGGTAAACCCCGTTAGAGAATTTCGTTCTCTAACGGTATTGCTCGACGGTGGCTTTAAACCACCGTCTTCGCCTAGATAATTACCACCGATTTTATCGGTGGCTTTCTCTAACGGGGTAAAAGTTTGAGTTATTATGTATGCATAAAAAACTGGCAATTGCTATTTTATTAAGCATATTTTTCTTTGTTACCTGCCAATTGTTTGCTCAGGATATCCCTCAAGAAATACAGAATCTCGGGTTTACGCAAAACCTGCTTATAAGTTATGATAGAGAAGGCAGTGAGGAGTTTTTTACCTTTTCAGAATTAACCGCTATCCAGGTGGGAGAAACTATAACATTTATAGTTGAGAATGGGAAGGTAAAACAAAGGATTAAGGGGCAAATCGCAAAGTTTTTGGAAAAGAGCTCATAGCGATACGATATATAAAATTTCTGATGAATCTACGAAAATAAGCCTGGAGAATTTCCTTCCTGTGCGTTGATTAACCTTTTTTATAGTAGATTTTTTTATCCTTGAATGATATAATTTTGAAACACAGATGATTGCAGATGGCAGACACAGATGATCACAGATGTTTGAAAGGTAGAAAATAGAAGGATAAACAATAAATTTCTATTAATTTCCTAATTTCTGCCAATTTCTATTGTCCGCCACCGATGACTTTTTATATGTGGGCGGATCCGCCTCTGGCGGAAAATTGATAGAAATTTGCTTCGCGAAATTTATAGAAGTTAGTTGTTTGCTAAAAACTCTTTATTCTTAATATCTGCGATCATCCGCTTCAAAATCTGTGCTAATCTGTGTATATCGGGCCATTAGCTCAGTTGGTAGAGCAGGACACTCTTAATGTCAAGGTCGTAGGTTCAAGTCCTACATGGCCCATGTCTTCTTACGCAGATGATCACAGATGAAAGATACAGATAATCACAGATATTCTTTGTGTTCTATATGAAAAAGTATGAGATTCTCGAACACACCGCAGATATACGAGCCAGAATTTTCTCGAAAACGCAGGAAGATTTGTTTGTTAATTCAGCTATTTGTCTTTTTGAACTTTTAACCGATAAAAAGCTTAAAGCCGACAAGATAAAAAGTGTTGAGCTGGAAGCATCTAAATTAGAGGATTTGCTTATTCTTTGGCTCAATGAATTGATTTCCATTTTTTATGCCGATAAATTTTTTCCGGTTGAATATAAAATATCCATCAAAGAATTTTCCGGCACGAAAAAGCTTTTTGCTGAGATAAAAGGGCAAGATTTTAATCCCTACGACAGTAAAAGCATAAAGTCAGAAATTAAAGCTGCTACCTACCACAACCTAAAAATAGAAGAAGATAGAAACGGTTTCATAGCGGAAATTATATTTGACGTGTAAGCGAAGGGGGTGCGTATGAAGAATCTGGTGATTTTTGTTTTTGGTTTTCTTTTTTGTTTTTCTGTGTGCGCGCAGGAGAATGTAGAACTTACGGTTTACAACCAGAATTTTGCTTTAGTAAAGGACCAACGCAGCCTAGATTTAAAAAAAGGATTGAATAAAGTAGACTTCAAAGACGTAGCCTCCCTTATTGAGCCGACTTCGGTTCATTTTGTTTCTTTAACCGCCCCTGATTCGTGTTCTATTCTGGAACAGAATTACGAATATGATTTGATGAGTTCCGAAAAGCTTCTTTCCAAATATATCGATAAAAACATAAAAATCATAACTAAAGATGCAAAGACATACGAAGGAGTACTTTCGAGCTTTGATGCTAACAATATTATAATTTCCGGTCAGGATGGTTTAAGCATGATTGTCCGGCCTGATAATATAGCTCAGATAAGTTTCGATAAAACTCCGGAAGGGCTTATTACAAAGCCAACGCTTGTCTGGGAAATTGAAAATGGCAAAGAAGGAAAACACTTAACTGAAGTATCGTATCTTACCGGCGGCGTAAACTGGCTCGCCGAATATGTAACCGTTTTGGATAGGGATGATAAAAAAGTGAGCCTCGATGGTTGGGTAAGTATAACTAACAATAGCGGCGTAGGTTATAAAAATGCAAAACTAAAACTCATTGCCGGAGATGTAAAACGAGTGCAGCCACAAGCAGGCGCAGTTATTTACAATAAAATGGCTCTCAGGGAAAAGGACGAGGCTATGCCGCAATTTCAGGAAAAAGCATTTTTTGAGTATCATATGTATACTTTGCAAAGAAAGGCAACCCTCAAGAATAATCAGATAAAGCAAATCTCTCTGCTTTCCGCAAACAACATACCCGTAAAAAAGGTTTTTATATATGACCCGGTAGATTATTACGGTTGGAATTGGTATCGCTATGATAATAACCAAACTACAAAAGAACAAAAAATAAAAGTGAAAATTGAGCTTACCAACAGTAAGCAAAATAATTTGGGAATGCCTTTACCGAAAGGAAAAGTAAAAGTTTATAAAAAAGACGATGATGGCAGTTTACAATTTATAGGGGAAGATCAGATTGACCATACCCCTAAAGATGAAACTATAAAATTATATTTGGGGGATGCTTTTGATGTGGTTGGAGAGCGAAAGAAAATGAACTACCGGACTGGTAATGATTGGGCAGAGGAAAGCTTTGAAATAACTTTACGTAACCATAAAGAGAGCGATATTGAAGTTAATGTTATTGAACATATGTGGCGTTATTCAAACTGGAAAATAATCAACAAATCTCACGAGTTTACCAAGAAAGACGCTCAAACCATAGAGTTTAAGGTTCCTGTGGTAAAAGATGGAGAGGCAAAAGTAACTTATACGGTCAGGTATTGGTGGTAGATACAGAGAACAGATAACAGAGTACAGAGAACAGAAGGATAAATGAACTAAAATGGAGAAAGTCGAATTTGAAAAAATTGACGATTATAGGTTTAGGATTCCTAAGAGCTATAAGCCGGGAATGCGCGTGGACGGTATTATTTATGCAAGTGAGAAGCTTCTTTCCGGAGTAAAAAACGATAATGCTTTTGAGCAGGTTGCAAATGTAGCATTTTTGCCGGGAATTGTTAAACATTCCTTGGCGATGCCGGACATCCATTGGGGTTATGGTTTTCCTATCGGCGGAGTTGCAGCTACAGACCCGGAAAATGACGGAGTAATCTCACCCGGAGGCGTGGGTTATGATATAAATTGCGGTGTGCGCTTACTTCGGACTAATTTAACCCTTGAAGATGTGCAGGGGAAAATTTCTAACATCGTAAATAAACTATATCAAGATGTTCCTTCGGGTGTAGGCTCAACCGGTGAGATTAGCGTATCGGGAAAAGAGGAAAGAAGAGTCCTTCTTGAGGGGGCAAAATGGGCGGTATCGCGCGGTTTTGGAGTAAAAGATGATTTGGAATCTTGTGAAGAGTTCGGAGCTATTGAAGGCGCTGACCCTGACAGCGTTTCCGAGCGCGCATATAAGAGGGGCAAAGAACAGACTGGGACTCTCGGAAGCGGAAACCATTTCCTTGAAGCCCAGGTTATCAGTGATATCTTTGATGCAAAAACCGCCGAGAAATTAGGTTTAAACATAGGCCAGATTACAGTTATGATTCATTCAGGCTCAAGAGGTTTAGGCTACCAGGTATGCGACGATTATGTAAGGCAAATGATTAGCTGTCTTAGCAAATACGCAATAAACGTGCCGGACAGGCAGCTTGCCTGTGCGCCAGTAAACAGCCCTGAAGCAAAGGAATATATCGGTGCAATGCGTGCGGCAGCAAATTATGCCTGGGCAAACCGGCAAGTTTTAATGCACCTTACACGCTTGGCTTTTGAGAAGGTTTTTTCCAAAAGCTGGCAGTCTTTGGGTATGGATTTAATTTATGATGTTGCGCATAATATAGCAAAATTTGAAAAACATATTGTTGACGGTAAAGAAAAACTTTTGTGCGTGCATCGAAAAGGTGCAACGCGTTCCTTTGGCCCGGGCCACCCTGAACTTCCAGAAAAGTATAAGGAAACAGGCCAGCCGGTGATTATACCGGGAGATATGGGAAGGGCATCATATCTACTGGTTGGTACTAAAAAAAGCGAAGAAGAAACTTTCGCAAGTACTTGTCACGGAGCCGGCAGAGTTTCTTCGCGCCACGAAGCATTAAAGAGAATAGATGTAAATGTTCTTTTAAAAGAACTTAAGGCTAAAGGCATAGAAGTAAGGGCAACCGGAAAAAAAACTATTGTCGAAGAAGCTCCTTCAGTGTATAAGAATATAGATGATGTTATAGAGGTCGTACAGGAAAGTGGTATTTCCCGTAAGGTTTGCAGAATGCGGCCGTTAGCGGTTGTTAAGGGATGATTGGGCTATTATGTTTTTATGTTGTTAGGTTGTTAAGCAAGAGGGAAATATGTTGGATGCAAAGTTTATAAGAGAAAATCCGGATACAGTAAGGCAGGCTTTAAAAGACAGGAATGATAAATTCGACCTGGATGGTTTTCTTTCTTTAGACGAAGAGAGAAGGCGGCTTATGCGTCAAATAGAGGAATTATCCGCACTCCAAAATAAGATTGACGCTGAGATGAAAATAATTATTAAGGAAAAGAAAGAGCCTGCTGCAAAGATTGCGGAAGGTAGAGAAATAAAAAAGCAGATTAGCGAGTTAAACAAAAATTTTAACGAATTAGAAGCCAGATTTAAAGACCAGTTGCTGAGAATCCCGAATGTTCCGCATCCGTCTATACCAAAAGGGCATCCGTCAAATAATAAGGTTATTAAAGAATGGGGGAATAAACGTAGGTTTGATTTTAAGCCGCTTGATCACATTACGCTTGCCGAACATCTGGATATCATAGATTTTAAGCGTGCTGCCAAAATAAGCGGTTCGAATTTCGTTTTGTTCAAGGGCGCTGGCGCACGGCTTGAAAGAGCGCTGATTAATTTTATGCTTGATTTGCATACGCAAAAGCATGGATTTAAAGAAGTGTTTCCGCCGATGCTGGTTAACCGTGATTCAATGCGTGCAACAGGCCAATTACCGAAGCTTGAAGAGGATATGTATAAACTTCACGATGACGAACTTTTTCTTATTCCCACGGCGGAAGTCCCTGTAACCAACATTCACCGAGACGAAGTTTTGCGCGAAGAGGATTTGCCAATCTACTATACTGCGTATACCGCGTGTTTTAGAAGAGAAGCTGGTTCTTATGGAAAAGATACAAAGGGGTTAACGCGGGTGCACCAATTCGATAAAGTAGAGCTTGTTAAATTTGTAAAGCCAGATACTTCTTACGAGGAGCTTGAAAAACTGCTCACAAATGCATATACGGTTTTAGAGTTGTTGAATATTCCTTATAGGATATTAGAACTTGCAACCGGCGATATCAGTTTTGCCGCGGCAAAATGTTATGATATTGAAATTTATGCGCCGGGGATCGATAAATGGCTTGAAGTTTCAAGCTGCAGCAATTTTGAGGATTTTCAGGCAAGGCGCGCAAATATTCGCTACAAAGAAAAAGAAACCGGAAAACTTAAGTTTGTTCATACCTTAAACGGCTCAGGGGTTGCTTTGGCGCGCCTGGTGGTTGCTATCCTTGAAAACTATCAGCAAGCCGATGGCACAATTACGATACCTGAAGTTTTACGGACATACATGGGCGGGCTGGAAAAAATTTCCGAATAATTTACAAGAGAGAGGTGCAAAATGGATGAAAAAGTTACAAAACAAAATTCTTTCTTTACTTTAATTAAATTTTTTCTTTTTTTAATTATATTTTGTTTCGTAATTTCTATAAGCAAAGAATTTTTTAAAGAAATAAGAGCGCAGGAAGCGCTTAATATAAATATTCTTTTTTTCTCGGCACTTTCTGCTTTTTCGTTTTACACTTTCCTTGTCGATTTAAATGGGATTTATAAAAAGATACAGAATTTTTTCTTCCATTCATCGTTTCTCTCATATCTTGTGCCTTCGTTTCTTGTTCTTTTAAGCCTTGGTTATTTTATACTTCCAAAAGCATTTAACCTGGAAATCGATAAAGGAATTTTTGTTTTCCTTGGCGGTTTTGTTTTTACATCGCACCTTATTTTTATTGCGCGGGAAAACAAAGGCAAGAATTTTGCCAGTGTTATAAATTATTTGTTTAATTTCAGCATTCTATATATAATAAACCTTTTGTTATTGGGAGTGTATTTAATGGCAGCGTTTGAAATAAATCTGGGGAAGGTCTTAGTTGAGGGTTTAACCGGCGGCGCCTTATTGATTAAAAACTTGTTTACGCAGATTTTGCATTGATAGAATAGTTATTTTAAAGATTTCTCGTCTCACTTTCGGTGAGACTCGAAATCCAAAAAATTACTTCGTAATTTTTTGGAGAGGTGGCCGAGTGGTTTTCCGCCACTGATGACTTTTTATATGTGGGCGGATCCGCCTCTGGCGGAAAGGCGCCGGTTTGTTCAATGAAACTTAGCCTTTTTGTGTGTAACCACAAAAAGGCTTTAGTTGAATTAATCCGACCAACGAAGTGGTGGCGGACTAAACCGGTGTACGATCGTAAGGTTGTACCTGGGGTTCCCCGCCACCTTAATAAAAAATATATAGGCGGGCGGGTCCGCCTGCGGCGGAAAATCCCCACCTTAATTTATACATAAACAGCGCTTTTGCTAAGTAATATGCCGTGGATATATGTGTTGCGAAGTAGTAAAGATAATAAGCTTTACATCGGCAGTACGAGAGATTTAAAAAATCGTATAAAATTGCACAATGCGGGAAAAGTAAAATCGACAAAATCAAGAAAGCCATTTGAATTGTTACATAGTGAAGAATATGAGACAATAATAGAAGTACGCAAAGGAGAAAATTTTTTGAAAACTGGCCATGGTAGAGAATGGCTAAAGAATGAAATAGTAGCTTGGAAGGGTGGCCGAGTGGTTTAAGGCGCCGGTTTGCTAAACCGGTGTACGATCGTAAGGTTGTACCTGGGGTTCAAATCCCCACCCTTCCGTGATTGATTAATAAATTAAATAATTAACGAATTATGGACTACATCGCATTTGCTTTAAAGTATCGCCCGCAGAATTTTGATGAAGTTATAGGCCAGGAAAATGTTGTAACTTCTATCAAAAACGCTATTCTTAAAAAGCATATTCATCACGCCTATCTTTTTAGTGGGCCGCGCGGGACCGGCAAAACTTCCCTTGCGCGAATTTTTGCAAAGGCACTTAATTGCGAAAGTGAAAATTCGCCGGTGGTATCGCCTTGCGGTAAATGCATCAGCTGTGTTGAAATTACCAAAGGTTCTTCTTTGGATATTATCGAGGTTGATGGCGCTTCAAACAGGGGTATTGATGAAATACGCACGCTTCGCGAGAATGTTAAATTGTCCCCTGCGCATTCGCGCTACAAAGTATATATCATTGATGAAGTGCATATGCTTACCCAAGAAGCTTTTAACGCTCTCCTAAAAACACTTGAAGAGCCGCCTACCCACGTTAAATTTATTTTCGCAACTACTCATCCGCATAAAGTAATACCTACGATTTTATCAAGATGCCAGAAATTTCAATTTAAGCTTGTTGCGCTGGAGAAAATTGTAAATAAACTGAAAAGTATTACAAAAATTGAAGGAGTAAAAATAAACGATAATCTTCTATATGCTATAGCAAGAGCTTCCGGCGGAAGTATCAGAGACGCTGAGTCATTGCTTGATCAGCTTGTTCCTGTAGTGCTTGAAAAAGGTTCTATGGAGGATGTTTTTTCATTTTTGGGAATAATTGACGAGGACAGCTTGAGTAAAATGGCAGGTTTTATCGTAAACAAGGATTTACAGTCTTCGTTGGATTTTGTAGATAGAGTAGTTCAGGACGGCAAAGACTTAAGTATATTCGTAAACGCGCTTATCGAGTATCTAAGAAATTTTCTCTTAGCCAAGGTAAGCCTAAAAACTTTCAATAGCCTGGAGGATATATCTACAGAGTCCAAGGCGTCGATTCTTAAGGCGTGCAGTTCAATTACCCTTTCGCAAATTTTAAAAATAATCGATTTGCTGATAGAAGCAAAAGAACTTTCCCACAGGCTAAATACGGTAAGGATACCGCTTGAGCTTGCGCTTGTAAAATTCATTTTGCCGCAGGAATCCGATTATAAGAAGTCTGAAGAAAAAATCATGAATATGCCTGTTGATAAAAAAAGCCTGCCTGATAAAAAAGTAAACGCTGAAACTAAACTTTCGGATTCAAATATCAAGCTGGAAGGGGATTTTGATATAGACGATGAAGAGGGTAGCGTTAAAAAAGTGTCTTTATCACAAGAGTCACAAACTGAAACAAAAATTGATAATGATGGCCTTTTGCTTTCCGAAATTAAGGCAAGATGGGCGGAGATAATCGTAAATATACAGAAGGTCCGTGCGGCTATAAGTTCGCATCTTTCGTTTGCCGAGCCCCTTTCTTCAAGTTCAAATATCGTAAAAATAGGATTTTCCAACAAAGATTATTTTCACAAAGAAATAGTTGAGGAACCCAAGAACGTAAAATTTATCGAGGACGTTGTTTCTAAAATATTGAATAAAAAAATCGGTATAAAATTTATCCTTTCGGATAGGATTACGTCAAAAACTGTTAATATTGCGCAACATAAAGCAAGTTCTGCCCAAACGCAGGCGGAGGGTAATCCTTCCGGGCAGCAAAATGAATTTATAAACGAACTGATGGATACTTTTGGCGGCCAGTTTCATACGGACGATGAGTAATTTGAACAAAAAAAGTTAAACCGATGGCAAGCTACAGATAGCAGGTGATTTTATCTGCTATTTGCCAAGCTGTCATCTACCATCTGTAAAATGAGTTTTCCAAAAATATTTAACGAGTTAGTTACGAGTTTAGCGCGTTTCCCGGGAATAGGCAGGCGCAGTGCCGAGCGTATTGCTTTTTATATCCTTAAAATGTCTCCGGAGGATGTAAAAGACCTGTCGCGTAAAATAGAGGAAATCCATAATCATATAAAACCCTGTAAACTATGTAATAACTTTTCAACCCATGAAGTTTGTTCCATATGCAGCGACTATAAACGCGACAAGGAAATGGTTTGTATCATTGAAGAGCCCAAGGATATTTTAGCCATTGAAAAGACTTCGCAATATAATGGCCTTTATTATGTTCTTTTAGGCTCAATTTCACCCCTTGATGGAGTAAACGGCGAAGATTTAAACTTAAGAAAACTAATGAACCGTATCGAACAAGGAGAAATAAAGGAAATTATAATTTCTACGGATGCCGATAACGACGGAGAGTTAACTGCGCAATATTTGATTGAAAAAATTTCTCCTTATAAAATCAAAATGTACCGTATAGCCATAGGAGTTCCGCTTGGTACCCAGATTGAATATATTGATTCCGCAACTCTAGGCAAAGCATTGCTCGAGAAGAGGCCGGTATAGGGTAAATCCAAACTTAAGTGTGTGTTGACGTAAAATAACAATTACGCTATAATTACCCCTCGTTTGTTCTTTTACAAATTTATTCCCCGGTAGCCAAATTCGCCTTTTTCCACAATTTTGATAAAGGCGAATTTGTCCCGACGAACTCGGGGTAAATTTATGAAAGAAATTTACCCCGTATCTAGGTGAGTCGGGATAATAACATTGTTCTTTTACAAATTTATTCCCCGGTAGCTCAATTGGTAGAGCGGCTGGCTGTGCGAGGCCGAAGGCCGAGCATCTCGAGGCGATAGCCGAGAGATCTTGAACTCAAGGTGTTAGCAGCTCTTATGGGAAACCGTAAGATGAAAAAGCGAGTAAATTCAGGGAAACCCCGACGTTACGTTGGGGCAATCCTGAGCCAAGCCCTGTATGGGAAGGTGCAGAGACTAGACACTCGCTGCCTAAATCCGATGTGGACATGGCAAAGGTATAGTCCGACTCTCACAGTAATGTGAGTCAGCGTGTAACCAGTAGGTCGTAGGTTCGAGCCCTACCCGGGGAGCCAATTCATTCTCTTATCAAACTGAGAGATAGAGCTGCCAGAAGAGCCTTTTTTAAGTTCTTCTGGCGTCTTTATTTCTGGTAGGTCATAGAAGGTAATCCTAATCTTTGAGGGATTCTCGTGATAGATAATCTTTTTGATAAGAAGATGTAGCAGTTCGCCTTGTTTGGTAGACGGCAGCTTATCAAATGTTTCACTGAACAATCTTAGGGTCTGAACTATAATAGCAGGGTCAAGTATCTTCGATTTTTCTCTTTCAATCTCAAGATTAAGTTCTTGAAGTCTGTTTTCTAAAGCCTCTTTTACTTCTTCAAGCTTTTCCAATGCCTCTTCAACAAGAGAGAATTTCTTCCGTTCGATAGACGCTATTAAAGGCTGTGCCTTGTTATTATTTTTGGTCAGCTTACCAATAATTTCGGCTTTTTCTTTTTGTAAACCGGGTAGCTTGTTCTTAGATGATTTCATAGCAGCACTGACAATAGAGTCTATGATATTTTTGTGATTCGCTATAAATTTGATTCTATCTATAACCAGATGTTCTAATTCTCTGGCAGGAGTGCTTTTGATACAGCAGGCGTTTTTATCCGAATGACCTACTCGCGTACATTTGTAATATAGATACGGCCTTCCTTTCTTTAGAGAATAGTTGGGCGACATCTGTGATTTGCAATGGTCGCACCAAACCAAGCCTCTTAGTAAATGACCATATTTATTTTCACTTACTGAACCTTTTGTTTGAGCATTTGAGTTAATGATACGCTGCACTCTATCAAATAAATTCTTGCTGATAATGGTTTTCCAATTCGCTTGAAAATACTCTCGTTCTTCTTTATCCCCTTTTCTTGTTATAGCCACAGTTTTACCTATGTAAACAGGATTCTTGAGAATATTCAATATAATACCTTCGGTAAATTTATTTCCTCCCTTGACATCACCCGTCTTGGTTTTCCACGTTTTTGTGCGATAGCCAAGACCATTAAAATATGTAGCGATACGATTTGCAGATTGCACTTCGGTATATTTTGCGAAAATACGCTTTGCTATTTTTGTTTCTTTTGGGTTTACTTTCAGTATGCCTTTTTCGCTTGGATGAAAATCGTACCCTAAGGGAGGATATCCGCCGTGGAATAGGCCTTTTTTTGCACGATACCTCATTCTGTCTCTGGTTCTTTCGCTGGCAAGACGTCTTTCGAACTCGGCGAAACTTAGGAGAACCTGTAAGATTAACTTACCAGTGGCGTCAGCAGTACTAAATGTTTGACTGGCACAACATATATTTATACCGTGTTCTTCCAATTTAGGCCATATTTGGAAGAATTGCACAAGGTCTCTACTAAAGCGGTCGATGCTTTTGACAATTATCATATCAAATTTGCCCTGCTCAGCATCCTGTAATAGTCGTTTTAAGGCAGGTCTATCCAAAGTTCCGCCAGAGTAATTTCTATCATCGTATCTTGTTGGAATGAGTTTCCAGTGAGGGCGGGTTTTAAAAAAACTTTCGCATATGTCTCTTTGGCTTTCTATTGTATCACTTGGCGAAATTTCTTCTGGATCTTGGTCAGATATCCTTGTATATACTACGCAGGTAAATTTCTTCTCAGCGTCTTTTGTGAACATATCCTCTTGCCCCCTTAGCTTAATTGACTTTGATTATATAGCAAAGTATAATAAATGACAATATTGCACAAGGAATGGAGGAGACTATGAGACAATGCAAGAATCGTTAATGATTACTCGCGAAGTGGCTGAGTTGAGTTCCTCAGGGCTCGACAGATGAATCAGCGAGTGTGCTATTAGAAAAGATTAAACTGGATAAGAAGAAATGAATCTCAAACCACTGCTTACAAAAATAAAGTATTATGCAACTACCTCTTGGACTCGAACAATAACTTTAAGTTCACACCTTCTTGAGAACCTTAAGAAATGCATTGTTGCGACTCGTAAGCGTATGATTTCCATTCGCCATAAACTTAAATCGATGATGGCTACCGCGCGACAGCGCGCCGGATTATCTTATATACGAGTAATGAATTGTTATTTCACCGTGGCAGGTAGCGCTAAGAAGTGCTTTACAATTATTAGTAATTGTGCGGCTTCTATCTTCGGCTTATTTATACTCTTTATTCTTTATATGCCATTGGCGCAGAGCGTAGTTGGTAAGATTAGCAATCTCGACGCCATATTTCTTGCGATAGGGGGTTTGATAGGTACTATATTGGCCTTAGTTATCTCACTCTCAATAATCCCTATTCAAGCAGCTGCCGAAAGTTTCTCGTCCTCGATTATTCGACTATACAGAGAGGACAAGGTAACTCGATATATATTTGCATTGTTGTCAATTTTCTGTCTTATTTCTTTCCTAATGGCGATAGGTGAAGCATTTGGGTACGCAAAGGCAGTATTATTACCTATAGCAATCTTGTTTGTTGCAATGTCCATTGATCTATTAAGGTGGCATCATCGCCACATAACAAATCTATTAGGATCCAATGATGCTATTAGCCAATTATCGAGCACAGTTAAGTCTTATCTGGACAAGACTTGCAAGAACATTGCCTTTTGGGCCAGATTTAAATGGATGTTTTTACCAAAAGCAGAACAGGATAAATTACCCGTTAAGGCAATGGAGCAGTTTTTGTCTCAACAATCTTACAATATAGGGCCGTTAAAGATTTGGTTAAACGAATTTGCAGAAGTAGCACATAAGGCAATTGTAAAGCAAGAAGTATTAAGAGCTCAACTCGCGATATTTGCAATGGCAGATATTGCTTGTTATTTCTTGGACAAACGAAAAGATAATCTCCGCATTTATGCAGAAACAGAAGCATTGGGGTTAGTTTTAGGCAGTGACGTGAATGATATCTTGACCCCAATCTATGAGCATTATCGCAATATCTCTCGTAATGCAATAGATAAGAAAGTGGAAACGGCTGCGATTTGTGTAGTCCAAGCATTGGGTAAAATTTCTATACATATAACCAACCTTAAGTCTCCGGCATTCCATAAGAATACGGCGCCCTTAACCTATCTTCCAGTAGGATATTTGAGTACTTGTGTCGAGATGGCTCAAATAGAAAAAATGAATGATGTTGCATTACAAGGAGCCAATATTCTTTTGGATGTTGTAAAGGCTTCTCCTGTCAATGTTGATATAGCGGATGTTCACCTTACCATACTCAAAGAACTAACGAAGATAGCTGTGGAATTTCTTGCAAAAGGCAATGTCGCTCTTAGTAACCACGTTATAACAAATATAATGACTGTGGGGCATATTGCTGTTGCGGGGAAACACTTTAACGTTGATGCAATAATGAAACAGCTTTTGGATTATATATACAGTCTATTGGTAGGCGCAGTAACTCAACAACGACTTGCTCCAGCGACTTTCCTTAATTTGCCATTGACACCACCGTATGACTTAACCCAAGAGGTTTCTTTGGGATATCTTGTTGCAAGAGCTCAAGATTTAATTGAGAAACCAGATGAGGAAAAGCACTGGATAAATCCGTACAGCGATTTTATTGAACTAAATGAATCGATTACGCGTCATTTGTATAAGATTGGCGAGCAGATTGATTTCGGCCCCAATTTCCTTCTTTGGCATATAATTCATACGATAATGCACATCTCAAAAATTTTCTTTAGTCTATTACAAAAGCCAATAACAGACAATAGCGACCATATCAAGGAACTGAAAGATTGCTTCAAATGGTATCTTAGTTTCTTCTGGCTTGTGTTTTCAAATAAGAAAACCTTTATTGAGCTGACATTTGCTGAAGAAGCCACAGACGGTCTTGCGGTTATCGGGATGCTTTTCTACAGCATCGACCATAAAGATATCACTCAGATGTGTATTGATAACATTGCCTCTATTGCAGAATCCTATCAGGAGATAGCCAAACCAAATTCACTCCCACAAGCAGCTTTTTCTTTTAATATAGTCGATGTTATAATGCCTCTTTGGCAGGTTCGTATTTTAATGGAAGCCAAAACAGATGCAGATTTCCTTAATAAAATTGATAATAAGTTGGCAGTCTTCCTTAAAGGAAGGGTGATGTCCTTAGTGGGTGTTGAGCCTTTAGAAACAAGAAAACGGCAGCTACAAAGACAGCTTCAGGAAGAATTGCATTTTAGTCAATGGGAGAAGGCAGTAGGAGTACTTCAGCAACTTCTCAAACCTAACGATGTCAAGAATGATACAGATTGAAATTAAAGACAATAAGAAAGTTGAGTTTGCCTTAGAGGAGTTGAAGAAAACAGTGCACGATAATGTATTTCACCACTCCTTATGTAGTAATATTCTGCTTTTTAACGTTGACATAAAGGGAATTAAAAAAATCAGGGAAAGACTAAATTTGCTTCTTGTTTCCATTTCGAGATTCCAGAAATACACTTCGCATTCAATAGAAGATTTTAAGAGGGCGATTTTGGAAGAAATTGAAGCAAGGAAAGGAATAAAACCCGAAGTTTTCCGTTTTATTTTTTATCTTAACATCGAACGTAGTAGTATTGAAAAGAAACGGTTTTTTGCATTAAGAGGAAGTAAGCTTTTTAGCAGGACCCATAGTTTTATTGATAGGAATTTTAATTTAGAAAAATTTATTGCGGAATCAAGACTTTATGTCAATGTTAAAATCCCACCGAGCCCTGCGATGTTCCAACCTTTTGAATGTATAGTTTCAGGAAGGAATGATGGAGAGGCATTTTGGAAAGCGTTTGATATATTTGAATTATTTAGAGCTATACTCAATTTTAGTAATAATTTTGGTGTCATTTCTGTTCATTTCGGCAGTAGGCACGCTTACTTAAATAGTTTTTTGCCTTCACCGTTTTGTTTAGTTTATAATTCGAAAAGAGAATACCTTCATTTTAGATATGATTTAATCGAATACAAATATAAGACCTTTAATAGAACCGGGGCATTCTTTAAACCCGAAGTTTTTAGACTGCTATTAAAAGTTTTTCGAGATGAAATCAAGGAAGAAAGCATAGAGGTAATTATATTAGAAGCCCTATTTCATTATGTAAAAGCGCTGGATTCTTTGGAGTGGGAGACAGATTTTCTTAAATTATGGAGGATTTTGGAAGTAATTACATTCTATTCTGAAGAATCGACTATTAAGCTAACAGGCAATCGAATTAAACTATTATTTCATCAAACTCCCAAATGGAATTATGTCATTGATTTTTTATGTTCACTAAGGAATGAATTGGTCCACAAAGGTAACTTCCCGGAAGAAGGTTCAGACCAAGTAAGTGCCTTGAAGTTCATAGTTGAAAATGCAATATCGATATTGATATCTATGCGAAAAGACTTTAAAGACAAAGCTGCTTTGAGGCTCTTTTATGAAAATGATTCTTCTGGCACAGGTGATTTAAGAAAGAAAATCTCTGTGATTAAAAAAATATTAGCTTACAGGAAATGAGCAATATACTTTAACGACGAATCGGCGCGCGTGTTGTTGGAAAAAATAAAGTCGAGTAAGAGGACGAAAAAAATGGAAGAAAATAATTTAGTGCAACGTATAGAGGTACTTTATGGTCAGTTATCTTCGCTTGGAGAAACGATAAAATCATCTATCAACCATAAAGATAAAAGCGATTCTTCTTATCCTCAGGCCGCCAAAAGATACAATGTTATACTAAAACAGCTACAAGAATTAACTAAAGACATCGACTATATTCGAGAAAGTATATCACAGTTCACCGAATATGAAGAAAAGAGCTTTATGTATCACGGTAATTACGGATACGCAATCAACCTATTAACAGATATCAATATGTTAGTTTCTTCTATTTCTAAATTTAAGAGCAGTATTGCTTTGGAGGCGAAAAAGATACAAGGCGAAAAGCCCTTGATATTTATTAGCTACGATGGAGACGAATTAGCACTCGCGGATTTCGTAAAAGTTATTATTACCAGATGGGCAGCAGACAAGATTGAAACATTCGTTGCTCGAAGAGATATTGGTTCCGGAGACAATCCGCTCAAGACTATGATGGAACTTAAGTTAAAAAATGCTGATGCTATAATTACAATTTGTTCAATTAAGTCTAAAGAAAGTGGTTGGGTGTGGTGGGAATCGGCTGTTTTATGGGCTAAAGACCGGAAAATTTTTCCTTTATGTAGCAATATATCTCCGGGTGGTTTTGGTGCCCCACTTAATTTGGTATCTCAAGGAAAATACTTTTTCGACGAAACTGAGTTTATGGAAACTATTCAAGTGGTTTGTTCTGAATTTGACATCCAGACAGTAATAAAAGAGTTTTCTCAGGAAGAGAAAAAAGAGTATGAAAAGCTAAAGAGTGAATATTCAATACCGAAGACAACCTCAAAAATAGATGTTGTTTTTGAAACGCTGGAAATGACTCAAAACTTGCACAAGTATTCCTTGATATTTGATGTATGGAATCTTGGAGATAAGGCATTTGAGAACGTAGTGGCTGAACTGTGGTTTCCTACTAAATATCTTGAAAAGACTGAATGGAATTATTCTCATTTACAAGCGGTTGAGTCAGAAGAAAAGAGGGGATATACTTGTTTGACCTTTGATTTTTCTGCTTTGCCAGACACCGGGAAGAGACAATTTGGGAAAGATTTGTTGCCAAAGAAGCGCTTGAGAATATTTGGTAAAGGTGGGATTTCAATACTCCAATATCATATGACCCACGATTTATGGTGGGACGTAACGAAGTATGAAGTTGTATGGAAGGTATACATCAATGGTGGAGCTCCCCACGAAGGTAAGATTTCTTTGCAGTCACTTCAACAATTTTGAAGGAAGGAACTATGAAGATTGATTGGACAAATATTTGGTCTTGGATAGTTGTAACGATAGCGTCTATAGCTGGGATAGTTACTTTTTTATTGAATATTGGCAAAATCTTTTCTGGAATCGGAAAGGCTTGGCATTGGCTTTATCGTAGAATTACTCGATATCAACCGCGAGTGCCGAAAGAGACATTACGTTTAATACCGAAACCACGTCATAGCTGGTGGAGTATGGGGACATTCGATGGCGAACCTTCTATGCAGCTTGTCTGTGATTGGTACGTTACAAACATAACAAATCAAGCTGTTAAGGTGTGTGGCGCCAGAGTACGGAAACCGAAAGTTGATGGTCATATGATGGTTCGACATCAAAAAGAAAATATATACGGGGGATACTATATCCCTCCTCAGTATACCACTGACGGAAGGGCAGATTTTTGGATTCATCCGCCTATAAAGAAAATTGGAGAGCCATTAGTCCTTGATCTCGAATTTATTGACCAATACGGAAATATTCATAGGGTTAAAAAGGTTAAATTTAACGCTCCTCAACCAAAGAAGAAGGATGTTGAACCACCGATGGAATCAATAGCAACCATAAAAGACCCTATCGAAAAAGAGATTTTAAGCGTTCTTCAAAGCGAGGCGCATCGCTATAAAGACTGCGGACGACGAGTTGGAGGACTTGGTAGTGTTGTTCTAAACTATCAGGGGCGCAAAGTTACGGGTGTGGGAACTGATTGGAGAACGGCTGATTCCCCAGAAATGCAATCGATTGTTCCTGACCCACAGAGCGCAAAACTTGAATCCGACAATGGGACAATCCTTGTACGCTATTTTCAATCACTTACAGGAAAAGATATACAACGATTTTGTGAAGTTTTGCTTCAACGAATATCCAAAGGCAATGCTTATGCGCCAATCGGCTATTTTTTTCTGTATGTAGGATATCGAACAAATATATTGAAAGGTGTATTAAAATCTGCTAAAGATAATTTGAAGGGTGATTCGGGGTACGGATTCAGTGATTTACTTCGACTTTTAGATGGTATACTTAAATATGAATACCAAAACTTTAATTCAGAAACCTTAGATATTATAGAACAATTTATTGATGGGTTGGACGATGAGTGTCTCTTCCGTATCCCAGAACGTGTTCGAGCAATAAGGGCATATATTCTATCTAATAAAATTATCTCATCATAAGTCTAATAATTGCTAACAAATTATATAATGAATTATGATATATTAAGTTTGTCAGTAAAGTATCTTCCGTAAGACAGGATTAAAAAAGGAGGCGGAGTATAATCTAACAATAAAGGTTTCTATATAGAACATAGATTTTCCTGATTTACAAACCAACTTGCAAGAGGAAAAGACTATGTCTCGAGCGTACAAACGTTTCGGGGCAAGCGGTCTTTCACTTTTACTTGCAAGTTGGGTGAGGGACTTAAAAATGCTTGCCCCCCTTTTATTTTTGGGCAGGCAAGGAGGTGTCTGTATGAAAGAAGCAATTTATCTGATAGTTATCTTAACGTTAGTAGGCGGCTGCGCAAGCTTATCTGAAAAAGGAGATATTTATCTTCATAATTTAGAAAGACATAAACACTCTAAGGAAATAGTAGTGAGCAGTTCTTATGACGAGGCATTTAATGCAGTAATAGAAACTTTTCGCGATTTGGGCATCAATGTGCTCAAGAAGGATTATGAAAATAAGAAAATTTTAGGCTCGCTTTATCCTGAGCATTATATGAATCATTACGGAGTGTTTTTTAGCGATATGGGAGATAACAAGATAAAAATCACCCTGAAGGCAACGGGTTTTCTTATTAACGAAGATACGATTTTGGAGAAAATAAACGAAACATTATCACAACCTAAACTTAAAAAATAAGAGATTATTATTGTTTGGAGAACAAATAAAGAAGGAGGATGGATATGAAAAATTTAATTCTGGTTTTTGTAGCTATTCTAATCTCTTCTGGTTGCGCAACGTGCTTTGAAGATTTACATATCAGGCAACAGGAAGCCTCTCTATATACTGGAATGTCATATTATGAAGTAGTAAAGATAGTAGGTAGAGAACCGAACCCTGCTCGAGATACGATTCTTCAGGGAACAGACTCAGAAGGTCAATGGATGACTTGGGTGGTCGGACAAAGCAAACTATTAAGGAGCAACTCAAATTTTACTCAGACTTATCATTTAAAATTCAGAAACAGGAAGCTTACTGAATGGTGGAGTTCTTAGTAAATAATTATAAGCTTCTTGACACCAGCATTATATTAGTATATACTATTTAGTAAATACTAATATGAAATGGTCAATTTCTTCAAATCAGCCAAAGCTTTGTAGCGCTACAAAAATACTTAAAGAGCTTGGTGGAAAACTTAGCAAGAAGATGTTTGAGTATCTCCGGGATACCTTTCGTCTAATTCCACCTCCCATCAAAAGAAGTGAAGGTAAAGGTATCATAGCCCTATATCCGGAATCCGTTGTGTTTTATTTGCGCCGAATTTTGATTAAGCAGAGCAAAGGATTTACCTTCAAGCAGATTAAAGAAAAGCTAAAAATTGATACAGAGCGAATTTTCCAAGAAACCGATGCCTTGAAGCGTCAGTTCGAATTAGAGAAAGAATTTAAGAGGCGCTTAGTTCGTGGTTTGAAGACGGGTGACCATCCCGCTTTTGATGATGGAAACGTTATTGGTAGTGCTAATAAGCAGAGTGAAGACATAGAGTCAATGATAGAGATTGTTAAGAAGGAGTTTAAGAGACAAGCAAGCAAATTAGACGATGTATCAATCAAGGCTATAAGGACCTTGAGAAAGAAATTGGATGAACTGGAAAAGCTTGAAGGCGAAAAAAAATTTTCGCAATATGTAATCGAAGAAATTACAAAGGTGGCAAATGAAAAGACAAGGGATTAAATATTTTACAAGTGAATTAAAAGGAATCTTGATCAAGACATTAAAATTGCGCCGAGATGCAGTTAGATCATATGCGCTATACGATTTAATGCTTAATACTGGTTTGCGTTTGGCTGAGGTTATGGGACTTGATGTTGGAGACGTAGAAAACAGAACAGTTCTCGAGGTGATTGGCAAGGGTTCTAAATTTCGAGAAATACCTCTCAATAAGGCAATCAGAGAGCATATACAAGATTTTTTGAGTTGGAAGAAAAAGAAGGGTGAAGGTTTGTCTGCGGATTCGCCATTATTCGTTAGTAGACTTGGAAAACGTCTTAGTAAGCGAGCCGTGCAGCGAGACCTCGCTAAATGGGTTAAGCAAGCTGGAATCGAGGGGCACTTTACGCCGCACTCTCTTAGGCATACGGTTGGAACAGAATTGTTAAATAAGACAGGGAATTTACGGGTAGTGCAGGAATTTCTCGGCCACGCAGATATATCAACAACTCAGATATATACTCACGTTAGCAGGGAGCAGATACAGCAGGCTGCTGACCTTTTGGCGATATAACGACGCATTATATAGAAAAAGCGTCGTTCAATAGCGTTTTTGTGCATAAAGATGGTCAAAAAATAGGGTATAAAGCGGCGTTCGGAGGTGGACAAAATGGACAAAATTGGACCAAGATGGTATAGGGATGAGTCAGGTATTCACGTAGATGTCGAACTTTTGCCTGAAATAAATATCCTTGTTGAGTTTAACCTGACCGAGAACGAATACAATCAACAAATAGGTATGCTTCTTAATTGGCGTATTACTCGCATAGAACAAGAAGCCAAACTGCATTTTGCTGAAAAGAAACCTTTCCGTGTGATAGCTGATATTGTTGGTGTCTCTAAGTCACAGGTTTGCAATGATATTGCTGATTATCGTAGAACAATTTTAAAGAGCATCGGGCAAGATATACAAGCTAACGGGTCGGCGCTTGGTCTGTTGGTAGAATTAACTGTGCAGGTTGCGAGCAGAATACAGCTTTATTGGGATAAGTATAACGAACTTCAGCGTTCATCGCAAGTGCTGGGAATTCTTTTAGATAGGACATATAACAGGCTTCAAAAGAATCCTAATGCGAGGGTAACGAATGCCAGCACCTTAAAGGATATAGCTCGAGAGAGACGCGCAATAGCAGAATCACAAAAGAATACCCTTGCGCAGCTTAGAGCAGAAACCCAGCAATTGCTAAATATTTATGAGGCTTTTGGTTTGACCAGCATAGAGGCTCTCAGTTTGGTGAACACTGGCGAAGGATATCTACAACAAAAAATAGATGAGGTTAAGAGTCTTATGCCTGTGTTAATAAAAATTATCAAGTTAGAAGTTACAGATGAGACACAAAAACGAAACATTTTCGGGAGGCTTGCAAATTTTATTAGGGAAAATGCCCTTTCAAAACATTTAAACAATAGTGAGGTGGATTATGAATTTAGAGTATAGCCCAAAAGAAAGATACAACAAGATAGTCGAGATATTAGCAGAGGGCGTTATTAGTCTTATCAGATACAGGTTGCGCTTATCTGCAATGTTACACAAGGGTATGAATGAATGCTTGAGTAGAATTATGGATATAATGTCTAAGGATAAGTCAGTTAAGTCTTGTGCGATTAGTGGTTATTTTGTCGAGGCTACTATCGAGAAAAATAAACAAAAACGTTATATTGAGCCATTTGGAAAGGTTTATTCTTTTTCTCAAATGATTACACGCGATTAACGCGAGTATCGACAATGTCTTATATTTGTAAAACAGGAAAAGGCGAAGAAGCAGACCCAAGTTTAGCCATTTTTCCAATCCTCAAAGAGGTAGATGGAAAAAGATTGGTTGTGGGCTCTGCTTTTTTTATTACTAATACGGGAATTTTTGTTACAGCAAAACACGTTATAAAGGATGTATTCGACGAAAGAGGCAAGCAAAAATATCCAATATTTGGTTTACAAATTTTACCCGATGATAAATATATAATAAGACCAGTCCTTAGCTGTTATTCCAATACAAAATCTGATGTGGTGGTCGGTGCATTAGAGCAACAAAGGCATAAAATTACCGGTGAGCCACGATCCAATAAGCTTCTTGTTCTAACTTTAATTGAGCCAAAACAAGGGGCAAGGATAGTAACTTATGCTTATCCGGGGTCTAAAACCGAAATAGAAGGTAACGTGCAAACCCTTACATTAAAACCTGAATATTATGATGGAGTATTGGAAGATTATCTTCCGGAAGGTAGAGACAAATCAATGCTTCCTTTTCCGTGTTACAGGGGAAGTATAAGAATTATTGGTGGGGCCAGTGGAGGTCCGGTGATGGATGAGCAAGGTCGAGTATTTGGGATAAATTGTACAGGATTCGAAGGAACGAACATCAGTTTTTTTGCCAGAATAAATGAAATTTTAGCATTGAGAGTTGACGATTTGGTGATAAATGGCGTTCACAGAGATAGTATTGATATTATTGAATTAGCTGAAAGAAAAGTAATTATATTTGAACCGTCTTTTAAACGAAGTCAGATAATAAAAAAATAGTTCCCTCATTTATTTAGTTAAGACACGGGAAACATCCTTCTGAGATAATTAACTGGAATCCTTTCCTTCATTGATACTGGTAGGTCTTCAGGTATATAGTAAATCGGTTTTAAAATCAAACGTTTTTGTCCGTGGGCCGTTCTCAGGATATCAAACTCAAATTCATCCGTAAATGCAGTTTGAAGAGAGAGCGTCTCGGGGAGCCATAAAAAAATTGCCCCACCCATTTTCGGGTGGGGTTTAATTTTTTTATGCTTTTTGTATAAGGCTCGAACCGTCAAGGGAGTTTGAGGGAAAGTATTTCCCTCAAATTATTTAAGCTTCTTCGTAAGGAAGGGGAGTGACAGGTGTGAATCCGAAGGATGAGCCCGCCAGAGAGGGGAAACGTAGTTTCCTCTTTGTGGAGAGGAATGAGCGAAGTGAATGACGAAGGTTCGCCGAAGGGAAAGCCCTACCCGGGGAGTTTTGACAAAAATAGCCCAGCTTTATGCTGGGCTTTTTTGTCAAATTGCCTTGGTAAAAGGGCGAGAACACCTGCCGAGTCTGTGTAAATTTACTTCGTAAATTTACACAGTATCCAGCGAGGCGGGACGAGAGCCCATTCCAACTTCAAAAGACGGGGGAGTTTTTGACTTTTAAACCCTCTGTGATAATATATTGCAGAGGGTTTTTTGGTTTATTTTTTTAAAGTTAATTGGTATAAAAAAGGAGGGTTGGATATGAGAGGAAGGTGTATAATTATTTTATCCTTAGCGATAAACCTATTTTTTTGTTTTGTTTCGTTTAGTGCGACTCTTCCTGATGAGAATGCTGCAAAAGATTTAACTAATAAAATTATGACAAAAATTGCCAACGGAGACATCGATAATGCCTTTAAGCTTATGAAGCCTTACGTCCCTATTAGTGCAACAGAAATTGATTCAGCTGCAATTCAGACGAAAGCACAATTAGAACAGTATGGGCAAAGGTATGGTGAACCGATTGGTTTTGAATTTATTGATTCAACAAAAATTGGTGATTCCGTGTTCAGATTTCGTTATCTTGCAAAAATGAAAAATAACGCTTTGCCCTGGGTTTTTATTTTTTATAAAACCACAGACGGATGGACATTGAATAACTTTAGTTGGAAGGATAGCGTAGTAAACTTATTTGAAAAGAATTAACATTAGTTTCTTAACATCAACCAGTTGCTAAATTCGTCCAACCAGGGGAGTTTTGACAAAAATAGCCCAGCTTTATGCTGGGCTTTTTTGTCAAATTGCCTTGGTAAAAGGGCGAGAACACCTGCCGAGTCTGTGTAAATTTACGAAGTAAATTTACACAGTATCAGCGAGGCAGGTGGAGAGCCCTACCCAACTCAACCTTAATATATGTATACAGAGAGTTGTCCCTTTAGGGGTTGGGGAGTTTTTGACTTTCTAACCCTCTGTGATAATATATTGCAGAGGGGTTTGTTTACAATATAAAATACACATTATATATAGTAGAAAAACATAGGAGGTTCGATGCTGAAAAAACATTTGTTATCCATAGTGGCTTTGCTGGCGATAAGCTTGAGTATGCCGCTTTCTAGGCTATGCGCTGAAGAATCAAATGGTGTTGTAGCTGCCAATAATCAATTTGCTTTTGAGCTTTATGCCAAATACAAATCAAAAGACGGAAATATTTTCTTCTCTCCTTACAGTATTTCTTCGGCATTAGCAATGACATATGAAGGCGCAAGGGGAAAGACCGCAGAGGAAATGCTGGTAGTGTTTCATTTTCCTAAGGATGGCGCTCTCCGTAGAGAAGGCTTCTTAGCCATAAATAATCAAATAAATAAGCAAGATAAAAAATATGAGCTACGTGTAGCAAATGCTTTATGGGCAGAGAAGGATTACACATTCCTTGAGAATTATTTTAAGTTAATAAAAGATTACTATGGCGGAGGAGTGACAAATTTGGATTTTAAGTATGACGCCGAAAATTCACGCCTTGCAATAAATACTTGGGTTGAAGAGCAAACAAATAATAAAATAAGGAATTTAATTCCTCCGGGCATAATTAATAATATGACACGGTTAGTCCTTACTAATGCAATTTATTTTAAAGGAAAATGGCTTAAGCAGTTTGATGAAAAAAATACCATTGATGATGATTTTAGAATAAGCCCGGAGAAGTCTATTAAAGTTAAAATGATGAAATTAACCAGTAATAAACCAGATTTTAGTTATGCGGAAACAGACAAACTCCAGGTATTGGAATTACCTTATGATGGCAAAGAGTTATCAATGTTGATACTTCTTCCCAAGGCGGGCGATTTAAAATCCGTAGAAGAATCACTAAATTCTCAAATGTTGACAGAATTAAAAAACAACCTTTATGCAAACTACGTTGACATATTTTTACCAAAATTTAAGGTTGAAAGTAAATATTTTATGGCTGATGATCTTAAAGAAATGGGCATGCCTATGGCATTTTCGGATAAGGATGCTGATTTTTCAGGTATGGATGGCATGAGAATTTTATTTATTGGACAAGTGATACACCAGGCTTTTGTTGAGGTGAACGAAGAAGGCACAGAGGCAGCTGCTGCAACAGCTGTAGTTATGGAATGCACGGGTATCTTTGAACGAAAAGTATTCAAAGCTGACCACCCATTTATATTTATAATTCAAGAAAAAAAATCCGGAAATATTTTATTTTTGGGAAGGGTTAATAATCCAGAAAGTTAATCATGAGGTATTTTTGACTTTCCAACCCTCTGTGATAATATATTGCCAGCCTCGCATAGCTCGGTAGGCGGGCAGAGAGTTTCTGATTGAGGTGCAATTCAGTATATGGAAATAGTTACAAATACATTGGATCTTAATAGGCTTAGAGAGATGGCAGCTGGTATTTTTGGCAACCTAGTAAAAGCAGTTGTCGACGTTGATAAAGAACTACTCGCAGTTGACGGGGAGTTACATTCTGATTTAGAAGCGTTGTTACTTGAGAGCGGTTCAAGGCAAAAAAGCCTTTGGGGGATTAATCTTTATCCGGAGATGCAGGGGAAAGATTTTATTGAGTTTGATTCCGTGATAAATATGCGTCCTTCCCAAGATAACAGGAGCCGCGGAGTGGATGATGAACAAATACGCAAGAAAATTATAGAAGTTGTTAGCAAGAGGATTAAACAATGAGTTATCAACATAAAAGCCTTGCGGCTGGACGTTGGAAGCAATTATCATTTATTGAACAAATGGCAAACATTGGAAGCGAGGTAGAACGCGCTCTCAACTGGCAAGCTAAACATAATCCCGCCTACACGCAGCAGGCATTTGAGCGTTCTCTGGAATTAATAGATTTGACTATGGATAATTTAAAAGGGTTCCCCCGCCTTAAAGAACTCGCCCGTTTACGAGAAGCAATCGTGGATTATTTTTTTGGAGAAAACCAGTTTAAATTTACTGATAAATCTTTAAGGGGTTATTTCCTAAATTTTATATTTGCAGCCCGCAGGAACCATTAGCGCTGTTAAACAGCATAACACATTTTTTTGTTTTATTCAGACTCACCAAAAAAAATCGAGCTCAATAGACAATATAGATATTTTTCCCAATAGGGCATTTTGACTTTTCAACCCTCTATGATAATAAATTGCAGAGGGTTTTTTCTTTGGGATAAAATAATAAAGAAGATGGAGGTAGATTTTGATAGGTATCAGCTTACCGCAGGCTGACGATTTTAGTGCAGCAAAAATCTTCGCTTGCTTTATTTTTAGTACGATTGGGTTTGCTGTTTTTGTGTATGGTAAAAAAAATAAATTATTGCGGCCTATGATTATCGGGGCTGCCTTAATGGTGTATCCCTATTTTTTCTCAGAAACGCTTGTCATTTATCTTGTCGGTATTGCCCTTACCGTGGCATTGTATTTCTGGCGGGAGTAGACAGAAGCAATTTAAATAATAATAGCCAATAAAAAAATGCCCGTCTTTTTGACGGGCTTTTTTATCGTTGTCCTCTGGCGGCGAGAGTTTTTTGGCGATAGCCAAGGTTAAGTAAGGGTAATTCTCGTAGCAATCGCAGGCATGTCTCTGTTCTTTACGCGGAAGTTCCCGCTATTTCAACGAAAAATTTTGATTTTGACGAAATCTTGTGATAATATTGTGGCATATGAAAATAAGCTATAAAAGCTTATTTGTAACGATTGTTTTTCTGGCTTTTCTGGCAAGCGGACTGTTAGCCGATTCCTATGCCGACTCTGGGTCATATAAAAAACCCGTATATAAAATAAAACCCACTTACAAGAAACCACCCTCTACAGGCGGAGCAACGGTTTATCCGACTACAACAACTTCGCCTGAAACGCCTGTATATACAACAAAACCTACTTACAAGAAACCACCTTCTACAGGCGGATCAACTGTTTACCCAACTACAACAACTTATCCTGAAAATCCAGTATATACAATAAACCCTAACTATAAGAAGCCACCCGCTACAGGCGGAGCAACGGTTTATCCTCCTGCTACAACTTCGCCTGAAACGCCTGTATATATAATAAAGCCTACTTATCCGCTTCCTTCATTTTCGCCTTCGCTGCCTTCACAGCCGCAGCAGCAGGAAGACGAGCCAGAGCTTGGCCGGACACAGCATGCGCTTGGTCTTGGTGTCTTTAGTGACGCGTGGGACTACGTCTCAGGTAAGGCAAGCGATGGTTATGATGCTTTAAGAGACCTCGCCGAAGGCGGTTATGATAGAGCTAGGGATGCTGCTAGCGACACCGGAAATTGGTTTTCGGATTGGTTTACGGATCCTGTGGGGGCGTCTAATGATTTGTTTAACGCGGCGGTTGATACGTTTCAGGATTTTTTAAACGGAGTCGCGGATTTCGGGCAAAGCATTTTTAACGGAGCAGTCGATGCATCTCAATATATCGGCAATCGTTTCGTAGATTTTTTCCAGGATATAACCGGCATTGACGGATTTGTAGACAGGGCGCAGGGTTGGGCGAATGACGCTACAGACGCGATTCAGGATGGTATTAATGACTTTATAGATTCAGCGCAGGCTGTGCAAAATGACGCTATTGATGCTGCTCAGGATGGTGCAAACAGCGTTTTTGATTCCATATATGATGCCGCAAGAAACGCCAGAGAAGCCTTTGAAGACGCGATTGATGCGGCACTGGGACGAAACAGAGGGCAGACCGGAGCAGGCAGTCAGGGTGCTGAACCAGCCGTCGGACCCGAAGAAGAAGCGCCTTCTGGACAAGGACCTGCTGGACAAGGACCTGCTGGACAAGGACCTGCTGGACAAGGACCTGCTGGACAAGGACCTGCTGGACAAGGACCTGCTGGACAAG
>Ga0265297_10002993_pt1 | contig 32041 bp, 28 predicted proteins | sample Munlanlwell13791_FD_192502 | JGI IMG/M metagenome (GOLD analysis project Ga0265297, IMG submission 192502) | Leachate microbial communities from a municipal landfill in Southern Ontario, Canada - Leachate well 137-91 | ecosystem: Engineered > Solid waste > Landfill > Unclassified | place...
GGGTTGCAATATTCAGCTTATAATCACCGTCAGGCAAAGTAGCGGGTACTATAAAAGTAAGTTTGGATGGATCGTTTATCAGCAGTGAGGTCTGCGGAATAGTTATTACCTCCGATGTCTGCTGGTTTTATTCGTTTCTGTTCCGCTTGTTGAAGCGTTTAATATTTCCCGTTGCTCTCAGATAATCCGAACTTTCGTTCACTTTAATATTTACTTTCGGCTTATTACTACAAAGCTAAGCCTAATATTTCAATCGTAATAAAAAAGAGGGAAATATTTCCGGATTGAAAAAGCATTGTTTTTATTGGACATTTGTTTTATATTTTTCTGACCCTACCCAACAGGCATTTACCGTACATTCAACCTTACTGCGCCCTCTTCAGAGAATGGATGTCTTATTCTACTAAGAGTGGATGTCTCCCTCTATAGAGAATGGATGTCTCCTTTTTACAACAATAAGAGGCTCAATTATCAGGTGAGCCTCTTATAAATAATTAAAGTGTTACATTTAACAGGTAATCAAATACGGTAGGTACGGGCTTTATCTATTATTGTCTATCTTACAATAATTAATTTTTTTGTTTTTGCTTGATTTCCGGCTTGCAACTGCAGGAAGTAGAATCCAGAAGATAAACCCTGAAGATTTAATGAAAACATATTATTTCCTGCCGAAACGTTCCCTAAATCGAAATATTTTACCGTGTTTCCGTCCGAAGTCAGAATATTATAGCTCAACCTGCATGGGGTTTTCAGATTTACATACAAGGTAGTATTGTCGCTTGCAGGATTAGGGGAAATGGTTTCCGAAGTAAGTGGTAGATTTTGTTCCTCAATTCCGGTTTGTAAATGTGTTGTCATGTATGTAATCCTGTTTTCGCCATAAGGGTCTTCGTCTCCGCTAACAGCTAAACCTGGTTCATCATCAGTTTGAAAATAAAGATGAAGGTCATTATCAAAATTGGCAGCCACTGTTGGATAAACACATTCATCAAACAAGTGAGTGATATCATTGGTAAGATCAACAAAATCTCCCCAAATAGTTCCTCCGACATTTGAGCTACGAGCCAAAACATGGCGGTAGTTTTGTGTTCCGTTGTCGTAACCCTCCATTACAGTTGAAAAAACAAGATATAATTCATTGTAATCACCACAAATCAATTGCGGCATACTGGTAACGGAAAGAGAGTAATTCCCTAAAACATCACTTCCACTTAAAATGTCCCAGGTTCCGTTACCGTTCAAATCGGGTGCCCAGGCAAGAAGCCTTCCATGTGCATAAAGTGAATCAGGGTTCAATCCTTCCAGCCCTGAATAGGCAGGCATGGTTTCGTCCCAGTAACCAATACCATCAACAAATGGAAACCACCATGAGCCTGTTTCATCGGTTACAGCCCTGGTAATGCCAAAAGCAACACGAACCATCCCGTTATTATCTATTACGGGATGCAATGAGCCGTCGGCACAGTAAAAAGTATCAGTAACTGTTCCATTCCACATGGGATAAGGGTGCTCAAAAATAAGGGTCTTGGTCCAGGTATCGCCACCATCGGTTGATTTCAGCAGGAACATGTCAGTCCAGTTACTTCCTACTACAAAGGCAAGTGTGTTTCCGCGGGGTTCAGCCCAGTTGTAAGCATCGGCAGAAAACTTAACATAGTGAGAAGAATCCAATTCGGGTAACAGGCGGTTTGATACTTCCCATGATAATCCATTGTCGCTCGAACGGGAATAAAGCAATGCACCATCCTGTCCGAGGTAAGGCGTCCCTCCGTTAGCTGTAGGGGTTGTCATGGTAAATATATGAATTTTGTCGTGGTTAGTTCCGCTGGTAACCATGCGGGGCCAGAATAAACCAGCTGTTCCTACGGGAGGAGCAAGTTCATTTTCTGTCCAATCGCCTGTTCCTTTGGTTGTACGAGTAACAATGTCGAGGGGCAGGGTAGGTCCTTTGTGCGAAACCACTATTTCGCCTCCTGTACCCAGTGGAGCATAAGTGGGCCAGCCGGTACGTACACTTTCGATGCGTTCTGATGATGTATTCCACTGGACTCCGTCGAAATAGGCATAAGCCGTTCCCCTTTCAGGGAAAGCAGTAGGGGTAGTTCCATACATCCATACCGCACCTATTGTTCCGTCTTCGTGATAATAAATCCGGTTGGCAGTGCTTGCATTGGAAGGCAGGTCGTAATAGGTTATGCCAAGTTCAAATTCTTCATCACTCAATGCGGATTTTACGTAAGGGTTCTGGCTTTTTTTAATTTCAAAAGCTTCCCCTTTAGATGTGCGGGATAGAAGTGCAATTTTTTTCAGTTCTCCCGGAATTTTGGCACGGGAAAATTGTGCCCTGCAATAAAAAGACAGGCACAAAACAATGGTAAAGAGTAAAAGTTTTTTCATCTGTTTTTCATTTGTAAATTATTGGTTAAATAGCCTTCCCCGATTTCTCGGGGGAATAAATATAAAGTATTATTGCCTGTTGGTATAAGTATTATCCTTATGAATAGTTCATTTGTAAAAATTTTTAAATTTAAGGAGTGATACCTGTAGGAAAGGCAGGTAATTTATATATGAAAGATACTTCTTTTTCAACATGTAACGGAGGAGTCCATTTCATGGTTGTATATATTTGGGTAAGAATTGCGATAACATTGCAACAAAAGTAAGAAATTTATATTGAAAAATATTCGATGTTTAGCAGTTTTTTTAATATGGAGTTAGGCGCAAAGAGAAAATGTTGCTATCGGGAACATAACAGAAATTTGTTGTTTTTTACTTTAATAGTTTGGAGTTTAGAATTTAAGAGAAAAGCCCTTCACCCATTACCCGGTACATCTTTTTCCAATGAACCCATTAGCATATTTTTATTTCACCTGTAAAGCATAAAATTTGTAATTTTATATCCTTAATGCTGAAAATAAAAAATTATGAAAAAAACAGTCCATTTGTTTTTGGTTTTACTGTCTGTTATTTTATTTATTTCAAGTTGTGGCATACCGTTCAGCAAAACCCTTCAGAGGCAGTTTGTAGCAGGGAACGACAAAATTAAAGTATATCCTGTGCATATTCTTGCCGGCGGAAAAAGTAGTTATGATACTGTTTACAGCAGAAAGATTCAGGAGTTTCTTATAAAAAGCAATCGTGAAACAATACTTTGCTTTGAAAACCCACCGGTGAACAGGCATTGGTTTATGAATGAAGCAAAAATGTTTAAAAAAAGTTTTAATGTCTTTGCAGAGTTTATTCAAGCCTCGCCCTCCGACGAAAATTATCACCTCCTGGTTGAATTCCTGATGAGTAATTCTGAAAAGCATGTTTTAGCCGTTCATTATTATCTCGTTGAAAAAAAGAGCGGTAAAGCTGTTATGGCTTACATAATTAATAGCCATAATCCTGTTTTCAAAAAGATAAAACCAATGAACAAACAGGATGCTTTCAGGATTTTTTGCGAAGTTTTTACTCAAAAACTTTCAATTGCTGAGAAAAATTGATGTTGGATAAATGTTTTTTTTAATTTTAAGAAAAAAATAAAAAATCTTAATATGAAAAGTATTTGTCTGATTGCTAGTATGATATTTGTTTTTTCGGGTTATGCCCAGCAAACTCCTTTTACTGGGGTAGAAAAAGTTGACCTGCAAAAATATTCAGGAAAATGGTACACAGTAGCTTCTTATCAGGCACATTCTCAGAATAAATGCTTTTGTTCGATGTCTGATTACCGGCTAACTGGAAAAGGAAAAATGAGAATAATAAACAGTTGCCGCAAAGGATCGGTTAATGGGAAAATTAAAACTGCCAAAGGAATGGCATCCCCGGTAAAAGGAAGTAATAATACCAAACTGAAAGTAAAGTTTTGCTGGTTCTTAAAAGCAAATTACTGGATAGTTGCCTTGGACGAAAACTATCAATGGGCTGTGGTATCAGAACCAAAACACAAAGACTTCTGGATACTTTCACGAATTCCGGTTATGGGCAATGATGAATTTCAGCATGTGCTTGAAATCGTGAAAAACAATGGGTTCGATTTGCAAAAGGTAGAAATTGTACCTCAAAGCTGTCGCTGATATCAGTTTAAAAACATTTTAGTTATGACGAAAAAGAAAACAGTAACAGAGGTAAAAAAAATTTTTGTCATTGACACATCAGTGATTTTATACAACCACAATGCCATAAACAGTTTCGAGGACAACGACGTTGCTATTCCCATCACCGTACTCGAGGAACTGGATAATTTTAAAAAGGGTAACGATACCATAAACTTCGAAGCAAGAGAATTTATCCGCATTCTCGATACCTTGTCGGCAAACCGTACACTGCGCACCTGGATACAACTGAAACAGGCGAAGGGCAAGTTTGTAGTGGTAATGAACGAGCAAAGCGATGTGGATGCCCGGCAAATATTCCAGGATAACAAACCCGACCATCGCATACTGAACGCCGCAATGGTGATGGCTCAAAAGTATCCCGACCGGAAAGTAACCCTTGTAACAAAAGACATAAACCTACGACTGAAGGCAAAGTCGCTGAATATAAATGCTGAAGATTTCTTAACCGGGAAAATAAAAGATGTAGAAGATCTGTACTCTGGCAAATCCCTGATAGAAGGGATAGATGGGAGTATCATTGACCAGATTTACAACGAAGGGTATTGCCTTCCCAAGGACTTGGGCTTGAAAAACCTGATTCCTAACCATTACTTTATCTTGAAAAACACCAAAATCTCTGCGCTTACCTTTTTTAATCCCATCAGCAAACGGATCGAAAAAATAGAAAAAAAACCGGCATTCCGTATCAATCCCCGCAATGCCGAACAAGTTTTTGCCCTTCATGCCCTGCTGAACCCGGAAGTGAAGCTGGTTACTCTTCAGGGAATTGCAGGTACCGGGAAAACTCTACTCGCACTTGCTGCTGCATTGGAACAAAAACGGAATTTCAAACAGGTGTATCTTGCCCGCCCTATTGTTCCCCTTAGCAATAAAGATATAGGCTTTTTGCCTGGCGACATCAAATCGAAAATCAATCCATACATGGAACCGCTGTACGACAACCTGAAATTTATCCAAAACCAGTACAACGAGAAGGATAAAGAATATAAAAACATTACAGAGTCGCTCGAAAACGAAAAACTGATGATAACCCCGCTGGCATATATCCGTGGACGCAGTATTTCCAATGTAATTTTTATAGTTGATGAAGCACAGAACCTTACTCCTCACGAAATAAAAACCATCATTACCCGTGCAGGTGAAAACACTAAAATAATTTTTACAGGAGACATTTACCAGATAGATACTCCTTATCTCGACGCCCAAAGTAACGGGCTTTCCGTTATGATTGATAAAATAAAAAACCACCCTATTTATGCCCATATCCGGCTCGAAAAAGGGGAAAGGTCGGAGCTGGCAAACCTTGCCAACGATTTATTGTAGTCTGTATTCAGGAGAAACAGTAACTAATTTTCGTTGTAAATTACCGTAAGCAGGGTTTGTCCCACGGCTTTCAGCGTGGTTTTATCAATGCAGCTAATGTCGTCTTTCTGTGTATGCCAATAGGGAAAAAATCCGCTTTCTGTGTCATTTGTCCGGTGAATAATATCAATTGTAGGAATCTGTATTATTTGATTTATATACAAATGGTCGTCGGTTAAGGCTCCGGTTTCTTCCGGAACAAAATAGGCGCCAAACCCGGCATGGGAAGCCGTTTCCCAAATCCTTTTCATTACGTCGGAGGCATAGTACATGGAAGTTCCTTCAAACGTGAAACGGGCATCGGCAGCTCCTACCATGTCGAGCAGGATACCATAGCGAGCTGAATAACCGACTACATGCGGATTTTTCGCCCAAAATTGTGAGCCGAGGCACCATGTATCTTCACTTTGGTTTTTCTCCCATTCCGGTGCACCATAATCTTCGGCATCGAACAGGATGATATCCACTCCAATTTCAGGAAGTTTTTGGGATAAAATTCTTGCAATTTCTACCAGAACGCCTACCCCGCTGGCTCCGTCGTTGGCACCAATTATCGGTTTATGATGGTTGGCGGCATCAGGGTCATAATCGGCAAAAGGGCGGCTATCCCAATGGGAAGATAAAAATATTCTTGCTTTTTTGTCGGGATTAAAAGATGCGATAATATTGTTGATATTTAAATCTTTTCCATCGAATGTACGAACTTTTCCGGTTTGTACACTTACCTGCGGAGCAAAACGTTTCAGCGTTTTTACCAGCATTTCGGCACATTGTGTGCTTGCCTTGCTTCCCGTTACCCTCGGACCAAAATTGGTTTGTTTCTGTACAAAAAAATAAGCAGTGTCGGCATTAAAAGAAGGCAAGTTGGTAGCCCATTGCTTTTCTGTTGTTTTCTTTGTGTTATCTTCTGTTTTTTTGCATCCTTTACAGGAATAAAAAAATATGGGAAAAGTGAGAAGAAAAATTAGCCCGTTGCTAAAAAAGGATAATTTTTTTATGGATTGTGCCATAGCAGGTATTTTTCGCAAAAGTAAAGAATTAGTACAAGCGAGAATGCGAAAAAACAACGGAACAACAAATCAAAAAGTAAGTGTAAAAATACTGCCTTCGTTGGGTTTCGACTTAACGGTAATGGTGCCTTTATGCAAGTGCATAATCTGCCTCGAAAGGCTTAATCCTATGCCACTTCCTTCTTTTTTTGAAGTAAAAAAAGGCATAAATATTTTGTCTAAAATATCCGGTTTTATGCCATAGCCGTTATCGGCAAAATCAATGGTTACCCTGCCACTGTTATTAGTAGAAGCCACAATAGAAATCATCGGGTGATCCTTGCCTTTCACGGCATCCATAGCATTTAGCAGCAGGTTTATTATTACCTGGTCAATCAGATTGGGGTCGGCTGTTATTTTCAAATCTTCGGGAAATATTTTGTGAATACACTGAATACCCAATTTATCCAATTTCGGTTTCATCAGTAGTTCAGCCCGTTGGCAGGCTTCCTTAATCATGAAATATCTGAAATTGGGTTTGGGAATGCGGGTGAGGTTGCGATAGATTTCCACAAAATTGAGCAATCCCTGACTACGATTTTGAATGGTTGTAAGAGCTTCACAAACGTTTTGCAAATCGTCAGTGTCAAGTTCCTGTAGCCTGATTTTTTCATCATCAGGGTTTTCAAGCACCATTTCCTTTACGGTTGAAGCTAAAGAAGAAATGGGTGTGATAGAATTCATTATTTCGTGGGTAAGCACGCGGATGAGTTTTTGCCAGGAATCTATTTCTTTTTCTTCCAGTTCGGGACTGATATTTTGCAGTGAAATAAGGATAAATTCTTCACCCCGCATCCTGAACTCGGTGGCATAAATAAGTAATTGCACTAATTCGTCGCAACATACGAATTTAACGAGCAATTTTTCGCCGGCTTTCATTCTAAGAAGTATTTCGGGCAAATCCTTTTTAACCGTTTGTAGATCCGTGATGTTTTTAAGGTTGCTTACTCCCAGAAGTTTTTTCACAGAATTGTTAAAAATATCCACTTTTCCGTCTTTACGGTAGGCAATGATGCCTATGCTTACATGCTGAACTACTGTTTGCAGATAGTTATAGTGTTCTTCTTTTTCTGCCCTGTTTTTTCGGAATTCGGTGATTACATCATTAAAAGCGTTGTTTAACTCATTAAAGCTATTTCCTATTTCTTTATCGGCAAATGAGGTGGAAAAATCGGAATGGCGGATACTTTCAAAAAACTGGGTGAGTTTACGGTTAGTACGTTCTACATACCAGATAAGTTCGATAATCTGGAAAACAGCGGTAAGAAGTAAAATAATTCCGGTTACCGTATGGTTTTCACGCTCGAACATGATAAACATGAGGAAAAGGGTTGCCGCCAGCAAAAGCACCCTTGTAACTACGATAAAACGGAATTTTCTATAAACCATATTTTTCAATTCTACGGTACAGCGAAGCACGGGTAAGCCCAAGCTCTTTGGCTGCCTTGCTTATATTTCCTCCATGCTTGTCAATAACTTTACGGATAAGGATTTTTTCTGTTTCTTCGAGATTCATGCTGGCAAAACTGATTTCGCTATTGCCTTCGTCAATGGGTGAAAGAAAAAAGTCTTGTGGTTGAAGAATATGGGTTTCGCTGAGAATTACAGCCCGTTCCACGGCATGTTGCAGCTCGCGGATGTTACCAGGCCAATTGTGTTTTTCGAGGCGTTTGAGTGTGGCAGGATGCAATTTTTTTAATGGGATTTTGTATTTTTTGCAATACTCGTTCAGGTAATGGTCAACCAGAAGGCTAATGTCGTCGGTGCGTTCGCGAAGAGGCGGTAATTGCACTTCCACAGTATTGATGCGATAGAGCAAATCCTGCCTGAATTTGCCTTCTTTCACCATTTGATACAAGGGCATGTTGGTGGCGCAAATCAGTCTTACATCAATAGGAATTTCCTTGTTGGTCCCCAACCGGACTACGGTGCGATTTTGCAAAACGCTAAGCAATTTGGATTGTAGCGGAAGCGACAGATTGCCAATTTCGTCGAGGAAGATGGTGCCTTTGTGGGCTGCTTCAAACCTGCCTGCCCGGTCTTCTTTGGCATCGGTAAATGCTCCTTTTTTAAAGCCGAACAGTTCGCTTTCGAAAAGTGATTCACTGATAGCCCCCAGGTCAACATTCACGAAAATTTCGTTCTTCCTTGCCGAAACCCTGTGTATTGCACGCGCTATCAATTCTTTTCCTGTGCCATTTTCACCAAGTATCAGCACATTGGCTTCCGTACGGGCAACTTTTTCAACGGTAGCCATCACTTTTTGCATGGGCAATGAATTGCCGATAAGTTGGTTAAAGCTTTGGTTTTGGTTGGCAATCAGTACTTTTTGTTTCGACCGCAATTCTTCCAGTTCTTGCTTCGAATGCCGTACTCTGAGGTTGGCTTCGATGGTGGCAAGTAGTTTTTTGTTGTCCCAGGGTTTCAAAATAAAATTGGTGGCTCCTTCTTTTATTCCCTGAACCGCCAGTTCGATATCTCCGTACCCGGTAATAAAAATTACGACTGCAGCAGGATCAATTTCCAGGACTTTATTCAACCAGAAAAATCCTTCTTTCCCACTGGTTGCATCACGCGAAAAATTCATGTCGAGTAGCACAACGTCGTAGTTGTCGTTTTTAAATAATGCAGGAATATTTTCCGGATTTTTTTCAGTATGAACTATGGTAAAATGCTGTTTAAGAAAAAGTTTTGCTGCCAACAACACATCAGCATCGTCGTCAATGATAAGAATTTTAGCTTCAAATTTACCCATTCTTCAAAAATTTTTAGGAATTTATTTTTCTAAATTTTGATTGTGTTCTTCCTCTGCCTTTTCTATGGCTTTAATTAAAGCATAGTCTTGTTGCGTACCAATAAGGAGTTTTTTCCCGTTTTTCAGCACAAGTTGCAGCCCAATGTTTCCCGAAATATTAAGTGCTCTGCCTTTCCCAAATTTGCTATACCGGAAGCCCCAGCCACCATATTCTCTTATGGGATGGTATTTTCGGATTTCACGCGATTCGATTTCATCCCATGTTATTTTTTTTATTTTAGTATGGAAAGGGAAAAAACGGTAATAGATACCGTCGCTGTATATTTCGGTAATCAGTCGGGTTTGACTAAAAAAAATGATCATCAGCAGGGGGACCGCACCCGAAACAGCAAGCGCCCAATCGGGAGCCGGTTGGTTGCCAAAAGGTTTTCCCAACACAAATTGCTGAAACATTCCGTAAATAAAAATCAGAATTACAGCGAAAAGGATAATCCATACCCACCACTGACGGAATCGCTGTTCTTCATGAAAAAATACTTTTTCCTGCATTTTATAAAAATTTTAATGGGCTAAAATACATAATTTTGTTCGTTAGTGGACGCTGGCAATATTTTTTTTACCGTTACCGTTATTTTTGAATAACTTTGTTTGCACATAGTCCGTATAGTTGCATGTTGAGAAAAGAGGATTTCCAGTCGTTGAACGCAGAACGACAGTTACAACTGCTGTTTGAGGCAGGTAATGAATTGCTTACGCGAGGTTATAGATATTACAACATTAAACTCTTTGTTCTTTCTGGTTTTTTTGTGGAAGTTTGGTACCACCAAAAAAACAATACGGTGGATAAAATTTTACTTCCGGATACCGACGATGTAATTACCCTTTACGAAAATCAGATTGATATAAACACTATTTTCAGATAACTTCCGATGCATCACATTGATAGCCTAATAATAAATGACTTTTCTTACGACCTGCCCGAAGAAAAAATTGCCCGCTTTCCACTTGCAAACCGGGATGCTTCCAAATTGCTTATTTACAACAAAGGTAACATCAGCGAAAATATTTTTTCCAATATCGGTAGCTACCTGCCCCCGGAAAGCCTCGTCGTATTCAACAATACGAGGGTAATTAATGCCCGGATGGAATTCCATAGAAAAACCGGAGCCCGAATTGAGATTTTTTGCCTCGAGCCCATTGCTCCTTTTACCGAGATGCAAAAGGCTTTCGGACACAAAAAACAGGTAACATGGAAATGCCTCGTAGGAAATGCCCGTCGCTGGAACGATACAACGGTGGAAAAAACAATTACTGTCAACGGAAGCAGGGTTACACTTACCGCCCGCAAACTGGAACAGCGAGACGACAGCTTTGTGGTTCAGTTTGAATGGACACCTGAACATTTTACCTTTTCGGAAATAGTGGAACAGTTTGGCATTATCCCATTGCCTCCTTATCTGCACCGGAAAGCCGATAAAAATGATGAAATCCGCTATCAAACCATTTACGCAAGTGTAAATGGCTCGGTAGCTGCACCTACCGCCGGATTGCATTTTACTGGTAAAGTGCTCGGCAAATTACAGGCACGGAATATTTTTACCGAAAACCTTACCCTGCATGTTGGAGCTGGTACTTTTAAACCGGTTAGTTCGCAACGTATATCTGACCATCAGATGCATACCGAGCAAATAATTATCACCATAAATACCTTGCGGAATCTTATCGCCTCTTCGGGAAAAATAATATCCGTAGGTACTACCTCTCTACGAACATTGGAAAGCCTGTATTGGTACGGGTTGAAAATCACTAAAAACCCAGGGAAGGTATTGCCTTTTGCTATAATGCAATGGGAGCCTTACGAAAATTTGCCCGACCCGGATATTTCTTATGAAACTGCCTTAAAAGCCATTGAAAACAGCATGACCGAACGAAATGCCGATACGCTTTACGGAAGCACACAGCTTATGATTATTCCGGGCTATCGTATCCGGTCGTCCCAAATACTGATAACGAACTTTCATCAGCCACAAAGCACACTGCTTCTTCTTATTGCGGCTTTTATCGGCAACGATTGGGAAAAGGCATATGCGTATGCTCTGGAAAATAATTTCCGGTTTTTAAGTTACGGCGACAGTTGTCTTTTTATCCGGTAAAGAAATGATTTTCATAATTACAGGCGAGCAGGGGGAAGGTAAAACCACTTTTTTGCAACAAGTAACGGGTATATTAACCCGTTATGGAATAGCTGTTTCGGGAATATGGGCAGAAGGAAGCTGGAAAAATTCCCTGCGGGATAGCTTTACGGTGGTAAATGTAACAACTGCTGAAAAAATGTTGCTTTGCAACAGGGAAAAAGAAGATGGCGACTATGCTTTCCGGAAATTTTATTTCAAAAAAAACGCCTTGCTATTTGGGCAAAAAGTCCTTGCAGAAACAAAATTTTCTCAACTTGTGATTATTGACGAAGTAGGCGGACTGGAACTGGGAGGCAACGGTTGGGCGGTAAGTATTGCTGAATTACTGAAAACAGGTAAACCCATGCTTTGGACGGTACGTAAATCCCTGGTTAATGAAATTATTACTGCATTTTTTTGTGGCGAATACTGTATCTTTCCTTGTGGTGAATTTTCGCCTGAACAGGTGGCTTATAAAATTCTTTCCTTTTTCCCGGAAAAAATTCAGGCAGGGAAGGGTTTGACCGGAAATTTTTAGGGGAAAGATCAAATTAAAAAAAAGAGTGTTACAACCTGTGGTCAACACTCTTTTTTCGAAAGGATAAAAAAAGTGATTATTCCTCTTCGTTTTCCTGTTCTTCGTATGCTTTCAGCAGGGCGGTTTGTACATCGGGAGGTACCTGAGCATACTCGGCAAATTTCATACCGTAGGTTGCCCGTCCGCTGGTCATTGAACTGATAGCAGTAGAATAACGGTTCATTTCAGCCAGGGGAACTTTTGCTTTTATCTTCTGATAGTTTCCTTCACTGTCCATTCCCATGATGATGGCACGACGTCCCTGGAGGTCGGTCATAATATCGCCCATTTTATCTTCGGGAACAATTACTTCTACATCGTAAATGGGTTCAAGAATTTTGGGACCTGCATTTTTAAACGCTTCTCTAAAGGCATTACGACCTGCCAGTTTGAAGGAAATTTCATTGGAATCAACGGGGTGCATTTTACCATCGTAAATATACACGGCAATATCGCGGGCGTAAGAACCGGTAAGAGGTCCTTCTTCCATTTTTTCCATGATTCCTTTCAAAATAGCTGGCATAAAACGTGCATCAATGGCGCCACCGACGATACAGTTGTGGAACATCAGCTTACCACCCCAGGGCATAATTTCTTCCTGCTGCCCTCTTACCGGAAATTCGGTAGGATGCACCATGTTTTCGCTCCAAGGTTGGATAAGCATGTGTACTTCGCCAAACTGACCAGCTCCACCAGATTGTTTTTTATGGCGGTACATGGATTTTGCCATTTTGGTAATGGTTTCGCGGTAAGGAATCTTGGGTGCGAAATATTCTATTTCAATTTTGTTGATTTTTTCGATATGCCATTTGGCAATGTTCAGGTGCATTTCACCCTGCCCCTGCAGGATAAGTTGTTTCAGTTCTTTCGAATAGCCTGGTAACAAGGTAGGGTCTACCTTGTTCATGTCGTTAAGAATGCCACCTAATTTTTCATCTTCGGATGAGTTTTTGGCTTTAACGGCTACACGATATTTAGGTTCGGGATACACGATAGGTTCGATAATATCATCTGCATTTTTTACCGAGTTTAAAGTATTGTTGGTAAACGTGCTCTTCAGTTTAATGGTGGCAGCAATATCACCGGCAACTACTTTTTCTACTTTTTCCCGGTTTTTCCCGTTAAAAGCAAAGAGTTGGGTGATGCGTTCCTTGCTGTTACGATTGGCATTAATCATATCCATGCCTTCGGTAATTTCACCGGCAAATACTTTAAAGAAAGATATTTCGCCGAGGTGCGATTCGATAGAAGTTTTAAAAACAAATGCCGATGCGGGGTCGGTAAGGCTACAGCTAAGGGCTTTGCCTTCGGTGGTTTTAATCGCAGGCATTTCGTTGGCTGAAGGCAGGCTTGAAGAAATAAATTCAAGAAGGCGGTTTATGCCGAAATTCAGTTTTGAGGAAATACAGAAAACAGGAAAAATTCCGCGTTTGATGATACCGAGTTTTAACCCTTTTTGGATTTCTTCTTCGGTAAGGGTTCCATTTTCAAAAAATAATTCCATCAGGGCGTCGTCGTTACCGGCTGCATTTTCAATAAGAGTATTGTGCAGTTCTTCTGCTTTTGCTTTTTCCGAATCGGGGATATCAGTAATTTCAGGTTTTCCGCCCCCTTCAGGAAATTTGTACATTTTCATCTGGAGCAGGTCTATCACGGAGTTAAAGCCATGTCCCGCATGCAAAGGATATTGAGTCAGTGTAATATTATTACCAAACTGGGCTTTAAGTTCACGCATTACTTCCTCGAAATTGGCTTTTTCGTGTTCAAGCTGGTTAACGACAAAAATTACAGGGGTATGGCTTTTAAGAGCATGCCTCCAGGTAATTTCTGTACCCACTTCCACGCCATTTTGTGCATTTACAACCATAACGGCAGTATCAGCTACTTTTAAAGCGGCGACTACTTCGCCAATAAAATCGTCGAAACCCGGGTTATCAATGATATTGATTTTTTTGCCTGCAAATTCTGTATATAAAATACTTGAATAAACTGAATTCTGACGTTCAAGTTCAATTTCGCGGTAATCGGAAACCGTATTTTTGTCTTCTACTGAGCCACGTCGGGTTATCATGCCCCCTTCAAGCAACATGGCTTCCGCAAGAGTGGTTTTTCCCGATTTTGCACCGCCGATCAGTGCAATGTTTTTAACTTCATTTGTTTGATATACCTTCATTTTTACTTATTTATAATTGAATGAAAACCTATGAAAAAGGGCTGCAAATGTATAAAAATTATGTTAGTAAAAAAATCTGAACAAATAAGTTTCTGAAATTTGCGAAATTAACAATTCGGTTCACGAAAAACACCGAGGGGATTACCTTGCGTTTTTGATACTGTTATGCACTTTTTGCCAGGCAGCATTATTGAGTTTGGCGCCAATAAGTTCTATTACCTTGCCAGCCAGTAATGAGCCGATTGCCCCACAGTTGTCGGGTGGTAATTGTTTTGTTAAACCGTAAATAAATCCGGAAGCATACAAGTCGCCGGCACCGGTAGTATCTATGCTGTTTGCGGTAACAGGCTGAATAGTATATAATTCATCGTTTTGTTTTACAAGCGACCCAGAAGCTCCGGTTTTCACTATGGCAATATCGCACATATTGGCAAGTAAATGTATGGCTTCTTCCGGAGCATTGCCAGTAAAGGCACGGGCTTCTTCTTCATTAGCAAAAATAATGTTTACATATTTATTTATAATTGCATCTAAAAACTCTATATTTTGTTCCACTACATTATAGCTGGCGAGATCAAGCGAAACCATGAGTCCGTTTTCGTGGGCTAATTGTACTGCTTTTTGTATCAGTTTGCGGTTTTGAACAAGATACCCCTCGATGTGCAAAAAATCGTAACCGGCAAAAATATCCGGGTGGAGATCGTCAGCAGAGAGTTCAATAGCGGAACCAAGATAAGTAGCAAATGTTCGTTCTGAATCGGGGCTGATAAATACTATGGCACATCCGGTTTCGCTTTTTCCCTGAAAAAGTATCGGACGAATTCCATTTTTTCGCATGTCGTCGGCAAAAAAGCGCCCAAAATCGTCCTGACCGGTTTTCCCAATAAAACTGGTTTCCACGCCCATATTTGCCAAACCGTGAATGGTATTGGCTGCTGAACCGCCCGAAGAGATTTCTTTTTTTAAGGCAATGGTTTGAGAATTAATCCTGCCGGATAAGTCAGCATCTACTAATTGCATACTTCCTTTTTTCAGATTAAAATGGTTGAGTAGTTGATCAGATTCGAGCCGGGTCATAATGTCAACTAGCGCATTGCCAATGCCTAATACTTTTTTCATGCTTTTACAGATTTCGATAGAAAAATTTTTGCAAAGATATTGTTTATAATAAAAGAATATGTAATTTTGCCCCGCTTTTGAAAAATCCTCCTTAGCTCAGTTGGTTAGAGCATCTGACTGTTAATCAGAGGGTCGCTGGTTCAAGTCCAGCAGGGGGAGCAAAAACCAAGCCGCAAATTTGACGTTGCGGCTTTTTTTGTTATGTATTATTTGTGTATTTTTTATTTTTAAAATTCCAACCTGCATTATATAGGTCATGTTAACGATATTGAAAAAGGTTAACTGAGTATAGCTTTTCTCAAAAAATACATTTACTTCCAAACATCGTCCCTGAAAAGTGTTTGCTTTGTTTGAATGTGGGCAAAAAAGAAAATTGTTTGAAAAAAAGGCTACCTTCATATTACAAGCAGCCGTTTCTTTATCGGGCTTATTTTATGTTAATTGTTATTTTCAATAAAGTGTGAGTCTACCAAAATACGTCCGCAGTATTCACAAACAATGATTTTGCGATGCATACGAATATCCAACTGACGCTGAGGGGGAATTTTACTGAAACAGCCGCCGCAGGCATCTCTTTCCACACTTACCACCGCAAGCCCGTTACGCATATTCTTACGGATACGTTTGTAGGCAGTAAGCAGGCGTTCTTCAATAAATTTTTGATTTTCTTCTGACTGTTTAACCAACGACAGTTCTTCTTTTTCGGTTTCGGTGATAATGTCGTTTAATTCAGCTTTTTTAATAGCAAGGTCATTTTTACGCTCTTCAAGTATTTTTCGTGCTTCTTCAATTTCTTGTTTTTTTTGCTGAAGACTAAACGAGAACTCACGGATACGCTTCTCTGAAAGCTGTATTTCAAGGTTCTGAAATTCAATTTCTTTGGTAAGAGAATCGTATTCACGGTTGTTTCTTACGTTCATTTGCTGTTCTTCGTATTTTTTAATGAGCGTATTACTGTCTTTTATGGCTAATTCCTTTTCATTTATTGTTTTCTCAAACATTTCCATCTCCTGAGCATGGTTTTCAATGCGAGTTTCCAGCCCGGCAATTTCGTCTTCAAGATCTTCCACTTCAAGTGGAAGTTCGCCACGGATAATTCTGATTTTATCAATCTTAGAATCTATTTGCTGAAGGTGATACAATGCATGCAATTTTTTTTCAATGGTTATTTCTATATTTTCATCACCGGAGGCATTTCTGGCAACAGCCAGAATATCAACGTCTGGAAGGGCTTCTTCAACAGGATTGATCACTTGAGGGTCTTTTGATTTTTCCGGAATATCTTGTGTTTTGTTGCTTTTTAAAAGTACTTTTGCCATAAAATTTGTTTTATGTAATTATTTTACAAATAGTTAACGGGGTTAGTTTCTGTAGTTGAAATTCGGACTGCAAAGGTAGAATTTTTTTTATTAAGTAGGTTAAATAATAATTCTTTAGCAAATTGTTCACTTTCAAAATGACCTATATCGGCAATTACGATCCGCTTTTCTGACTGTTGAAAATCGTGATATTTGATATCTCCGGAAATAAATACGTCTGCATCTGCAGCAATAGCTTCTTTTATTAAAAAACTTCCCGAGCCCCCACATACTGCAACTTTTTTAACGGGCTTATTTAATAATTCAGAATGACGGATCATACCTGTTTTTACGATGTTTTTAACTTTCATTAAAAAGTCATACTCTTTTTCATCATATTCTGTTTCTCCAATCATGCCTGCTCCTGCTAATGACAATGCATTGGCAAGAGGGACAATGTCGTAGGCTACTTCTTCGTATGGATGATTTTGTATCAATGCTTTCAGCAAGCGGTTTTCGATAAACTCAGGATAAATTACTTCAATCTTAATCTCTTTTTCTTCATGTATCTGATTTACTTCACCTACAAAAGGATTGGCAGATTCGTTGGCACGAAAAGTACCCCATCCTGCCGAATTAAAACTACAGGCATCATAGTTTCCAATATTTCCTGCCCCGGCATCAAAAAGTGCTTTGCGAACTTGATTTGCATTCATTTCGGGGCAAAATGTAATTAACTTGCGAAGAATGTTTTTTTTAGGAGAAAGTATCCGGGTATTTTTCAAACCTAATTTTTTACAAAGTATTTGATTTACGCCTCCGGAAACGTTGTCAAGATTAGTATGCGCGGCATAAACGGCAATATTGTGAATTAGTGCTTTTTGTACTATTTTCTCTGTTGGAGTTTCTCCGTTAAATTTTTTCAATCCTGAGAAAATTAATGGATGGTGTGAAATAATAAGATCGCAGTTTTCCGCTATTGCTTCCTCTATTACAGCCTCTGTAACATCAATGCATATAAGAACATGGTTTACATTTTTCCCGATGTTTCCTATTATCAGTCCGGAATTGTCGTAATGCTCCTGTAGGGATAAAGGGGCAATATTTTCGATTTCTTTACAAATTTCTGAAAGTTTCATGATAGAAAATTAGATAAAACGGTATAATACAAACGAATAATGTATATTCTCTTACATTTTACAAAATAAAATAAAATTTGCAGTAAATTAAAATACAAATAATGAAAACTATTGTATTTTTATAACGTGGATTTTCTGGGTTTCATACTCCTTCCTTTCTCTTTACTATATGGATTAGTTATAGTGCTGAGAAACAAATTATTCGATTGGAAAATTTTACCTTCGGAACGATTTTCCTTACCAGTAATTTGCGTGGGAAACCTTAGTGCCGGAGGCACCGGAAAAACTCCACATGTTGAATATTTAATCCGTTTATTAGATAAACAATGTACTATTGCCACTCTCAGCCGGGGATATGGACGAAAAACCCGTGGTTTTGTTTTTGCTGATCCGGATTCGACAGCTACATCTATTGGAGATGAACCAATGCAATATGTAAATAAATTTTCAGCGATTACAGTGGCGGTACATGAAAAAAGAAGGGAAGGAATACGGATGCTGTTGCAAAAGAAACCCGAAACCAACCTGGTTTTGCTTGATGACGCTATGCAGCACAGGTATGTAACTCCAGGATTAACCATTTTGCTTACCGATTACCGCCATTTATATGTAAACGATTACCTGTTGCCCTCTGGCAGGCTCCGTGAACCGATTAAAGGTGCAAGTCGTGCTGATATAATTATTGTTACAAAAACTCCTAAAATTTTTTCACCTATTACACGCAGGTCAATTTCCGAAAAACTTTCTCCTAAACCTTGGCAAAACTTATTTTTTTCATACATACGCTACGGGGAGCTTGTTCCGTTCCATTCTACGGAAATACAGCCCATGCAAAAGAAATACGGAACCATAGTCTTATTTGCCGGTATAGCCAATTGTTATCCGTTGCAGGAATATCTTAAAAATCTTTGTGAAGAGCTTATTACCTTGCAATTCAGCGATCATCACTGCTATTCTCCTAAAGAAATGGAGCAAATCAAGGTTTGTTACCATGAGGTCTTTTCAAAATCTAAAATCATAGTTACCACTGAAAAAGATGCTATGCGCTTAAAAAATACCTCTTTGGAAGAAATAATTGTAAATTTGCCCGTTTTTTATCTTCCTATAGAAGTTGCGTTCCACAAGGAGGATAAGGAGATTTTTGAAGAGAAAGTAAAAGATTATGTTAGAAAAGATCAACACCACTTGTAATTTTATCCGTCAGCATATTTCTCGAATTCCCGAAACGGGTATCATACTCGGAACCGGTCTGGGGGAATTAGTAAACGAAATTCATGTCGAAACTATATTGAAATATAGTGAAATACCTAACTTCCCTGTGTCAACGGTAGAAGGACATTCGGGACAATTGGTTTTTGGTACCCTCAGCGGAAAACCTGTTGTAGCCATGCAGGGCAGATTTCATTATTATGAAGGATATTCAATGCAACAAATTACGTTTCCGGTAAGGGTGATGAAGATGTTGGGCATCCGCCTTTTGATAGCTTCCAATGCTACCGGAGGGGTAAATCCTTCTTTTCATATAGGTGATATTATGCTAATTACCGACCACATCAATCTAATGGGCGATAATCCACTCATGGGTATCAATATCCCCGAGCTTGGAACCCGTTTTCCCGATATGAGCGAAACGTATGATTTGCAGTTGGTTGAAAAAGCCGAAAAAATTGCCAGAAAGCACAATCTTCCTATCCAAAAAGGAGTGCTGGCTGCAGTAAGTGGTCCCTGTTTCGAAACCCCTGCAGAATACCGTTACCTGCGTACCATAGGTGCCGATGCAGTGGGCATGTCGGTAATTCCTGAAGCTATTGCAGCTAAACATATGAATCTCCGTTTTTTTGCTCTTTCGGTGATTTCAGATCTGGGAGTAGAAGGGAAAATTACGGAAGTATCACACCAGGAAGTACAGGAAGCTGCCGCAAAAGTGGAACCCGCTTTGACCTTTCTTATTAAAAAATTGCTTGAAGTTGTTGTATAATAATTAAATAATTAAATATGAAACTTATAAAATGGTCAGTTATAGTATTGTTTTTTCCCCTTTTTTTCTTTTCCTGTAACGGGAAAAAAGCAGGCTCTGACGAGGTAATTGTCAAAGGGAAACTTAGCAATGCTCAGGAGGGGCTTTTGCTGATAGAAGAACTTACCCCCCGCAATATGAAAGTAATTGACTCATGTTATATAGAAAAAGATGGGTCTTTTCTTCTTTCTTTTAAGCCTAAAGAAAGTGGATTTTATGTGATTCATCATAAGGAAGAAGATTATATTACATTGGTTCTTAACAAAGGAGAAACTGTTGAAATAACTGCTGATGCCAAGCAACTCAATACATCCTATACCCTGAAAGGTTCCAAAGGCTCGGAGATATTATGGGAATATTATACCCGCACACATAAAAACTACCAAAGAGTAGATTCTTTAACGGAAGTATTTAAAAAAAGCCAGGGGAAACCGGATTTTGCTACCATCCGAAACCAGCTTGATTCTACTTTTGCCGTAATTTTCAAGGAACAACAGGATTTTACCCGGCTACTGATCGAAAAAAATACAAATTCGTTAGCTTCGCTTATCCTTATCAACCAACGTTTTGGTCCTCATTCACTATTTACTGAAGAAGAAGATTTTGCATTATTTGAAAAATTAGATAAAGGATTATCTTCCACATTCCCCGAAAATAAAAACACCCTCGACCATCACCAGCGTGTAAGTGAATACAAACAAAAACAAGCAGAACAGAAATTTGCAGCAGAGAAAATTGCCATAGGCGCTACGGTTCCTGACATTACTCTGCCCAGTCCTGACGGAAAAAATATAAAACTGAGCTCTTTAAGGGGAAAAGTAGTGCTCCTCGACTTTTGGGCTGGATGGTGCGCTCCCTGCCGGCAAGAAAATGCTAACCTGGTAAAAGTTTATAAAAAATTTAAAAACAAAGGATTCGAAATTTATGGAGTATCATTAGACAAAACTAAAGATATTTGGACGGGTGCCATTAAAGTGGATGGAATAACATGGACACAGGTGAGCGACCTAAAATTTTGGGGAAGCCCGGTAGTGCAACTCTTTGGCATAACTGCCATTCCGGCTTCCTTTCTGATTGACAAGCAAGGAAAAATCATTGCCAAGAACCTCAGGGGAAAAGAACTGGAAGATAAACTCAATACGCTTTTTTAATTAAAAAGAGCTATTACTTAGAAATTAAGGGTACTTAGATATGGTTACAAAAACTAATTTTTAACTGCAAAAATATTACAAAACAATTAACGCCGTTAGTTACTGAAAAATTTATAAATTTACCTGAAGAATAAAATCATCAGCGTAACTTAGTGTCCTCAGTATCTTGGGGGTTATAAAATGATAAAGTATTGGACAAAAAAATATATTTCGTTTCCGACTTTCACTTTGGTATCCCAACCCGCGACAGCAGCCTGCAACGGGAAAAACTTTTTGTAAGCTGGCTGGATGAAGTGAAAAAAGATGCTTCTGCTATCTACCTGATGGGTGATATTTTTGATTTTTGGTTCGAATATAAAACTGTGGTACCCAAAGGTTTTGTTCGCCTGCTTGGTAAGCTTGCCGAAATAACCGATGCAGGCATCCCGGTACATCTGTTTCGCGGCAACCACGACGTTTGGGCTTTTAAGTATCTGCAAAAAGAAGTTGGCATCCAGCTTCACAGGGAACCGGAAATCCATGATTTTAACGGGAAAATATTTTATCTGGCACATGGCGACGGATTGGGTCCCGGCGACAATGGCTACAAATTCCTTAAAAAGGTTTTTGAACTAAAATTAAACCAATGGCTTTTCCGCTGGATACATCCCGAATGGGGAACCCGTCTGGGGTTGTATTTTTCAAGACGAAGCCGCATTGCCAATATCATCAAAGAAGGGAAAAAAGAAAATACCAATGGCTTTGAAAATGAAATGCTTTATCATTATGCCAAAGGTATTTCCCAAAATAACCCTACGATAGATTATTTCATTTTTGGCCACCGCCATCTGCCTGTAATCAAACCGTTAAACGAAAAAACGCAGATAGTGGTGCTTGGTGACTGGATTACCAATTTTACCTTTGCCGTTTTTGATGGCAGGGAAGTAAGTCTGCAATTTTATACAAATTTTTCTACCAGTTCCACCAAACGGGACGAATAACCCGTTTCGTTGTCGTACCAGGCAACTATTTTTACCAGTTTGTTATCTTTTCCCAAAACTGCAGTTAGCCCTGCATCAAAGATTGCCGAATGGGTATTGCCAACAATATCTATAGAAACAATCGGATCTTCTGTGTATTGCATAATACCCTTCAGGTACCCTCCGGCAGCTTCCTTAAATGCGGCATTAATTTCTTCGATGGTGGTAGCTTTTTTCAAAGTGCAAGTCAAGTCTGTGAGCGAACCATCAGGGACCGGAACACGGATACCACAACCGCCCAGATCGTTTTTCAGATGCGGAAAAATTTTGGTTGCTGCCTTAGCAGCTCCGGTAGTGGTAGGGATAATGGAATAAGCCGCAGCCCTTGCCCGGCGAAGGTCTTTGTGCGGTGCATCCAGCAGGTTCTGATCGCGGGTGTAAGAATGCACGGTGGTGATAAACCCTTCGGCTATACCCCAGCAGTCGTCCAAAACCTTAATCATTGGAGCCACGCAGTTGGTGGTGCAGGAAGAATTGGAAATGATGCGATCATTTTTATCTATAATCTCGTCGTTGATACCCAGTACCACATATTTTACGTCGTCCTGGTCAGCTTTGGCTGGAGCCGAAATAATCACTTTTTTTGCCCCGGCAATCAGATGCTTCGAGGCATTTTCTTTGTCCACAAATTTTCCAGTGGACTCCAGTACTACATCAATATCCAAATCTTTCCATGGAAGTTTTTCAGGATTTTCCTCCGACAGAATCTTGATTTTTTTGTTATTTACCAGTAAATAACCATTTTTCACAAGTACTTCTCCGTTGAACAACCCATGAACCGAATCGTATTTTAAAAGGTGAGCAAGGGTTTCGGTATCGGTAAGATCATTTATTGCAACAACTTCTATATTGTTATTCTGAAGCAGCTTCCGGAAAGTTACCCGGCCTATGCGGCCAAATCCATTAATAGCAAGACGAATATTTTTCATTGTCTCTTTTTTAAAATTTGCTGGCAAAATTAGAAAATTGCATCTTGCAATAACCAGATTTATTAATAACCTTTGCCGCCGTTATTTTTTTGTTACTCATTATTTTTCATATAATTATTATTATGAATGCAGTTATCAATTACTTACGTGAAAACAAAGAACAGTACCTTCAGGGCTTGTTTGATTATATCCGGATTCCTTCCATCAGTTCGCTTCCTGAACGCAGAGAAGATATGTATCGGACTGCTAATTTTTTAAAGCAATGGCTGCTAAAAGCCGGGGCAGATAAGGCAGAAGTTTATCCAACGAAAGGAAACCCGGTTGCCTATGCCGAAAAAATTATTGATCCAGCTAAGCCTACCGTACTTATTTACGGCCATTATGATGTTATGCCAGTGGATCCGTTGAGTTTATGGGAAACTGAGCCTTTTGAACCGGTAATTCGGGATAGGAAAATTTTTGCACGTGGTGCCGACGACGACAAAGGACAAGTTTTTATTCAGCTTGCTGTTTTTGATGCAATGGTAAAAACTGGTTTTCTACCGTGTAACGTAAAATTTATGATAGAGGGGGAAGAAGAGATTGGTTCTCCTTCGCTGAGTCTGTTTTGTGAAGAAAACAAAGAAATGCTGAAAGCAGATATTTTTCTGATTTCCGATACAGCAATGATTTCCAAAGACGTTTCTTCCATTACTGTGGGATTACGTGGTTTATGTTACATGGAGGTGGAAGTTACCGGCCCTGACCACGACCTGCATTCGGGTCTGTTTGGCGGTGCGGTAGCCAATCCGGCCAACGAGCTTGCCAAAATAATTGCCAAGCTTACCGATGAAAAAAATCGTATCTGTATTCCGGGATTTTACGACGATGTGTTGGAAGTAAGCAAAGAAGAACGTGCAGAAATGGCAAAAGCACCCTTCAATCTGGAGAAATACAAAAAGCAACTAGATATTAATGAAGTGTGTGGCGAAGAAGGTTATACTACGCCGGAAAGAACCGGTATCCGGCCAACGCTGGATGTAAATGGTATATGGGGTGGTTACATTGGCGAAGGAAGTAAAACCGTGTTACCATCTAAGGCTACGGCAAAAATCTCCATGCGATTGGTTCCCAACCAGGATTACGAAAAAATTGCAGTTTTATTCGAAAAATATATCCGGGAAATCACTCCACCTTACGTAAAAGTAAAAGTTACCGCCATGCACGGAGGCTATCCTTATGTTTCTCCGATTGATATTCCGGCATACAAAGCAGCAGTAAAAGCCATTGAAAAAACCTTTGGTGTGTTACCTGTACCTTTCCACAGTGGAGGAAGCATCCCTATCGTCAGCACTTTTGAGAAAGTGATTGGTGTAAAATCCATTTTAATGGGATTTGGTTTAGAAACCGACGCCACCCATTCGCCCAACGAAAATTTTGATCTGGATATCTTTTATAAGGGAATGGAAACGGTAGCCTGGTTTTACCATTATTTTACTGAATAAAATAATGTTTTAAAATTTTATACAAGCAAAAAAGGCAGAAATCACTCCCTGCCTTTTTTTATTTAATGAGATTTGTTTCTATTGCCTTTTTTTGAATTCAGCAATTCCGTTATCGAGGAATTTTACAAATTCATTCACATCAAGATTGTATGCTCTTGGAGTTACCAATAATTCACCTTTGGTATCAAGCAAAACGTAGTAAGGTTGCGCATTCATATTGAAGCGTGAAATTTGCAGGTCGGCAAATTTTTTACCAATGGTTTTCTTAATCTTTCCATCATATTTTGATGTTATCCACTCACTTTCCGGAAGTTCAGATTTATCATCCACATACAAGGCTACTACGATAAAGTTGTTTCTCAAACGTTTCAGCACTTCGGGAGCACTCCAAACGTTGGCTTCCATTTCACGACAATTCACACAACCATGACCGGTAAAATCAATAAACAAAGGCTTGTTTTGCTTTTTGGCACAAGCCAAAGCCTGGTCGTAATCGAAATAGCCTTTCAACCCGTGAGGAAGATGCAGAAATTCGGAAAACTTAGGAGTTTCACATAATTCTGATTCTGTCGAAGATACAGTACCTCCTCCTTTATTTTCCTGAACGATGCGTACGAGGTCGAAATCGAGACTGGTTTGCGGAGGCAGGTAGCCCGAAAGTGCTTTGAGCGGAGCGCCAAACATTCCCGGTATCATATACATTACAAAGGCAAAGGTTACTATTGCCAGCAAGGTTCGTGGCACACTCAGATGTTTCGTTTCGCTATCGTGGGAAAATTTCAGTTTGCCAAGCAAGTAGAACCCCAGAAGTGTAAACACTACAATCCAGATGGCTAAATAAACTTCCCTGTCGAGAATTCCCCAATGGTAGGTTTGATCGGCTACACTGAGAAACTTCAGCCCGAGAGCCAATTCGAGAAATCCTAGTACCACCTTAACGGCATTGAGCCAGCCTCCCGATTTTGGCAGGTTGCTGAGCCAGGAGGGAAAAAAGGCAAAAAGGGTAAATGGTAAGGCAAAAGCAGTAGAAAAAGCAAGCATGGTAACTATGGGTTCCCATATTTCTCCACGGGTTGATTTTACGATAATTGTGCCGACTATAGGTCCTGTACACGAAAAAGATACCAGTACAAGGGTAAGCGCCATGAAAAAAGTACCGATAAGTCCGCCTTTATCGGCTTTTGCATCGGCTTTATTTACCAAGCTGCTGGGCATCACTATTTCAAATGCCCCGAGGAAAGAAGCAGCAAAAACCATGAATATAAGGAAAAACAGTATGTTTGGCAACCAGTGCGTCGAAAGCCAGTTGAAAATATCAGCAGTTATTGACTGTCCTCCTATGATATAGGTAATAAAAATTATGGCTGCTATGGGGAGGGTGTACAGGGTGATAATGGAGATACCGTAAATTGATGCCATGACACGCCCTTTCCGTTTGTTTTTGTTGCCTTTCATGAAAAACGAAACCGTCATCGGCACCATGGGAAACACACAGGGAGTAAGCAAAGCAGCAAATCCCCACAATATAGCCTCAATGATAACACCCCATAGTGAAGTTTCCCCCTTGATTGCTTCTGTACTTTGTAAGGGGCTCGCTGCCGAAGGCAGTGGTTTTTGTATCCGGGATATGCTGTCGGAAGTTATAGGTATTGCAGAAATTTCTTTTCCCTGTATTACCTTTTCGCCGGTTTTTGCCGAAATACCCGGCAGGTTAAAAACAAAGTCAATATCTTCGGGTGGAGTACATTTACTGTTATCGCACGACATAAAATGCACATATCCTTTTACCTGAAAAGGTTTTTCGGAAAGCATCTTGATTTTTTGCCTGAAAACTGTTTTACCGGAGAAGAATTTTAGGTTCATTTTAAAATTGGGGTCATATTCTTCAGTGGGTTTAGGTTCTGCCACTCTTCCTTCCAGTTGGTAATCCTTGCTTGTTTCAAAATTGAAAGATGTAGGTTCCGGTCCGTCTTCGGCAGGAATAAATTGCGAATACAGATGCCAGCTTCTTTCAATGGATGCGATAAAAATCAGTTCTGTTTCTGTATCTGAAATTTTTTTCTGCTGAAAACTCCAGGTTACCGGTGTAAAAATCTGAGAAAAGGTACGTACACTGAAGCTTAGTGTCATCAAAAATAAAAAACCGATAATGATCCGTTTGTTACTGAATATCATGTTTTTAAAAATTTCGACAAAATTAATCTAAAATTTTATATATATAAGTTTTTCACTATATATTTTATAATTTTCTGATGTGTAGTATATTATTTGTGTCGTTTGTAATTTTAAAGCGTTCGTCGGTGCGGTACCCTATTACCCAAATAATTTGTTTATCAGAAGTAAGAAGCCAGCAGTTTTCTTTTTCGGGAAGAGAAAATTTTCGGTTGACCATAAAATCGCTCAGTTTTTGTTTTCCCCACATTCCGAAAGGATGAAAATAATCTCCTTTTTGCCATTTCCGGATTATTAGCGGAAAACAGAGCTTTTGCAAATCAAAAAATGCATCGTTGTTGCTTTTTGCTAAAGTTCGAAAATCAGTGGGCGAAATGATACTAAACACCAGGTGTAAAGGCTCTACTATTTCGGTGGTGTCGTTTGTAACAAGAAATTCGGAATTTTGTGTGCGGGGGGCAGTATATTTTTCAATAATTATTTTTTGGCTTGAGGTAACCAGTCGGTGCGAAGGAGAGAAAAACTGCCTACCTGGTGTACCTTCAATGGAATTTTCTATTTGCCGGACAACATCCCTGGAAAATCTGAAATCCGATAATAGTTCATACAAAACCAAACTATTATGAGGTGTTTGCCGCAAGGCGTTGCAGTCTATGGTTATCCATTCGCCTTCAGTTTTCAACAGATTTTTCTTTTGTTGATATAACCAATCGTCATAAACGGCTTCCACTTCACGGAGGTTCTGCATGGTTTGCTGTACCCCTTCCAGCGCACCGGGCTTCAGGGTTTCAAAAACCGGAATCAGATGATGCCGTATTTTATTTCTCAGGTATTTATCTTCAGTATTCGATATATCAATGCGGTAATGCAGATGATTTTGTGTAATAAATTTTTCGATTTCTCCGCGGGTAAAACATAACATAGGGCGGATGAGCGCATCTTTTTGGGGTAAAATACCATGCAAGCCACTGATACCGGTACCTCGCATAAGATTGATAAAAAATGTTTCCGTTGCATCGTCGGCGTGGTGGGCAGTTGCAATGTAATCAAAATTTTGAGATTGTCTTATTTCCTCAAACCATGCGTATCGAAGTTCACGGGCTGCCATCTGAACCGAAATTTTTCTTTCCTTCAGATAATCTAAAGTTTCAAAGCGTTTTGAAAATAACGGAACTTGGTATTTTTGCGCACAGGAAGCAACAAATTTTTCATCTTCAAAAGAATCTTTTCCCCGAAGCTGGAAGTTGCAATGGGCGATGGCAAAACGAAAACCGGCACGTGAAAATAACTCTGCCATTGCTATTGAGTCCATCCCCCCGCTTACGGTAAGCAGAATATTTTGGTGGGGCATGAACAATTGCCGGTTGTTGATAAATGAAATAAATTTACTAAGCATCCGAACAAAAGTACAAAAGAAAGCAGAAAAAAAAGCCTTCATGAAAAAATGAAGGCTTTATGTAAATTAGGAACTGAAAACCTATTTTATTTCCCAAGTATCGCCACTGTTTAGTAGGTCGTCAACGTTTCTGATAGGAGAAGTTGCTTTGGCATGTTTGATTTGTTCTTCCACCATATCGTCGTAAGTGGGATACATTGCCGAACGGATTACGCCGAGTGCAACCGGAAAGTGAGGCGGAGCCATTTTGGCAAGCATCAGGTGGATTCCGGGATCCTGCTGGTATTGGTCGTGGATAAGCAAATCGTCTTCGGTAATGCTGTTTACGCCTATTTGTACCACTTCCAGCCGTGTACCTTTTAGCCGGATTCCCCTGTCTTTATTTTTACCGAAGATCATAGGTTCCCCATTTTTCAGAATAAGCTGGTGGTCGTCGCGAACGTCTTTTCCCGTAATATTTTCGTGGGTTTTATCGGCAAAGATGACGCAGTTTTGTAGTATTTCCACTATGGAGGTTCCGTCGTGGCGGGCAGCTTCAAACATAATAGCCGTCATTAGCTTGGGATTAGTATCCACTGCACGGGCAAAAAATGTACCCTGAGCTCCCAACACTAGTTCTCCGGCATTGAAGGGATGTTCAATGGTTCCCTGGGGAGACGTTTTGGTGATGGTTCCCATGGGGGTGGTAGGCGAATATTGTCCTTTGGTCAGTCCATAAATCTGGTTATTGAACAGCATGATGTTCACATCAATATTACGACGGATGATGTGAATGAAATGGTTTCCTCCGATTGCCATTGAATCGCCGTCGCCGGTAGCTATCCATACGCTGAGGCGGGGATTGGCAATTTTTACTCCTGAGCCAATGGCGGCAGCACGTCCGTGGATGCCGTGAATACCATAGGTATTAACATAATAGGGAAAGCGGGAGGAACAACCAATACCCGAAACGAGCATGAAATTTTCCTTTCGATACCCGATTTTTGGAAATACATTGGCTACCGAGGATAAAATTGCGTGTGCACCACAGCCCGGGCACCATTTTACCATTTGATCGCTTACAAAATCTTCTTTCGACAGTTCTACATTTGACCGTTCGATGGTCATATTTGCAATTTCTAACATGGTTTTATTCCTCCTTTAATAATTCGTTAAATTTACTTGTCAGTTCGTCCATCGAGAACGGCTGCGACAGTACCTTGCAATACTGGTGGTATTTGAAATCAGGATGTTTCATACGCAGGTAGTTTACAAACTGTCCGTTGTTCAGTTCGCAAACAATAATTTTTTTGTGGCGGCTGAAAACATCGGCAGTATTTTTAGGCAAGGGCATAATATGGCGGAAGTGTGCATGGCTGACTTTTTTGCCCTGGTTCTGCATTTCGATCACGGCATTTTCAACGGCGCCTTGTGTTCCGCCCCAGCTTACAACCAGCAGGTCGCTTTCCGGTTCGCCAAGTACTTTTTGTTCGTCAACGAAATCGGCTACTTTTTGTACTTTCGCTTCACGGAGGTTTACCATTAACTGGTGATTGGCAGTATCGGTAGAAACGTTACCGTAAATATTTTCTTTTTCCAATCCACCTATTCTGTGGCGTAGTCCTTCAGTACCCGGGAGCGCCCATTTGCGGACAAAAGTTTCGGGATCGCGACGATAAGGTTTGTAGTCAGGATCGTTGGGCTTGGCAATGGGAGGATTGATGGCGGGCAGGTCGGCAACCTTAGGAATCCTGAAAAGTTGCGAACCGTTGCCAATGTTACCGTCGGAAAGAAGGATGACAGGGGTCATGTGTTCGAGGGCAATTTTAGCGGCTTCGTAAGCTGAATAAAAACAGTCGGAAGGAGTACTGGCAGCAAGTATTACCACGGGAGCTTCGCCATTGCGTCCGAACAAAGCCTGCATCAGGTCGCTCTGTTCCGATTTGGTAGGCAAGCCGGTGGAAGGTCCTCCACGTTGTACGTCAACAATTACCAGTGGAAGCTCGGTCATTACCGCCAGTCCGATGGCTTCGCTTTTGAGCGAAAGTCCGGGTCCGGAAGTGGAGGTAAGGGCAAGCGATCCGGTATAGCTGGCGCCTATGGCAGAGCAAATACCTGCGATTTCGTCTTCTGCCTGAAAAACTTTTGCACCAAGCGATTTATGTTTGGCAAGTTCGATTAAAATATCGGTAGCGGGAGTGATGGGGTATGAGCCTAAAAATATGGGGCGACCTGAGCGTTCGGAGGCGGCGAGAAAACCCCAGGCGGTGGCTAAATTGCCGGTGATATTGCGGTAATGTCCCGGTTCCATCTTTGCTTTGGGCATAAAATAGGTACGCGAAAGGGCTTCTATGGTGTCAGCATAATTATATCCGGCTTCCAGTACTGTTTTGTTGGCTTCTACTATTTCCGGTTTTTTCTTAAATTTCTTTTCAAAGAAGACATTTGTGGTATCGAGGTTCATATTGAACAGGTAATACGAAATGCCCAGTGCAAACATGTTTTTGCTTTTGTCCATCGTTTTCACATCGAGGTTCTGGTTTTTCAGGCTGGCACGGGTGAGGGTAGTGATGGGAGCTTTTATCAGGTTGTATTGGGCAAGGGTGTTGTCTTCGAGCGGGTTTTCGTTATAACCGGCTTTTTTAAAGGCGGCTTCTTCAAAAGCGTCTGCATCAACGATAACAGTTGCGCCTGGTTTTGCCCATTTCAGGTTCGATTTCAGGGAGGCGGGATTCATGGCAACAAGCATATCGCACTGGTCGCCTACGGTTTCTATTTTTTTGCCCACATGCACCTGGAATCCTGATACACCGGCTACGGTATTATGTGGAGCGCGGATTTCGGCGGGATAGTCGGGAAAGGTTGCTATATCCAGACCTGCCAGTGCTGCTGCATCCGAAAATAGGGTGCCGGTAAGTTGCATACCGTCGCCGGAGTCGCCGACAAACTTAACAACAACATCCTCAACTTCTACTTTTGTTTTCTTCTTCGTCATAACGGGTTGTTTTTGAAATTTCGCGACAAAATTAAATCTTTTATCCGAGGGGCAACCCAAATTTTTCAATATTTTTTAAGTGTAGCGGCTTGTTATTTGCTTTTAGTTTTTAGCCAACAGCCTTTTGGCTTCTGTAATCCGGGTTCACAACTTATTTGCCTCTTTCTGCCAGCAGCTTGTTTATCAGTTCTAACTGGGTGTTTTCTTTTTCCAACCAGATGATACGTTGTTGCAAGGTGGCATTTTCTTCTCTTAGCGTGGTGATTTCGGCAGAGGTGTCGGCTCCACCGGTATAAAAAATGAAGAAGTTGTGATTAAGCACTTTGGATATGTGTTGCAAATGCGATACGGTGATGTTGCCGTCTTTTAACAGGATATACACATTGCGTACAGACATGTTTAAGCCGGTTGCCAGCGCCCTTACGGTTACTTTATTTGTGTACATATAGTCGCGGATGTACTGGTGAATAGTTGATTCCATAACGGGATAATTTGATTTTCTACAAAAATAAAAAAAAATGCAATAAATACTCACTAACAGGGAAATTATATTCGCTGTTATGAAGTGGAAATACACTACTATAAAATGGAAATACATTACTATGAAATGGAAATATACTATTATGAAATGGAAATACTTTGTGGTAAAATAAACATGTAGTATAGCGAAATGGTTATTCACTATTGTGTAATGGAAATACGTTGTTATGTAATGGAAATACATTCCATTTTATTGCAAACCCGGGTTAACGGAAACAACCCGGCAGGCTGCTACAGCATATACAGGATAACAAGGAAATCACAGCACAGCTATACCCAAAAATAACCCGATTGCATTAAAAATCTTTCTGTTAATTTTTTATATTTGTAGAATAATTTTATAAAAAAAATTTATGAAGACAAAATTTGAAAACACGCTGAATTCGACAGAAGCGGTTTTGCTTTTGTTGACAAACAATGCTGCGGTTTGGAGCGTAATTGCAGCAATTGCAACGATTTTTGACCTGCTGAAAGCTAAAGTACAACTGGTACGCGACCTTCGCCAGGGGAGTGTACAACGAACTGTGTCAAGTAAACTTTTAGTACATTTGTTTGTCGGGATAAACGGACACAGGCTCTGCTGAGGAGCAAGCAGTGAAGGAATAAACCC
>Ga0265297_10002994_pt1 | contig 32037 bp, 23 predicted proteins | sample Munlanlwell13791_FD_192502 | JGI IMG/M metagenome (GOLD analysis project Ga0265297, IMG submission 192502) | Leachate microbial communities from a municipal landfill in Southern Ontario, Canada - Leachate well 137-91 | ecosystem: Engineered > Solid waste > Landfill > Unclassified | place...
GGCGGCCTCGCGCTGTTCCTGCCGGAAGCGCTCCAGCAGCAGCGGATGCCGGGCCTCGCAGAGGCGCAGGTTGGCGCCGAAGCGGGGCAGCACGCAGCCGTAGTCGGCGGCCCAGCCGGCAACGGCCAGGGCGGCGTCGAGTTCGGCCAGGGTCCCGGCATCGTCATGGAGCTCGGGGGCGCTGCGGCGGACGCGGCCGGTGAGCTCGGCGAGAATGCGCCGGCATTCGTCGCGCTCCTCCAGGCGCAGGTCCGTCAGTTCATTGCCCAGGGCAACGGCCTCGGCGGGCTCGACGAACAGGGTGTGGCCGCTGTCGGAATGGTCGTGGATGATGCCGGCCGCGCGATTGCGGAGTTCGCGGCGGACGGGGAGGACGAGGCGGCCGTTGCGCTCGGTGACGTAGCTGTCCTGGAGCAGGCCGGCCTCGGCCCAGCGGCGACAGACGGCGTCGGCGTACTGCTGCAGCCGCTTTTCCTGCTCGTGCAGGGCGTTGCGGAGTTCGCAGAGGCGCGGGCTGGCGTGGTCGGCGAGCTGGCCGTCGTCATCAATGGCACGGCGGAGAGCGCTGCGGAGCGGCTCCGGGGAATGCAGGCGGCCGAGCTGGCCGGCCAGGGCGGGCCGGGTGGCGGCCTCCGGGCGGCGCGCCAGCTCCAGCAGCTCGGCGACGGCGTCCAAAAAGCGGCGGCAGAGCAGCAGCTCCTCGGGCGGCAGCAGCACGGCCTCGGGAGCGGCGCGGCGGAGGACGGGGGCCAAGTCGGGAAACGCCGGCTGGGGCAGCCGGAAGCCGGCCGTCTGGAGGGTGAACAGGTCGGCCAGCAACGGATGGCTGGCGGTGGCGGCGGCCGGGGTGGCGGCGGGACGCAAGGCCAAAACCTCGGCCCGGCCCGGCTCGCTGGCGGCACGCCCGGCAATCAACCGCAGCAGCGGATGGAATTCCAGCACGTCCAGGGCGTGCGGGTCGGCAACAACGGCGGCGGGGTGGGGCTCTGGCGTCAAGATGTTAACCTGATGCAAGCTTCGCGCCCTGGCGGTTCCAAGGTCCGCCCACGGCCCAGGGGGTGCAGCCCGGACGGGGCGTCAATCGCTGTCGCGGCGGCGGCGGCGATGGGGCCGTTCGTCATCGAGTTCGTCGAGCTCGTCGAGCTCGTCCTGGTCACCATGGCTGGCCGTGTCATCCAGGTCGTCAAGGTCTTCCAGATCCTCTTCGTGTTTTTTCAACAAGGATCCGGTGATGAGGGCGCCGCATTCGGGGCAGACGCCGCCCTCGTCATCGACGTCGTTCATGTTGACCTTGCACTCGCAGTATGGGCAGGGAATGATTTCCATGGATGCGGGCGACTCCTCCCCCGGCGGGGCTAAAAGGTACTCGGACTGAGACTGGTTTTGACAGCGCGCATCCTAATATGGCAACCGCCCGGATGCAAGTGCAACCGCGGTCAAACTTGCAGGGACATCAGGAATTCGATGTTGTTCTTGGTCTTTTTGATCTTGTTGATGAGCATCTCCATGGCTTCGGCGCCGGGGACGCCGTTGAGCACGCGGCGGAGGGTCCAGACCCGTTCCAGCTCATCGGGATGCAGCAGCAGGTCTTCCTTGCGGGTGCCGGATTTTTCGATACTAATAGCCGGGAAAATGCGCTTGTCCACCAGGTAGCGGTCGAGGTTGAGCTCCATGTTGCCGGTGCCCTTGAACTCCTCGAAGATGACCTCGTCCATGCGGCTGCCGGTGTCGATGAGGGCGGTGGCCAGGATGGTGAGGGAGCCGCCGTTCTCGATGTTGCGGGCGGCGCCGAAGAAGCGCTTGGGCTTGTGCAGGGCGTTGGCGTCGACGCCGCCGGAGAGGATGCGGCCGCTGTGGGGCTGGATGGTGTTGTAGGCGCGGGCCAGGCGGGTGATGCTGTCGAGCAGGATCACCACATGCTTGCCGATCTCGACCATGCGCTTGGCCTTTTCGATGACAATCTCGGCCACCTGGACGTGGCGCTCGGGCGGCTCGTCAAAGGTGGAGCTGATGACCTCGCCCTTGACCGTGCGCTTCATGTCGGTGACCTCTTCGGGACGCTCGTCGATGAGCAGCACGATGAGGTGGATGTCGGTGTTGTTGGCGGTGATGCTGTTGGCCATCTTCTGCATGAGGATGGTCTTGCCGGTGCGCGGCGGGGCGACGATCAGGCCGCGCTGGCCGCGGCCGATCGGGGTCAGCAGGTCGACCACGCGCATGGAGATCTCGTCCGATTCCCGCTCCATGATCAGGCGCTGGGTGGGGAAGTAGGGGGTCTGGCTCTCGAAGGGGACAACGGTCTTCTTGTGCTCGGGCGGGAGGCCGTTGACGGTCTCCAGTTTGAGCATGGCGAAGAAGCGTTCCTTCTCGCGCGGCTGGCGGATCTGCCCCATGATGGTGTCGCCGGTGCGCAGGGAGAAGCGGCGGACCTGGGAGGGGCTGATGTACACGTCCTCGGGACAGGGGACATAGCTGAACTCGGGCAGGCGCAGGAAGCCGAAGCCGTCGGGCAGGACTTCAATGACGCCGCCGCCGTAGACCAGGCCGCACTGGGCGGCGTTGGCCTTAAGGACGGCAAAGATGAGGTCGTGCTTGTCCAGGGTGCCGACCCCCTCGACGTTCATGTCGATGGCCGTCTGGCTGAGCTCGGCCATGGTCTTGGTCTGCAGCTCCGTCATGGAGAGGCTGGGGGCCGTGCGGTCGCGCTGCAGGGCGGCGTATTCCTGGGCGTATTCGTCGGCCTCCTGCTGGGCGGCGCGCATGGTGTTCTGGTTCGGATTCTGGTTCTGGTGCGGGTGCTTTTGGAACTTGCCGAACTTCTTCCAGCGCTGGAAGTGGCCGCCTTGGGGCTGGCCGCCGCCCTGGGGCTGGCCACCCCCCTGCCCGCCGCCATTGTTGAAGTGGCGGTTGAAGCGGTCACCGCGATCGCCGCGGTCACCACGGTCGTTGCCGCCGCCATAGCGTCCCTGGCCCTGGAAGCGGTTCTGCGACGGTTGCTGGCGCTCACGCTCACCGCCAGGCATGCCCTGGCCGGGCTGCGGCGGGACCGGCGGCAGCGGGTTGGAACGGAACTCGGAAAGCTTGGGCATTTCGCTCACCGGGGCCGGCGGCGGTTCCGGGGCGGGCGCCGGATCATCCGGCCCGGCGGAGAAGAAGACGCGCCGCGGTTCCGGCGCGGGGGCCGGCGCAGGAGCCGGCGGCGGCGTTACGGGGGCCGGCGTTACGGGAGCCGGCGGCGGCGGACGCCGCTGCTCAACCGGCGCCGGGGCGGCCGCTTCGGCGGCAGCAGCCGGCGCGGCGGCGCTGTCGGCCCCTTCGGCACGGCGGCGGGTGGTGGTGCCCCGGCGGAAATAGGAACGGCGCTTGGGCGGGGCGGCGGTTTCGCCGCCGGCGGCCGGCAGTTCAGGTTGAACCGGCGGAAGGGGATCGAGGAATTCAGGCATGAGGGATCCTTGGTCGGGGGTCAATTGGAAATCGGGTTGGAGGCAAAATTCAGCGTTCAGGTTAAGGTTGAAAGCAGCAGGCGGCACTGGTCGCGGAGCCGTTCCAGGCTGCTGTTGTTGATAATGGCGTGATCGGCGCGGCGCAACTTTTCATCGGCGGGCAACTGGGCCGCTTCCCGGGCGGCAATCTCGGCGTCGGACCAGCCCCGCGCCCGCAACCGCTCCCGCACCACCTCGGCCGGACTCCACACGGCGATGACGGCGGAAAAGTCCGCTTCCCAGCCGGCTTCGTAAAGCAAGGGGACGCCGGCAAACAAGGTGCCGGCCGCCTGTTCCTCCTGTTTAAACCGTTCCCGCACCTGCGGGTGAATCATTTGGTTCAGCCAGGCACGCTCGGCCGGGTCCGCGAAGACCCGCGCCGCCACCTGCCGGCGGTCAACCGCCCCGGTGGCATCAAGCACCCCGGCGCCCCAGCGCTCCCGGAACAGCCGGGTGCAGGGGGCGCCCGGCGCATAGAGCGCATGCACCACGTCATCTGCGTCGGTGACGCGGGCGCCAAGCTCTCCAAGAAGGGAGAGGACCGTGGTTTTTCCGGCGCCCATGCCGCCGGTAATGCCAAACAGAGCCATAAACTGGATGAAGTTGCAGAACGGCGCCGAGGGCCGCACCGATGGAAACTGGGAGGGGAGAGAAGTAGGCGCCGGCACAGGCCGGCAACAATCGCTGTGAAACCAGGCAGGGGGAGCGTGTGGTTTTCCCAAGCCCCGCCCAATCCTGGAAAACACCACGACTGAGACGGAAACCGGGGGAAGGAAGAAGCGCGGCTGAGGAACCCGTGTCACACACATCCGGCAATCCGGACGATCATCCAAGGGAACTCAAGCGGCATGCCTCTTCACCTAACGAACACCCCCACTATAACGCCCCCGAAACAGAAAGCAAATGGATTGGGCAACGTCGGGCGCCTGTCAGTTCCGTCGGGGTTCCTCTTGCGCGGCGCGGTGCGCAGAGCATCCATCACCGGCGACATGCCCGTGCCTACAGAAACCAGAACCGTCTTCTGTAGCGGCGCCTGTGCCAGGCGCCCTCTGGAGGAGTTTGGCATAACTCAACGGTTGCGGTTTTCCCGTCCCAGCGGGACGGGGTGGGAATAGGCAGGGGCTTCAGCCCCTGTTTTGCCCGTCCCCCCCCATGTCGCGTGCCGTCAGGTACGCGGCGAATCGCGGCGTACCTACGGCACGCCATCGTTTCATTTTTCGGAACAGGGGCTGAAGCCCCCCTGCCTATTTTCATTCAGTCCCTATGGGACGAAGCAGCCCCATCCCCCCCCGTGCTTATGCCCAGGCCAAACACGCTAAAGCGTGAACTCAACCGATCTGCGCCCGTGGCCGGTTGGCGGCCGCGGCGGCGGGTGTATGTTATGTCAGACATAATACAAAAAGTTTCTGGAGCTCACCCCCTGCCCGTGACTGCCTCACTGCCCGCCCCCGCCCCCCGCTCCGGCAACCGACGCCGCCGGCATTATGGCTATGCCGTCGTGGTTTCCATATTGGCCATTCTGGCCCAGTATTACATGTTCCTGCCGGTGTTCCGCGACCGCCTGCAAGACTATCTCGGGATTGGCGACGCGCGTTTCGGGACCCTCTTCGCCCTGGCGCCGCTGGCGGGAGCCGCCGCGATTTTTGCCAGCGGCCCGCTGTTGGCCCGCCTCGGCCCGGTGCGTCTGCTCCGGCTGTCCCTTTGGGGGGTGGCGGCAGGGTTGCTGCTGCTGGCCCTGGCCGGCCGCCACTGGCTGCTGGTGCTGACCGGAATCACGGTGTGCGGCATGGCCGGCGGCCCCCTCATCATCGCCATGAACGCCTATCTGGTCAAGCTGTTTCCGCGTGACCGCCGGCGGACCCTCTCCTTCAGTCTGGCCATCATGAGCATCGGCGGCATGATCCTGCCGCTGCTGGCCGAACTGCTGCTGGCGCTGCCGGGGCGCTGGCCCGCGGTCCATTTTGCCCACGTGCTGCATCTTCCCTGCCTGCTGCTGGCCCTGCTGCTGGCCGCCGCCGGCTTCCTCTACCGGTCGCGGCCGACAGCCGCCGCGACGGTCCGACCACACCGCCATGAAGCGGCCTGGAACTGGCGGCAGTTCTTACTGCCCTGGGCCGTCAGCTGGCTGGTGCTGCTGCTGGTGCTCCACAGCGCGGTGGACGTGGCGATCTACACCTGGATTCCCCGCTTTTTGGACAGCCCCGGCCTGACCCGGCCGCTGGCGGCGTCCGGCCTGGTGCTGTCCGCCATGTCCGTGGCCTATGTGGTTTCGCGGGGCATCCTGAGCCGGCTGCCCGAAGCGTGGGGCCGGCGGCGCCTGCTGCTGCTGCCCGGCCTCCTGGGCGGCAGCCTGTTCGTGGCGGGAGTCCTCACCCGCGACGCCTGGTTCGCGGCGGCGGGCTATGTGCTGGGCGCCTTCCTGTGGTCGGCCGAATACCCGGCCCTGCTCGGCACCCTGGCCGACCGGAGCCAGCGCGGCTTCGGCACCGCCATGGCGTTGCAACAACTCTTGACCGGCCCCCTCCTCGCCTTCCTGGTGTTTGGCATGGGGCAGTGGACGGCCTGGGCGGGCCCGGAGCGTATGGGACCGGGCATGGCGGCGTTGGGCGGCGGCTTCCTGTTGGTCAGCGCCGGCGCCGCCCTGTGGGTGCTTCGCAACCACCCCCGCGTGCCCACCCAGAACGCATAGGCCGCTGGAGTTTGGCAGAAAACCTGGGCGCCAGCCGGCGCCGCATTCCGCAGACAGCCTGAAGCAGGGCGGGGAAGGTCAGGTGTTTGGTTGGCTGACCAGCAAGGGTGTATGACAGTTTTGTCGGATGATATTGGGGCCACCCTTTTGGAAAAGGGGGTTCCCAACCAACATAAATGTCATGCCCCCACCAGCAATTGTTGCATTGTGCCTTCCCGCCATTATGTTTATATCCAGTTCGCCCCGGTCATGCCGGGACGGATGGTTCCGCGAACCGGTCCGGGTGGACCGGTCTTGGCGGGGGAATCCGGTGTGAGTCCGGAGCTGTGCCGCAACGGTAAGCCTGCCTTTCGGGGCAGGACAAGTCCGAATGCCCGTTCGTGGATCTTTTTGGCCTGGTGTCAAGGCGATGCCGGGCCGGCAGTCAACCTCGAGCATGGGTTGTCGGCGATGGCCGCGTCTGCGCGCCACGGCACGCCAACCCTGTCCGGCATCCGGGCAGGGTTTGGTGTTTCCGGGGGCCAAGACCGCCTTCCCTTCCTCCCGCGCCCGGGGCACACAGGCGGCCGAGCAGCCGCCGGAAGGGTCATTGAGCCAGATGCACGCACGTCTCCTCCTGCTGGCGGCCGCCAGTGCCGCCACCGTCCTCAGCGCCCACGCCGTCACCTATGGTGCTTACCCTCTGGAGGGTGAGGTGGGTTCCGGTGCCAACACCTCCATCTGCGTCTTCGATTTCGGCGGCGTCGAGTACGCCTTCGGTTATCACTATGATGGCGCCAAGACCGGTGCGGACCTGCTCGCCGCGCTCAACGGCAATTTCGGGATTGCCATCGCGTATCATCCCGTCTATGGCACCCCCACGGACATCAGCTACGGCGGTTATTCCATCAGCAACGATCCCATTGGCGACGACTACACGGGATATCCCGGCTATTACGTCAGCGGCGGCAGCACGCTTAATCAATGGGTCGTGCCGCCGCTCACCATTCACTATGACGGTGGTGGCACCAACGGGCCGGCATGGCTTTCCTCTGACGCCGGATTGGCTTCCCGTTCACTGGTTGACGGCTCGTGGGATGGCTGGGTTCAGGCCAAGTTTGACAACGTGACATGGGTGGGGTTTGCCGCGCCGCCGGACGGCACCTTCGCGTCCGTGGTTCCCGAGCCCGCCGCCCTCAGCCTGCTGGCCGTGGGCGCGCTCGCCCTTTTCGGCCGCCGCCGGCGCTGATCCGTTCCCCGCCCAAGGGCAGGCAGAGGCGCCTGCCCCTACTCCCCCCATGAAACGATTCACCCTCATCGAACTGCTGGTGGTCATCGGCATCATCGCCTTGCTGGCGGGGCTGCTGATGCCGGCGCTGGGCAAGGCCAAGGACATGGGCAAGGCGACCAACTGCCTGTCCAACCTGCACCAGCTCGGCATCGCCATGAACAGCTATCTCGGCGACAACAACGACGTGTTTTGGCCCTACCGCACGGCTGTCAACGGCAAGCCCAGTTATTTTTGGGGGCTGGCCGTCAATCCGGTCGACCGCACCACCAGCCCGTTCTACCAGCAATTGGAGCGGCACCCCCGCGCCTTCGAATGCCCGAACCTGCCCTGGGGCAGCTACGTGCCGCAGGCCGCCGCCAAGGAAGTCACCACCTGCTACGGCTACAACGCCTACGGCATCAGCCCCTACGGCCTGACCACCACCGACACCGCCACCGGCCAGCCGCGCCCCACCCGGCGCGGCTCGACCATCCCCCGGCCGGTCGATTTTTTTGTCTTCAACGACAGCGCCATGTCCTGGAGCCCGGCCGGCGTCACCATCCTGCAGAACAGCACCTATCTGGAACCTGTGACCGGCAATTCGGTGCAAACCCCCACCACCCATTTTCGGCACCAGGGCAAAACCAACGCCCTGTGCGCCGACGGCCGCGCCGCAGCCTTCGGGACCGAGGGCTGGAAGCTGAACGGCGCCAGCGCCCTGGGCTTTGTCGGCACCCAAAACTTTCCGCATTATGACCAGTAGGGGCAGGCGCCCCTGCCTGCCCGTTCAGGATTCTTTATGATTCGGCATTCCTCATTAGTCATTCCGCGGTTTCTCCTGATTTTGGGCCTTCTTGTCCTCGCCGTGGCCGGTTGCGCCCCGAAACCGTACCGCCAGGCCGACCTGGCCGTCGATTCTCCGGAAGGCCGCGCGGTCGCCGCCGACCTGGCCGCCCTCAAAAGCGGCGGCCGCGCCGGGATCGCCACCTTCTTGCGGACCCGCGCCGCCAACGACCCCGCGCGCCTCGCCCTGCTGCAGTGGGCCCTGGGGCAACTGGCGGCCGCCGATGCCGTGGAACTGCGCAGCCTGGACGCCTTCGGCCCCGACGTCGTGCGCGCCGTCATCAGCGTCAAACAGGGCGCCGCGGAACAGGAAACAACCTTCCTGCTGGTGCGCAAGGACGGCCGCCTGCTGTGGGCCTCACCCAATTGAGGAATCAGGATTTTCAGAGCCCGGAACGCCAGTGACGGGTCAACGATGAGCTTCAGCCTACGGCCTAACCTGGATTATTCATGAATGTTGAATTTTGAATGTCCAATTTCGAATGTCGAAGTGAAAGTGAAATCCCCGGTGTGGTTGGTGCGTTGCATTTCACTTCGAAATTCAGCATTCGGCATTCAATATTCGACATTGATTGGCATATGACACAGACAGGACAACAAACGGGTCGGGCATGGAGACCGCTGGCGGCGCTGCTGCTGGCGGCGCTGGCCGGCGGCTGTTCACCGCGCCCGCCCGCCGCGGACTCCGCCCCGGCCCCGGCCGCGGCGCCGGACTGCCGCCGGATCATCTCGTGCGCCCCCTCCATCACCGAAACCCTGTTCGCTCTCGGAGCCGGCCGCCGGGTGGTGGGGGTGAGCCGCTTCTGCGCCTACCCCCCCGAAGTCCGCACCCTCCCGAAGATTGGCGGCTACCTCGACCCCAACTATGAAATGATCCTGCGCCTCCAGCCCGACCTGGTGCTGTCGCTCCGGGAGAACTCATCGCTCACCGAGTTCCTGACCCGCAACCACATCCGGCATGAGGTCATGGACAACGACAGCGTGGCGGCCATCGCCGCCGCCACCGAACGGCTGGGGACGCTCTGCGGCGCCACGAAACCGGCGGCGGCCCTGGCCGGCGGCCTGCGCCGGGAGTTCGCCGCCGGCCAGCGCCCCGGTGCGGCGGAGTCCGCACCGCGCGTGCTGTTCTGCATCGGCCGCGACAGCCCCGGCAGCGGCGGGATCACCCGCGCCTACCTGGCCGGCCCGCGCACCATTTACCAGGAGGTCATCACCGCCGCCGGCGGCCGCAACGTGCTGGAGGCGGCGGCCGGCGCCGCCTACCCGATGGTGTCCGGAGAGAGCATCCTCCGCCTCAACCCCGACCTGATCATTGAGATCCAGGCCACCTCCACGCCGGAGATGGCGGCCCGGAGCGCCGCCGACTGGCAATCCCTGCCCGGGGTGGCGGCGGTGAAAAACGGCCGGGTCCACCTGATCTCAGCCGATTACGCCGCCATCCCCGGCCCGCGCCTCGGCCTGCTGCTGGCCGATGTCCGGCGGCTGATCGCGGCACCCCGGGCAAACGGCACCGTGGCGGAGAAACGCGAAGACCATGGAAATCAATGAATTGCCATTGCGTTTTGCCGGGCTCCTGACCGGCCTGGGCACGCCGAGCCGAGCTGGGGCTCGGCGCTCCCAGGTTCTCCGGCCACCCGTTTTCTCCACTCCGCCCAACCGGGAGGGCTCTGGGCATGCTGACGATTGACCGGCTCCAGGCCGTCATCGACGGCAAAGTCATCCTCGCCGACGTCTCCCTGACCGTCGGCGCCGGGGAACGCTGGGCCGTGATCGGCAAGAACGGCGCCGGCAAGTCGACCCTGGTCAAGTGCATGGCCGGCCTGCTGCCGGCCGCCGCCGGCGGCGTCTTCCTGGAAGGAGCCCCGCTGGCCGCCGTCCGGCCCAAGCAGCGGGCGCGCCGGATCGCCTATGTGCCGCAGGCGGCGGGCCGGAGCGTGCCCGGCTTCATGGTTGCCGACTACGTGATGATGGGGCGCTTCGCCCACCAGGGGCTGATGGCCATGCCCGGCCCCCGGGACCGCGACAGCGTCCGCGAGGCGCTGGCGCTGACCGACACCGAAACGCTCGGCAACCGCGCCATGGACACCCTCTCCGGCGGCGAACTCCAGCGCGTCTTCCTGGCGGCCGCGGTGGCCCAGCAGAGCACCCTGCTGCTGCTCGACGAACCGCTGAGTTTTCTCGACCCCCTACACCAGGCGATCATCCTCAACGCCCTCGACCGCATCCACCGGCGCCACGGCACGGCCATGGTCACGGTGACCCACGACGTCAACGCCGCCCTCACCCGCGCCTCGCACGTGCTGGCCCTGGTCGCCGGCCGGGTGTTCTTCGCGGGCCCGGCGGCGGAACTGCTACGCCGCTCGCCGGCCATTCTCCAGGAAGTCTATTCCCTGCCCTTTGACGCCGTGGCCGCCGCCGGCCGCACCCTGATGATGCCGGCCTTCTACCGGCCCGGCGCCGGCACCGCCGCGGCAACCGCAACACCGGCAATGACAGAGGCTGCAACATGAAGCGCTTCCGGGGTCTGCTGCTCCTGCTTGCCGCCGCAACGGTCCTGCTGGTGGCGCCGTTCGCCGGCATGGAATTCCTCACCCCCGCCCGGCTGCTGCACGACGATCTGGCGCGGACCATCTTCCTGGACCTGCGCTTGCCGCGCGTCCTCACCGCCTTTTTGGCCGGCGGCGGCCTCGCCCTGTGCGGTCTGGTGTTCCAGGCGCTGTTCCGCAATGCGCTGGCCGACCCCTTCACCCTGGGCATTGCCAGCGGCTCCAGCTTCGGCGCCGCCGCCGTCATCCTGCTCGGCCTGGGCGGCTCCCTGCTGGGGGTGTCGGCGGTCGCCGCCGGCGCCTTCGCGGGGGCCGCGCTCTCCACCCTGCTGGTCTGCGGGCTGGCCTCGCTCCGGCGCACCACCTCCGGCGACACCCTGCTGCTGGCCGGCATCGCGGTGAGCTTCCTCTTTTCCAGCCTGCTGATGTTTCTGCAGTACCTGAGCAGCCTGCGCGACTCCTTCCACATCGTCCGCTGGCTGATGGGCGGCATCGAGGTCTTCCGCTTCGCCCCGCTGCTCGCCATGCTGCCCTGGCTGGCGGCCGGCGGCGCCGTGATCGCCCTGCACCTGCCGCACCTCGACCAGCTGCTGGCCGGCGAAGACCTGGCCCACAGCCGCGGCGTGCCGGTCCGCCGCACCAAGAACCTGCTGCTGGCCGCCACCACCGTCACCGTGGGCGCCATCGTGGCCACCTGCGGCCCGATCGGCTTTGTCGGCCTGATGACCCCGCACGTCTGCAAGCTGCTGTGGCCGATGAACCACCGCCGGCTCGCCCCCCGCGTCTTCCTGGCCGGCGGCCTCTTCCTGGTCCTCTGCGACACCGCCGCCCGCACCCTCGTGGCCCCGGCCGAGATCCCCGTCGGGGTGATCACCGCCCTGCTCGGCGGCCCGTTCTTCCTGTGGCTGCTGTTCCGCCGGCCCACCCCCCGGCAGTAAGGCCCGGCGCGGGCATTGGACAATTCACCCTAATTCACCCAATTCAGTTCTCCCGGCGAGTTAAGATCTGCGATTCACCCCAAGCGCACCCTGGAGGAAAATGTTTTTTGAACAGAAGGCCGCGAAGACGGTTCCCACGTTCATCCTTCGCTATCTTTGCTTCCTTCTGTTCAGTCTTACGGGACAAAGCCGCCCCCCTTACTTATGCCAAAGGCCAGAACACGCTAAAGCGTGAACTCAAACTAACATGCGCCGCCAGGGTCGGCATCGCGCACGGCCTGCGAAACCGCTCTATAGTACCCGGTCATGAGTGAACCTTCCTCCGCCAATTCTGACGCCTCGGGGCGACCGGCACGCGGCGCGCCGATCACCTTGTCGCCATTGCCGCCGCTGCGGGCCTTCCTGGTCGGGGTGCACGATCTGGAGACGGATTCGGAAGAAGCTCGCGAGCTGATCGAGGAGCTGGGAGAACTGGCCCGCACCTTGGGCATGGAGGTCACCGGCCAGTTGCTGGTGCGCCTGCGCGAACCGCACCCCCGCTACCTGGTGGGGTCGGGTAAGGCGGACGAGATCTGCGCCTTGGCCCGGAACGCCGACGCCGAGGTGATCATTTTCGACGACTCGCTTTCCCCGGCGCAGCAACGCAACTGGGAAAAGCTGGCCGGCAGCCTGCCGGTGATCGACCGTGAAGAGGTCATCCTCGACATCTTTGCCAAGCGGGCCCACACCCGCGAGGCCATCCTGCAGGTGGGGCTGGCCCGCGCCCAATACGACCTGCCGCGGCTCAAACGCCGCTGGATTCACCTGTCCCGCCAACGCGGCGCCCGCGGCGGCATGGGCGGGCGCGGCGAAGGCGAGCAGCAGATCGAGATTGATGCGCGGCTGGTCAAACACCAGATCGTCAAGCTCCGCCAGGAACTGGCCGCGGTCAGCCGCCACCGCGCGGTGCAGCGATGCCGGCGCCAGCGGCGCGCCCTGCCCCTGGCCGCCATTGTCGGCTACACCAATGCCGGCAAGTCCTGCCTGCTCAACCGGCTGACCCGCGCCGAGGTGCTGGTTGAAAACAAGCTGTTCGCCACCCTGGACCCGACGGTGCGCCGCCTGCGCCTGGGGGGCAACCAGGAACTGCTGCTCGCCGACACCGTCGGCTTCATCCGCAAGCTGCCGCACCAGCTGGTCGAGGCCTTCAAGTCCACCTTGGAAGAAGTGGCGGGGGCCGACTTCCTGCTGGAGATCCTCGACATCACCAGTGCCGAGGTGGACGCGCATCACGACACCACCACCGCCGTGCTGCGCGAGATCGGCGCCGAACGCCGGCCGGTGATCACCGTGTTCAACAAGATCGACCAGGTCACCGATCCGCTGCTGTTGCAGCGTTTCCGCCGCCGTTTTCGCGACGCCGTCTTCATCTCGGCCCGCACCGGCACAGGGCTGGAGGTGCTGGAGGAACGGCTGGCCGCCCAAGTCGCCCAGGGATTGCGCCGGGTTTCCCTGCTCCTGCCGCACCTCCGCGGCGATCTACTGGCCCAGCTGCACCGGGCCGGCCGCGTGCTGGAGGAAAAATTCACCGAGGCCGGTGCCGAGGTGGTGGCGGAGGCGCCGCTGTCGCTGCTCCCCGCCCTTGAGCCCTACCAGCACCAGCCGCCGCCGGCCGCCGAACCGGAAGACGGCGAGTGAGGTTCTGGGGAACGTTGGTCTCCCATCGATAGCCATCGACGGCCATCGCCAACCGTCGATGGAATTCGGCGCCCCCAAAGAAAAGAACAGGCCCCCTTCACGGGTCACGCCTCACGCCTCACGGGTCACGGGTCACGAGTCACAACTCCCGGCTCAGGCCGGCGGCGGGGCGGCGTCCAGCTCCTCGCCGGCCCGGACCAGGCGGGCGCTGTTGAAGACGATGAGGATGGTGCCGACGCAGTGCAGCAGCGCGGCATAGACCGGCGTGATGATGCCGATGGTGGACAGGTAGAGGCCGCCGACGATCACCAACAGCCCCAGGATCAGGTTCTGGTTCATCAGCGCCTGGGTGCGCCGGGACAGCTTGATCAGGAACGGCAGCCGGCGCAGGTCATTGTTCATCAAGGCGACCGAGGCGCTTTGGACGGCCACGTCGGAGCCAATGGCGCCCATGGCGACGCCAATGTCGCCGGCGGCCAGCGCCGGAGCGTCATTGACGCCGTCGCCGATCACCGCCACCACATCGCCGCGGCGCTTGAGTTCATTGACCACGGCGACCTTTTCCTGGGGCAGGCAGCCGGCATGCAGGTCGGTGACGCCGAGCTTGTCGGCCACCAGCCGGGCGGCGGCGGGATTGTCGCCCGTGACCATGCACAGGCGGCGGACGCCGAGTTCGCGCAGTTCGTCCAGGGCGGCGCGGGCGGCGGGACGGATCTTGTCGCGCATGCCGATCCAGCCCAGCACCTGGTCATTGCGGGCGACATAGACGACGCTCATGCCGCCGTGCTCGCCATCCTCGGGGGGGGCTTCGACGCCGTCGGTGCGGAGTCCGCATTCGCCCAGCCAGCTGGCGCGGCCGACCCGCAGGGTGTCGGCACCGGAACGGGCGCGCACCCCCTTGCCGGGCACCTCTTCGTACTCGTCGGGATCGCTCCAGGTGACGCCGGCCTGCTCGGCCAGACGGCGCAGGGCGGCCGCGGCGGGATGGTTGCTGTGGGCTTCGGCGGCGGTGGCGGCAGCCAGCAGGTTGGCCAGCTCGACGCCGGGGCCGGGATGCAACTTGACCACTTCGAGCACGCCCTCGGTCAGGGTGCCGGTCTTGTCGAAGACCACGGCGCGGATGCGGGCGGCCAGTTCGATCAGGGAGATGTCCTTGATCAGCAGGCCGAGGCGGGCGGCGGCGGAGAGGGCGGCAATCATCGCCGAGGGGGTGGCGATGATCAAGGCGCAGGGGCAAGAGATGACCAGCACGGCGATGACGCGGTTGAGGTCGCGGGTGAAAAACCACACCAAGGCGGCCAGGGTCAGCACGGTGGGGGTGTAGAAACCGACGTAGCGGTCGATCATGCGCATGATCGGCAGCCGGCTGCCCTCGGCGGCGACGATCAGGTCGCGGACCTTGCCCAGGGTGGTGTCGCGGCCGACGCGGTTGACCCGGATGTCCACCATTCCGGTGAGGTTCTGGGTGCCGGCGTAGACCTCGGCGCCGGCCGCCTTGTCGACCGGCAGCGATTCGCCGGTGATCGAGGCCTGATTGACGGTGGTGGCGCCGTTGGCGATGATGCCGTCGACGGGAAAATTCTCGCCCGGACGCAGGCGGCAGAGGTCGCCGACCCGCAGTTCAAGGGCATCCACCATTTCCTCGCTGCCATCGGCGCGCAGGCGCCGGGCCTGGCGCGGGGTCAGGCGGACCAGGGCTTCGATGGAGGCCTCGGCGCCGATGGCGGTGCGCTGCTCAATGGCGATGGTCAGCAGCATCAGAAAGGCGACCGTGCCGGCGGTGCGGAAATCGTGGATGGCGAACGAGGCCAGGATGGCCAGCGCCACCAGCTCGTTCATGTAAACCTTGCCGCGCAACAGGTCCTTGACGGCGGACCACAGGATCGGCAGGCCGAGGATGAGGGCGCCGGCAATGGCGCTGAGGTCGATCGCCAGGGCGTCAATGCGGCCGGCAAAGAACCAGTCGGCGACATAGGAGTTGAGCACCAGCAGGCCGCCGGCAATGGCAGTGCCGAAGCGCAGCATGGTCGAATGTTCGTGGCCGTGCCCCGTTTCGGCCGGACCGCAACAGGCGCAACCGGGCCCGTGATGGTGGTGGTGCCCGGCAGAGTCGTCATGGGCCGCGGCGGCCGACCAGCTTTCCGTGCGGGATGGCATCAGCATGTAGGTAAAGCCCCGGCTAAGTTCGAAAACACCTGGCAGAATCAACCTTAAAACATACTCCGCCGGAGGCCGGGGACAAGCCCGAGGGGAACCGGGGGACGCCGGTCCGTTCTGCTGGGGATTCCGTGGTGTGCGTGATTCGCCCCCCCCCGCCACTTTTTTAATCGAGTTGATTGTCCTAGGGCAGATTATCGTCCCGTAGGGACTGAATGAAAATAGGCAGGGGCTTCAGCCCCTGTTTCGGGAAATTAAAAGATGGCGTGCCGTAGGTACGCCGCGATTCGCCGCGTACCTGACGGCACGCGAAATGGGGGACGGGCAAAACAGGGGCTGAAGCCCCTGCCTATTCCCGCCCCGTCCCGCTGGGACGGGAAAACCGCACCTGCGGAACGAACCAACGCCCCCCTTTGAGCCCCTGTTGCCAATCCACGGCCCGCCGGAGTATGGTATGGTGAACGTGGCCGCCGCTTTTCACCCAACCCGGAGCACCCCCATGAAACCGATCTGGAAAAATGTTCTGGCCGCCGCTGCCCTGCTCGCCGTTGCCGGAGCCGCCGGCTGTGTTGTCCCCTGCCTGCAGCCGCTGTTCACGGACCAGGACGCCACGTTCGATCCGGCCCTGCTCGGAACCTGGGAAACCAACAAGGAAACCTTCACCTTCACCCGCCACCAGGACAAGAACGAATACCGCATTCTCGACCGCCAGGCCAGCGGTTCGCAGGCCACCCTGGCGGCTTGGACGGGCCGGATCGGCGGCAAAGACTACCTCTGCGCCACGTTGGATCCCGAGGCCATGCCGGAGTTGGGCCGCATGTTCCTGTTTCCCAACCACACGCTGGTGTTCCGCATTGAACAGACCGCGCCCGAACTCCGGCTGGTCGCGCTCAACTTGGAGGCCTGCAAGAAGTTGTTGCAGGGCAAGCCGGACGCCACCCCCCATGTCATGCTCAAGCCGACCGACGAAAAGGACGCCATTCCTGTCCTCACCGGCTCGACGGCGGAACTGCAGCGGTTCGTCCGGGAGTATGGGGATGCCGCCGGCCTGTTCCCGGCCAAGGAGGCCCTGACCTTCAAGCGCCCGGTGAAGGGAGGCGAATTGCAGCCATGAAATTCACCTGGGGCTCATCGTGGCAGAGGACTGGCCGGCCGGCTTGTCCCCGACATATTTCTGACTCCAGGTGCCCCTGACAGCCTCCTTGGCGCCCACTTCAAAAATGATGTCCGCCACGGGCGAAAGCTGCTTGTAAACCAGGCACCGAAAAACCTCGCCGCGCTCGGGCTTGCCATCACCGCCCGGGTTCCGCACCGCCATAGTCAACCCGGTTTCTTCATCTGGGGGGCCAAAACGGGCAATCACCTCGGGAACCGTACGAATATCTTTGATCAACCACAGGATGCGCCCTTCTTCCCGTTGAGTCACATGGGCAAACATGGAAGCCCGACGTGATTTCGGGGTGCTCCCTCCGCAGAAGGGGCAGTAGTAAACCATCATCTTCCCCCCCGTTCCGTGGACGATGTAATATTCGTTCATCTGTTCGTCCCAGCGGATAGCGTGCGCGGGCTCTTTTGAGGCGTTCTCCAGTATGCCGCATTTGCAGACCCGCCTCCCCAACAACCGCCAGATGTAGTCCCGGCAGCCCGCCTCTTGAATATCCCGCAGCAAGACGCCGCCGTAGAACCCCAATCCTGCCAGGGCAAGGAATCGGATTCGAACGTCGCTTTCCCAAAGAAACACCACCAGAAGGGCGGCAGCGCCGAGCATCGGCAGCAGAGGCCCCCGTCCAAACCGCCCCATGAGGTGCAGGGTATAAAGCACCTCTGCGCGGCCCCGCAGAAGGGCCCTGGCCATTCGCGAATCCTTATTCATCATTCCCCCGTGAAATCACGGCCTCCCTCCGCAATCAGCCCCGTCTCATCATGACAGCCCCTGCGGGAACAGCCGCTCCTGAATCTCGCCGATCCGGGCCAGGAAGCCCCCCTGGCCGGCAAAGAACGCCTCGTAGGCGCGGGCGGCGTTGGCGGTGATCCGCTGCCGCTCTTCGGGGCGGCTGAGGTAGTAGTCGAGCTTCTCCTCCAGGTCGGCGAGGTCCCACGCCACCGGCACATAGGTCTCGCCGGCCACGTGCAATTGGGGATAGGCATTGAGGTGCTCGACCGAGGGCTTGACCAGCAGGCAGCCGTGCATCACCGCCTCGAAATCCTTCGGGCAGATCTCGCCGTAACCGAACGGGGAAAAGGCGATCTTGCTCGCCGCCAGCTCCTGGTAGTAGCGCGCCACCGGCAGCCGGGCGGCGGTGGCGACCACGGCGTGGCGCGAGGCCAGCGCGTTCAGCCGCTCCGCCGCCTGGGCGCGGTGAAAACCGCACCAGCCGGAATAGGGGTTGAAACGGCAGGTGACATCCAGCGTGCGCGCCCCGCCCAGCCGGCAGCGGAATCCCTGGCGCCGGAAGGCGCGGAACAGGCTGCGCCACAGCATCCAGTTCCAAGAAGTCATGATCTTGCCAATCTGGTCCGGGGCCGGCCGGGACAGGAAGAGGTGGTCGTAATAGCCGTTGGCGGGGGTGGCGGACAGCTGAAAACGGTCGGCCAGATAGTCGGCCAGGATGTTGCCGCCCCTGAACGGCCTGGCGTATTGTGCGGCGTCCCGGAAGGTGAACGGCATCAGGAACAGGTCGACCAGCGGCAGAATGTCGAAGTGCGGCGACACGGCATTGTCGCTGATGTCGAAATAGACCAGTTTGAAGGGGCGGGAGCGGTCGATGGCCTGGAAAAACTCGCGGACGCTGGCCGGCAGCAAAATTTTCCCGTTCACCCGCAGCGGCATGCTGACCATGATGACATCGGCCGTGCTGGCGGCGATTCGCGCCTGTTTGTCGGCCAGATCATCGCTGATGTGTTCCTGGAAAACAACGCCGAAGTGGTCCGCCAACGCCTGACGCCAGGCATGGAAGGGATGGACCAGGCCGTGGGCGTTGCCGGTGGCGGACAGGATCAGCCAGCGGCTGCGGGCCCTGGGACACCCCCAGGCTGACTGTTTCGCCGCCACGCTTTCCAGAAGATTGGCCAGCACGGTGGCATTCATGCGCCGGGGCGCCCCAGCCCCAGCCAGCGCAGCAGCGGCCGCTTGACCATCCGGTAAAGCCGCCGCGGGGTGATGGCGGGCAGCAGGGCGAAGTTGGGAGTCATCAGCCAGGTGGCGTCCCGGATGTCCCCGTACTTGTCCTTGGCCAGCTCGAGGTTTTTCCTGGCCTCGGCGCTGTCCCGGGTGTTGTCCTGGCCGGCCACGGGCGGCTTGTTGATCGAGGAATAGGTCCGAGGGTGCTTCTGATGCACGCACAGGACGGCCCAGGTGGCGTCAATGACCGGCACTCGCAACGCCCCCGCCCGCCACAGGAACCAATTGTCCCAGCGGATCCGGCCCACGGCAAAGGGGGGAAAGTCCCACGCCACTCCGGTCCGGGGAATGACGAAATAATCAATCGCCCACGGCGGCTGCCGCACCCCGTTGCGGGCGACTTCCCGGCGCAACGCCTCCGCCCAGCCGGCGTCCGTGAAGTCCAGCAGCCCCTTGACCTCGATGTCCCAGCGCTGGCCGACCATCAGGTAGCGGGGGCCCTGCAGCCGGGCCACGGCCCGGACAAACTCCGGCAGCAGGAGAATGTCGGTGTTGACGAAACACAACCGGTCATGCCGGGCAACGGCCCGGGCTTGGGCAAAAACGTCGTCGATCCGCGGGGTGCCATGCTCGTTGCAGGCCACGGCGGGAATCTGCCGGACCCCCAGCTCCGCCGCCGCCCTGGCCACCCCCTCTTCGTCGCCGAACAGGATGACTTCGCATTCCGGATGCAGCCGGGTCCAGCTGGCAATGGCATTGCGCTGGATGGCGTCAAAGACGCCGACAAACGGCTTGGGAATGGTGAAAAGGGTGAGCATTGCGGTGACTTTAACGCCAGGACCGCCGATTGACAACCGGGTGGGCGGACGCACACGGCACCACGGACTGGCACGGACACCGCACAAGCGATCAGGGCGGAGCGTCCGTGCGTGTCCGTGAAATGTCCGTGTGCGTCCGTGCCGAATCGCACCCCGGCGTCATGGGCGGTCCGGCGGGACGCCGGGGCTCCGGCCGGCCGCCAGGTCGTGCTCATACCAGTTGGTCTTGCGGGTGGCAAGCATGATGGCGGCCAGCAGGACGAACAGGCCGGCCGTGCCGATGAGCAGCGAGTAGTCCTCCAGTTGGAGCACCACGTACAGGAACCCGTAGACGCCGCCCAGCGCCGCCGCGGTCAGGCAGCCGCGCCCGCCGCCGCGCAAGACGCCCGCGGCATAGATGCCGATGAGCAGGGACGAAGCCGCCGCCCCGGCGAGATAGGCCGCGCCAAAGCCAACAAACTCGGAAAGCGCCAACAGGATCAGGTAGAACAGGCAGAGTGCCGCCCCCACCAGGGTGTACTGGACGGGGTGGATGCGGACGCGCCCCAGGGTCTCAAACAGGAAGAAGCCGGCAAAGGCCAGCACAATGAACAGGATGGCGTACTTGAGGGCGCGTTCGACCGTGCGGTACTGGTCCACCAGGGTCAAAAGGCTGGCGCCGAACATGGAGGCGCGGATTTTGTCGGGCGAGGGGCCGCCGCCGAGGCTGGTCCATTTCTGCGGATAGCCACGGCCGTAGTAGGAGACGTTCCACTGGGCGCTGAAACCGCTGGCGTTCACCTCGCGCTGCCCCGGCAGGAAGGCGCCTTCAAAGCTGGGGTCGGGCCAGTCCGCCGCCAGCCGGACCTCGGTTTCCACGCCGGCCGGCGCGAAACTGATGAGCTTGCTGCCGTTGAAGGTCAGGTTGAATTGGAACGGAATGGCCGCGGACTTGGCGGCAGCGGGCAGCACGTCGCGCAGGCTGGCCATCACCCCCGTTTCAAAGCCCGGCAGCCGGCAGCCGGGCAGCAGCGGCAGCGTCCGGCCGGCCCAGTCCAGCGACAGGGCGCCCTCCACGCCGCGCAGGTCGGTGACGGCCAGGCAGAACACCGCGTCCTCCCACAAGATGCGCTCCGGCTCGACGCCCAAATCGTCAAACAGCGGCGGCTGGAACTCGCCGGAGACGGCCAGCTTGCCGCCGTACACCACCGCCTTGTAGATGCCGCGGTGGCGCTCCTGCGGCGCCAGGCGGGCATCCAGCTTGAGCTTGGCCGGCAGGAAATACGCCTGCGCCAGCGGATGCTCCACCGTCTCCACCTGGGTGGGCTTGCCGTTGACCATCTCCGTTCGCTGCACTTTGACCGCATACCGGTAGGGAACCACCAGCACGGGGCCGATGATCTCCTGGCCCCGGCCCCACGCTTCCGTGATGTTGGCCACGGCCGCGTCGCGCCGGTGTTGCCGCTCGCTCAACAAAAACCAGATTTTGCCGATGGGAATCAGCATGAGCAGGGTGAGCACCCCGATGACGAACAGCTTGAAGGTGGCGCCGGACAGGACGCTCCGCCCCTTGTCCAGCATCGTGGTTCCCGATGCCGGCGCGGAGGATGGAAGCGAAACGGGCGGCGGCAACGGCGGCGGAATGGGGGACGGGGTGGTGTTCATCGTGACTTTCCTTTGTGTTGAGGATTGGTTGGGCATCAGAACCGGAGAATTCCTGGTTTTTTATTTATCCTTCAATGCCAGGACGGTATGCCAATGATCATCCGCGGCGACGGCAGGCCGGTTTCCGCCGGGGTTTCCGGCGCCACCCGCGCCAGCGGCAGGCAGAGACGGCCGTCCATATACCGGCACTCAAAGCGGCTGAGGCCCGGATTGAAAACGAGTTGGGCCGTCTCCTTCCCTCGGCCCCAGGCCAACCCCAGCCGGCCGGACAACGGTTCAACGACCACCTTTTCGTGCTGCGGCTCAGACCATGTCCCATCCGCCTTGGCCACCTGCACCGCCACCTGCCAGACCGCGCCCTCCTTGCGCACGGTCCAGCGGAGACCGGGCAGCCAGACCGCCTGGTAGCAGCCGATGAAGTCATCCAGGCTTTTGGGTGCCGCGGCCGTGGCCTCCAGCAGACCGGCGGGCCGCTTGATCCGGAACATGAACTGCCGTTCGCCGCTGGTCGAATTGCCGCCCTCATACTGGGCGTTGCTGTCCTCAATGATGATGTAGGGTTCTTGGGTGGCGGCGTCCAGACCGATGGTCGTCCCCTTCATGCTGGAGGGCAGCAATCCCCATTCCAACCCGTTGGGACACACCGTGAATGGTATTTCCATCCCACGGCAGACGGAATAATACACCCCGTCGTGCTTGAACATCGGGATCAGGGTGCCGGGGCCCGGCACGATTTCCCGCGTCCGGTAGTGACGGTTCGGCAGTTGGTACCAGCCGATGAGATCGTCACGAGGGCCCGGCGCCGGCACGGCGGTGCCGCCGGTGCGGCACCCCGTCCCGGCCAGCAGCACCGCCGCCAGACACACGGTCCCACACAGACCGGCACGGACCAACACGGACGCCAGGATGACCACTGGTTGGGAACCCTTTTTCCAGGAAAGATACGCTAAAAAACTGACGCAGGACGCCATCACGTTGCCACCTCCATCCCCCGGGCAAGCCGGTGCGTTTGGGTCTTGCTTCCGGCCTCCAGGGCAGCCTGGGCACGCCGGGCCTGCTCCAGCACCTCCTCCAGCGCGGCCAGGTAGTCGTTGAAGCGGTCCAGCCCGGCTTCGGTGATAAACACCGTGGTGCGCGGCTTGACCCCGACAAAGGATTTTTTCACCCGGACCGCCCCGGCCTCCTCCAGCACGGCGAGGTGCCGGCTGAGATTGCCGTCGGTCAGCTTGCAGGCCGCCTTGAGGTCGTTAAAGGGCAGCCCCCCCGGCGCGGCACACAGGGCGGACATGATGGCCAAACGGTTCGGCTCGTGGAAGATCTTTTCCAGGGCATCGTAGGGCGCGGTGTTTTTTACTGGCATGGTGCGGCCTCCAGCCGGTTGCGGCTCACCCGGACGGGGTCAGGTTGCGGGCGCGGTTATGGTACAAAATCAAGCCGCCGACGGTCTCGCCGGCGAAAAAGACCAGCCCCATCGGCCAGGGATTGGTGAAGCCCAGCCCCGGCCAAAACAGACAGCCGGCGCCGGCGGCGAGATAGCCCAGGCCGACCAGGTAATTGCCCAGCGGCAGCGTGGTGCGGTACGGGACGTGCACCAGCCCGTAAACGCACATCCACAGCGGGAACAATTCATCGTACTGCTGCCGGAGCACACAGGCCAGGCTGAAGGCGGCGCCGACCGCCAGCGGCGGCAGGGCGTCCAGGGCGGGCCGGAGCTGGCGCGGATCACGAGCCACCTGCGGATCGCACCAGAACCAGTAGGCCATCGCCCCATAGTTCAGCAGCAGCCCGACGGCCAGCACGCATCCCCACCCGACCAAGTGGCCGGCAGGAGTGGCGGGCGGAAAGCGGGCGAGCACGACGGCCCCCGCCAGGGCGACCATGCCGCCGAGCAGACGGGCGGGTCCGGAATAGCCGCGGAACTGCCGTTTGTCGAGCACCGCCTCGCGCAGTTTTTGGACCTGGCGCAGAGCGTCATGGACATGGGCTGCGATCATGGTGTATCCTCCGTACGGCCTTGCCTACCCCCAATCTACACCAAACAAAGGACTTTGCAATACAAAGCAAAAAAACGCCCTCCCCGATACTCCCTTCGCTTTCTTCGTTCATCGTCAGCCCACAACATTGGGGCGACCCGCTGTCGCGCCTCCGTTTTTTGCGGAATGGCGCCTGGCACAGGCGCCGCTACAGCCGTCGCCGCAAGACTTGGGGAATGCTGATAGCCACGGCTGTGCCAGATGGCTTTGGGGCGGCGACGGCCTTGATGCCACCACGGGTCATGGACACCGGTAGCCGAAATCGAACCAGTTGTTATTCTCGTCCAGTTCCACCGTTTTGGCGCGGCTGTCGATGAGCAGGCCGAGGATTGGCCCGGGATTGGCCGCCGGCGCCTTCAGCCCGGTGATGGTGACGGTCTTTTCCTGGCCGGGCTGAAGCTTGCCGATGGTCTTGGACTTGTTACCCCTGGTCTTGCCGCCGGGCACGGGGGCCGCCGCCAGCGCGGAACAGTCCGCCCAGGCGTCGAGGGAACCCGCATCGCCGGCGACCTCGCCCGCGTTGGCCACGGTCACGTAGGCGGTAAAGGTCTTGCCGGCCGCCGGGGTCGCGAGGTTGAGCGACACCGACTTGACGGTGAAGTCCGGCCGGCCGGTGCGGTAGCTGAGCGTGGCCTGGTTGTTGGTCTCATCGGTTTCCGTGGTGGCGTTTTGGGCGTCAACAAAGGCGCGCAGGGTAAAGGTGCCCAAGGTGTTGGGTGCCGTCAAGGTCACCTTCACCGTCTTGCTTTGGCCGGGCTTGAGGGTGCTGATGGCGGCGGCCTTGTTGCCCTTTTCGCCGCCGGCCACCGCCGCCGGCTTGTCTGCCCACACCTGCAAAGTCCCGCCCTTGCCCGGCTTGGAGTCCAGGTTCGCCACCGTGACGGCAACCGTGATTTTCCCGCCCGCCGCTGGCAGTTCCGGAGTGATGACCAGATTCGTGACCACGAAGTCTGGCCCGACGGATACGGTGTGGATATTGGCCTGCAAATAGGGGTAACCGACATTTTCGGCGATCCCCCATACGGTACCCCAATCCCAACCGGCAAAAGTTGCCGCGTGTTTCATCTTCGCGGTGCCTACGCCGGTACCGCCCCCGGAGGTGGCTTGGTGTGTACTTGTGATATCCCAATACGATTGAGTCACACTGCCATAGTTGTCTCCCATCAAACCGCCGGCATTTTCCTGTGCAATTACGGCTCCTGTCGCGTAACACTGAGAAACGGTGCCGGTGGAAGCGTTTGCACCGAGCAGACCACCGCTGGCATATTCTTTTGCGGTCACTGTTCCGATCGCATAGCACTGGTTGATCGTGCCGTTGTTGAGCGCAACTAGCCCGCCGACATATGCAATGCCAACCGCTGTTCCGGTCGCGTAGCACTGGGCGACCGTGCCGTCGTTGTATCCAAGCAAACCGCCAACATTTGCATCCCCAGCCACGCTTCCGATCGCGTAACATTGGGTGACCATGCCGCTGTACTCATTGGTTCCGACTACCCCGCCGACCGACGAAGCTGTGGGATTGGCTATGTTGCCGGTTGCACAGCACCGGGTGACGGCACCAGTATTATACCCGACCACTCCGCCGACCGATTGATCACCGGTTACGATTCCGGTCGCGTAGCATTGGATGAGCGTGTTGCCGTTATTCCCAACCACTCCGCCGACAGACCAATAGCCGTTCACAGTTCCAGTTGCGTGACACCGGGTGACCGTGCCGCCGTTGTATCCGATTAGACCTCCGGTCCGTGTTCCTGCATTCACGGTTCCGGTCGCGTAACATTGGGTGATGGAGCCGTTGTTATTCCCGACCAATCCGCCGACAGACCAATAGCCATTCACGGCTCCAGTCGCGTAACATTGGATGACCGAGCCGCCGTTACATCCGATCAAAGCCCCGATATAGTCAGAACCGGTTACAGTTCCGGTGGCGTGGCACTTGGAGACCGTGCCGAAGCTATTCCCAATCAAGGCCCCAACATACTCAGCACCAGCCACCTCAACCCCTTCCACCCCGAGGTTGCGAAGTTCGCCGCCCCCGCCCAGCGTGCCAAACAAGCCGGCATTGTCTTCAATCGTGAGGTTGATTGTCAGGTTACGGATGACATGGCCATTGCCGTCGAACACGCCGATGAACGGCGCGGTTGTTGTCCCCACCGGCACGAAACCAGCGCCGTCATGCCAAGTGGCGGTCTCCGACGCATCCAAGTCTTGGGTCAGCCAGTAGCGGCCGTCGCGGGTGTAAGACGGATCGTTGCCGATCTTCTGCAGTTCTTCGATGGTCGAAATACCGCGGGCTGTGCGAAAAATCGCCCGGACACTTTTGTTGATGTCCAAAGTCACCGTGGTCGATGCAGCAGCCGGGTCGGCGATGCCGCACCCTTCCCAGCGCACGAACTCGGCAATGCTATCGGCTATTGCCGTCACCGTAATTGTCTTTCCCTCCGGATTGCTCTGAGATTTCACTGTGCCCGGCCCGGTTCCGAGAACCTGGACGTGGAACGGCGGCGGATCCCACCGCAGGTAAGGATAACTGCCCCCGTCCGCGACGATCCCCCACACGCCCCAGTCCCAGCCGGCAAAGGTGGTCGCCTGCTTCATACTCGCCGTGGCCATGCCGGTGCCGTCGCCGGAGGAGGTGGCCAGTCCGGTAGCCTCAATATCCCAGTACGCTTGACTTATGGCATTGTCGAAACTGTATCCCACCAGGCCGCCGACACCCCAAGAACCGGTCACAATGCTGGTTGCGTAACATTGGGTGATCGTGCTGTAGTTGCTATTTCCAACCAATCCGCCGACACAGTCAGAGCCAGTTATGGTTCCGGCTGCGTAGCATTGAGTAATTATGCCGTGGTTGTTTTCTCCGACCAGCCCGCCGACATCCACCAAACCGTTCACGGTCCCGGTTGCGTAGGACTGGGTGATTGCACCGTTGTTTTCCCCCACCAAGCCTCCGGCCGCCACCTCACCATTCACGGTTCCGGCCGCGCAGCACTGGTTGACCATGCCGTCGTTGTGCCCGATTAAGGCTCCGACATACTTAACGCCAGTCACCACGTCATTCTCCAAAGCGAGATTGCAGAGTTTGCCGCCTTTACCCACGGTGCCAAACAGGCCGACAAGCTCTTCTTGCGGTCGGTTGATGGTCAAGTTGCGGATGACATGGCCGTTGCCGTCAAACACGCCGGTGAATGGTGTTTCTGTCGTCCCGATGGGCGCGAAACCGGCACCGTTATTCCAGGTTGCGGTCTCCGCCGCGTCAAAATCTTGCGTCAGCCAGTAATGGCCGTTGGATGGGTAGGCTGGGTCATTGCCAATTTTTTGAAGTTCCGTGATGTTTGAAATGCCGCGGGCCGTATTGAACACCGCCCGGATGCTCTTGTGACTGTCTAAAATCACCATGGTTGAGGAGGCCGTGAGATCAGCAATTCCATTACCTTCCCAGCGTATGAATTCGGCGTTGTCATTGGCGATCGCCGTTACGGTCAACGTCGTTCCATCCAAACCGCCCTCGAAAACCACGGTGCCTGGTCCGGTAGTGAGAATCTGGACACGGAATGGCGGCGGATTCCACCGCAGATAGGGATAACTGCCCCCGTCTGCGACGATCCCCCACACGCTCCAGTCCCAACCGGCAAAGGTGGCCGCCTGTTTCATGCCTGCCGTATCCACACCGGTGCCGCCTCCGAAGGAGGTGGTCTGACCGGTGGTTTCAAGATCCCAATACGACTGGCTCACGGTGCCGGCGTAGCCTTCGCCAATCAGGCCCCCAGCAACATCAGATGCGGTCACGGTTCCAGTTGCATAGCATTCGGCGACAATGCCTTTGTTAAAGCCGACCAGCCCGCCGGCAGACCCATACCAAATTTCAAACGTCATTATGTTGTCAGAACTAGTCGCGATGCTTGTCGAGCGACATTGGGTAAGCAAGTTGTTTTCTACCGTCACCCCGCGGCCAATGTCAGAGCCAGTCACGGCCGCGGTTGCGTAGCATTGGGTGATCGTACCGCCGTTGTATCCGATCCCCCCGCCAACCGCTTCGACGCCGTTCACGATTCCGGCCACGTAACATGTGGTGATCGTGCCGTAGTTTTCTCCGACCAGCCCCCCGACAGCCCATGAACCGGCCATTTTAGCACCTTCGATGCCAAGGTTGCGGAGTTCGCTGTAGAGGCCCAAGACACCAAACAGGCCGACAGTGGATTTCTGTGGACGGTTGATCGTCAGGTTGCGGATGACGTGTCCATTGCCGTCGAACACGCCGGCGAACGGTACACTTTCCGTGCCGATCGGCGTGAAGCCGGCGCCGTTGTTCCACTCTTTTGTCGCCGTGGCGTCGATGTCGTTGGACAGCGTGTAATAGTGCCCCGCGCTATCGGCTGCCATGTTGGACATCCAGGCGAGGTGGCCGAGTTCGGAGATCCGGTAGGGGTCGGTTTCAGTGCCCGTGCCGCCGGGCACGACGGCGACGTCCGGCGGTTGTCCCCAGCCGCACAGCCCCAGTCCGAAACACACCCAAACCGCCAGCCGCAAACCATGCCTGTTCATGCGTCACTCCCCTGGCGACCCCAACGGCCGCTCCTTCTCCTGACCCTAACCAGTTCTACCGTACCCCGTCAACCAAGCTTCACCAATTGGATCTTAAACCGGAGGGGCGCTTCCGCCACAAGCTGTTCTGGTAAAATGCAAATCAGAGATGAATGCTTGTGGCGGAAGCGCCCCTCCGTGTTAAGGCACAAAAAGGTTTGACGGAGGGTTTGGGAACCACCTTTCCTCAAAAGGGGGTTCCCAACCAACATAAATGTCATCCACCCGACTCCCCCGGCTGCTTGCCGCAGCGGCTTCGGCGGCTATAGTTTCCTGCTTCGTGCCGGGCCGGAATCCGCACCCCATTTTTCACACCTCCGGCCGCACCCTCCTCTTCTCCCCCATGGCTGCCTCCGAATTCATCCGCAATTTCGCGATCATTGCCCACATCGACCACGGTAAGTCCACCCTGGCCGACCGGCTGCTCCTGCACACCCACACCATCGAGGAACGCAAGTTCCAGGATCAGGTGCTGGACGCCATGGATCTGGAACGTGAGCGCGGCATCACCATCAAGTCCCACCCGGTGCGCATGGAATACACGGCCCAGGACGGGCAGGTGTACCAGCTCAACCTGATCGACACTCCCGGACACGTGGATTTTGCCTACGAGGTCAGCCGCAGCCTGGCCGCCTGTGACGGCGGGCTGCTGGTCATTGACGCCGTGCAGGGGGTGCAGGCCCAGACCGTGGCCAACTTCACCCTGGCCGTGCGCCAGAAGCTGGCCATCATCCCGCTGATCAACAAGATCGACCTGCCGGCCGCCGACATCGACATGTGCACCGAGCAGATGGAGGAGATCCTCACCATCCCGGCCGACGAGGCGCTGCTGGTCAGCGCCAAGATGGACATCGGCATCAACGACCTGCTGGAGGCGGTGGTCAAGCGCATTCCACCGCCCAAGGTGCCGGGGGACGGCATCCTCCGCGCCCTGGTCTTCGATTCGGTCTACGACACTTACCGCGGCGTGGTCAGCTACATCCGCGTGGTCAGCGGCATCGTCAAAAAGGGCGACAAGGTCAAGCTGCTCAGCAACAGCCAAGAAACCGAAGTCAAGGACTTGGGCTTTTTCCATCCGGCCATGACCGCCGCCGAAACCCTCGGCCCCGGCGAAGTCGGCTTCATTGTCACCACCATCCGCAGCCCCGCCGACATCCTCATCGGCGACACCCTCACCACTGCCCAGGGCTCCTGCCCTGAGCCGTTGCCCGGCTTTCAAAAGATCCATCCGATGGTGTTCAGCGGCATTTATCCGTGCGACACCCGCGACTACGAGCAGCTCAAATACAGCCTGGCCAAGTTCCAGCTCAACGATTCGGCCCTGCAGGTGCAGCCGGAGAACTCGCCGGCCCTGGGCGCCGGTTTCCGCTGCGGTTTCCTCGGCCTGCTGCACATGGAGATCGTCCAGGAGCGGCTGCACCGCGAATACGACATGGAAGTGATCATGACCTATCCGAGCGTGGTCTACCATGTCTACCTGACCGACGGCAAAATGGTCGAGATCGACAATCCCATGCACCTGCCCGATCCGACCATGATCGACCACATCGAGGAACCGATCATCACCGCCAAGATCATCTCCCCCAGCCAATACTTGGGCGCCATCCTCAACATGGTCAAGGAGAAGCGCGGCGAGGACATTGAGACCGCCACCGTGGACCATCTCCACATCATGATCACCACCAAGCTGCCCCTGCATGAGATCGTGGTGGACTTTTACGACCGCCTCAAGACCATCACCCGCGGCTACGGCAGCATGGACTACGAACCGTCCGGCTACCGGGCCGGGCCGCTGGTCAAACTGGAGATGCTGGTCAACGGCGACCCCATTGACGCCTTCTCCTGCATCGTCCACCGCGAGTGCGCCGAATTCCGCGGCCGCCGGCTGGCCGAACGGCTGCGCGAGGTCATTCCGCAGCACATGTTCCAGATTGCCATCCAGGCCGCCATCGGCGGCAAAGTGGTCGCCCGCGAAACGGTGCGCGCCATGCGCAAGGACGTGCTGTCCAAGTGCTATGGCGGCGACGTCACGCGCAAGCGCAAGCTGCTGGAAAAGCAGAAGGAAGGCAAGAAGAAGATGAAGGAGTTCGGGAACGTCACCATCCCGCAGTCGGCCTTCGTCGAGATCCTGAAGACCAAGCAGGAATAACTTTGGCGGCCGCGGCCGCCAAAGTTATTTGGCGTATTCCACCGAGCGGGTCTCGCGGACCACGGTGACCTTGATCTGGCCGGGGTAGCGCATTTCCTTCTCGATGCTGCCGGCGATGTCGCGGGCCAGCGCGGCGCTGCGGTTCTCGTCCAGCTTGGCGGGCTCCACGATGATGCGGAGTTCGCGGCCGGCCTGGACGGCGTAGCAGCCTTCGACGCCGGGGAAGCGGCGGCCGATCTCCTCGAGCTGCTCCAGGCGCTTGAGATAGAGCTCGGTGGTCTCGCAGCGGGCGCCGGGACGCGAGGCGCTGAGCTTGTCGCAGATGATGGCCAGAATGCCCAGCGGGGTGTGGCACTCCTGTTCCTCGTGATGGCAGGCCACGGCGTTGATGACCTCGTCATCCTCGCCATGGCGCTTGAGCAGGTCGGCGCCGATGGTGGCATGGGAGCCTTCGACCTCGTGGTCAACCGCCTTGCCCAGGTCGTGGAACAGCCCGGCGCGCCGGGCCTTGCGCTCATCCAAGCCGAGCTGGGCGGCAATGTCGCCCATCATGTACGCCACTTCCTCGCTGTGGGCGAGGACGTTCTGCGAATAGCTGAAGCGGTACTTGAGGCGGCCCAGCAGCTTGACCAGGCCGGGCTTGACCCCGGTGAGGCCCAGCCGGTCCACGGCCTCCTGACCGGCCTTGATCATTTCCGCCTCGATCTCGCGGGTGACCTTTTCCACCATCTCCTCAACCCGGGTCGGGTGGATGCGGCCGTCGGCGATCAGCCGTTCCATGGTGACGCGGGCGATCTCGCGGCGGACCGGATCAAAGCAGGAGATGACCACCGCCTCGGGGGTGTCGTCGATCAGCACGCTGACCCCGGTGGCGGCCTCGATGGCCCGGATGTTGCGCCCTTCCCGGCCGATGATGCGCCCCTTCATCTCGTCGCTGGGCAGCGGGATGGTGGAGGTGGTGCGTTCGTAGGCGCAGTCGCCGGCATAGCGTTCCATGGCGGAGATCATCACCTCGCGGCCTTCGCGCTCCAGTTGCTGGCGCCCGTCCTCCTGGGAGCGGCGGACCATGGCACCGCGCTCGCCTTCCAATTCATGCTCCAGCGCGTCCAGCATCTGCCGTTTGGCATCCTCCTTGGACAGGCCGGCGATCCGCTCCAATTCCTCGAGCTGCTTGGCACGCAGCTGGGCGGCATTGTCCGCCTCCTGCCGCAGCTGTTCCTCCTGGACGCGCAGCCGCTGCTCGCGCTTGTCCAGGTCGGCGCCCCGGTTGTCAAGCAGGTCCGCCTTGCGCTCCAGGATGCCCTCGCGTGAGGCGATGCGTTCCTCCAGCTTTTGGATTTCGCCCCGGCGTTCGCGGGTGTCGTGTTCGAAGGCGTCCTTGGCCTTGATCATCTCCTCCTTGGCCCCCAGCCGGGCTTCCTTGATGATGGTCTCGGCATCGCGCTTGGCCTTGTCGGTGATGTCCCCGGCATCCCGCAACGCCTTGCGGTCGGACAGGGTTTTGATCGTGTAACCGGCAATGAAGCAGACCACGGCGATGACAATCTGGGGGATCACCACCTCAATGAACTTCTGCACCGTTTCCAGAGCGGCGGCAGAATCGACAGCGGCCAGCGGAAGCCAGGAAAGAAACAGCTGTGACATCATGGAGCAAACCTCAGGGTTGAACAGTGGCAACAACACTACGGGAAGGGGGCGAACGGCGGCCGCCGGCGGCGGCGGAACAACAGACCAGGCCATCTTCGGTGGCCAGCCAGTCCATCGGCTGGTCATGGGCGACGGCGGGAACCCGGGGAACCACCTGCCAGGAAAAGGCGACGCCCACCCGCGGCCCGCGGGCGCCGGCCAGCAGCCGGTCATAATAGCCGCCCCCCCGGCCCAGACGCCGGCCGGCCGGGTCAAAGGCCAGTCCGGGAATGAGCCACACCAAGGCGGCATCGCACCGTTCCGCGGCGGTGAGGGCGGGCGCCTCCGGCAACGGCTCGAGAATGCCGAACCGTCCCGGCCGGGTCTCTCCGGCCGGGGCCATTTCATAGCCGCCGGCGGCCTGGCCGCGGGGCAGCACCAGCGGCTTGCCGAGGGCGGTGCAGGCGCTGGCCAGCGGTTC
>Ga0265297_10002995_pt1 | contig 32019 bp, 27 predicted proteins | sample Munlanlwell13791_FD_192502 | JGI IMG/M metagenome (GOLD analysis project Ga0265297, IMG submission 192502) | Leachate microbial communities from a municipal landfill in Southern Ontario, Canada - Leachate well 137-91 | ecosystem: Engineered > Solid waste > Landfill > Unclassified | place...
CCAACGGGACCGCAGGAGGGAGAAAAGGGTGGAAAGCTTTGGCTTATCATTCTTGTTCTAGTAATTCTGGTAGGTATTGTGTTGTTTGCGATGAGTAACACCACAAAAGCTCCAGAGAACCCAACTACCGGACTTATTGAAAATGTGGGGGAAGTTGATAATACTGCATCAATTGAACAGCAATTGAAAAACATTGATCTAGGAGACGTATCAAATGATATGAAACCAGTGAATGATGGCATAGATTCAGTTCAGTAATAAATACTTCTAAAAATAAAAATACCCCCCAAGGGGTATTTTTATTACATCAAATGCGGACAAGTTTGAATATAAGCACGTATAATAAATATATTTATGAACACACAATTTTTCACTGGTTCTGGCGACGACGGATTGGTAAAATTCGGAACCACATCAAAAAAGAAATCAGACCAATGTTTTCATGCGTTGGGGCTTTGTGATGAAGTAAATGTGTTTGTTGGATATGCCGCAGGGTCAGCAAATGAGCAAATAAAAAAACATTTATTTCGAGTTCAAGAATTGTTATTCATTGTTCAAGCAGAACTTGCCGCAATTGTTTTTGGGGGAGAAAAGAAAATTTTTGTTTGTAAATCACACATAGAGGAATTAGAACAAATGATTATCAAGTGCGATGAACAGTTGGAAAAAATAAATACATTTATTATTCCTCGTGGTAGTGAGTCAGCATTGCGAATAGAAATTGCGCGAGTCCGTTCTCGCGAGTTTGAAAGAGTGCTTGTTGGGCTTGTGGGGGAGTACGAAGTTTCTAATGAACTAAAAACATTTTCAAACCGCCTTTCGAGTGTTTTTTTTGCACTTGCACGATATGAAAATAAATTAAGAGGCGAGAAAGAAGTTTCTCCAAAATATAAATAAAAACAGCGCTCAAGAGAGCGCTGCAGGCCGTTGATTGGCTAAAATATTTTGTAGATGTGACATAAAGATTCCATATTCCTGTCCGTTAAATTCCCTTTTCCAGTATTTTGCTGACTTACCGTTAGGAAGTTCTGAGATGGGGACGAAGATTCTCGCAATCGTGTCTCCTACTGGGTTAATTTCAAAAGGAAAATCATCCATATCGCAAGTTATTCTTCCAACGAACACAATTTTTAGGTGCCGTTTTTTACGCGTTCCTTCCTCTTTGAAATCGACTGGATTTTCGTCAATTTCGAGAAAATTTTCAGGAAAGCCTCCTTCTTGTACCGTTTCTCTTATCGCGCCTCTTATGGGAATTTCTCCTTTGTGTACCCCACCTCCTGGGTTTTCCCAAGCGCGAGGTTTTTCAAAAGAAAAAAGTCCTTTTGTTTTTTTTCCCCCATTCTCAAGAACGAGACACACGTATCTATGATCTCGAGAAAAGAGGACAACCTCAACGGAGACTGAATAACTCCCGTCTAAGGGTGTTTTCAAAACTTTTTCTATGTCCATCGATCTACCTTTAGTTATTAATGAATTAGCATAAGAATAGCACAAAAATATATATATGTCAACTATTGGTGTATTTTGTCAAGTATCGTACTATGGAAGAAATGAAGAGAATATATCTAGATTATGCGGCGACAACCCCTGTGCGGAAGGAAGTAGTAAAGGCGATGATGCCTTATTTTGATGTGAAATTTGGGAACCCCGGCTCACTCCATTCTTTTGGACAGGAAGCAATGGCGGCAGTCGATGGTGCTCGAGAACGCATTGCTCAGATATTTGAGTGTGATTTCCGTGGGGTTTTATTTTGTGGATCTGCAACTGAGGCAAATAACCTGGTTATTCGTAGCACGGTAAATAATTGGAAGGAAGAAAAAAAGCCACGAATTATTATTTCTGTTATCGAACATGAATCAATTCTTGAAACTGCACGTGTATTAGAAAGAGAAGGAAAGATTGAATTGATTCTACTTAGCGTTGATCAGGAAGGAATAGTTTCTTTAAAACAATTAAAACAAGTACTTACAAAAAATACCGCACTCGTTTCTATAATGTATGTAAATAATGAAGTTGGTTCCATGCAACCAATTCAAGAAATTGCAAAAATCATTTCTGATTTTAAAAAAGAAATTCATTCTGATTTTTACCCACTGTTTCACACTGACGCGGTTCAAGCATTTTCATATTTTAATTGTTCATTCGAGACGCTTCGTGCAGACGCAATAACTACATCAGCCCATAAATGTGGAGGCCCCAAGGGTATTGGTGTTCTTTGTTTTAGCTCCAATATTTCAACCACTAATAAAATAAGTCCTATTATCACTGGCGGTGGTCAAGAATTTGGATATCGTTCTGGAACAGAAAATGTACAAAACATTGTTGGTTGTGCTGAGTCTCTCTCTATAACAGAAAAAAATAGGAAAAAAGAATCAACTCGCCTTGAGTTGTTGAGGAAAAAATATATTAAAAATTTTTTGAAATTGTTCCCAAGGAGTTATCTCTATGGGGGAGCAATACACGCTCCACATATTGTGAATATTAACCTTGCCGAATTAAGTCGTGAAGAATTTTTAACACAAGCGGATCTTTTGGGCGTTGCACTCTCTTCTGGGTCAGCGTGTTCTGCGCGGGCCCACAGTGCTTCACATGTGTTGTCTGCAATGCAGAAAGAAGAAGGCGACTCAATAAATGGGGTGCGAGCAAGCTTCGGATATGGAACGACCACGAAAGACATTGAAGAGACATTTAAGCGCCTGTCAGTTGTGTTTGGAAAGAAAAAATAATCAAATCGCGTATAATATGTGTATATGGAACAAAAAGCAAAACAATATACACTCATTAGCGTCGGAGTTGCAGCGCTCATTTTCAGCTTAGCGGCGTGGGCGTTTGTCGACGCATATTCAAAGTCGGTCGAACCAAATTCATTTAGGAGTTTTAGCGTATCGGGAGATGGAAAGGTGGTTGCGGTTCCCGATATCGCAAAATTTACCTTTAGTGTGGTTACGCAGGGCGGAAAGAATCTCGGAGAACTACAAAAGAAAAATGTAGATTCAATGAATGAGGCAATTCAATATGTAAAAGAACAGGGAGTCGCAGATAAGGATGTAAAGACAGAAAATTTCAGTGTTGAGCCTCGATATCAATATTATGGATGTAATGATGGTGGTGTTTGTCCTCCAGCAGAAATTGTTGGATACACGGTAACACAAACCGTTGGAGTGAAAGTGCGCGATTTTGGAAAAGCAGGAGACATTCTTTCTGGGGTAGTCTCGCATGGCGCAAATAATGTTTCTGGACTCCAATTTACTATTGATGATCCATCGTCAGTAATGGCTAAGGCACGCGAAGAAGCAATTACAAAAGCAAAAGAGAAAGCAAAGCAGATATCAAAAGCGGGAGGTTTTTCAATCGGAAAATTATTAAGTATTGATGAGGGTGGATATCAACCAATGTATGATAACTATCTTCGCAATGCGAAGGTGATGAATTTGACTGCGGAGTCAGCGGGAAGTGCTCCCTCACCGACAATTCAGCCAGGTTCGCAGGACGTGACGGTAACCATTTCGTTGCGATACGAAATTAAATAACAAATATCAGACACGAAAAAAGACTTTCGTGTCTGCCTTTGGAACTTAATTTAAACAATATGAACAAATTACCTAAGAAGATAATTACTATTATTTCGATTGTCGCCGTTTTTCTTGTTGCGGGTGCTGCAGCAGTTTTGTATACAAATATCATTCGTGATGCGTGGCGCTTTCATACAGAAAACGGTGAATATAAAACAAGTACCAGTTCGCTGAAACTTGAATCAAATGGGAAGGGATTATACAAACCCGCATTTGCATATGAGGATGCAGTGACAAGTGCGGTTGAGATGGCCTCAAAGTCTGTTGTTTCTATTTCTGCTTCAAAAGATGTTCCACTTCTCGAGGAGTGTGCAGATAATAATCCATTTAGCGATCTCCCTCCAGAATTTCAACAATTCTTTGGAAACGGAATGAATTTTTCTACAAAGTGTGAAAGCACAAAAACGCAAAAGAAAGAAATTGGAGGTGGAAGTGGTTTTGTAATTTCAAATGATGGACTCATACTTACTAACAAACACGTAATCGCTGACGCAAATGCAGATTATACAGTTTTCACCAATGATGGAAAAAAATATCCCGCAAAAGTTGTAGCAAAAGATCCATCAAACGATATTGCAGTATTAAAAATTGAAGCATCTCTTCCTGCGGCGGTATTGGGTGATTCAGATAGTTTAAAGTTGGGACAGACCGCAATCGCAATTGGAAATGCATTAGGAGAATATAGAAATACTGTTTCGGTTGGAGTTCTCTCTGGATTATCAAGAAGTGTAACTGCATCAGGCGCTGGGGTGGGAAGCGAAAAAATTGACGGAGTGCTCCAAACGGATGCTGCAATCAATCCTGGAAATTCTGGGGGACCGTTACTTAACTTAAGAGGAGAAGTTATTGGTATTAACACAGCAATTGTTTCAGGAGCTCAAAATATCGGTTTTGCAATTCCTATTAATCACGCAAAGCGTGCAATCGAATCAGTTAAAAAAACTGGCAGTATAAAAACCCCATATATTGGAGTGCGATATGTGATGATAAACGAAGAGATTGCAAAAAAACAAAAACTTTCAGTAAGCGAAGGCGCATTGGTGCGTGGAGATACAAATGGTTCTGCGGTTATGAAGGATTCTCCCGCGGATAAGGCTGGCGTAAAAGCAGAAGACATAATTATTTCCGTAAATAACGATAAGGTAACAAACGATTCCATACTCTCAACACTTATTCAAAAATATAATATCGGAGACACAATTACACTTTCTATTAAGAGGGGACAAGAGACGCTTTCCCTAAAAGTGGTACTTGCAGAGCGTCCACAAGAATAAGAATTAGCACTCAATAGAAGAGTTTGCTAATTTCAATTTTTGATTTATACTCTATTTAAGTATTAGCTATTTTCCTAGTAGCTAATTGCTAGAATATAATTTTTATCTACAATGCCTCAATTTAATAAATTCACTATCAAAGCTCAAGAAGCACTTCAGGGTGCGCAAGATATGGCGACGCGGGAGAATCATGGAGAATTAAAAGCACTTCACGTGTTGCTTATGGTTTTAGACGACGAATCAACTCTTGTTCGCCCAATTCTTACGCGTGCAAATGTAAATATTGGAGGATTAATTTCTCGTGTTGAAGATGCAACGCTTCACCTTCCTAAAATTTTCCAAGGAATTGGAAATTCTGGACAGATGTATTTGTCTCCCGAGTTAGTTCGTGTTCTTGATCGAGCTGGAGAAATTGCGCGCAAAGAACAGGATGATTTTATTTCTTGTGAACATATTTTACTTTCTATCGCCGATTTTCCATCGGTAGCGCAGGAATTACTTTCACAATTTGGAGCTCGGAAAGATGCGCTTTTGAAAGCATTTCACGAAGTTCGTGGTTCAATGCGTATTACTGATGAGACACCAGAAAATAAATTTCAAGTTCTGGAAAAGTATGCAATCAACATTACTGAAAAAGCACGTGCGGGAAAACTCGATCCAGTAATTGGAAGAGAAGACGAATTACGCCGTTTGATGCAAATTCTTTCTCGAAGAACAAAAAACAACCCCGTGTTAATTGGCGAACCAGGCGTAGGAAAGACCGCAATTGTGGAGGGACTCGCACAACGTATTGTTGCAAACGATGTGCCTGAGCCGTTAAAAAATAAAGAAGTAATAATGCTTGATTTAGGTTCCTTAATTGCAGGAACGAAATTTCGTGGAGAATTCGAAGACAGATTAAAGGCATTTTTGAAAGAGGTGCAGGGGGCAGAAGGGAAAATCCTTCTCTTTATCGATGAGATTCATATGATTGTGGGGGCGGGAGCGGCAGAAGGGGCTATTGATGCTTCAAATCTTTTGAAGCCAGCACTTGCACGCGGAGAACTTCATGCTATTGGAGCAACCACACTTAAGGAATATCAAAAACATATCGAAAAGGATGCGGCGCTTGAAAGAAGGTTCCAGCCGATTGTAGTTGACGAGCCAACAATTGATGATTCAATTTCAATTCTTCGTGGACTCAAAGAAAAATATGAAATGCACCACGGACTTAAAATTTCCGACGAGGCAATTATTTCTGCAGTTAATTTGTCCGCTCGGTATATAACTGATCGATTTCTTCCTGATAAGGCGGTTGACTTGATTGATGAAGCCTCCGCGGCACGTCGCCTTGAATCAGAGAGTATGCCGACAGAGCTTGATAAAATCAGACGTGAAATAACCCGTCTCGAAATAGAGAAGTCGGCGCTTTTGAATGAAAAAAATTCAAAAAAACCGAATGAAAGATTGAAAGAGGTTGAGCGTGAGTTACAGGAATACAAAAAAAAGAATGATGCAATTTCTGGACAGTGGCACAACGAAAAGGTTACGTTTGAAAAGTTTCAAACATTAAGAAAAAAAATGGATGATTTAAAACGCGAAGCAGAAATTGCTGAGCGCGAAGGAAACTTTGAGCGTGTTGCCCGCATTACATATGGAGAATTTCCAATTGCCGAAAAAGAGTATAAGACATTCGAGAAGAAATATTTATTAAATGAATCAACCGCAGCAAAAAAGAAAAAAGGAGATACAAAACAACCACATCGCTACATAAAAGAAACAATTGATGAAGAAGATATTGCGGGGGTAGTTTCGCGATGGACGGGCATCCCAGTTTCTCGAATGCTTGAATCAGAAATGGAAAAACTTTCTCGACTAGAAGAAGAGCTTTCAAAACGTGTTGTTGGTCAACAGGAAGCAATTTCTGGTGTTGCGCGGGCACTTCGCAGGTCGCGTGCAGGACTTGCTGATGAAGATCGTCCAACAGGGTCATTTATCTTTTTAGGACCAACGGGTGTAGGAAAAACCGAACTTGCAAAGGCGCTTGCGGAAATTATGTTCAATGACGAAAAAGCATTAGTGCGCGTTGATATGTCTGAATATATGGAGCGCCACGCAGTTGCTCGTCTTATTGGTTCTCCTCCAGGATATGTGGGACATGAAGAAGGGGGGCAGCTTACTCAGATTGTGCGTCACAGACCATACAGTTTGATTTTGTTTGATGAAATTGAGAAAGCACATCCAGAAGTTTTTAACGTACTATTACAGGTTCTTGATAATGGACGCTTAACTGATGGAAAGGGGAAAACGGTGAATTTTAGAAATACGGTGATTATTCTTACTTCAAACGTGGGGAGTTCTTATTTCAAGGAAATGTCCCGACTTGGATTTGGCACACACGAAAAAGAGAAAGAAATAAAAGACAAAGAAGATCAATTTAAAGAAGGCGTTTCTGAAGCTCTCAAGGAAACATTTCGTCCTGAATTTTTGAATCGTTTGGATGAGGTGGTTATCTTTAATGCGCTTCGTAAAGATGCAATTGAACAAATTGTGGATATTCAACTTGCGCGCGTAGCAGAACGATTGAAATCAAAAAATATTACGATTGTCGTGAAGCCACAAGTTAGGGCATACTTAAGTGAGGAGGGATTTGATCCAGATTATGGTGCGCGTCCCATAAAACGATTGATTGAAAAGGTAATTGTTGATGCGCTTGCGGACAAAATTATTCGCGGAGAAATCAATGAAGGTCAAAAGCTTACTATCTCACTTTCCAAAGACCGTCGAGTGGTCATTGGTCGTTAATATAGGACTTGCAGTTCTTGCGTCTTTTTATGTAAGTTTTCATCAAACATTTTTGAGCTGGTTTTTGTTTGCTCTATTATTTGTCTTTATCTACTACTATGAGTTGGGGGAACGGACAATATATATTCGTTCTTTTCTTTCCATCTTTCTTTTATTGATATTGTGGTTATCTCGGAGCGATGAAACATTTCTTTTTGGAATTATTTTTACCCTTTGTGCTGGTTTTGGTATAACGTTGTGGCTTCTTCTTGTTAGATTTTTAGTACGCAATAAAGAACGCACGCTTTCATTTTTACATACTGTGCTTATTTATTTTGCGTTTCTTTATGCAACAACTTCATTTGGTTCTGTCTCGGGAATCATCAGCGCGTGCATTGCAGGAGTTCTTTTGTTTGAAGAATGTACTCATTTAAAGTTTCCATGGAGAAAGAGAATTCTATTAATAAGTGGCGCGGTGAGTTTTTTCCTCTTTGAAAGCGTTTTAATTGTTCGCTCACTTCCTTTGGATGTGATTGGCGGGGCTGGGATACTTACTCTTATTGCGGTAAGTATTAGAAATATGGTGGTGGCCCATTTTTCGGGAAACTTGCATCAGAGATATATCCTTGAACAGACGATAGCATTCGTTGGGTTGTCTATTTTAATTCTTATGACGGGCCATTGGATTGTGTAACACTCCTTTTGGTCATTCGTTCTATATATAGAACCAAATATCAGGTTTTTCTATTAAAAACAGAGGGAACTTGAAAAATGGTTTTGAAAAGGTATAATCGAACTATTCCCATTTGGGGAGCTTGGGGTGAGGCCTAGCTACCACAAAAGGAACGGTGAATAACGAGAGATCTCGCAAAGGATGGTTTTGCACACTTCTTTTGCGAGGTCTCTTGTGTATTCCCTTCTTTTCTGTATATCTAAAGCCCGCCTGCAAAGCGGGAATTTGTTTTATTGAGGTGTTAGTCCTTCTTTATTACCGATCCATCATTACTCTTTCGCTTCTTCTGTTGCTCCGGACCCTCACTCCATGGAGTCGCAACAAAAGGCCCGAAAGCAGGAGGATGATGTTCTGAAAATCAAGAAAGGTCGAGTTCGCCTCGCGCATGTTTTCTTAAGGGGCGCGAGAATACGAACAAAATTAATCCCAAAAGAAAAGAAATACAAATGTCAAAATTAACTTACAAAATCGCGACTGCAAGTATCGCTATCATGACGGTAGCATCACTTTCAGCTCCCGTATTTGCTCAAGTATCTGTTTCAGATCTCATGGCTCAGATCAATGCTCTCCAGGCGCAGCTTTTGCAGCTCCAGGGAGGCAGCACTGCATCAACGAGTTCATACAACTTTGCCAAAAACCTCACAGTTGGCTCAAGGGGAGATGACGTGAAACAGCTTCAGAGCATTCTTATTGCGGGTGGCTATCTTAAATTAGCAACCCCAACTGACTGGTTTGGTCCTATGACCAAGGCAGCTGTCATCGCATGGCAAAAAGCAGTTGGAATTACTCCGACATCCGGATACGTCGGACCGTTAAGCCGTGCAAAGCTTAATGGAAGTTCAACAACAGGAAGCACCGGAACCCCGGTTGTTACTGCTACGGACTCGTATCTTAAAGTAGAGGTAGTTCCATCACTTGGTGGAAATCTTCCTTCAAGCTCCTTGTATAACAAGGTCTTGAACCTCAAGCTTACCGCAGGAAAAGATGCAGTTGTTGTGACTGGTATCACCGCAACTCGCGGAGGATATATCGCAAACACCCGCATCAACGGCGTGAGCGTGTGGGACGAAGCAGGAAAGCGCTATGGAAACATTGTGACTTCCTTGACCTCAGACGGAAAAGTAACCATTAACTTTGGTTCAGATCCAATGACTGTTCCAGCAGGAACAACAAAGAATCTTTCCGTTGCAATTAACCTCGATTCAACGACAACTTCAGCATCGATGAACTTTGCTGTTGTTTCAGCGTCTGATATTAAGGTTTCAGGAACCGCTCCAGTCACTGGGACATTCCCAATGGTTGGCGGAACTTACAACATAGTTGACGGTTCAGCATCACTCGGAGATATGCGTGTTGATGACCAGACCGTTTCTGGTATGTCATCAACTGATGCAGCTAACTCAGCTGTAGCAGGAAACCTCGAAATTGGGGAAACCCAGCGTGAGGTCTTCAAACTCAAATTGATGCAGAATAACTCAAAAGAAGCAGTTGCACTTAAAAACGTAACTCTCTATGTGAGTGGAAACATTGTTGAGTCAACCGATCTTAAGAATTGGAAATTGTACTCACAGGAAGGAAATCTTCTTGCAAGCACAGATTCCTCAAAGGATCGAATGGTAACATTCAATCTCGCAACTCCTTACACAATCGACAAGGGTCTTACCCGCGTCTTTTCAGTAAAGGTTGACGTGATGGATGGTTCAAGCCGCTACTTCAACGTATCGGTGCAGAACGACTATGATATCGTTGCAACAGGTGTAACAACCAATGCATCAGTTCTTTTGACTGACGCATCAGGTACTTCACTTACGCAAACAGATACCAAGGATGATACCTCAGGATGGTTCAAGATGAAGCAAGGTGTGTTGACGATTACAAAATCAGCAACATCACCAAGCGGATCACTTGCTCCAGCAGCATCAAACGTAGTACTCGGTCAATTCGAAGTGAAGTCATCGGGTGAACAACTCGAAATTCGCAAGATGAGAGCAATTGTAGTACGTTCAGGCGCAGCTCCAGTATTAACTGGATCAATCACCGTGAAGGATGCAGACACCGGCGAGAATTATCTCTCTGTTTCTGCTGATACCACTGGTGTACAGGGTACTTCAACAGCAGCGGCAACAACGCAGAATCTTTCTTCGTACATTCCGCTCGCTTCAAACCAGACCCGCAAACTTCAAGTTTTGGGTTCGGTATCTTCAAATGCAACATCAGGATCATATCAGGTTTCTATTGGTTACTTTGATGGAACCAAGAGATTCTCAACGAATGATTACTCAGATCTTGCACAGTCCTACTACCAAGCGAACTCACTCTCACTTCGTGACGTGACTCTCTCGGTAACGAAGAACACATCTTTTGCTAACGTAAATCGTGCAGCAGGTGTGCAGGCAGTAAAAATTGGTGACTTCAATCTTCAGGCATCAGCGGCTGATGATATTCAAATCAACACCATTTCAATGAGTGTTGCTACATCAACCAACCTCTCGAACCTTATGATTAAGTACGGCGACACACAGCTTGGTTCGACAATTGGTACTCCAAGTGCAACTGGAAACAGCTTCACAATTACCAACTTCAAAGTTGGAAAATCAGAGACCAAGTCAATCAGCGTTTATGCTGATATCCAGACTGGTGCAGCAAGTTCGTCATATGTGACGATCACCAATGTTGGTGGTTATGGTGTTTCATCAGGCAAGGCGCTTGATACACTTTCCCCAACAGTTCAGGGTCAGTTGGTGACTATTGCAAATCCTTCAGTCACGATTGCGAAAGCATCGAACTCATCGATTGCATCAAGAATCCTTCTCTCTGGATCAACCGGTGTTTCACTTGGCGATCTTAAGTTCTCCGCAGCGAATGAGACTCTCTCACTCCGCAAGGTAACTCTTAAGATTGTTGGTGCAACAACGTCATACACTGCGGCTGAACTCGCAGGAAACTTCTCAGCTTTGAAACTTGCAAATGCAAGCGGAGATATTGCTTCAGCACCGGTAACGGTTGTTGGATCAGAAGCTCTTGCTTCCATCAGCATTCCAGAAGCAAAGTGGGTTTCCCTCACTCAGGACGCTGACACTATCCTTACGGTTAAGGCAGACGTCTCGGATGAGAACGCAATCAAGTATGAATCAGTATTCAAAGTATCATTGGTATCAACAAGCTCAACCGACCTTGAGATCAACTCACAGTCACAAGGCTTGATGACTTCAGGTATTACCGCAACATCAGCAGATTCCGAGTACTACAAAGTACAGGCAGCTGCAGCGACTGTTGTAGCAGCGACCTACACCCCTGGTACTGGATCTGGTGCAGAAGTTGCACGATTCACCGTAGCAAAGCAAGGTGTACGCAACCCACAGCTTAAAGCAATCACTTTGAAAGCTCAGAACGCTGGAGGTTCCGTATCATCAACCGTTGGTACATTTGAACTCTGGGAAGTAGCAAACGGACAGCCAACAACTCTTGTTGCAACTTCGTCTGCATCACTCTCTGGAGCAGCATCAAGCACCGATGTTATCTTCACCCTCGGAACTGCTAAGGACGTCAATACTGCAAACGTAACGTATGCAGTAAAGGCGGACGTAAGCGGAATCGAAACAGGTGTTGCTAATAATGGTCAGAACACTGCAAGCCTTTACATCGACTTTGTCGGTTCAACTGGCTACAGTGCATCTGATACCAGCGACTACTGGTCAAACGGAAATGTCACGTATGCATATTCTGTAGTTGGTACGAGTTACACCTCGGCTGACATCACGAACTGCGACACGGCAACCGTTCGTCTCGGTACAAACACCTACTAATCTAATTAGTAACGTGTTTAAAAGAACCCCTTCGGGGGTTCTTTTTTTAATACTTAATACTTGTTACAAAATACGATATACTAGATATTAATGGATTATTTTAAGACGGCACGATTCTTTTTATATGCCGCATTGTTTGCGGTTGTTATTGTGACTGCAGGAACGCTTTTCCCATTTATTGTGGGGAAGTATGTGTTTTTTAGAATTTGTGTAGGACTTGCGACCATAGCATTTTGTTTGGGATTGATTTTTAAAGATGAAAAAAATGAGATGCTTGGAAGGATGAAGGAAATAATAAAAAATCCTCTTGCAATTGGTGCACTTGTGTATGTTGCAACGTTTGTTATCTCAGGATTTTTTGGAGTGAATCCCTCTGCATCATTTTGGTCAAATTTTGAACGGGGGGAGGGTGGGCTTCAATTGTTAAACCTTGGAGTGTTTTTCTTTTTAGCTGCCGTTCTCTTTAAGGATTGGAAGGCGTGGAAAACTTTTTTTCTTTTCTGGATAGTATCTTCCGCATTTCTTATGTTGTATGGCGTTGGTGCAGGATTTGGAATTCATGGATTTGTTGGAGAAAGATTTGCGGCAGGAATGCGTTTTGCGGGAAGTCTCGGAAACCCAGCGTATGTGGGAACATTTATGTTGTTTACGATGGCGTTTTCTCTTATCAGTGCCTTTCGTGCAATTACAAAGAATGAAAAAAAATGGTTCTTTATTATTGCGGGAATTTCTCTTCTTTCATCGTGGGCATCAGAGACCCGTGGCGCATTTTTAGGGTTTGCAATAGGAACGGTCTTTGCATTATTTTTTGTAGCATTCAAAAATCCAACTATTCGGAAAAAAGCACTTGGCGTATTGGGTGTTTTAATTGTTATTTCCTCAACACTTATTGCATTTAGAACAAATCCAACATTACAAAAACTTCCAGGATTTCGCGTGTTCACCATTTCACTTCAAGAACAAACAGCACAAACACGTTTGTGGACGTGGAATTCAGCATTACAAGGGTTTAAAGAACGTCCTGTATTTGGATGGGGTCCAGAAAATTTTAGTATGATATTCGATAAATATTTTGATCACAGGCACTTTGATGCAAACACTGGAGGAGGAGAGACATGGTTTGACCGGGCACATAGTTTGTATCTTGATGCATTAGCGGAGACGGGTATTGTCGGATTTCTTGGATTGTTAGGAATGATATTTTCATTCTTTTATGTGTGGCATCGTTCAGGAGGTGTAAAATACATTTCTCTTGGTGAACGTGCAGTGCTTTTAGGAATTATGATCGCATATCTTGTGCAGGGAATTGTGTTGTTTGATATATTTCCATCGTTTCTTGCATTATTTTCTTTACTTGCATATACCACGTCGCGAACACAAATGGAACAAAAGTAAATATGAAAAAAATTATTGCATCAGTAGTAATTGTGCTCGCAGGACTTTCCATTATTTATGGAGGTATAAAACCATATAAAAAAGCGAGTTTGTATGTAAGTGCAGTGAAGGCAAATTCAAGTAGTGTTCAAGGATTTATTGGACAATTTAAAAAAGCGTTTGATTACCCATCTCCCGTAGGACAAGACGAGCTTATTCGGTTTATTGCAAATGACATCTCGAGTGTTGTTGGAAATAATAAAAATGATGAAGCGGTTGCACAGGCGCTTGTTGATTTTATTCATCAGTATGCAGATCCAAAAATAAAAGAAGGGGTTGGAATGAACTATACACAGACAGTAATGATGATGGGCACCATTCATATAAACAAATGGAAAGCATATGGAAAACAGGAAGATTATGATAAGGCGATTCAATATTTTCTCTTGGGATACAATATAAATCATGATCGTCCTCAGTTTTTGATTGGTCTTTTGGAACTTTATCAAGCATCAGGAGAAAAAGAAAAGGCAGACGCAATTCAAAAACGCATTGCAGAACTTTGGGATATTAAATAATTATTATGAAGCGAGTTTCGCTTATAATCCCTACATACAATGAGGCGGAAAACATAAAACCACTCATAGAAGAAGTGATACAAAAAATTGATTCAACGCAGATTGATGTCGAATTTATTATTGTTGATGACAACTCTCCTGATGGTACAGGGAATATCGCCGAGCAATTAAAAAAAGAATATCCAATACAGATTATTCATAGAAGCGGAAAATTGGGCTTGGGGAGCGCGGTTATTGAGGGTTTTCATCTATCAACGCGAGAATATCTTGGTGTGATGGATGCGGATTTGAGTCATGATCCTGCAATTTTAAACGGTATGATTGAGTCGCTTGATAAATGTGATATCGCAATTGGAAGCAGATTTAGGGAGGGAAGCAGTATTGAACAATGGAAGTGGTGGAGAAAAGCAACTTCCTATATCGGTGTTTTTTGCGCTCGAATCCTTTCTGGAGTAAAAGACCCCTTGAGTGGTTATTTTGTGATGCGTCGGTCAGTAATTGATGGCGTGGAACTCAAGACACAGGGATATAAAATTCTTTTTGAAATTCTTATAAGGGGAAAACAGAAGGGCGTTCGTGAATTTCCATTTACATTTCGTATGCGCGAGCGAAGTACCTCGAAATTGAATAGTAAGGAATATGTATTATTTGGGAGACAAATTGTCGAGTATAGCATTTATAAATACCAATATCTTTTTAGATACCTCGTTGTTGGGGGGACTGCGTTTTTACTTGATATGGGTTCCTTGTATGTATTCAAGGAGTGGTTTGATATACATCCCGCACTTGCAGTGGCATTGAATCAAGTTTTTGTACTTTCTTATATTTTTATTCTTAATAAGTTATGGGCGTTTCATTCTCCACAAAAAACAGGATCGGCACTTGTTCGGTTTGTTGTACTTCAAGCATTTAATTATTGTTTCGGAATTCTTTGGATGTTGTTTTTCTACGAATATATAGGAATAAACTATCTAGTTGCGCGCATTGTAAATATTATTCTTTTTACCGCGTGGAATTTTTTCTTGTATAAAACATGGGTGTTTAAAAAAAATAGCGCTTAAGCGCTATTTTTTAAAATTCAGATTATTGTTTTTCCATTACACAGAGCAAATCAGCACATTTTGGTTCCCCAAACCCTTTATCTTTTTGTTCTTGTAGCTCTTGTTCCGCTTGTTTTCCAAGTTGGGGATGGAATGCAAAGAAGAATTTTGTTTTTTCGCTACAGTGGGGAATTACATCTATATTCTTTTTCATATACCACTGAAGTATACCTTCAAGTCCGAGTCCCATTGGATTTGTCCCCAGACACACTTCGTTATCTTTTACTTGTTTGGCAATTGTCTGCGCCATTTGAATATCATTAGGACCCAATATAAGGAATTGATTGTAGAAATAATCGAGGTTTTTATATGAAAGATATCCGCCAAGCATAACGATTATGACCACAAGACCAATTCCCAGATCCTTGTATGAATCAATAAATTTCTCAAATAATAATCCGCAGAAAATGGCAACAATAGGAAAGAAGAGAATTATCCCAAATGGATGGGTACTCCATTGGCGAAATACCAGCATAGTGAAAATAGGAAGAACAAGAATAGGAAGTATGAGCATCACATTCTTTTCTTGTTTTGTTTTTTTAATCCATACATAAAATCCTAAAAGTCCAGAAATAAAGAAAAGCCACGTGACATTGAGATTGGTTATCCACCATATTCGAGAAAACCAGGAGCCGATTGGCTGCGACGCAGTTCTCATAAGGAATGAATTTTTGAAATCATCCCAGAAATTAACCCCGTTTAAAAGGAAAAATTGATACATCGTAACACCAAATGATACGATGAGCGCAATAGGAATAAGAGAAAGGAGCAGGGTTCTGTATTTTGTTGTTTTTCCTTGTTTGGTTAATAGAAATATCCAGATTCCTATAGGAAGAAAATAGAAAAACCACGCAAACTGAGCACCAATAAGTATTGAAACAAAGAAGGAAATTAAATAATATTTTTGTTTCTTTTCGTTGGTTTCAAAAAAGAAAAATACGAACAGGCTATATGCGATCATTGCGGCGGGTATAGTGAACGCAGTGAGTTCAAAGCTTTTTCCGTAATATATGAGCCCAGGGAGAAGGGAGAGGGCAAGTAGAGAAAATGTTGCTCCTTTTTGTCCGATTACTTTTCGTAATGCAAAGAAAAAAGGAATGAGAGCAATAAACAAAAAAAGAAAGAGCCCAAGTCGTGTGGTTATTTCCGAAACACCAAAAATTGCATAGAGGATCGTGGTAGGAACTAAAAATAATTGTGGGTGATGTGTGTACGCAAGCCCGAATGGTGCAGTATCTCTAATATATGAACCGAAAAATCCTCCTCGAAGATTGAAGAAGCCGACATGTTGTATATTTTGCGCTGCAATTCCGTTTGCTCCGGCAACATCCTCAGTAACGTGAATGAATGGAGAATTAATCTGCCACAAAGACACAAGAATAAAGAAAATCAAAATTAAAGCAGGAAACAATATTTTTTTGTTTTGTTGTGGCAGCTGTTTTGGAATTGGTAACTTATTTTCTTTTTTCATACAGCAGTTCTTTTTTGAGTTTGAAAAGGAATAATAAATTAAGAAGTCCGTGTTTTGCAGGGAAGAGTTTTGATTCTCCGATACGCGGATCATAAGAGATAAATAATTCTTTAGCCGCAATATTTGGATTGCAGAATGCCCTAATTTTTATTTCTTCAGAAAGCGGCATGTCCCCGTGACGAGGTGCGAACTGTGGAAGTTTTTCTTTTCTAAATATCCACATACCCGATTGCGAATCCTTAATATTCATTCCAAAAAGTAAGTTAGTGAAAAAGGTTAACGCGTGATTTCCCAACCTTCGCGTTGCGTTTATTGATTGTTTGTTTGAGAGGGGGAATCGAGAACAAGTAATAAAATCCAATTGGTGATCAATGAGATGTTGCACGAGTTTTGGAATATCCTGTGCAGGATACTGTCCGTCTGCATCAATGGTTACAATGACGTCTCCTGTCGCGGACTCATAGCCCTTTTGGTGCGCGAATCCGTATCCTTTTCTTGTTTCTTTTACTACTTTCGCTCCTAGATTTGTTGCAATTTCAGCACTTTTATCGGTGCAGTTATTGTCAACAATAACAATTTCTTCCACTTCTTTTGGCATCGACTGAATAACGCTTCCTATGGATTCCTCTTCGTTATAACAAGGAATTACCGCGGTTATTTTCATAAGCTTATTGTACCGTTGTCTTATCCGTTGTGCTAGTCCCAAATAATTGGTACTATCTGAAAGATGACACCAAGCAACAAAATGAATATTTTTGAAAAAGCGAAATGGCGATTTGATTATATTATTGGGAATAAGCCAGTTTTAATGTCTGGACTTATTCCACTTTTTTTAACTGGACGCCTATCCACGCAATACCCAGTTCTAGCTGAAGCAGGCAAGAAAAAAATAATTGCTTTTGAGAAAAAAGATGATGCATTCTTTATTAAGTTTTTAGATTTTACATTCAAGATTCCAGTTGCAGGGTTTGTCGAGGGAGATTTTTTTGACATAATTTATCAACCAATATTAGGAAAGAAAATAAAAAAACCATTTTTCTTTGAGGGTCCATATGAAATGGAAGGAGTCTCTTTGAATGAGGGAGATTTTGTTATTGACGCTGGAGCAAATGTTGGTCTTTTTTCTATTTTTTCGTCTAAAAAAGTTACAGAAAAAGGAAAAGTTTTTTCATTTGAGCCAATGGAGAATGTTATTAGTTTCCTTCGAAATAATATTCAATCAAACAAACGAACAAACATAGAGATTTTTCAAATGGCCTTAGGTGAAGAGGAAAAAGAAGTTTTCTTCTCTTCAGATGGTGGATTTGAAGGTTATTCAAAACATTTTGGTGAAAGCAAGAATATTCCCGTTCACCAAATAACCATTGATAATTTTGTTGAAAAAAATAAGATAGAAAAAATTAATTTTATAAAAGCAGACATTGAGGGATCTGAACGTGACATGTTAAGAGGGGGAGAAAAAACGATCAAAAGATTTAAACCAAAACTTTCTATTCGGACTTATCATCTTCCAGATGATCCAGAAGTTCTTGAAAAAATCATACACGAATTTGTTCCTGAATATAAAATAGAACATGGCAAAAAAACAATCTATGCATGGGTTGAATAGAAACCGCTTTTCGAATGAAAACTAAGATAGCAATATTCGATTTAGATTTTACACTTATTAACTCAAATTCAACATTTGATTTTATTTATTTTTATATTAAAAGTAAAAAATCTTATAAGAAACTAATAAAAGCATTATTTTTCTTATTTTTTGAAAAATTAGGGGTGCTTACTGAGCACTTTCATAGAAAAAAGAAGCCGCTTTTTCTTGGATTTCTTTCTGGGGAACAGTCCTCTGAGATTAATAGAATGGCAGAAAAGTATTTCTTAGACCGAGGAAAAAAAATTCTAAATAGGGATTTACTTGCAGAAATAAGAAAATTAAAAGAATCTGGCTTTTTGATGGTTCTTGCCTCAAGTTCACTAAATCCAGTCGTTGAGGTTTTTGCAAGAAAACTTAATTTTGATGATTTTTTTGCCTCAACATTGAGATTTGAGGGTAGTATTTGTCGGGGTACTATGGGTGATATTCTGGGGAAAAAGGAAAATCTTTTTGATTACTTACAAGAAAAGGGAATAGATATTGATTTTGAATTATCTTATTTTTTTAGTGATAACAAAGAAGATATGAAGATCTTTGAAAAAATCAAAAATTCTTTCGCTGTGGTTTCTGATCCTGTGGTTGCAAAGTTCTGGGAGGCAAGGGGTATAAAAACATTCCATATAAATCCTGTTACATCAATTAATAGGAATATATTTTTTTTACCACTTTCATATTACTGGATATCAAGAGCGTCCAAGGGAGTGAGACATATGCTTGTCCATTATATTGGATTTCCTATTTTAGTTCTTATTCTTTTTGGTAATGGGATCTCAGTTTTTAATATCTCTCTTTTTTTCCTTGCTTATTGTTCCTATACAAGTCTTTATGAAATTGGATATTTTGTGAATGATACAGTGGCAATAAAAAAAGAAAGGAGGCCGAATCTAAGAGAGGGGGCTCTTGAGCTTGGGGATTTCAAGTATTTTGTTATAGCAAGAATTTTCTTCTTTCTTCTTTCTTGTTTACTTCTCGTTTTCTTAGAAATAAACATATTTACATTCATTGTTGGAACAGCAATCTTTTTAATTGTGTTTTCTTTTCATAATAAGTTGACAGGAAAAATTAAACTTTTAACATTTTCAATCCTTAAGCTTTCTCATTATGTTACTCCGTTACTCATCTTTTCTCCAAGCATTTATTTCCCAGCTATTATTTTGTTTTTTGTTCTGCAGCTTCCAGAAGAAATTCTCTTTTATGGAAAGCGAAAATATAAAGAAGAAAATCCAACGCTTAGAGAGGTGAAAAATATAGTAATTTTTCCGACGTTCATAATTTTATTGTTTCTTTTTATAGCTTTGTTGTTTGGTTTTTATAATTTTATTTATGGCTTCTTTTTTGTGGCTCTCTATATCTTTATCTATAAATTTATTTCATACTTGAGAAAGGTAGTTTAGGTATATATTTTATGATTTCAATAATAGTTCCAACATATAATCGCCAAAACCTTATAAAAGACGCAATTCAAAGTGTTGTTAAACAAACATATAAAGATTGGGAACTAATCATAGTTGACGATGGGTCAACGGATAATACAAAAAGTATTGTTTCTGAATATACAAAAAAAGATTCTCGGATCAGATACTTTTATAAAAAAAATGGAGGACAGGGCTCTGCGCGCAATCTTGGAGTTTTAGAATCCAAGGGAGAATATGTTGCATTTTTAGATTCAGATGACGAATGGTTAGAGGATAAACTAGAAAAACAAATTTCTTTTTTAGAAAAAAATAAAAGTGCAAGTTTTTGTTATACAAAAAGCGTTTCAGTTTTTCCTAATGGAAAAAGGAAGTATTTTGGACAAGATACAAAAAAATTGTATAGATTTTTGTTAATGGGAATCGGAACTTCATCGTTAAGCTCTGTTTTATTTGTAAAAAAAGATCTATTGCGCATTGGTCTGTTTGATGAGGCAACTGAACTAATAGGATTAGAAGATAATGAACATGGGATTCGAACCTCAAATCTAGTTGGTGTTTACCTTGATGAGCCACTTACGCTTTACAAATACCATGACTTCCAAATAACGAAAGAAAACATGAAAAATAGATTAGGGAGACAGATAGCTGGTCTTTCCTATATTCTAGAAAAAAACAGGAAAATATTAGAAAGGGATAAAAAAGCGTTGTCATTTAGACAGAAACAGATTGGTCATTTGTGCATGCTTCACGGTGATTATATAAAAGCAAGGAAAACGTTTGCGATAGCATTACAGGAATATCCCAGTGTTATTGGTGTTGCTTTGTATCTCTCATCATTTTTTAGTTCCATATATATTTTTATTTATAAAATTAGGAACATGTTTTTGGGTCAATAAGAAATTTTTATCAGATGGAATACGCATACAGAAATAAATTTATTATTTGTATCGCCAAGATTGTTGATTTTTGCGGTAATATACTTTTTTTTGTGAAAAGACGAAAGGGGGCTACAAGCCAGATCAACACTATTTTAATAATTAAACTGGATCATCTTGGTGATTGTTTTTTACTAACACCTATATTTGAATACTTAAAAAACGGATTTCCCAATGTAGACATAGACGTCTTGTGTCAAAAATCGTGTGAGCCAATTTTTGCGCGCAATCCAAATATTCATAATATTTTTACTTTTAATTATTGGAGATTTCACCGAGGAGAAAGTCCAGACGGCTTGAGGGTCTTATTGAGTTTTATAAAAAAGAACCGAAAAAAATATGATTTAGTAATAGATGCAAGAGGAGAACCAATTGTTGCTCTCACATCCTTTCTTCTTGGCGCAAAATATAGAATTGGATTTAGTAAAGAAGAGGTTGGTGAATTTTTCTATACCCAAAAAATTTCATGGAGCAGAGAGGAGCCGGAATGGAAAAAATACGTACATCTTCTTGATTTTTTGAAAATTTCCGCAAGTAGTTGGAATCCAAAAATTTTTCTTACTAAAGAAGAACTTGAGGTTGTTTCTAGTCTATTACCCCAAAAAGATTTTTTAGTTGCTGGTATTGGGGCTGGGGCAGAGTATAAAAAATATCCAATTCAAAACTATATAGAAATTTTTAATGAGATCAAAAAGAAGAAGGACATTTCTATTGTTGTTCTAGGAAGTGCTGAAGAAAAAAAAGATGGAAATACCTTTACCTCTGGCATCGGAGTCGATTCTTATAACTACGTTGGAAGTTGTGATATAAGGATTAGTTATGGTATTTTGTCATACGCAGTAGGATTTATAGGAAACGACTCGGTGTTGGCGCACTTTTCTGGTTCGTTCAATATTCCAACGATTGAACTTATGAGTTGTATAAATAACGAAAAGAGGTGGGGAGCGGTTGGAGAGAAAACCAAGGTTTTTGTTGGTTTTTCCCCTTCTCATAAGTGTCCAATTGATTCTTGTCCCTCATGCCCACATATGTTGGCAATATCCAAGAGTGAAATTTTATCTGTTGCGCTTCAATGTTTCAATGATAAGTAACCGGGTTCATGGTAGTTTGATGGCAAGTTTAAATGCTTGTATGATGAATAAAAATGAAACTAGAAGTCTTTAGGAACTACATAAAATCTATTCCACAAAATGGTTCTGTATTAGAGATTGGATGTGGAATGGGTGATATTTTGAGAAAGATATTAGAAATAAGAAGTGATTTAAAAATATATTGTATTGATATACAAGATGTAAAAAACTTTCTTCCTGCAGGAGTTTCCTTTGTGATCGCTGACGCAGAAGAAAAACTTCCGTTTGAAGAAAATACATTTGATGGTGTTGTTTGCCTTCACGTTCTTGAGCACCTTCAAAAGCCACAAAAAACTGCGGAGGAAGTATTTCGTATCTTAAAGAAGGGCGGTAGCGTACTTGCTGAAACTCCACACTGGATTACTACATTCAAACCGTTTGGTTTCAACTTTTATGATGACCACACACATGTTCGGCCGCATACTGTGGGAAGTTTGAGTGGAATTTTTTCGAAATTTTCAAATATTACATCAAAACGAGTTGTTTCAATACATTCAGCATTTTCAAAAAAGGGCTTTTTAAGAAGTGCGGTATATATACGTGCGGAAAAGTAGTATGCAACTTATTAGAAAATATAAGAGTTTATTTATTTCTTTGCGATCAAATATACTTCGCAAAAAGTTTTTATTTTCCAAGACGATTGTGAAGTGGATAAAGATCGTATATCTCATTGTTGAAATCCCATTTGAATTAGTGGGGGACATACTTTTTTCTTGTAAGAGAATATTCAAGAAAAAATTTATTGAGCCCCAAAAGATTCTTATTGTTCGCATTGACCAATTTGGAGATGTTTTATTCTCTACGTTTTTACTTCCTATTTTGAAAAAAAAGTACCCAGAATGTGATATTGACTATTTGGTGAATCCAAAGACCTCGGCAGTTTTAAAAAATAACCAATATATACGAAATACGTATTTGTGGGACGAAGTTGCCCTCCACTTTATTGCAGGAAGAAAAGAAGCATCAAAAACCTCAATATCTCAAGCACTAAAAAATAATCGAGAGATAATCAAACAGCTAAAAGGAGAAAATTATGATTATGTGATCAATGGGCGCGCGTTTATTCCTAGCTCAAATATATGGTGGAAACTTATAAAGCCAAAACGTCTGATAGCATTTGATATATCCGAGCAAAGCTTTCTTGCTGATTATTGGGCGGAATATAGTCTTCAAAGTGAGGAGTGGGAAAATTATATGAATTTATTACTTCCTCTTGGGGTAAAAAAGAGTGAATTCTTTTATGAGCCAACATTCAACAATTTTAATGACTCCATTTTTGATAAGTATGAGTTTAAATCGCTAAAAGAGAGGAACTACATGGTGTGTGCTCCCGTTTCTTTTGATAAGGACAGGCAGTGGGAAATCGAGAACTGGAGAAAGGTTATTCTTGAATATCGCGATGCTGGCAACGTGGTTGTGTTCACCGGCATAGAGAGTCAACTTGAGTATATAAGGAACATTTTGGATGGAGTGGACGGAAAGGATATTATTGTTGCCACCAACCTCTCACTTCCTGAATTGGGTAGTATTTATAAAAACGCAAAATTATTTTTAGGAATTGAATCGTTTCCAGCACATCTTGCCCTTGCGCTCAGGAAGCCAATTATTTGTCTTATGAGGAACGATGCATATTATTTAAAAGGATTTTCTTCAATAAAAACCGCCTCTGCTCGCTCAATGATCTCGCTTCTTGAAGGACGAGTGTTTGCGTTAGATATAAAAACAACCTCTGTAGAAAAGGTTGTTAAAATAGCGAAGTCTTTTGGGTAGTTATTCCATTGTTCGCGGGTTTAGTTTTTTAAGTAGTGATTCTTTTTGAAGGATAAGAAGCCCGAGATATATAACTCCTCCAAGTCCTATAGTGAATACCACGTGTGGTGAAAAGGGGGATACGATAAGACACATAATTCCCATACCAATAGAGGCAAGTGCCGCTTTTTTTGATGGAGAAAAGAGTTTAAATTGAATAATTTTTCTTGTATAAATCCAAAGCCACCCATTAGAAAATATTTGAGCGATGAGTGTTGCAATCGCAGATCCTACGACGCCATATTTAGGGATAAGAAGAAGATCGAGGACCACATTTGCGATTGCGCCGCTTCCGTATGCAATAACGAATATTTTTTGTTTATGACAGGCAAAAATAGTGTTTCCCATAATAGTTCCCGCAAAAACGAGTGGTATGGTAAGAAGAAGAATTTGAAATGGAAGCGTTGCGTCTATAAATGCACCACCAAATAAAAACAGAGTAAGCGCTTTTCCAACAACAATTCCACCGACAAGAAGGGGAAGGGCAAAAAGCATAATAATTGCAATTGATTTTTCGACGCGGTTTCCTATTGCGTCCATATTTTTTTCTGCAAAATATTTACTAAGAATTGGGAATAGACTTGCAGCAAATAATGAGGGAAGAAGATAAAGAAGAAGAATGGGGCGTTGTGCGGCTCCATAAAGACCTAAATCGTGTGCGGTACGGAACCAGCCGATAATTAGGGTATCAACATTAATCATAAGACCACCAAAGAGTCCCATAAGAGCAAATGGCCAAGAGGTGAGGATGAGCATTCGCGCAATGCGAGGATTAAAATGATTGAAAACCCCAGAAAAATCTTTTCGGAGAATAAAGAAGGTTATTGTCGTGCCAATAACAACTCCGGTTGTATATCCATATGCAAGGAATTTTGCAGATGGAAGGATGATAAGGGCAACAACTCCCAAAAGTGTGATAAGTCCATCAGTTAGAACCCCAGCGCCTGATTCAATTTGCATTTTGTTTTTTGCTCGAGCAATAGAAAATGCAAATCCACGAAGAGAGTCAAATGCGAGGAGCACACTCACCGTAAGAAGAAGTTCTTGAATTCCCTTTACATTTGTAAGACTTGGTCCAATAAAAATAGTGATGAATACAGTAATGAGAAGCGCAATAAATTTTAAAAAGAATGTTGTAGAGATATAAGTTTTTATTTTTTCCGGTTCTTGAACCGCTTGGCGGGTGAGTATTCCCGAGAGACCCATATCAGAAAATACACTAAAGAGACCAGCAAAACTTAGTGCATATGAAAAAACACCGTATCCTTCGGTGCCCAAGATGCGCGCTGCATACATTATCATAAGTGCTCTAAGTGAGCGACTTACAATAGTTCCAAATGTTAACCAAAATGTATTTTTTGCGATCGTCTGATTTTCTGTTTTATTTTCAAACAGGAATGACTTTATCTTTTGAATCATAGGTCTCTTGTCTTCATCTATTCTACTCAGTTTGCTCGCTTTTTAAAAGCGACATAATTTTGGTGTTATGAGTTTATATGAGTTTTACAAAGACCCGCTTCACGGTGTGTAACACAATAAATATATCGGTAATAGTGGTTCTGTGTTTTATGTAGTATATGTCGTGAGCGAGCTTTTCTTTTGTGTCTTCAATAGATGATCCATATCGGTAGTTCACTTGTGCATGACCAGTAAATCCAGGTCTAACAACGTGACGAATATTATAGAAGGGGATTTCTCGTTCGAGTGTTGTGATAATTTCTGGCCGTTCTGGACGCGGACCAACAAGTGAGATATCTCCGCGAAGTATATTCCATGCTTGAGGAAGCTCATCAAGGTGTGTATATCGCAAAAACTTTCCCACTGAGGTTACTCGATTGTCATTTTCTTGAGCCCATTGTGCTCCATCTTTTTCTGCATCGTGTTTCATGCTACGAAATTTATACAGCGTGAATGGTTTGTTGTTTTTTCCGGCACGTACCTGAGAATAGATAATAGGTCCACGAGATGTGAGTTTTATAATAAGAGCAATAATAAGAGCGGGGACAACAAAAATGATAACCATAGCAAGTGCAGAAACAATATCAACCACGCGCTTTACCATGTCATATAAAGGTCTTCGAATGGTGATGTGTTCCAAAAACCAACTTTCATCAAGCTCATCGAGTGGTTCTTTTTCAAAAATGATTTCATAAAAATTGGAAAACATCATTACCGATGTTTCAAGCGGTATGAGTTTGTAGAGTGCAGAAAGTGTTTTGGGATCAATGAGTGCATTTTTTTGAACAACAATAAGATGAGAATCGGTTTCCAAAATTTTTTTTGAAAGTAGTGCTAGGTTTTCTGGATTTACTGAACGGATCCACTCAGTAATATGAAATCCAACTTGTGGGTTTTCTTTTAGAAATTGTATTGTCGAAGTGAGAAGAGGTGTGTCTCCTAAGACGATAGCGTTTGATGCCGTCTTCACCAGTGACTTACGAACCCCCATTCTCCAAAGGAGCAAGCAGAGAAAAGTTATAACTGCAAAAATGGCGAGATTCATTTTTGGTGTGACGCCAAAAATATTGGGGAGTAAATAAAAGCAAACAATAGAAAGCCCAACCGCAAGTATAGTTGATCCAAAAAGCGCCTTTAAAAGCCAATCTCTATCACGGAATGCTTTATATCGGTATAGATCATTCCAATAAAACGCAAGAAGCCAAACGATAAAAATGATTGAAAACGGGACAACGTGCTTGTTCCACTGTTCTGGAAATTGACCCAACCCCTGATAACGAACAATAAGAGTGAGCGCAAGCGCACCGTAAAGCATTATGGCGTCCCCTATGAGGAGTAAAACCTTCTTTTTTATTCCCATATCGATTTCATCCTACCTCGTCTCGGAAATAAAAAAAAGCCCGAAACTGAATGATAAAATCTGTGTATATGTATGGTTGACGGACGCGGATATAAAATTACAATTAAGCGTATGGAACATAACGAAACAAAAAAGAAAGATTATTTACTTCCTGTAAGTATTCTTATTGCAGCAATTTTAATTTCTGGTGCGGTATTTTATAACGCTGGAAAGAGTAGCAACACAAATAATAATGTGCCCGCAAATAATCCTGCAGCAGCACAAGATGATGGTGCTGCAAAAAATGTGCGACCGATTTCAAACAAGGATCACAAGATTGGATCGGATGACGCTCCGTTAAAGATTATTGCGTTCACTGATTTGGAGTGTCCGTTTTGTAAGGAGTATCATATCGTGATGAAGCAGGTGATGAAAGAAATGCCGGGAAAGATTCAATTTGTATTAAGAAGTTTCCCACTTACTTCATTGCACAAACAAGCAAAACCAGAAGCGATTGCATCTGAATGTATTGCGGATTTAGGTGGCGAAGATGCATTTTGGAGTTACGTTGATAAAATATTTGATGCAACAAAATCAAATGATGGACTTGATATGACACTTCTTCCAAAATTTGCTACAGAGGTTGGTGTTGATAAAAGTAAATTTGAGCAGTGTGTTACTTCGGGAAAATTTGATAGTTTGATTGCAGCAAACACAGAAGATGGAAACAAATCAGGTCTTCGTGGTACCCCATACTCTGTGGTGATTGCACCAAACGGACAATATCTCCCACTTAGTGGATATATGCCAGCAGAGCAGTTTAAGAAAGCGCTTGAAGATGTATTAAATCAAAAATAATACATAAAACTCCCCAAGCTGGGGAGTTTTTATTTTTAATATTCACGGTATAATGAATATATGAATTGGAACTATTGGGTTGTCTTTGGATTAGGTATTTGGATATTGCTTTCCCCGTGGATACTCGGATTTTCTTCATATAATCTTGCGTTGTGGAGTAATATTCTTTCGGGTTGTTTGATTTCTCTTTTTGTTCTTTGGAACTTTGTTCCTCCAGAAGAATAACTAAAAACTAAAATCTATCATTATGTACGATCTTATAATTATTGGCGGTGGTCCCGCTGCAGCATCTGGGGGTATATATGCGGGACGGAAGCGATTAAAAACGTTAGTAATCGCAGATTCGTTTGGTGGACAGTCGGTTGTTTCTGCAGATATTCAAAATTGGGTAGGAACTCCTTCTATTTCTGGATTTGAACTTGCACAATCAATGGAGAAACATCTTCGTCTACAAGTAGGAGTTGATATTAATGAGGGCGAACTAGTTTCCCAAGTTGAAAAAAAAGAAGATGGGACATTTATAGTAAAAACAAAAACAAAAACATTTGAAACAAAAGCGATTTTAGTTGCTTCGGGGAGTAAGAGAAAAAAATTAAATGTTCCTGGAGAAAAAGAATTGGAAGGAAAAGGAGTTTTTTATTGTTCAATCTGTGATGCGCCACTATTTGGAAATAAAACAGTAGCGGTGATTGGTGGCGGTAATTCTGCGCTTGAGGCGGTTCTTGATCTAGTTCAATATGCATCTTCTATTTATCTCATTCATCATGGAACGGAACTCAAAGGAGATGCAATAACACAAGAGAAGATAAAAAAATCAGATAAGATACACATTGTATATAACGCAGAGACAACGGCTATTAATGGAGAGGGATCAGTATCGGGAATTTCATATACCGATAAAACAACAGGAGAAAAAAAGACGCTTGCGGTGGACGGCGTGTTTGTTGAAATTGGTGCAATGCCAAGCAGCGATTTTATCGAAGGAGTTGTTCAAAAAAATCAATATGGAGCAATTATTGTTGATCCACGTACACAAGCTACATCAACAAAAGGTATTTGGGCGGCAGGGGATGTGACGGACCTTCCATATCGACAAAATAATATTTCTGTTGGAGATGCAGTGAAGGCGGTGCTCAATATTTATGAAACATTCCACAGTGAAGGGAAATTGTAATGTGATATAATACACGTATATGAGCATAAATAAGACAAATAAAGTTCTTCTCATCGTCGTTATTGTGCTTCTCGTTCTGCTTACTGTGTTTGTAGTAGTGCGTGAAATTGTAGGGAAGCCAACATATACCGCGGTGTATTTGAAGACAGGTGATCTCTATTTCGGGAAATTGGTTCGATTCCCATATTTCGGTTTGAAGGAACCATATCTTTTGCAGGTAAATCAAGCAAACCAGCAAAATCCGTTGAGCGTGCAGAGATTCAAAAATGTTTTCTGGGGTCCATCTGACTTTTTGAAAATAAATCGCTCCGAAGTTGTATGGTATACAACATTGCGCGACGATAGTGATCTCGCAAAAGTATTTGTTCAAAATCCAGACCTTCTTCCACAACAGCAACCACAGCAACAGGGAGTTCAGCAGTTGCCAACGCAACAGCAGGCGCCAGTTCAGCAAGAAGCTCCAAAGGCAGAAGATAAGAGATAATATAGTACATAAAAATCGTTCCACTATGTGGAGCGATTTTTGTTATGATAATACTAATGATTCATCGAACGGGACAGGCAACGCTCTCATTTATTATTCTTATTAGTGGACTTATTTTAGAGATCGCTGTTGCGGGCTCGTTTGTCACTTATTTTTTGAGTAGTTCTGGACTTGGAGAACGATTGTCTGCGCGAGCGCTTTCAGTTGCTTCTTCTGGAATTCGTGATGCTGAAATCCGTTTGGTGCGAGCGGGGACATTATGCGGGAATATTGATACGTATACTATTTCGCTTGATCAGGACACTGCAAGCGTTTCTGCATCAAAGGTGGTTATTGGAGAAAATTGTGAGTATACCATCACTTCTATTGGTTCTGCGGGAACGAGACAGAGAAAGCTTGTTGCGGTATTATTAATGAATACAACAACCGGACTTGCTGAGCTTCGTTCGGTTAACGAACGACCAGTACAGTAATGTATGAATAAAAAAGTACTGCAGAAAATAAAATATTTTTTGGAGCGGTTAAGTTCAAAACCAAATGTTGGTGGTCTTTTAATAACAGACGCATCACTGCAGTTTCTTTCCATTGAAGGAGGGAATGTTCATCCGTTAATGGTAAAACTTCCTTATGGAGTTATTCGCGGGGGAAGGGTGATTGATGAGCAGAAATTTCGAGAGGTGCTTTCACAAATTCATGGTGCACTTGCAAAAGATCCAAAGACGATAATTCCCATCGCAGTTATTTTGCCGTCATCGGGTGTATATACACAAAGTTTTACTATCCCAAATATTGGTCCCGATAAATTAAGAGAATCGGCAAATTTGAATATTCAAATGATTTCTCCAATGGCACCTGAGCACTCGTATATGAGTTGGCAGGTAGTTATGGAGACTCAAGACCAATACGAATTGTTGGGGGCATTTGTTGATAGATCATTTGTTGATGAAATTAAGCGCGCGCTTGAAATGTCGCGTTTTTCTCCTATTGCATTTGAATTTCCATCGCTTGCGCTTGTCCGATTAATAGCGCTTGCAAATATTACTGGAGAAAAACCGGCACTTTTGATGTCTTTGTCGTCTGATGGAATGAATCTTTCGATTATTAAAAATAAGTCTCTATATTTCGATTATTTTAAGTCGTGGGCTTCCATACAAGGAGACAAGAAAGAAATTACGAAAGATTATTTTGAATCTATTGTTGCTGAAGAATTTCAAAGAATAATGAATTTTTGTGTGAGCAAATTTCGTGTTGGTCCAGAACGAGTTTTTCTTGTGACTCCAGGATTTGAAGAGGGGATGCAAAAATTTATTCAAACACGTTTTGGTCTCCCCACGGTACTTTTATCCATTCCTTCATGGAATATTTCTCCTTCGTGGTATGCAGTGATTGGTGCGGCGTTGAGAGAGAGTGCTTTGTATAAATTTGGGGAGCCAATTAATTTTGCCCCTATAAGCACCGGAGACTTTTTCTTGCAAGAACAAGCAATACGGTTTATCCATCTTTGGCGAGGTATTATAGTGTCGGTGCTTGGTATTATCTTTATTTTATTTGCAGGAAGCACTTATGTTTTTAACGGTGAACTTTTAAAGACAAAAAATCATCTTGCAATATTTAGTGCAAACGTTCCTAAAGAAGAACTAACTCAACTTGAGGGTAATGTGCAATTATTTAACTCACTCGTAAAAAATGTGGGAGATGTTGAAAAAACAAAAAAAGAATGGTCACTCTTTTTTAATCGAATAAATGAAATTACCAACGCAAGGAAAATTGTTATTGATAAAATTGATGTAGGTGTGTTTGAGGAGCCAATTTCTATGATTGCACACGGAGCTGACACAACTGCAATTATTGATTTTAAAAATGAACTTCTCAAAGCAAAAGATTTTTCGAATGTTGATCTTCTTGTTTCTCAAATTGCTTCGAGAGAAGATGGAACTGTTGGATTTCAAATTTCATTTAGGTTTAATCCTCAAGTAAAAACTCCTTCTTAGAAGGAGTTTTTTATTTTTAGAATTTTTAAGAGCTGTGCCGATGTTTCTGTTAGTGTTTTTTTATCTTCCTTTTGTATGGAATCCAAGACAAAAGCTTTTGCTTTTTTTCTTGGAGTGTCCTTTTCTTCTTTTCGTATACCGACTCTAAATCTCCAAAACATTTCAGTTCCCAATGAAGCAATTATTGATTTAATTCCATTGTGTCCCGCATCACCTCTTCCGAATTGTAATCGGGTTTCTCCAAGTGGAAGATCTGCATCATCGTGCACAATAAGCATTGATTCTGGTTTTGTTTTGAAATAAGAAAGTGCTTCAGAAACTGCAATACCCGACTCGTTCATATACGTATGAGGAATAATTATTGTGTATGATCCGTGTTTTGTATAAGCAAACGATTTCTTTGGATTCTTTAATTCAAGGCTATCAAGGAGTGGTGCAATCATTAGTTGTCCAACATTATGGAACGTTTCAGTATATTCTTCGCCTGGATTTCCTAGCCCAACAACAAGCGAAATGGCATCGGGGTTGAACTCAATTGGCATCTTGAGTAAAATTATCGCATACTTAGGGTTAAATCGCTACCGTATACATGAAAAAATTTCTTTGGTCTTTATTTGAAGTCGTTGAAACTGTCGCTATTGCCGTCATTGCAGTGATACTCGTTCGTACATTTATCGCTCAGCCATTTTTAGTGAGTGGATCAAGTATGGAGCCTAATTTTAAAGATGGGGATTATTTGCTTGTTGATGAACTTTCATATCGATTTCGAGAACCATCACGAGGAGAGGTGGTAGTGTTTAGATATCCTGGAGATCATAAGTCATACTATATTAAAAGAATTATTGGACTTCCTGGGGAACGCATTGTGGTAAAAAACGATTCTGTGACCATTTATGGTGCGGATGGAAAGGAAATAAAACTCACAGAAGATTATATTTCTGGAATGAGCATTCCTAAAAATGTTGATGAGAAACTCGAGTTGAATGAATATTTTGTGATGGGAGATAATAGAGATTTTAGTTTCGATTCTCGATCATGGGGACCATTAACGCGAGGGGATGTAACGGGATTGGTGAAATTTCGATTGTGGCCATTTAACAAGTT
>Ga0265297_10002996_pt1 | contig 32010 bp, 46 predicted proteins | sample Munlanlwell13791_FD_192502 | JGI IMG/M metagenome (GOLD analysis project Ga0265297, IMG submission 192502) | Leachate microbial communities from a municipal landfill in Southern Ontario, Canada - Leachate well 137-91 | ecosystem: Engineered > Solid waste > Landfill > Unclassified | place...
TTTTACTAATGAATAATCAGGAAGGACAAAAGATAGCTCCTTTGGCCTAATACTCTTACTATTAGGCCTAACTTCCTTATTATAATTATGTAAGAGGTAGTTATATGTTCATTGGATATATTTATTTAATCAGTAATATTAAAAACCATAAAATATATATAGGTAGAAAAATAGGTTGCCCCGAAAAAACTAAAGATTATTTAGGTTCAGGGGTTCTTATAAATAAATCTATATCTAAAAATGGAAAATTTTATTTTAAAAAAATTGTTTTAGGAATAATAACTACTGAAACTAAAAAAGAACTTATTCAAAAACTTAATGAAGCTGAAATTTGTTGTATTGAACATTTCCAAAGTAATAATTATATATATGGATATAATTTAACTAAAGGTGGGGATGGATTTTCCGGAGAACATACTTTAGAAACAAAAAAGAAAATGAGTACTTCTAGTTTAAGATTACCTTCTTGGAACAAAGGATTAACTAAGGAGAAAGATAGTAGGTTAATTTGTTCAGAAGAAACAAGAAAAAAAATTAGTAAAATAAAAAAAGAAAAGGGGGATAAACCTACAGAATATTGCAGACAAAGAAGTATAGAAGTTAATAAAAACAAACCTTCCCATATGAAAGGAAAACATCATTCAGAAGAATCTAATAGAAAAAATAGAGAAGCACATTTAGGATCTAATAATGTTTTATATCATATTCCTAGATCTGAAGAAACAAAAAGAAAAGCAGTTGAAACCAGAAGAAAAAATAATTCTTATAAGCACACAGAAGAAACTAAAAAAGCATTAAGTATTAATGGTAAAGATAGAATTTGGATAACAAAAGATGAAAAAGATTTATTAATTAAAAAAGAATTTATAAATTATTATTTATATTATGATTGGGAAATAGGAAGATCAATTTCTCCTATGAAAAATAAAAAGCATTCAATAGAAACTAGAAAAAAACAAAGTGAATCTGCGAAAAATAAACCTAAATCAAAAGAGCATAGGGAACATATTAGGGAATCTTTATTAGGAAAAACTTCTTGGAATAAAAATATTCCTTGTTCTAAAGAAACAATAGAAAAACTTAGAATTAAAGCACATAATAGAATTTGGGTTTTTAAAGAAAATATTAGTACTACTATTGATAAAAATTTATTAGATGATTATTTACAACAGGGTTGGAAACGAGGAAGACTATTTAAAATAAAAAATCCTTCATAGATTATATGAAGGATTCTTATTTTTAAATTAAACTTCTTAATTAAACAGTGTAATTAGGAAGCGAACTGAGTGTTAAAAGTCTTATAAATTTCCCAGTTACAACCATAAAATCTTCAACACTTGCTACGTTAGCATCAGTATAAAACTGAGGATAAGCTAATGAAGCCGTAATCTCAGTTAAGACACCAAATGCAATACCAACATCCAGTCCCTCAAGTGGGTTCTTGTATGTTAAAAGCATTTCATTTGACTGTACTAATGCTGTATCCCCAGATTGCGCGGGACACTGATATACTTCAATACCATCAAGCCAACCTGCTAGATATACACCAGTTTTATTTGCTGACGCATTTCCTTTCCACAAATCATGGAAAGTCATATAAGTCACTGCCTGAGTTCCGGCAACAACTTTATTAACTTCACCACGTTTTATGTCGTCATATATTTTTCCACCAATATCTCTGATAACTGACAAGATTTTTTGTGCGTGTGATTTATAACTAATTTCACCAGCAGCCGCGAAGTCGGTATCAAAAGTATAAGTTGGATTTGACTTAGCAACACTTTTAGCAATACGAAATGCTTTATAGTCTTTCGCTTTCGCGTGTTCATCTCCAACAGCTCCAATTAAAAGAGCTTCTGCATCCCCAAGACCTGTAGTACCTAGTAACAATTCAGTCATTGTAGTGTAGGTATATCCAAGAGGTTGTGGAGTTGCTTGAAAACGTTTCTTTGAAACAGTCAATGATACTTTAGGATAACTAGTGTACATTGTTGATTGTTCAGAATCAAATTCATAATAAACAATTACTGTTTTTCCAGTCAAACTTTCAGTAGTAGTAAGAGTAATAGCACCACTTGAATAAGTTATTGTTCCACCAGTTACAGTATAATTCTGATTAGCAAACGCTGTCCAACCATTAGCTCCGTCATCTTGTGCTACTAGGATACCATCGACAGTAACTAGAGTCTTATAAGGAAGCAAAGGGTACTTATCAAGTGAAATTGATTGTGAAGTACCAGAACCTGCTTGTGACTTATATTCAGCAGTACCAGCAGAAGTATGATACGCTTTTTCATAAATTTTTTCTGCCGCTGTTTGTTGTTTACCTGTAATAGTATTTTCATAAGTCATATCAATGAAGAACAAAGCATCATCAGTAGTTGACAACGGAACTTCAGTGAATATATCTTGTCTATGACTATTGGCGGTACCAATACGAACAATTTTAAGAACATTCTCAGGAGTAGTTGAAAAATTCTGAGAAATAATTGTTTCATTAAGTTGTTTTAAATGCCTTTCCATATTATCAATGGATTTAGCAACTCTACGGGCTTTATCAGCATTTTCTTTATAAATTTTATTTAAGCCAGTTCCTATTTCAGTTTTGGCCCATTTTTCTAAAAGAATCTGACCCTCCATTTTTTGTCTTTTTAGATAACTTTGTGCTTGTTCACGCAAAGCATCTGGTGATTTTCTTCCATGTTTCATATATTTCATTTACCTATATTTTCTAAAATTTTTTTAATCTATTTACCTTATTTTAGCTACAAACTAAACCTTATTTTTCTGTTTAAACAGAATCCTATATTTATTTATTAGTAAAAATAGGATTTTTGATAAAAAAATTTTAAGTACTTTTTAAACAAAAAAATCCCTAGTATTTTATACTAGGGATTAAATTGTTTTTAGGAGATTCTAAAATGTTTATATTATTTATCTTCTACCTTTTAACCAAGCTGGGCCATCATCTTCAAATGATTCACTCATTCGTTTAATTTTGAATCCATCTTTTTTTACTTTCTTTTGATTCTCAAATTTAATTAGTTTTGTCATTGCTTCTTTTAACGTACTAGAAGCCAATAAGTGCTTTTTAATATCACGAGCTACTGGATTACGTTTAGTTTCTCGTATAACAAAAGCTTCTACCAATTTTTTTTCTTGTAATGCTGGTTTAGAAATTTGTTTAGCAACTTTTCTTTTAATAGGCATATCAAAATTTCTTATTACTCTTTCTTCTTGATGATTAAAAGTAAATCTATATGGTTTAAAAGATTCTGATTTTTTATTACTGTCTAAAGATAGTTCTCCGCCAGTTTCCCCTGATTTAGATTCAGCAGAAAGTTCAATGGGTTCTTCTTCAACTTCCTCATCAATAGCATATTCACCACTATTTTCACCCGCACTTGATTCTGCTGATAACTCTATCGGTTCTTCTTCAATTTCTTCTTCAACTTTATCTTCATCTTCTATATCAAAAGGCATTTCATCTTCTTCTTCAACTACTTGACCATCATCAGTAACAACTTGCCCCCCCATATCTTCTTCTTCAGACATTTCAGGTTCTTCTTTATCAACTCCCATAATATCTTCATCTTCTTCAGCAACTATTTCACTATCATCTTTTTTCATTTCTTCTTCATCTTCTTCATCAAAAGAAAATTCATATTCTTCTTCAGAATTTTCATCACCTTCACCACCTTCAAAACCCTCAACTATTTCTTCATCTTCTGGATTCTCTGGTAATTCATTTTCATCTTCTTCAGTTACAATTTTATCTTGGTCTTCTTCTGGAGTAAGCATTTCATTTTCTTCCTTAAATTTATAACCACGTTTAATCAATTCTTTTTCACAAAGAACAATATGTCTTTCCGCTACTTTTAAACTTTCTTTAAATTTTTTAAGTTTTTCTCTAAGATAATTTATATCTTTATCACGTTTAAAAGTATCCTCCATAAGTTGAACAACTTCAGAAAGTTTAGTTACTTCGAGTTTTTTAGCATAGTTATGTTCAAAGATTTTATCCATAGCTTGAATATCTTTTAGCATTTCTTGCTCGTTCAATTTATAGTTTTCTATTTCTTCATTCATCTTTTTAACATTTTCTTTAAGTTCAGAGATATTAACATTTTCATCCAAGCCAACTTTTTCTAGAATAGCTTTTGCTTTTTCATATTTTCCTGTTGTTTCAGTAAGAGCTTTAGATGTTTCTTCAAACTTAGTAATAGTTTCAGCAAGTTTAGTTTCTGCATTAATCTTTTGTTCATCAAGTTTAACTTGCAATTCAGCGATAGTTCCATCAATTTTTACTTTAACATCAGCAAGTTCAACAGGAACATCCGCTTCTTTTAACATTTCAATAGCTTCTCTAATATTACTATTAGTTTTTGCTTTACGAATAGCTTCATTAAGATTATTCCGTAGCATTGATTCTTCAAATTTCATATTCTTTTTAACCTCATTATTTTTCTTTTCTATTATATTATTATCTTCAATCTTTTCTTGTATGGATTGAATATTTTCTTGTTTTTTATTAGTAAGACTAGATTCTTGAGGAATTTCTTTTTCTGCACTTTCTATAGGTTGTTTATTCTGCTCAAGATTTTCAAATGTTGCAAAAACTTGTTGTGATGGATTTTTCACCCAATCCGTACTTTGATATTCATAACTTTCTGGATCAACTACATTATTTTGTTCTTCTAAAAACTCCCCAAAACCAACCGTACTAAATCCTGCTTTTCCTCCGGCTTTTAAATGTTCAAGAATCAAGCTACCATTATCACCTATACAATATAAATCAGCATAAGCGCAATGTTCTCCTAATCTTAATCCATGCCAAACACCTGTAATATCTTTAACTGATTCATTTCCATCATCAGCGTGATCAGCATTACAATCAGAACATTCAAATATACCTTTATTAAGAACATTCTCCCATAATTTTTTTGGATATATCCTACCATTTTGATTTTCAGTAAATCGTGTTATAGGAATATTTTTAATAACACCACGGGATGAATAACTTTTTCCATTTGATTCAAATAATTGTTCTTTTCCTTTTTCAAAAATTTGAATATCATCTATAGTTTCTGGGGTATATAAGCATTCCTCGATAAAAAGTTTTTTACCTTTTTGTTTCGCAGTTTCTTCTAACTGTTTTTTCTTTTTTATATTCATATTTCACCATATTCACCAGCTTTAATCTGATCATAATAGTAGTCAGCTAATTTTTCAGATAAAATAGTTCTATCTTTTTTAATAAATATTTTATTCCATTCAGATGGGTGGGAAGCATTTTCTTTAGCATATTTTTTAGCACCATTATCAACAAAATATAACCATAATTTAGGTGCTAAGCTATGATTATATGAGCCCCCTTTTATTTTTCTTTTAATATTATTTATTATAGACATAAATTGTTGTCTATAGAGTTCCCCGTCATTTTCAAGAAATAATTCTAATTTTCCCATAGCAATGGAATCATCATATTTTTTTTCATAGAAGGACTCCCCCTGAAATTTTTCTTCTACAGGACTAATTCCTTCCCATAATTTTTTAACTTTATGATATTTACCATAAAGTCGTTTTTCATTTCCAAATTCAAATTTATATTGTTTCATTATCCTTTCCTATAAACTTTGTAAAAAATTAATAACTTTTTCAGGAACTTCCCTTGATAACCATTTTGTTCCATATTTATAATCTCCACTTTTAGGAAGTACTTGAATTAAATTATTATAATTATTTGCAGAAACATCAAACCCTTTCGATCTTAATTTTTTTATAATAGTCATTTGCTCCTTTGTACCAGGAATTAAATCATTTAAATGGTATTGATCCCATATTCCCATAAGTTTTAAAAACTTATCTTCATCAATATTAAGAACTAAATCCCCCTTTTTATATAAATCCATTAAATAATCATTAATTTGACCCGCTGATTGCATTCGTCTACCACGACCAACAGTTCCAGAAATAGATACTACATCTCTATCTTGTACTGGTTGTAAAGTTTCCCAGTCAATAGCATCTTGTTTTTTTTTCACATTAATTTCTAAATCAATATTAGCCCCTTTTATTTTACCTAAATGAAGCTTTTTATTAAAATCTTCCAATAAAGAAATATATCTTTTCATTTAATCACCTTAAATTCTGTAATATCTTAATTAAAGACTGTAAATTTCTAGGTTTCTTATCATTAATTACCTGCATAATTTTATATTTTAATTCTTTTTTATCTAAAGCTTCTTTTGCTAAATCTTCTAATTCAGGAACATTTAAAAAATTAAACATTACAGAATTCCAAAAAATTTCAATCCATTTTTCCATATTCAAAACATCAGATTTTTCCATATCTGAAAGAAATTGATAGGGTTTAATTGGATTTTTTCCAACTAATTTAGAAGCAATTGAATATAATTCATAAGCTTTCCTATAAGTATTTGGATAAAATTTTAAAATTTTTAATATTTCATCAATAGCTATATTTGCCTGAATATCACTTGCTCTATCTTCTTTTAAAATTTTTTTATATCTATTCATAATCTATTCATATTATTATCCATTATCTTGTAATCTAGAAATAGAAATTCCCTTAGTTTTTAAATAATGTAATAATCCATTCATATCCTTTTTATGTTTCATAAAACCATCTTCAAATATTTGATCATCATATTCAAAAATTGTATTACCATTTCTATCTTCTATATGTGCTCTAAATTCTCCACGCTCATCTATATCAATTATATTATATGCAATTGAATATGTTTTTTCGACATATTTACTTTTATATCTCATAAAAATATCCTCTTATTTTATATATCGTCCAAAAAACTTATCAACAAAGCGCATAAACTGACCTTGAATACCCGATGTGTATTTTGTTTCAGTCATAAGATCAAGAATTCGTAGACAATCCTCAACTGCTGCTGATGCACGTTGACTATTTGGAAGTTTTGTTTTTGCATATTTAAATAATGCTAATTTAGAACGATCATACATTCCAGATAGGGAACCTTTATCTTCTTCGGGCCCCGTTTCTACATCAGAATCAAATCCTTGTCCCCAAAGTTCTTTTAATTCATATTTTGAATTATATTTTTTCATTTGTACTTTTACCTCAAATAATTATTTAATTTTTTTCTTTATAATATTTTGAAAATTTAACAGAATCTAAAAATATTTTTATCTTTTGATTATCTTTAAATTGTGGTAAAATATCTAAATATATTTCAGCATCAAATTCTTTTCCATTTACTTTTATTTTTCCATTCAAATCTCTTAATTCCTGAATCATTCCAGATTTATCTGTTTCTGGTGAATTCCAGCCACTTTTTGATTGAATATAAAAAGATTTTGAATCTTTATTATACCATAAAATAGCTATAACATCTGCTTCAATAAATTTACTTTTATAAATTTTCATATATAATTACTTTTTTAAATTTTTATTTCGTCTACAACATTATCTTCTATATTTTCATCTTTTAAAAGTTCATCTCCGATATTAGTGCAAGCATCCCCCAACAATCTAAAGAACTTCCTAACTTCTTTCTCATTATCTAAATGAAACAAATTAACAAGTAATTTAATCATTTTTCTTCGTTGCAACTTATTTTTAAAATCTTCAGTTTTAAGAATTTGAATAAGTTCTGCTACTTCAGGATTTTCTATTTGCTCTTTATATGAATATTTTGATTTATATTCTCTCATTTTTCTTTATCCCTTTTTACCTGCTGTTTCATTCTAGCAACTTCTAATTCTTTTTTCTTTATTTTTAATTGATTTTGTGCTAATTTCAACCCATCGATAAGTTTTCCTAAAATTTCATTATTTGGACTATCTTTTTCTTTTTCTCTTCCTATTTTATATTGAATTTGCTGTATTCTATTATTAGTATCATCGATAGAACCTTGAATACGTTTAATAGGATCTTCTTTAGGCTTTTCTATCTCAATATATCTATTCACTAAAATTTATCCCCTATTAATTTTAGATAATCATCAGTTAATTTTTCTCTATTTTCTTGTAATGCTCTTTTAAATGATATAAAATATTTTTTTAAATAATCTATAATTTTTTCTGGTGTTCCAGTTACTGACCTAAAAGGAACTTTTATTGAACTATAAGCTCTAAAGGAATCTTCTGGTTTAATAAGAAATTTTCCCCCCTGACTTAATCGTAATGACATTGGTTCTATTATTTCACCATTTTTTGTAATTCCTTGACGGGATTTCCCCCCAATTTGAATTGTAGTATATGCTACATCATTTTCTCTATATCCATGTAAATAATCTGATTTGTCTTTTCCTAATGTAAATATTAACCAAATACTAGAATAAATATTTGTATCCCATTTTGCTTGTATAAAAGATTTTGGAAATATCTTTTGAATCTCAGTTTCTAACGCTTTACAAAATTCTGTAGCATTAGTATTAATATCTTCTTTTAAAATACTTTTATATCTTTTCATTATAATTCTTATTTAGTTATTGTAAAAAGATTTTTTGTTTCATTATAAGAAGGTGTAAATCCATAGTGTCCTAGTACTTCTTGCACTGTCTCGAACGCTTTCTGTGATGGTTTTACTATAGTTTCACCTGAATATATTGCATCTTCTATAAAAGGATCGTCTTTAACAGAATATTTAAAAGCAAAAACATATTTAGGAATATTTTTATCATCGGTGGAATCTTTTTCAGGCACAACAAATAAAACAGAATTTTTAAATGCTTTATTAAAATCATTTATAATCTGTGATAATAAGTCTGAGGATTCTGGGGTTGCTTCTACAAATTTTGATTTATATAACATTTTATTTCTCTTTATTTAATATAGGTTTCTAATTTTTTTAGGCAATCTTCGGGAGTTTTTCCATGAACAATGTCTTCAGATTTATTAGAAGAGATAACTACTAAATATCCTACATAGGGATATTTTTTAGGATCATTTTGTGGATCATCATAATCTAAATCAGAATCATCATTATTATCCTTTCCACGTTTATAGAGTTCTATTTTATATTTAGAACCAAAAGCCATTTCTACAAATTTTGATTTATATTGTTTCATTATTTTAACTCATATCAACGTTAATTTCATCTGGAATATCTTTTATATATCTAGATAATTTATTAATATAATTTTTTATATTTTTTTTATCATTTTCAAATATTTTTTTATCAAAATGTATTGCAGTGTCAATAGAAGCCATGTTTTCTAACCCAATTATAATTTGACTTGCTGAATTATACATTGCTTCTATTGCATTTTCAACTTTACCTGTATCAGTATCAATACTGGAAGGATGCTTCAAATCTACTCCCTTATAAATATAATTATTTTTAACTACTTCAACAAATTTTGATTTATATATCATATAGGATACCTGTTATTATTTATTAGTATATTATTTACTAATATATTATTTTCTTACCCCGTCCAGGGACTTCTTAATCGCCTGTCTCATTTGGGGAATATAAAAATCTATGTTATTAATTAATCCTTGTAAATGTTTACAAATTAAACCATCCCCATAATTATGTTTTACCCCCCAAAATTTATCTGGAATATGTGTTGGAAAAATACTAGCTGAAAATTTACTTAAATGATAATTAAATCCTTGAAATTGAAAACTCACACAATCACAAAAAACTTTAATATCCGCAACACGTAAAACATCTTCAATATCTTTATCCGTAATCATAGAATAATCTCGTTGAGTTGTTCCTGGTGTGGTTTTAAGTAATTTAAAAAAATTCAAAATTCTAATTTTTATTTCATATAAATTAGTTGTGTCTTTAACAATACTATATCCTGTTTCAGGTATTGTTCGAGTATATTTATGATTAGAATCATCATAAGGAGTTTTACGTGTAACAAAATTAAATTGAACCCAGTCACTTTTTCTATTAACTTTCATCCCAACTAATTTAGCAGTTTTTGATTCACTGCCTAATTTTTTAGTTCTAATTTTTCTAAATTGAGTTGTTAAAGTTGAATTACCTGCCCCTTTCATTAAATCAGAAAATCTTAAATTTTCTTCTAATTTAATAGAGACCCAATATTTTATTTCTTTATATCTTTTCATTATTTAATTTTGATCCATTTATCTAATAAATCATATTCTTTTAATATTTTAATTAGTTTATTTTCATCATATTGTTTCTCTTCTTTAACAACTCTAAGTCTTTCTTTATATTTTATTTTATTAAGATATAACATAATAGCAATTAAATATTCTAAAGAAAATATTTTAAATTTTTCTATTCCAATATTAATATTATTGGCATTATTAAACGCTTCTTTTGTTATCTTATCCCCTGGTACTAAAAATTGTATAGGGTTGTTGTCAATTAAAATATATTCTCCTTTTTCCTTTGCTTTATAATTTTTTTTTAAATATTGATATATATTAGATAAATCTAATATTAAACCCTTTGATTCTAGGTGAATAAATATATCAATATCTTCAGTAATGTAGGATGGGGTTGTATAGTAAAGTAAAGCTGTTGCCCCACCTATTACATAATCTTTTATTAAATTTTCTTTTTTTAACTTATCTAATATTTTTATAACTTTATTCATCTGAAAAGATTCAGAAAAAGTATATTTTATTTTTCCAAAAAACAAAGCTTTTTTTTGAAGTCTAATAAGTACTTGTAATTTATTTTCAAAAGATTCTTTTAATATATCTTTTAAATAAATATCTTTACTTTTTTCTATTTCTTTATATCTTTTCATTACTTATTCATTGAGTCCCAAAAGTCTTCTAATCTTATTTTATTTTTAGTTCCTGTTTTTTTATTTATAGAATTCATCCATTTTTGTATATCAGATAATTCTTTACTTGATATCTCTGCACCCTTCTTTTGAAATTTATATGAAAGTATCTTTCCCGTTTTAATTAAAATTCTAACATCAAATTTATCTTTTTTAATTGCATGAAAATATGGTTCTTCATGATCTGTATAAATTTGAAGAATAAGCCCATCCACTTCTCCTACCTGGGCCATTTCAATTAATTTTGTCAATTCAACATACTTTTTCATAATATTTCCCTTATTTAACCTATATATTTATAATGTATAAAATTATTATATATTTGTCAACAAAATCTTTAGAATATAAATAAAAATTAATCACTTTATTTTGCTTCTGGTTCAGGAACCGGCTTATATAGCTCTATAGTAAATTCCTTGATTATTTGTTTATCTTTATTAAACCATCTAAGAACATATACATTTTTATAAGATTCGTGTGGACTAAAAAGAATTCTTCCATTTACCTCAGCATCTTCTATTTCTCGTAGTTGCTGGTATGCTTTTGAAAAATAAAAAAATTCTTTAACAGGCGTAGTATCAATTAATTGATTTCTATAATAAGATTCAACATCTCCCTCTTTATACCAATTATCTTTTACTTGAACTATGTTACAAGAACAAATAAAAATCAAAGAAATAAGAAAAAAATATAATTTTTTCATTTTTTTACTCCATAAATTTATTTTGTTAATTCTTCTATTTGTAATTTTCCTTCTTTAGCTTGAGAATGATACTTAGATTCAATGGTATTTAATCTATCAACTAAAAAACCTGTTTTATATTGATTTATTTTAATAAAATCTAAACAATCTATAATTGTTTTTTCTTTATTTTTTCTATAATCCTTTTCCCATATAACTAATACTTCATATCCTATATTTCTTAAAAAATCTAATCTTTTTTTATCTTTTTTCCAAATATCTAATGCCTGAATAGAAATATTGAACCCTTTTAAAGGAAAATCATTTTCATTAAATTTTATTGGATTGGCGTGCCATAAATCACCATAGAATTCAATAATAACTTTTATATTTTCAATACAAAAATCACAAGAATAAAAATTTATATCTGTATAATAAATATAAAATTCATTGTTTAAAGAATAGTATTTTGTATATTTTTTTAAAGAAGAAGAAAGTTTATAATATAAAGAATTAAATAATTCTTGAGAAATCAAGGATACACTAGTTCCTACTTTATCTCTAACTTCTGGAATCATAAGATTACAGGGGAAACCAAATCTATCTAAACAGGTTTGCTTATATTGTTCTCTATTATTGTAATTCTCATCTCCATATTTCTCTAATTTAGTTTGTCTTCCTTTTATTACACTTCTTTCCCAAGTATTATTTTTTTTAGTAGTTCTTTTAAATTGTTCCCTATTTGAATAATTTCTATCTCCATAAATTTCTTCATTTCTATTCCGCATTCTTTCAAAATTATTTTTATTACAACATTTTAAACAACAATACGTATCATATCCTTTATTAAAAGATCTATATTTAGTATTTTTACTACATTCTAAACAAAAACCCTCATTTTCTTTTTTTATATATCTATCATAATACTTTTTAGTATTATTTTTAAAATTCCAACTATGCTTATAATATAAATGCTGCCCTAATTTATCTGAAGACATCTCCAAATTACAAAATAAACAATGTATTTTTGTAATCTTATTTTTTTTCATTATTTATTCTATCTTCCATTATTTTTAGATTATCATAATAAGATATAGGAAATGATTCTGAAAGATGATCAAATACTATACGTTTTTCCATTATCTCAGTAATTCTTTTTACAACAGGATTGGTATTATCTTTATCCACGTGTTCAGATTCTATTTTCATCCCTTTTTTTATTTCTTCAGAATCAAATTTACTAGCATCAGCTTTTTTCTTATTAAAATTTCCTCCAGAAACAAAACAACTAACTATAGCATAAATATATGTTTCAATAACATCTGCATCTAATCCTAAAGATTCTGCAAATTTATGAACACCCGAGTGGTCTTGTGGATAGGGGTTTTCTTTAAACCAAGCAAATATTTTATCAACTAATTCAACATTGTCTAATTTAATAGTTTCTTCTTCAACAAATTTTGTTTTATATGTTTTCATTTTTATTACCTTTTTCTATATATAATTTTAATTTATAAATTGTAATAAGGTTACATTACTTTTAGTATAAACTAATATATCATTATTCTTTCTTTCCCATTTTTTAAAAGTATCCCTATTTATAGATATAGATATGGTTGAATCATTTACTAAAATATAGTTTTTTTCATAAAAAATATCACTATTTTTATAACAATTAGCACATATCCCAATTGTATTATTATTTCCTTCAAAAGAATTACCTTCTTTTGTATTAAATAAATATAATTTTAATCCTTCATCATCTTCCATTGTAATTAATTCAGTAATTAAGGATTTCCAATTATTATTATCTTCTTTTATTATTTGATTGTATTTTTTCATAAATCATTTACCTCGTTTAATCTCCTTTTTTATAAAATCAATAATTTTACTATAAAGTTTATATGCATCTAAATAATTTATTTTCATACCTTCAGCAGATACAGTATCACCTGAAATATTTATAGACGCTTCTTTTGTTAATGGATATTCTTCTAACTCCAAAATTATTGATTTTGGTACAATTCTTTCTGACATTTTTTTATAACGAATCATTCTACCGCTCTATATATGTTTGTTTTGAATCCCTTGGAACATAAAATTCCTTTGTTAAATGATATAGCTTATCTTTATAAATATCTTTAATAGTAGTTATATCACAATGTACTTTTTTATGTTCTGAAAAAGTTTTTAATAATAATGTAGTTTCTTTAAAAAGAAAAATTCCAACATAACCTTTATTAAAAGGAAAAAAAGAAGAATAAAAAGAAGGTATAAAAAGATTTTCTTCTATAACAGAATTAAAATACACTTTAGTTAATTCTATATCCTCTAAACAAGAATTATCACACTGACAATTTGTAAAGTCAATTAAATAATGTTGATAGATATTATCTTTCATCACAAAGTATTCTTGTATTCTTAATTTCTTTTAATAAACTTTTTATAAATATCGAAAACCATTCGGATCTAAATTTTTTGACTTCCTTTCTAAACCGACCATCGGGATACAAAATAAAAAGTGCTTTCCTAATGCAAATTCCAACCACCTCACCAGCTTTCTCTGGGTTGTCCTCCAAGAAATCAAATAATAAGAATAGTACATTCTCCAGATACGATAATTTTTTCTGCATGATCCACCCATTTAAAATTCCTCAATTCAGTAATCTAATATATTTTTTATTAACTGATTCAAAAACTTGTTTATTAATTAATCTATTTCCAATAAGGTCATTTTTAACTATAATTGCCCTATCACCAATATATCCATTAAAATTTTCTATTTGTGTAGGCGGGGTTGTTTTCATATCTTTAAATACAAATTGTTTTCCATCAAAAGATGTAAATTGAATAGACTGAGTTTTTGATGCTTTAAGTCTTAAACGAGGTAGGTATACTCCTGGAAAACGACTATCATATGAAAGAATATAAATAGGATAAGGGACACTTAAAATACGCTGAATCCATACACACTTAATTTTAGTTAAGTGCATATCTTTTTTTAAAATTTCTCCTGTAGTTTTATTATCTAAAAGAGAAGACAATATTGGTTTAATGTCCATATCCTGTATATTTTTAGGAAATTATATTATTTATTAGTAAGAAACTTTTCTAGGATAGGATGTATAGAATCAAATACAGCTTTTGACAAAATTAAAGAGGAATCTTCAGAATAAAGAATATATGAATTATCTAATTTATTTAAAATAAAATCATTTAAAGAATTTATTTCATAAAAAGAATCTAAACTTACAATATAACAACTATTTTTTCCAAGGCAGAGGTCTATCTGATTCCCCTCGGTTTGAATTTGATAAACCTCCTCCTCTTCTAATTTGTCTATTATTACCCCAGGCAGAATCTCCATTAATATTTCGTTGATAAGATTCTCCTGCATATGTTTTTACCTGTGAATATTTAAATATTTTTTCTTTTATCTTTTCTATTTTTGTTTTTTCTTGAGTTTTAATTTCATTTAAAGATAGAAGTTCTTCAAAAGTAGCTTCTTTTTCTTCTTTCTCCTTATAAATTTCCCAAGAATGATTATCTATATCTATAAGAAGAACTTCAAATTTATCAAGTTGATTTTTAAATTCAACAAAATCTTGAATTAAAAAATTATGTATATATTCAAGAAATTTATAATAAGAAAGATACTGTAAGTCTTCGTTATCTGAGGAAGAATAACATATAGAATCGTGTAATGTTTGTTTACAAAGAACCCAATTCATACTTATACGTCTATTTCAACATTATCAATATCTACTTTTTTCATAATACCTTCTACTATATTTTTTTTCAATAGTTTTTTTACTGAAGTTATATCCCCGTTTATATAACAAGTTATTTCTTCTTTTAAACTTTGTTGTGGAATAACTTCAATAAGTAATTTAGTTTTTATTTCTAAATTAGTATTTTCAAGTTTAATAATTAACTTTGCAATATAAGGAATCAATATTTCAAAGGTATCTTCTTCAGCGTCATATAAATTTAAAACAGAAGAAAGTAATAAAGCTTTAAAAACATCTTTAATTAATTTAGAATCTTTAGCGCACAAAGCACTTATAGTTTCAAGAATATTATTTTCTTCAAAACTTAATTTCATTTAAAACTCCTTAAATATTTAATTTAATCACCTCTAAATATTATTTGTTATAGTATAAAGTGCATCACTATTATTTGTATTACATGTAATCCAATAAGTATTCCAATATGGATATGAAGGATTATAAGGATAAACTGTTACTGGTTGCTTCTCATATAAATCTTTCAGTTTATAATATAATTCTTTTGCTTCATCAGAATTTAAATTTATTTCTTTTCCTTTTTCCATTTTAATTTTAATATTTACTTTAATATCCATTTTTATACTCCTTAACTAAAAAGTTTTTGTAATGTTTTAAAAACACCTTCATTCAATTTTTTAAGACGTTTATTTGGATCATTAGCAATTTCATCTAGCTCTTCTTTTGAAACTTTTTTTCCATCTACTTCATATAATTGTTCTTTATTTTCCATATGCAAAACTCCTTTAATTTATTTATTAGTATTTTCAGATTCTTCTTCAAAGTTATCATCTAATTCTAAATCAAAATCTTCATCTATTTCCCATTCCTCTAATCCATCAATAAGTTTTTCATCTTTTTCAACATCTTCTACAAATTTTCTAGTTTGATTTTTAGATTCGCTATCATAAGTAAAAACATATTTTTTAACTTTAACTTCTTCTTTTAATTGTTTTTTTCCTTCTGAATTACAAGCAATCCTTTTATCAATCTCTTGTAATAATTCAACAGGAAAAGAGTCATTCTTTATTTTAGAAGAGTAATAATGCTTATTTAACAAAGCACCTTCACGAAGTAGTTTCTGTTTATTAATATATACAAAATTATCTATAAAATCAAATAATTTTTCTTTTCCTCCGACTTTTTCTCTAAGTGCAACTTCCCATAATAATTGTTTCTTAGTTTTTTCAACTTCCTCTTCTGGAACTTCTTCTGATGATTGATCTTGAAAATTATCATTATTAAAATTATTTTGATTTGACATAGAAGTATTTTTTTGTTTTTCTACATCATTAAGCCATTTTACTATAATTTTATCATCATAAGGAAGAAATTTACTATAAATAGATTTAACAACTTCTATAGGAATAGCAGTAACATCACCACCAGTTAATTTATCAGCTAATGATTGCATAATTTGATTAGATAAATCAAGTAAATCCTTTTGATTATTAATCATATCATTATTCGTCATAGATTCAGGATATGGCATACTTAAAATAAAATCCATATCCTCAAGTGAAAATTTATTAGAATAAATCATATGAATTTTAACTAATTCAGAAATTTGTTGTAATAAAGATTGTTGAATTCTATATACTAATCTTGCAAATGGTTTCCATCTTTCAATTAAACTTATTCCAGAATCCCCAAATCCAGCTTCCTTTGGGTCAAGTAAACTTCTAGGTAATTGTGTTGCTATAATAAGTTCATCTCGTAATAAATCAATATCATCTATTTTACCTAAATCAATATTGGATATTTTTTGTTCATAATCAAATAAATCTGCAATAGTCACAACAGTTGTTCCAATACCAACTTCTTCTTTATTAACTGCGTTTATTCCACTGTTTTGCCACGAAGAAATAAATTCCTGTGCTCTATTTAATTTTTCAGTTGGAGCCATAGTCCCAGGAAAATGAAGTTTATAAACATCAATAGGTAATCTGGCCCCTCTAGCAGCAATTTGTAGTGTCATCGCTGAATCAAATTGTCTATATGGGGCTACAGCGTGAATATAAACAGGAACACCAAAAGGTTTAAAGGGGGACTTAGTTGTGAAATTTCTAAAATGTAAAAATCTCCAAGGGGGTATGGCATAATCACCTATAATATATCCAAAAAGGTATTCCTTAAAATAAGAAGATATATTATCATTATTTTCAATCATTTGTGTTAATTGATCTATTCTATCAATCTTACTTTTATATGCAGTAAAGAATTTATCATTATTTGCAATTAGTTGTTTAACTCTATACGATGAAAATTCCAATCTATCTTTAAAATCATAAATATTTATTGGAAGAATTGCATCAACACCTTTTTCATCAAAAGATAGTATCCACCCAGCATTTCCATACTGAACAACATCAACAGCAGTAGCTCGTAAATGTGAATAAATGTTTATTTTATCAAAAAAATCTTGAATGAATTTTTTAACTTCTGGTTTTGCTTCTATGCTTATAGGTTGTTCATGTGAATCTGCTTGTATAACCTCATCCGCAATAAGTTCAATGGCACGAGAAATTAAAGCGGAGTTGAAGTAGAGCATGTCCATGTCAAACCATAGATCATACCTATTTTTCCAACTTAAAGCATCATCGTGTGAACTATGAAGCCACCTATCATAATATTTTTCTACTTCTGGTGGAAAAATTTCTCTAATTCTTGATTTTCTTCCAGTATTTAAATCTATTGAATCCCGTGTAGGAAATAATTTATCAGAAATACCTTTAGCATTTTTAACCATACCCAAATTAAAATATCTTAAAAATCTTCGTATTACTGAATCATTTCTTATTTCATTATTTTCATTATTTGGCATAAATTTTCCTTAAAGTAATATATTTAATTATTAGTATTCATACATTTACAAAAAATCAGTTATTCTATGATTTGAACTAATGGGCATTGCCGATTTAGCTAACGTTAATAATTGCCAAGGTTGCCCAGTATTAGAACTTACTAATTCATCAGCAATTATTAACCATTTTCCACAATATTGAGCAGCTATTCTTTTTTGTTGCATAACAGAATCAACAGATACATTTATACATTTTCCTGTATAAACTTTTGGGTTAAACTGACTTATTATTTGCATTCTGTAAGATATTGCGGATGTCCTATATAATGAAGCTATCTTTCCTTTTGTTACATATTGATCTGCTGTAGTTTCTTCTATTCCAAAATTATGAACATTAGTTACAGAAGATACATTTGATCTTCTTATTAATATTTTTTCATTATTAGTTTTTTTTACAAAAAAGTTTGCTAAGGTTGGTTCTTGAGAAACATAATTACCTTGATTATCTATAACATATACTTTATTTTTATAATTATCATAATTAACTGGTAACCCTCCCTGTAAGAAAGTATATCCTTTTACATAACGCACTTCTGTAGACATTGTTAAATTTAAATTAAATTCATAATCAAATACAGAGTCTTGTCTAATTAGTTCATCAAGGTTCATAAAATAGAATTCACCCTGATCATTTATAAACGTATAAAATGGTGACTTATTATTTGAAGATCCACAGGCAATACGAGCTAATCTTTTTAAATAACTAGAACTTTTTTCATTCATTTGAGGGACATCTGGAGTTCCCATTGTAGTAGTAATATGTTGTTTAGCTATAGGAATTCCAAAAACATTAGTTGCTATACTTTGTGCAATAGCAGAAATAGTTTGTCCTCTCCACGCCTTTGAAACAGGTAAATCTTTTAAATATTCCGCTGATATAAGTATTAACTTATTAATACCAGAAATATGTTTTCCTGGCCGAGCATCTAACATTTGATTTTCTGACCAAGTGTATTTATGATCAAAAAATCCATAGTCCCTCTTTCCGAACTTAATTCTAAAAATTAATCCTTCAATAAATAGTAATTCATCTAGTATCATACCAACAGGATCATTTAAATTTAAAACTGAATAAGCAAAAAAAGAATTTATATCACTTTCCCATTTAATCTGAGGAAAATTTAAAATAGTTAAACCAGAAAAATCTGCAAGATTAGGAGTTAATTCTAATATTAATTCAAATGGGTATACTAAAGGTGATGTAGATTGAGATTCTTGTCCTGTTGCCATATATTTATATTCTAATTGCCATATATTTATATTCTAATATTTTCACATATATAATTTAATCTTTCAATTTTACCTTTTTTTGATATTGAATCTGTAGGTATATTTAAAGATTTTAATCTATTCCAGACTACAGTATAATTTATATTTAAATTTTTAGCTATTTGTTTAACAGAAATTAATTTAAAATATTGAAAATATAAAGAATTTAAATCTATTTTTATTTTATTATGTGGTTCCCTTCCTTTAATTTTTTTTCTTCTTTTTTCTATAATTTCTTTAGCTCTTTCTTCCCCAAATAAATCAACAAAAGTTTTATTTTTTCTAGCTAAAGATTTCTCTTCAATTAATCTTGCTGCTTTTATAGGCCCATACATTTCAATATAATTAGAATTTTTAAAAGGATTACCTTTTACTCTTTTTTTAGGAATAGTTCTACTTTTTTCTCCTATAATTTTTAATGTTTCTGGGGTATGCTTTTTTCTATAAAAACCGTTTTTTTCACCTACCTGAAGTCCTTTATGTACTAAACTATTTTTTTCATTTTGTTCCTTAGTTCTTTTCAAACCAGATAGCTTTACTGAAAGATCTTCTCCAAATTCTTTAGGCATTTTTCTACCAGTTCCATAATTATCTAATTTCCTTCTATTTTCAACCATTCTTTTTATTATATCTTCATAATTAGATAATTCTGTTATCCTAGTAGTGGGACCAGAAGTCATATTATACCCATATATATAATTATTACTTTTAAAAAATTCAATACACAATTCTTCTGCCAAATTTAATTCTTCTAAAGAGGAACAATACCCTAAAATTTCCCATTTAAAATTTTTTTCACCATATTTCCGAATTGCTTTATAAAAATTTTTTTTATTTTTATCTTTATTTTTTAAAGCACACTTAAAATGATTTTTTATATAGTATACTGGATTTTTACTTGCTGTTTGACCAATATAGCATTTATTATTTTCAATATTAGTTACTTTATAAATACAACCATAATACATTTAATAATCTTCCCCCCGTAATATAATTTCATTAATTACTTTTCCTTTACACACAATTAAAAGTGTTTGTTCTGATTCTGCAACAGATTTCATTTTAAATAAACTTAATTCATCTGTTCCTATTACACTACCATTAATATATAAATTACCAGAAGGAATTTTAACTTTTGATGAACAATGAAGATGCCCCATTAAAATATCAGAAAAATCATCTTTTCCTAAATCTGTTGATGTTAAATATCCATACATCTTACCTCCAGACATAGATAAACCATAATAAGGAATACCTGCAAAAGAATTACTTCCTTGAGATAACATATGACCGTGTGTAATAAAAAATCTTCTTTTAGCGACTTCAATAACTTTAAATAAAGAATTATGCACATTTATTTTAATTTTTTTTATTTTAGAATCTTTTTGAATTAAATCAAATACTAATTGGAGTTGTTTAGATAATATATATTCATAATTTAAAATACCAGCTAATTTTAATTGTGGCTTACCTTGAGGAATTCTAGAATGATTTCCTACAACAAATTCACATATAATTTCTGAAAAATAACTTTGTATCTCTAATAATTTTGTAATAAAATAATCTTGAAAATAAAATAAAGCAGAAACTTCATCCATTTCATTAGTTCTAATTAAATCTTCGTGATGAATACCAGAAAAAATATCACCCAAAACAGCAATTGTAACTTTTTTAATATCATTTTTTTTACAATAAAAAACTAAATAATAAAAAATTCTATCTAATCTTTTTTTCATTATTTCAGAATTATATTCATTTACACCATTAATATGATCTAAAACAATAACAGATGGAAAATGTATATCTGATATCATAAGAATAGCTTCTTTATTAGAATCATTTTTTATAGGAATAATTTTTAATTCTTTAGGAATTTTAATATTTATTATACTTTCTTTATATAATTCTAATATCTTTTCATCACTAATAGTTTGATGTAATAATTTATCTTTATCCCTTCGTAATTCACTATTTTCTCTTCTTAATTCAGCATTTATTTTTTCATTTTTAAATTTATCCATATTTTCACTAAAATTTTCACCAAATACTTCTTTTTCCAGTTCTTTAAAAGTATTAAAAAATTTAACATATTCCCCACCATATTTAGAATTAGTCCTATACCAATTTCTTGACATAGTTCCTTTTCTACTAGCACTTGTTGTTTTATATAAATCAAGTAACGATTTAAACTCAGTAATAATATCCTGTTTAGTTGCTTTTTTAATTATATTTTTTTTATTTTTATTAGACATTTAGAAACTCCTTTTTATTTTAATACTAATAATTGAAAATAAATTTAATATTTCTTATTAGTAAACCACTCTATGCCACAAAGATTAAGATTAAAAAAAGGTGATATATCCATAATGGAAATATTAGCCTTATCCTTAGCAGAATATAAATCTAAAAACATTGATGATAAATTATGGAGATATAAATTAGACATAATTTCCGCCAAAATTATAATTAGAAAAAATTTAAAATATAATCCTTCTACAAAACAATGGGAACAAGTCGGTCGTGAAGCAAAAATTCAATTTCTTATTAAATCTGAACCAGAATCCTATAAAGATAAAAGTAATATAAAAATTCATACTTATCCAGTCACCTTCCTATTTAAAGATTTTGAAAAAGGAATGAATTCTGCGTTTAGAAGTCGTGTAGGAAGTCTGAAAAAACCAATTTTTCCTAAACCAAAAAAACATTTCATAAAAGGCGCTAAAGATAAAAAACAAGAAGAACTATATAGAAAAGAAAATGAAAAACTATCACAAAAAAACAAAGAAATAGCTAAAAAAAATATATTAAATGGAGTACAACTACAATTCTTTTATGATTCAATGTTTGTTTGGAATTCCTATGGTTTATTGTATGGCCCTAACTATGCCAAGCTTCCTCCTAAAATAACAAATCCAGAATTAATTCCTTTCTTTTCAAAACATGAACTTTTTATTGTACTTAAAATTCTAGAACCTATGTTTAAAAAATTAAAAGGTTTACAATTAAACAAACCTATTAAAAATATAGAAAAACCATCAAAAGATGAAAAAAGTTCTACATCTACAGAATCAGAAAAAATAACTACAGTGCCCAAATCTTCAGATGACTTTGGAATGGGGTAATATAATAGAGCCTATACTACTATAGGCTTTTTAACAGAAATTTCATTATGAATTATATCCTTGGATAATTTCTGTTTTTCTTTCTTTTGAATTTCAGCTTTTTTCTTTGCCCATTCCCTAAAACCTTCAAAAACAACTTTAGGCAAATCTTTTAATTTTTCTTCATTCATTTCTTTTGAATCTTTACCAACATCTTTCCAATTCAATTTATTTCTTCTACAGTATTCCCTCCTTTTCTTTCTAGGATAAATAGTAGAAGCAATATTTAATTTTTCTTCATAAGATAATTCTACTTTTTTTCCTTCTTCATTAGCTTTTACAACATCCATTTAAAATCTCCTTTACTAAATAGTTTTAAAACTCCATCTAAAATCACCTGACATTGGGCATCTATCGGATGATAATGAATCCTTTTCTATAATACATACATAAGTTGTTCCTGATAATAAATTACCTGTAGGATTAATAGTTACAGTATCCTCATCTGAATTCCAAGAAAAAGTAATTGGTGTGCTGGGAACTAATCTTATATTTTCTTCTACACTTGATTTATACATTGTAAAATTAAACATTGCAGATAAAGAACCACTGACAGGAAAATTAATAGCACTTTGTAAAGGATAAGTTGAGGTAACAATAGGAATACCTAGGGTACTTGTATACTTATCAACGTGGGTTTGAATATTGTCTTCTAGACTTCCCCTAAAAAAAGTTAATTGATATACTTTTCTAACAATATATTTATCCCACAAGGAACCAATTAATTTTGGTGAAGTCATTATCAATGGAATTTTTCTTCCATTATGATCAAACAAAATATCTACTATAATATCATTTTGATCAAAATCTCTAGACGAATCAACAGTATCCCCAGTAAAAGGTACGTACATTTTTATAGGCATTAATTCTGTAAGAGAAATTGCACCAACCGATTCTTGTCCAGATGAACTATCCATTGTTTGAAATAATTCGACTTCGTTAAATGGGTACATTATATGAACGTTACTTACTAAGGAACTTGAATATGAATTTGTTTTATCCCCTATTAAATCCCCCTGTCCATCACTATTTACATCATCAGAAGTTTGTGTTATTCTAATAACATTGGTCTTAGTTCCAATAAGATCAAATTTAACATCACCTACTTTTCTAAGTACAGGAGCTAATGCTGATCCTATTTGATCGTACGCAGATGGTTTAAATCCCATTATCCCTCTGTTGTAAAAAAGAATCCATAATCTTCTCCAAACGGAATACCATAACTACTCTGTGCAGTAGTATAAACAGCCCCAGAATATATAGTACCTGAAGTTAAATTTTCTGATGGTTGTATAATAACACTAGTTCCTGATGAATTCCAAACATAATCCATTGATATAAAAGGATCAAAATAAATAGCCCCTTCTGTAGAGGACTCATTCATTGCTTGATTAAAATTAATTAAAATTTGTGAATCTACCAATACCCCAACAGAAGCGTGAGCTGGTGTGGTTGAAGAAACTATTGGAGTTTCAGGCATTAATGTGTAAGTTTCTTGCTTACTATCCCTATAGTCTTTTCCTGAATAAGAGTTAAGATAGAGATCAATATTATCAACAGGTGCAATATTAACATCTGTAATTAAATCATAATAATGAACTTCCATATTATGAACTATATCTTGAATTTTACCAACATTTAATTGTTCCGCAAACTCCCAAGCATAAGTTCCCTTCACAATAGATTCAAAAGTTAAATAAACCGGAACAAAGGTAGTATAACCATTAATTACTATAGGAACAGTAATTAAACTTTTTTTAGCATTATCCTCATGTAATATGGTGAGTGCTCTAAAATAATCAAAACCAGTAGCAAAAAAAGATACCATATTTAAAAATAACTTCATTGGTTTTGCATCAACTTTACATTTTAAACTATCTAAATATACCCCAAAATTTGCTCCCATATTAAATCTGGATGTATCTAATTCAGCATCCCCATAATTGAAAGCTGTAAAAGGAAAAGTAGCATTTGATAATTGAAATATTTTAGAGTTATCTTGTAAAGCACGATTAGTTATATCAGTTAAAATAAATCTAGACCTTCCAGAATTTGCTGCTTCTTCTTTTGCTTTTTCTATAGGATCTGTTTTAACAGATGTATATACATAAGGTAGTGAAGAATAGAGCATTCCCCAATAATAAACACGTATTGCCTCCATTATAGCAACAATCATTGGAGGATATTTATTTACTTCTAAATCAAACCAACGTTTAGCCATTTATTTAGAACCTTGTGGCCTAACAATCTTTATTTTTTTATTTTTTTTTAATTTATCTTCCTCTGGGGATTGCCATTGTTTCATAGGATTTTCAGGAACTTCACCAACAGAACCAGATGTCAACATTTCATAAACAGGAATATATTTTGAAATTTTTTCCTCTGGTAAAGATTTATAATCTACATTTGTCCATTTCTTTTCAAAAGCCCATTTATATTTTTCTGGAGCTTTTTCTTTAGAACCATACTTATTTCTAAGATACTGAATATATTTAAATTGCTGTTTACTACTTGCGGGCATAGTTATACCTATACATTAGATATACACGTTCTTTTTTTAGGATCAAATATTTTTCCTTTTTCACAAGGTTTATGACACATATCAGCTCTTGCTGAATAATCTTGCCCCCGTAATTCACAAGAATTTTTATCTGTTTCAGTCATCTTACATTCTCTACACGTACATTCTTTTTTATCACAACCCTCACAAATGTTTTCTTCTATACCCCCTTTATATCCTTCACCTTCCATTGGGCCTTGAGGATTTCCACAAGGGCATTCTTCAGACCATTTTTTTCTTACATATTTTTCCATTAAAATTACCTTCAAAATATAAAATATTATTTATTAGTAACCATTTATACCTAGTTACAAGTTTCATTATCTATTTCTTTTTTTTCTTTAATATAAGGTAATATTCTAAATGATTCAGCATTAAAAATAAAAGGCAGTCTAAATTCTGGACCATTATTGTTTTTACAAGCGTGTAACCATAAAATGTCTTCTTCTAATAGCCATTCTTCCATTCTATCAGGAAAATATTGTTTCTTAATCATAAGTGGCCTATATATAGATATAACCATTCGACAACGTTCAAACCAACCAGCACCTCCTTTTATATCTTCACGAACAAAAACTTGATGATCAATTTCTTCTGGTTTTTTAAACCGTATTCCCCCTCTAGCTCTATTTTCATTTGCTTGAACTACTAGAAGTGAATGAACATCATTATTTTTAGTTATATTATGTAATTCAGTTGCTCCCTTTTCAACACCATCACCATATTCACCATTAATCTCTTTTATCATTGAAGCTAAATCCAAAACAATTATTGTATATTCATCATTATTTTTATAAACACCTTCTTTTCTAAAATGTTCTTTTCCTAATCGTATTAGATTATCAACATCCCCTAAAGATAGAGAAGATTCATCAACGTGTAGATAATTTTTTATTTGTGAAAATCCTTGTAATGCTCTTTCAACTTTTGAATTAAATCTATCATCCCTTTTTTCTTTATATAATTCATTTGGAGAAATATTTAATCGCATAGCCATTGTTCTATCCATTTCAGAATCAATAGTCATTTCAGTTCCAAATTTTATAACAGGAATATTCCTACTTATCCAGCTCATTTGCATATTTTGTGACATAGCAGAATTATGTGTTACAGTGCCATCCCCTAAAATATAGAGTTGATCCGTACCTTCTTCTAATGAAATACCAAAATATCTACCCCTATTCTCTTTTTCAATAGTGATTCCTGTTCTTAAAATATTTTTAATTTGTTTTCTTTTTTTTGCTTTCCTTCTTTTAACTTTTGTGGGGATAATATTATTATCCCCGGATATTCTTATTCTCCAATATTCCCCACAAAAATTTAATTTATTTATACTTTTTATTTCTAATTTAGCAACAGCATATAATCCTAGTGATCTCGCTAAATATAATATATCATCTTTTAATTTAATATATTTAGTAATTATTTCAAAAGTATTAGAGGTAAGATAACCATCAGTATCTAAAAGACCGGCTAATACTTGTAATCTAATTTCTTTATTATTATATTTAAATTCTTCTGGAATAAATTTTTTATTATTTAATAAATTATAAAATTTTAAAGCCTCTTTTAAGTAATTTTTATTATTATTTCTAGTAATATTAACAATATTAAATTCTGAACACCTATTTTTTCCTTTATGTTCACTAAATCTCATATCTAATTTTTTTGCATATTCTTCTATATATTGTATTACTTCTATATCCTGTGTTGTAATTCCTGTATCTGAGATGGCCCCATCCCCTAACCATAAACCTAACCAATAAGGATCAATTTTAATCTCTTTTTTTGATAGTTCCCATCCAGAAACTTTATATCCTTTATATTCAGATTTAAAATATTTATTTTTTTGTAAATAATCTTCTACAGAAATTACTAATTTTTCTCCTTGTTTTTTTACACAAATTCTATTTTCTTTATTTAATTTTTTTGTTTTATCGGTATAAATATTTATTGATCTTTCTAAAGCTAATTTATGATGATAAGTAACTACATAATCTTCCCCTTTATTTTGTTTAATTCTATATAAATCATCTACCCCAAACCAACTATTAATTACTTTTCGTGGAGTAGAATCAACTCCCATTAATAAATCTCCAATTTTAATATCTTGTATAAATTTTAATGTCCCATCATACATAAGAATTAAAGTATCTTCTTTTAAACATTTTCCCATCCCGCTCGGAGCAAATAATAAAGTCATTTCTCCAGCATTAGCTTGATTAGGACAGGCATCTTTAATAACTTTATATCCTAAATCCCTTTGTTTTAATCCTTCATCACGCTTTTTTAAAATTTCTCTATAATTATCTGCTAATTGTTCTGTAGTTAATAATCGTGTGGAACCTTTAATTAAAGATATATTTTCTTTAATTTTATTTGCAAGATTATCTAATTTATCTAATTGTACTTCACCTGTAGGGGAAATTTCAACTAATAAATCCTCAAGTATTTCTATATTTAACTTATTACTAATATAATTTTTTTTAATCTTATCAATAACAAAATCAAGATTTTCAAAATCAGTAAATTCATCATATATTTTTTGTAAATATTCTTTAGGTATATCTGCTTTTTGTTTTACATAATGATATAGTTCATCAATTGTAAAATAAAGATTGTCTTTTTTTACCTGTTCAATTGCATAACAAATAATAGATATAGAAGAATTTAATAAAAATTTAAAATCCAAAAGATGAGTATCTTGTGGATTTTTCATTAAGTATGATACAAATTTTTCCTCATTATGAAGATTAATTGCGGAAAAATCAGTTGCCATATGTGGCTCCTAATAGATGGATTTTTTTATATTTTTTTTAATAAAAAAAGAAGTTTCACTATCTTTCTTAGTATACATATCTTTTTCAAGTGGTATATTAAATGAATCAAAATAGATTCTTAATAGTTTTGGTTTTCTCTTACACTGTATAATAAAATCATCTGTTTTTATATCAAGTAAAATAAAATCAACAAGAGTAAAATTTTTTCTAATATTATTTTCAGCTTCTTTTAATTTTAACTTCCAATCGTGTGGATAAGTTACTTCTTTCTTCCATAAATTTTTAAATAAATCATCTATAGATTCAAATCTATTTACAATATCAAATAAAATTTCTTTTGGTAAATAAGGAACAACATTTTCAATATTATCAGAAGTATCCCCGTGAATAGCTTTATACATTTGTACAGCTTTTCCTTTAGAGGGGTCAAAATTATATTCTTTTTTAAAGCTTTCTACTGTATATAATTTATTATAATTCCACCAATCTATATTTTCTTTTAAATTTCGTGCCCAATCTAAATCATTAGAAATAATAATAGCTTTATTTTTTTTGTCTATTGATAGGGACTTTAATAAGGGGTAAGTTAAATCATCAGCTTCTAAAGAAGGAACTTTAAAAATAAAATAATCATCTGAATAATTTTTTAAAATTTCTACAAAAATAGAAAGAATTTCATATATTCCTTTTGGAACTGACTTTTTTAGTCTGTGGCTTTTATAATCTTCATCAATAACTTTACGAATTGTTAATACATTTTCAGGATTATCAAAAAGAAGATATAACTTAGAATCAATATAACCAAAATCTGTCTGAAGTTTTTTTATAGATAATAATGCTTTTCTTATAGCCAAAGAAGATAATTCAGTCTGATTATCACAAACAACATTTTTTACAGAAATAATAAAATTTCTCCACCATACATTTTGTGTATCTATTATAAGATATTTATATTTTGACAAAAATTATTCTCCTGTTTCTGGAAATTCTGATTTTGAAAATTCACCAAACACTTTAAGAAAATTTTTAATATTCCTTATATCTTTTGCAGTAGTATTACCTTCAATAGATTCATTATCATCTTCTGGAGGATTTCTTTCTGATTCTTTTTCAATTTGATAAAAATCCTTTATTGCAGTTACCATACCTAATGTAAAATCATTATCACTTTTATTTAAAGCAGAAAGAAGATAAGTTAGTTTTGTTATATCAACATCTTCATCACTCTCTAATATTTTTTTTATTTTTGTGGACACTAGTTGTTTTAATTTATTTTCAGCAGATGCTTTTTGTATCTGACTATCAATAAAAGATATAAGATTAAGACTACGAATACTTTTAATATTAATTTTATCCTGTTCTGCTAAAGAATTATTTTGTATATTATCGACTAAAACTTCTACTTCATTATTTTCATTACTATTTTTCATTTGCAAACCTTTTTATCACATCCATAAAATCAAATTCTTCATTTAAAATTTTAAAAAATTCCGGTTTTAATTCTTCTTTCATTTTTCTTATTTCTGCTGCTACAGATTTAGATGGTGAATCTTCTAATTCTTCATCTTCAGTTAAATTTAAAAATTCTCTAATATCCGGCCACCGCCACCCTTTTATTTCCCTAAGATAAAAGCAGGATACTATTATTTTTGATCTTTTATAATCTTCAATTGATGGAATTCGTAGTGAAGTTCCATTATAGTAATAAATAAGTTTATCTAATTGTTCTGGATTAAGAAGTTTAGCTAAAATATATAAATCATCTTTTTCTATGTTAAAAGAAAAGACAAGTAAAGATAAAGCTCGTAATAATTTTTCACCAGTATATTCTGAAACTTTAAAATAATTGTTTAAAGTTTCATTCAAAGAATCAGTAATGGTCTTCATATTATATTAGTATTATCAAAAACCACCTATCTATTTATTTCATCTAGTTTTAATAATTCTTTTCGTATAATATCAAGTGTTTTTAAATATACTTCTTTATATTTTCTTCCATAAATTTTATATTGAACTAATTTACCATTACCATCATACTTATCTTCTTGAAATAATTTTTCAGCAAAACGTTCCCCATATAATATATTATGATGAAAAGCAAGGAGTCTAACTACATCTTCTTTCTCTGTTTTACAAAAATCAGATATTCCAAATAAGATATTAATAATATACTTAACTAAGTATTTTTTATTTTCATTTTCTTCAATAATTTCATATTCTTTTGACGAGTATTTATCAATATGGTAAAAATTACTATCACTATGACTGTCGTCAAAATCCCAATTTAGGGATAAATCTTCTTGTAATTTATTATACTTATTAAATAATGCTTGTTTAATTTTATCTATTAAAGCCCCGGCAAATGAAGCATAGACCTTATAATCTTCGTGATTATAGTATTCCTCTACTAAAAAAGAAACTGAACAATAAGAATAACTTTCTAAATCACCCTCATTAACAATATAAGGACTATAAAATTTTTTTATAAGACTTTGAGAATAATTTATTAGAATTTCAGACATTTGATCAAGATAGAACATATCCCGATTATGATAAAAATACTTATCCTGTAAAACCATTAACTTACGCTCTGTTTCTGGTTTTAAACAATAAGATTCCTTACACATAGGACATTTACTCTTTTTCTTATCCCATTCTACTCTTTTTTCCTTATTTGTTATTTTAAATTGATACCCGCATTTTCTACAGGTATTATATCTTCCACGATTTTCTAATTTAATATATTTTGTCAATAATTTCTTCCTTAAAAATAATATATATAAAATATACTATTTTTTATATAAAAAGTCAAAAAAATCAATATATTTTTTTAAATACATAATTTATTTTATATAAGATAATATATGTGAAATAATATCTACTGTCCAACCATTACCTAACATTTTATATCTAGCATTATCACTAATTCCTGAAGTATAATTATCTGGAACAGTTTGTAGTCTTTCACATTCTAATGGGGTTAATCTTCTCCAAGTATCCTTTTCATTTTCTATTTTAATATCATTACTTGTACAAGAAGTTGGAGATTTTCCATATATAGAATATATCCTATTATTCATTTCAAATTTACTATCATTATCAACTTTTCCTATTTGTAAACATTTATCTCTAGATAAAATATTTTTTTTCATACAAGCTACTACTAGTGTAGAAGATTTATTATTAATATCTAATAAATTATAGGTGTATTCATTTTGACCAAATGTCTCTTTATATTTTATCATATTTTTTATTTGATTTTTAGAATAATTATATTTTATATCAACCTCTTTTTCTAAAATATCTTTCAATACTATTTTTTTATTTTTAGGTTGCTTAATGTCTTTTATATTTGTCCAATATAATCTTTCCCTATTTTGTGCAGAAACTAAAGAAGAATTTATTAATATTGGTTCTAATTTATTTTTTCCAAATAATATTTTTCTTTTTATACATTCTGGATATATTTCCCATAATTTTTCAGAAATAATATTTTCATATTCTTTTTTCATTCTAACATTTTCAAGTAAAAAATAACTTGGCTTATAATGTTTTAAAATATCAACAAATGTAAAAAATAATTTACTTCTAGGATCATTAAAATTTAGTTGTTTCCCCGCGAAGGAAAACCCCTGGCAAGGACTCCCTGCTAATATCAAATCAGGCTTTTCTATAGTCCAATCTTTCCAATTATTTATATCTCCTAATTGAATAGTATTAGGATAATTTTTTTGTGTAATTGTAATAGGAGCTTTTTCTATTTCAGAAGCATAATATTTTTTAACTTTTATACCTATTCGTTCTAAAGCAATCTGACCACAAGATAATCCATCAAAAAGAGATAATACTATCAAATTTATTTAAACCCCCACACATCACTAATAATATCTTCTGCCACTATTGGTACATCATCTAATTTAAAATTCTGTAAATGAAATAAACATAATTTTTTAACTTCTTCTAATTCAGGTATATAAATTTTCAATACTACAGAATCGTGTACCATAATTATTAATTTAGATTTCATTCCTCTTTCTTTCAATTCTTTATGAATACTAAACATTGCCTTATGCATCATTAAGGCTTCCATAGAAAGAATTTCTGTATTAGTACAAATATTTTGATTATGATT
>Ga0265297_10002997_pt1 | contig 32007 bp, 55 predicted proteins | sample Munlanlwell13791_FD_192502 | JGI IMG/M metagenome (GOLD analysis project Ga0265297, IMG submission 192502) | Leachate microbial communities from a municipal landfill in Southern Ontario, Canada - Leachate well 137-91 | ecosystem: Engineered > Solid waste > Landfill > Unclassified | place...
CATGTTGATTAATTTTCCGGCAACAAAAAACTTCCCCCCCGGGGATCCGAAAGCCGGTTTTACACCTTCCATTATTTTATCATTTGGCATGATATCTACTTTATCTAATGAAAAATTTTCTAACAATGCTAATAAAAATCCTTTATTTCTCATCTACTACCTCCTCTTTATTTTCTGTTTCATTTTCTGTTTCCATATCAACACCGATTTGTGATAATATAGCATTTAATACTACTTTAGCTTTCTTATCATCAATCCAACCATTATTTTTTGCTTCTGTTAATCCTGTAACGAGTCCGCTAATTGCTTCAGCTGTTCCTTTATTATCCCTGGACACAATCGGAGAAGGTATTATTCTAAATTTTCTATTTACATCATCTTTTAATGTTTTGTGTATTATAGCCTGATCAATTACAAAATTAATTATATGCACTAATTCAAATTTTGTTTTACGCTGCCTAGCCTTTAATTTCTTTAATGTAGGTAAACCCATTTCCAATGCGGTAGCCCTAGTGGTAGTTGATCCTTCTGCAAACCAGTGTTCAGGATAACCGGCGCCACCTAAAATCTGATTTTTGAATAATCTGGCCTCTCCACTAGCGTCATTTGACTCTAGCTTTGGTGAAACAGCGCTCCATGTTATTTTTTCATTATGCGCCCTAATTGATCCGGCGCGAGGAACTGATAACGTTGAAACAAATTTCTCTAGTTCTTCTTTTCCCATTCCATCACATTTTATATCCCAAATAAAATTATTAAGTAAGAATGCTCGTTCAAGACGTGCAAATAAGAATTGATCATATCCATCTAGCCAATCTGCTAAATTTAATAAATCAGAACGCCCACGTGAAGCTGAACTTACTTTATTAATGGTAAAATAGAAACATTCACCATTAAGCCTTGCATAAGATTTTGATTTGGTTTGTTTATCAATATTAATAACCGCCATTTCTCTTTCAACAGTCCCAGAAGGTTTTTTCCATATTACTGATTTAGTTATTTTAGGATTAGAAGTATCTTTTACTACTTTAATAATGCATTTTGGATCAATATATCCAATTTTAACATGGCCATTCTGCGGATTAACCCATACCGGCAAACATATTTCTCCAAATATAGACTCCTCTAACACATTAACATCAATTTCAGAATCTAAGTTATTATCCGGATCATTCCAAAATTCTTCAATTACTTCTTTTACATCAGGATCTTCTGCGGTGAATGTAAATCCATCGCCAACCACGAAATCCCTGATTATTTCCACAATTCTTTTGGCCATAGGATTTGAATCATACAAATAAAATGATATATCTTGCATCCTGCGCTGTGTTAGTTGATTAAGATCCCTATCACTATTGGAAGTTAATGAACGCCACATAGAATCTTCACCCCCGGCACCACCAATCATTGGATATGCTTCTGCCACTTTTTGCATTATTTCTATTGATCTTTTTGCTCTTTCATTAAAACTGCCTATTTTTTCTGATGGTTCTTCGATACTAATTGCTTTATTACTTTTTGATTTTTTCATATAATACTCCTTCTTTCTATTCTGTTGCTTCCAATAACTGCAGCAGCAGAAGCGGCTCTGGATATATTAGATTCTACTGTTCTTTCAACTTTTCCTCTTGAATTTATTATTTCTTGGCCTGGATCTATTCCTAATACTATACCCGCAGCTCTTGTTTTGGGAAATAAATAATTAACACCATATTCCGTAGCGTTAACTACATGTGTAAATTTATTATCAATATGATCGTTTCCGCTTTTATCTAATGATACATTTTTCATACATTTAGCAAATTCTAAGCACGTAGGTTCATTTGAAATATTAAATTGTGGCCGGCCTCCAATATAACGTTTAAGACATGCTTTTACGCATTTCATTTTTTCATCATTACTAAGTTCCCTAGTATGAATATCAATCCCGAATACTTTCTTATAATCATCAATCACGCTTGTCTTAGTTAATCTGTTTCTTTTATTACCTGATTTATCACCAATGAACTCTATTTCTTTTATTTCACCGGTATATTTAATGGCATCTAAACATTTATTAAATTCTGGAAGCAATTCAGAAGTTAATTTATTAAAAAATATTTTGTAATAAATAAAGAATAACCTATCTTCATAATCCTTTTGCGCGAATAAATATACTTCGCCATCAAGCCCAAAATCCTGGAAGCAATATAATTTTGATTTAGGATTTAAATATACTTTATGCCCTAATAAATGTATTCCGTCATCATATTCAGGATATGATCTGTTGGTTCTGGCCTTATCATAACCTACAAGGACCTCTTGGGCTATTTCTTCCTCTGTCATAGATGCTGTTTTCTTTTGAAACCAAGCGTCATCATGTTGTGGATTGTCTGTCCAATGAAATGTCATCTTTTTAAAACCCGAATTTTGCAGATCCTTTATTTCAGCGAATTTATTATTAACACTTTCAGTTGGAGGAGTTGAATTAAGGAAAACAGTATTTGTTGCATTACGAACACCCTTCCACATTTCATCTAAACATTCAATAAAAGCTGCTTCATCTATAAATACAAATTTATATTGCGTATCGCGGCCGGCCCTAGGGTTAGCTGATTCTCCTTTGATTACAGAATTCATTGATGGAACACTAAATATTAGAAAAGGATTATGAATCCTGGGCTTAAGAAAATCAGGTAACCTTGTGTACATAAATAATAATCGGCCATGCAAAGAATGGAATGTATTACCTGTGTCCTGAACTTCTGATTCTTTCCTTGAAATATTAAGTGCGGTAAAACCTTTAGTATATAAACATTTATGCAGTTCCCATCCCATAGTAGTCCAAGAAATTCCTAAATCATGAGGCTTATCTACAAATAGATCTTCAAATTTATCCAACTGCTTTATTAGTTCTATTTGTTTTGGGAAAAGTATAAATGGTATAACCGCGGGATCCCTACGGGTATCTATGGTATATACATAATTATTAAACCAATATATATTGTCTTCTGCACAACGGCGGTATTCCTTAATTTGCCATTGTTTGGCGTCAGTGGGATCTCGTCTTTCTATTTCCTTACGCCAATCTATTCTCTCAACTTTATTTTTAACCAGGATTTCCACCAGAAATCTCCTCCGCGCTTAAGTATTTTTTTTCATGTTCTTTTTGCATAACACCACCAAGCAGAAATAATTCTAATCGCATTAACCTTTCAAGGTCCTTTAAACTAGATTTAGACATTAATGCGCTGATTAATTTTCCTTCACCTTTACATACCGGGCATTGAATTTTTATACCATCATTGCCTGTTTGCATTCCTTCACCGGAACAGCATTTGCATACTTTAGGTTCGATGCTACCTTTTATATGTGTTAATGTCGATCTTACAGTTTCAAGCATTTCCATTCTTCGTTCTTCAAGGAGAATATTGAATTTCTCACATATTTTATCTTGAAATATCGTAAGGCGCCATTGCAACGGTTTAATTCCCCTTTTAGCGTCGCCTTCCCGGAAATACTTTCTCGCGGTTGCAAAACATATTCCGCACTCCTTAGATGCTTTCTTTAATGACATGCCTTCAGCCATATTTGTAAATAATGCATCTATTTTTTCCTGAGGTAAAGAATACCGATATCCATGTCCTTCTTTCTTAACTTTTGGTAATTTTAAGTTTTCTAACGATCTTTCATTTACCATTAATGGGCCTCTTTCTTTTTAACTAAGAATTCAATTACTCCTGTACGTTTATCCGCGCCTGAATTAAATGTAGCATAAAAAAATAATGAAAATGATCCCACCACTAATGGGCTGTATTTGTAGTTTAATTGTGTTGTAGATATTGTGGCCGCGGTTTCAGTAAGAGCAGCGGTTGCAGATCCTACTTTCCAAATTTGAACTTTAGCGCTACCAGCATCCGGAGTTTGAGCAACGCCATCAATTTCAAATGATCCTCGGAATGTTACATCATCGCCTACATAATACTCATGTTCTATATTCGGCATTTATACCTCCTTGAACTTAAAATTATCAGTTTCATTTTTAAATTTTAAATCATTAGTTTCATCTATAAATTTGAAATTATATGTTTCATCTTTAAAATTTACTTTAGCCGGCAGCGAAGAAGCAGAACTGCTAGAACTACTGGAACTACTTATACTAGATGAACTACTGGAACTACTAGAACTACTAGATTCAAAAGAACTACTTGATCTACTTGAGCTACTAGAACTACTGGAACTACTAGAGCTACTTAAACTAGATGAACTGCTGGAACTACTAGAAGATAACAAACTACTGGAACTACTAGAACTACTGGAACTACTAGAGCTACTCGAACTACTTAAACTTGATGAACTACTGGAACTACTGGAAGATATAGAGCTACTCGAACTGCTGGAACTACTAGAACTACTTAAACTTGATGAACTACTGGAACTGCTGGAAGATATAGAGCTACTCGAACTGCTGGAACTACTAGAACTACTTAAACTTGATGAACTACTGGAACTGCTGGAAGATATAGAGCTACTCGAACTGCTGGAACTACTTGAACTGCTAGAACTACTGGAACTACTTAAACTAGATGAACTACTAGAACTACTAGAAGATAATGAACTACTAGAACTGCTGGAATTGCTTGAACTAGAAGAACTAATAGAAGACATAGAACTACTCGAACTAGATGAACTACTTGAACTAAATGATTCGGTAGAACTACTAGAAGAACTTGATAGACTCGAACTACTAGAAGATCTAGAACTACTAGAGCTAGAAGAACTGCTAGAACTACTGGAACTACTTATACTAGATGAACTACTAGAACTACTAGAAGATCTAGAACTACTAGAGCTAGAAGAACTGCTAGAACTACTGGAACTACTTATACTAGATGAACTACTAGAACTACTAGAAGATCTAGAACTACTAGAACTACTGGAACTACTAGAGCTACTTAAACTAGATGAACTGCTGGAACTAATAGAAGATAACGAACTACTGGAACTACTAGAACTACTGGAACTACTAGAGCTACTTAAACTAGATGAACTGCTGGAACTACTAGAAGATAACGAACTACTGGAACTACTAGAAGATCTAGAACTACTAGAGCTAGAAGAACTGCTAGAACTACTGGAACTACTTATACTAGATGAACTACTGGAACTACTGGAAGATATAGAGCTACTCGAACTGCTGGAACTACTAGAACTACTTAAACTTGATGAACTACTAGAACTACTAGAAGATATAGAACTACTCGAACTGCTAGAACTACTAGAACTACTTAAACTTGATGAACTACTAGAACTACTAGAAGATATAGAACTACTCGAACTGCTAGAACTACTAGAACTGCTAGAACTACTGGAACTACTTAAACTAGATGAACTACTAGAACTACTAGAAGATAATGAACTACTGGAACTACTAGAAGATATAGAACTACTGGAACTGCTGGAAGATCTCGAACTACTGGAACTGCTGGACGATCTAGAACTACTGGAGCTGCTGGAAGATCTCGAACTACTGGAACTGCTGGACGATCTAGAACTACTGGAGCTACTAGACGAACTGCTGCTCGAGCTACTGGACGAGCTGGAAGATCGAGAGCTGCTGCTCGAGCTACTGGACGAGCTAGAGCTTAAACTGCTAGAGCTGGAGCTGGACCTGCTGCTGGATGAGCTGGAGCTGGAAGACGAAAGGCTCGATGAAGAGCTGCTGGAAGAACCTCCACTCGCTGTATAGGTGGCGTAGATAGAATATTGCTTAGTATCATTTGTATCAGGTGTTCCCGCTGGATTAGGCCAAGTAGAAAAAGTCCCAGCAAAGCTCGCACCATTACCAATAGCATCATAGTAGCAATCTCTTGCGCTTACTTGCCAATGTGCCAACCACCAATTACCCGCTAAGAGATTATTTAAGGTTATAGTAGCATTACGCCAACCAGGACCAGTAGTGCCTGCCATAACATCACTTGAACCCATAAGAGTCCCAGCTTCACTACCAGTTGCGTCATCATCATAAATAGCTGCTGCTGTATCTTGGGACGCTGAGCCTTCACTAATATAATATGACAAACCAGTAATATTAGCAGTTACTGATAATGTAAATATGCTAGTTCTTATATAAGAACTATTTATGTAACTTGCACCAGCAGTAATATATCCAAAAGTATCATTGGCCTTTACAGGATAAGTCGCTTTATCAAGAAATTCTTGTGGAATAGTTATAGTTACTGTTCCATCTTTTATATCTAAATTAGCCCAAACAGTGACTCCATTACTATCTATAAATTTAGGTCTGTAATAATGACCGAATTTTCCTGTTTTATAATTAGTTCCACCTATTTCATAGTTCTTCTTTGTTTTGTGATAAGTCGCATAGGAACCAGTAACAGCAGCGGGTCTGTTGTCTATTCCATCCCCACTATATTCCCAAGTAGAACCATCTGCATTTACATTTTTAAGTGGCGGTTGATAAAAAAAATCAAATTCCTCCCAACCTTCTAACTGAAAACTCCAAATGTTAGTCGTGGGTTTTTCATAGAGGATAAGACCGAATTTAAAGTTATCGGAATTGTCAGGGTCGGGATTAAAATAAAAACCTATTTTAGAATTTTTATACTCTAACTTTCCATTGACTAAAGACTGTGTAGCGTTGGGAATTAAGGTATCAGGAACTTTGAGTGTCAGGGAATTTTCTTTATTCCATTTGGTAAATTTTATCTGGGGCTTAAAAAAAGCGGATTTATCATCGCCGATTATTACTTCATCGTTATCTGAACCAAGAGTGGTTTTATAAATCTGCTTGTCTTTATCCTTGATTATATCTTTAGCCATTACTCTATCTCCATTTTGGACGGACAGCCATTCGCCACCCAAAGTTTAAACGTATCATAATCTCTGTCTAATGCCTCTTGGTCGTAAATCATACCATCATAAGTCCTCTTACCTTTTGCGTCCTCACAAACCATAATATAACTCTCATCATAGACTTCGTTGTGCTGCTGAATACCAACGCAGTTATAGTCTATCGGATCGCAACCTACTAATAATAAACTTAATAATATTATAATTTTTTTATACATATTAATTAGGGCTGAAGTATGGGCTACTTTTCCCGCCTTCATTTAACTTGCAAGAAGCACCCTTGCGTTTAAAAAAAATAGCCAAAACCATTATTGGAACTTAATGATATTGGCTATTTTTAAATAAAATAGAAAAAATTAGTTTATAATGTTGCTAACCAATCTTTTACTTCATTATTATAACTACGCAAATTTGCCTGTTTTATCGGACCTGCATCCTTAATAAAACTAAGCAATTTAAAATCTTTCTCCAAAAAGAATATTCTTTCATGCGGCATAACTGACAAAGCGACGTGCAAATTCCCACTTACTACGCCTACAAAGCCCGCGCATTGCTGTAAAAGGCCTATCAATGTGGAAACTCGCGGCCGGACCCGACGCACTGTGCAATCAACGAAATCAAACTTAGCGTTTACTGGGTTGTGGAAGACGTGCTGAAAATGAGTTTCGATAGGAATAAATCCGGCTTCAAGTATATCATTCCAGATGCGCTCTGCAGTATCGCGATCTGGATTACAGGAATCAGGCAGGCAAGTTATGTTAAAATGAACACCGATCAATCTATTCACCCCATGGGTTAACTTCTTATGTCCAGCTACCGGGGGGATCCCGAGCTCATGGATGCAGCAATATTCTCCCTTAGTGAACTCTGTTTGGCCCTCACTCATCGGAAAATCTATATCAGCAATGATGTCATATAAATCTTCCGGTAAATTCTCAAAGAATGAACCATCAATAAACTTTACATTTGTATCTTCGAGATCAGCAGTTACTTCTTCAAACCCTAAACCTTTTTGCACAGCTAAGTCGAGTATAACATGTGGATATCGTTTTTTCAATGCTAAATAAGGCTCAAGGAACATAATTAAATCTCCGAGGCCATGCCAAAACACTAATAATACCCTTCTTGGCTTATACTCAAACTCGGCCGGAGGTAATTTATCCAAATATTCAGAAAGCTTTGAATTATCGTTCTCCCACATTCTTTTTAATCTAATCATAAATCCTCCTTGACATTATATAAATATTTAATTATAATAGTATCCATGATTACATACATTATACACAAATGTTTTGTTTGTAGAAAAGAATTTAAACGCCAAAAGGGCCTTAACGTAAAAAGTAAACATCCTGTTTGTTCTAAAGAATGTCTTATTGAATCGCGTAAAGGTAAAAACAATGTTAATTGGGATGGCGGTCGCGTATTGCGTAATGGATATTGGTCTATTAAGAAATTGGATCATCCGTTTCGAGATGCTCATGGTTATGTTTTTGAACACCGATTGGCAATGGAAAAACATATTGGCCGGTATTTGAAATCGAAAGAATTGGTTCATCATAAAGGAATTAAATATCCTATTGGATCCATAGAAAATAAACAGGATAATAGAATAGAGAACTTGGAATTGACTACTAGGAATATCCACCCCAAAGAACATCCAAGAAATAGAAATTCTTCCGGACAATTTTCTTAATCCCATAAATCACCGTATTCTTCTTTATAATCATTTTCCGGGTGCCTATAATTTTCTGGCGGAATATTGATTTTATAGTGAAACATTTGTTTAAATCTTTCATAAAGTAAATTCAATGATCCTTTAGCTTGTGCGTCCATGTGTTCGATTGTTTCTGGAGATTTATCTGCTTTTAAATAACCCGCAGCACAATGATGTCTATTCGCTAATTGATTTTCTCTCCATTTAATATGCCCCCAATGCCCGTGGTAAGAAAAGATTGGAATACCACACTCAGTTTTAGTAACACCATGATCTAAAATTACACGCATATATGGTTTTAATAATTGTTCGTTAGTTCCTAACCAAGCGATACCAGGTAAAACAATAGTCTTGTCGGAACTACCTGCTTCTATAAGACATACGTTTAAACTATCCATATCCGGCGCCTTAAAATTTGTTCCTTTCATATCATTAAATCCTTCAACAAAAATATAGAACGATCTCCCCAGTGCATATCCCCATATCTTAGTATCCACAAATAAAGGACAATTACAAAGATCAACATTATTATAATATCCTTCCGGTATCATCCATTGCCCGTTAAATTGATGGTGCGGATCATCATAAACTTTATTCTGTTCTTTGCCGGCGCATAATACAAATCCGGTTTTGGCCGCAATATCAAAATAACGGATAGGATCCCGGGTGAATATCATATCTGCGTCTAAAACACAAATAGCATCATAATATTTACCGATTTCATTAGCATACCAGTATCGCTTGCGACAAACGACTTCACTTAATCCATGTGAATCTTGAATTTCTTCTTCTGTAATTTCATGATAAATAACTTTGTAACTTAATTTTGAAAACTGATCGATTACTGATTGCGGTATTTTATAACCAAAGAAATGAACATCTTGCTTATTACCAACATAATCAAGACTGTTTAATTCCGCAACCACTTCCGGTAAATACCTAATATCAGCGCAGACTACGAATGCATATTGACTATTCATTATTCCCCCTTTTTCTTAAATAGAAAACTACCATTTATTTGTTCAAAACCCGGAAGTTCTAATTTGAATTTAGATAATCCCGGATCATGCAAGAATATCCACTTACTAGATAACTTAAGCGCGGCTTCGGTTTCCCTGTCGCGTCCCTGACCGCCATCAACAAAAACAAACTCCCATTGCTTCCCGGGATATAATTTAGCAAAATCAGTGAGTGGCGCCGTTGGATCAGGATCATAGAAATGAATATCAGCGATTCCCTTTAGCGATAAGTATTGAGAAAATAAATGGGAATGATTTTTTAAAGTATCACAAGTTACAATTTTTAATCCTAGTATAGCAAATATTTCTGTTGATAAACCAGTTCCAAATTCCAATACTTCTTTAATATTATTTTCTTTAATAAAATCACGAAGTCCATATGCATCTTGCCAAGAAATTTTACCCGCGCCCCAAGAAATATTTATTACTGAATGATTGGCCATACCTTCTACAAATCTAGACACCCAATATTCGCACCAACCGCATAAACTGTATTTAACTTTGCATAAATCTAATTTATTAATACTTTCTGCAGGTACTGGATCGCCACAAATTTTACATTCCATATTATTCTCCTTAGTTGATAAATACCCACCATGTAAAGTCCATTCCTGTATTAATTCGATCTCCGTATATTGCTTTAATCACATTAGTTAATAATGGTACTTGTCCAAAATCATGGCCACCAATAAAACCACCGGGTTTAACAAACTTCTCAAATCTTAAATCATCGATTACCTGTAATTCGGTATGATCCCCATCTATCCAAACAAAATCAACCATATCTTTTATCTTTTCGAAGGCCACATTACTTTCCATGTGCAGCATTGTTATTTTTTCACCATATTCTGCTAATCTTTTAATAGCGATTTCTCTAGTCGCGTCTAACTTATCTTGCGGCCAGCCTGATTCAAATTCGATATTATCCTTATGCTTATAAGGATCAATGGTAAAAAGGTGCTTAACATTTTTACATAATAACATTATCCCAGCCGGTAAACCCCCGCCACCGGTACCTATTTCGATGCCGGTTATTTCCTTATCGCCGAAATGAGTTTTTAATAGATTAATCATAGTTTCATGGTGATTCATTTTTACCCCCTATGTTGGTTGATCCATTCAATTAAATATCTAGTATCTCTGATATGAACATGCCCATCGCTTAAACTCATATTAAGGAATCCATCATTATCAGCATATTTATCATATACATCAACAAAAACAAACTCTGACTCACTTAACTTCTTATTCATATATTTAACATAAGATAATCTTTCTTCATCTGAACCTAAAAATGGAAAACTTGGATTCTCAATAACAGAAATTCTTCTAGGCGGAGGAACTACATTAAAAATCCATATATCTTTATGTGTTTCTTTGCTGCAGCTAACTGTTTTAATATAATTTTCTACTAAAGTATCTATTGTTTTTTGATAAGGAGGGTATTTATTAACATGGCAACGACAATCTATCTCTCCCCAACAGAAACACAATATTGCATCTTCTGGTAATCCTTTTGCATGATTTATTCTATTGACTTCTGAACCTATGCTATGCATTAACATAGGCCCGCGCTCTAATGTTATAACATTAGGTATGTGTAGCCACCCATGCCAAGCATGGCTATCTCCTATGGTATAAATAGTTTTACTCATGGTGTCCAATGCCTCTTTGATTCATCCCAACCTTCCATTTTCCGCATAATTGCTAAACCGTAAGGAGTGAAGAACCGAATAAATTCAAAATTATATACACCGGATTTAATTAATTTCATTGCTTCTTGGAATCCTTCTTCCGCAGGCCCGAAACAATCATGGAATATCCAATACCCTCCGGGCTTGAGTTGTGGATACATAGTCTTCATTTCGTAAAGAACATGTTCAGTATCATGGCAGCCGTCTTGGAATATTACATCAAATTTTACATCCTTAAATGTTTCCGGTGTAAGTTTCATTGAATCTAACTCTCTTAAATCAACCGGGAGATCCTTTTTGAGTAATTGTTCTTGAACTTTAGCAGTTTGCACAATGTCAATACCATAATACTTATTATCTTTCATCCCGAACCTAACACCATTATCTTTTACCGCATTGGCTAAGTAGAATGATGTATATCCTTCTGCATGTCCGATCTCTAATACTTGTTCTGCGCCAATCTCACGCAAAAAGAAATAAAGCATAGGCCCGAAGAATGTGATAGTAGCATTAATATTAGTAAAATGATTGGAGTGCATAACTTCCATTAATGGCGCCGGATATTGTTTAAAATATTCTATATCTTTTGGGTGTTCAATAACAGTATGCTTATAATATAATTTTTCCATTAATAACTCCTTATCGTAAGATAAACTTTTCCTTTATCTACAATAACACCATAACTTAATCGTTCACTATTCATAAGCAATTCACAATGTTTCGGGGAATCACCGAATATATTAAATATCATATGCCTAATAGTGTCGCGAAAATTAAACATATAATCGCAAACAGCGATTGCCTCTCCGCGGTGCAATAAATAATAAAATGGAGTATGTTCAAATACATTATTATTAGCCATATATAAAGAATGAAGGACGCATAATTCATTCTCTCTTTCATTCCAATGAACAATACGTCCTTTACCATTTTCAGATCTAAAATCATTTATAGCTTCGATTACCATTTATATTAACCTCCGGGCATATCCTATACCCTTTCCATCATGATTTTCACCAAAGATAAAATTTACTTTATTTTCTTCTTTAAACTGATCCCATACATCTTGCAAAGAACAACCATCTTCAGTAATATCATCAAATAATATATATCCACCAATATCAATAATTTTTACTGCATTAGACAGGTCCTGCCTAGCATAGTCTTTATCATGGTTGCCATCTACAAGGATATAACCAAACTTATGATCCGGAAATTTCTGCATATACGCTGGAATTTGTGCTAAAGAATCACCTACTAAAAATTGAACTTTATCCGTAGGGATATTTAGATATTTCAAATTATTAAAAATTAAATCAGGAGTTCCTAATCCATCATTGAATAAATCACAAAGAACTACATTTTCAATAATCGAATGATCCACATAAGCTGAGAGCAATTGACAGATTGATATTCCTGTCCGGGATCCAATTTCTAAAATACGGCGCGGCTTTACTACTGAACCCAAAAACCACATGAAATGATATGTGTCCATGAATTTTTCCTGTCGCTTGGCATAATGGCCAAGATATGCTTCTAAATAAGTATCGGTAGGAGATAATTTCTTTAATATGCGTAATGTATTAAAAATAGCGGAATTGATTTGAGGAGCGCGGTAGAATTCAGGTATTTCTTCCATTTTAATTACTTCTGAGCCGCAACCACCGTCAACCTGTTTTTTATTCGCTGTTTGATTATTCAAATCTAGTATTGCCGGACCTTCTTTTTTTTGATTATCCATTTTAGCCTCCTTAACTATTTCATTAAATCTTTTACCAGCTGCCTGTCCGAATTTTCCCATTAAATTTGGTATATCTAATATTTCTGGTTTATTATTTTCAAACGTTAACCTTCCGCCTAAATAATATAACTCAACCGCGCGGGCAACATCTTCCGGCCTAATTAATTCTAAGCACATCGGTTCATTGTCTTTTGATTTGAATACGCATTCTTCTTTCTTAGACTTCCAACAACCATCGTAAGTAGCGCATTTCATGGCGCCATTGGTATAAAGAAACCTATGATCCGGGTTCAATTGCCACCTAACTCCTTCCCGGGCGCCTGAAATTACCACACAGGGCTTGCTTAGGGCAGCCATGATGACCATTTGGAGTGAAACACAGCATATTGCTCCATCCGCGTAGTTTGACAGCAGAAATAGCTGTCTAAGGCTCGTTTTGCCCCTAAGGTCAATGACATTGTCCAAAGCCGGGTGATTATGGGATAGAAGGCCTATCTGAACGAACGTAATGCGGTCTTTTAAGAGGTTTACCACTTCTTGATGATGATTATACCATTTCAGGGTATAGTCGTTTTTGATCCCGGCATTAATAATCCAGTATTTACCTTCCACCATTCTTGGTAGTGCTAATTCTTTCGGGGAAAAGAATATGTCCGGTTTCATACCGCAGCGCGGTATCGAAATTCCTAACTGTTTTTCAAGAAACATGCGATGGCCATCAGCAAAACAAAGGCCTGTCATGCCTGATCGATGTATCTCTGGATAGTGAGAAATAACATATTTAGTATCGCCAACCATAATCGGAGGATGATTTTCGTCTTTTTTTAATTCCTCTATGGCACGATTAGCTGCAAGCGGATCAGGGATTGGCAATTTTGTAACATAAGGATTATTTTCGAATATATCATTGCATGGGCTTCTGACATCAGTAAGAAACCGGCCCGGATATGCTTTATGCAATGATCTGATTGCTACTGACGAAATTAGAATATCACCGGGACTTAAATCATTGACTAAAACTATTTTCTCAGCCATTATTTATTTGCTTTCTTGAATACACAGTATTCGATTTGTTTTGGAAGTATAAGAAATGTTTTTTCGATTCCTTTTAATTTTAAATCAGCGATTATTCTTTTTACTTCTTCTATTGCAACTCCTTCTTCAACCCGGAATATAATAAAATCAGAAGTATTGATCTGTTCTATTTCAAAAGATTCTATAAACGCTATCGTTCCTTCTAATTTTTCTATTTTAAATTTTTCCATCACTAACCCTTTCGAATATTATGGAATGAATATCTACCCTAGGTGGGCATTCAGAAGTAGCATCTTCGATTAATTTGAATCCATACATTCCAAATAATGCCTGAAGTATATCTAAAGTATAATAATGAAGATGTTCACCGGGTTTAAAGTGTTTCCAGTTTCTCCATTCTATATTATCAGGTTTAATCGGTATAGTTATGGCCACAAATTCGGAAATCTTCAATAATGGCGCAAGCTCAGTAAAATCAGGAATATGTTCTAAAACATCCCATAAAGTAAGTAGAACATAGTGATCATGTCGAATACCTGTCTGTGGAACTGGAGAAATATCAAATGTGTCCATGTTATCAGCATAAACACTGCCTGGCCTAAAAGCTGCAAACCAACCTACGCCGCATCCGTAATCTAGCACATTTACGGATTCAAATTTATTAAATCTTTGATAACCACCAATTAATGGAATATGTTTCTTGACGAATTCCCATCGGATCTCATTTATTTCTTTAGCATGTTCAGTCTGAATTCGAAGAAGATTATAATGATACTGCACATCATATTTAATCATAGGGTACCTCCTATAAGTATTTCATTTCATTATCAATTTGATATGTTCCGGCAGCATTAAGCTTGACTATGGAGTTATTCAATTCAACTGTAACAATACCGCCCTCATCAGGTGGCGGATTGAGAAAAGAAACTTTATACGGGATATACCAAGGTGAACTTGAAGCATCCTTTCCATTTTTCTCTACAATGCATATACTTAATTGCCCGATTGTAGGATCCATGGTCTGACGTTCAAGAATCCTATCCAACCGGCCATCTTTTAAATCAAACAGATCATGTTTAAGAATCTTAATTTTATTCTGGACATCATTCTTCTGCTTCTCTAATTCGTCTATGCGCCTGAAAGTCTCACGGACTATTGTTTTTACAGCAGCAACCTGTTTTTGTTTTAATTCTTCTTTGAGTTTATCAAGTTTAGCATTTTCCATTTTATCCTTTCTCAATTGGTATAAACGCAATATCATAACTTTTTGATAGCTTTAAAAAGTTCTTATTTTCATCATCCTTGTTCTTAAATGTTAATATTACTTGCATGTTGAGTTCTTTATTATCTATTATAGTTCCTTCATAAGTAACTTCGCCGGTGGCGTATTCTTTTCTGGCCATAATAAATATCGGTTCTTTTAATATTAATTGATCCATTATTTCTCCTTTTCAATAAACTGTTCAATCGATGCCAGTTCTGCTGCTGATATTTCTATTCCGGCAGATATAAGCAATTCTTGCGGTATCGGTTCAATATCCAAAGATATATCTTTTTCCAATACTAAATCAAACTCCTTATGAAATTCTTCTAACTTCTCTTTTGGGACGCTGAACGTTTTCTTCTCCTTATCCTCAACCCCGTATTTCTCTACCAAAGTAACCCGTTGTTTCTCAATATCCTTAAATACCGATTGCAACTTGTTTGCAAACTTGGTCAACCTGTATGCAAGTTTAAATTGGATAGGTTTATTGATTATCTTTCCTAATGCGCCGGTTATTTGCTGTAATTCTGTCCCTTTAATCTCAATCATTGTAACCTCCTATTTTTTGTTATCGCGGTGTTCAATCACCGCCAAGATGTCCTCATCCTTAATTATTAATATAGTCTGCGACTTCTCACCTACCTTGGCGCCCGGGATTACCACATCCGCGCCTGCGTACTTAGAAAAGAGAATAATATCTCCCGGAGATATCTTAAGTTTCAAATCGCTATCATCTGCTATGGCAATTACAGTTCCTTTAGTAGGCGCCTTCTGGTTGGCGGTTTCCGGGATCACTATACCGCCAGCCGAAACCTTTTCCTTCTCCTCAGGCATAACCACAACTTTCTTATTCAACGGAACGATTACGTTCATATCCCCTCCCCATTTCATTTCCAAGAGTTTATCCTGCCTGTTCTTCATCAAGTTATACATATCCAGCACCCCATTGACAAAGCCAGACCTCTTGTCCGCGCTCTCACCTTGCTGCGGAGTTTCCCTTAATAACATATCCCTAATCTCTTCCAGTGTCTGTACGTGTGTTTCAACCGCACTTTGTTTAACCATTATCAATCTCCTCAGTCCTGCCGGCCCGCAGTAAACAAAAAAGCCAAGTCGTTTTCTGACCTGGCTAAAATAGTTCTAACTTGCTGTTCCTTTTTAAACATTTAATTTTCCTTAAGTGGAAACGACTATTAAATTTAACTATTAGGAATTTAACACAATATGGAACTCTTGTCAAGATAAATCTTTTTACCTCTGAATTTATACTTACCATTGTTAAGGGCCGAAATTAAAAATTAGATATAAAAAAATTTATGGGAATCTGAAAATTGAGAATAAGTATGGTTGGGAATAAGGAATAGCATGGATCAAGAAACTTTAATAAGGAATGATGTTATTAAAGAAATGCGGCATTAACTTTAATATGTGATCCCGGGATTCATAAGTTCTATGCTCAATTTGCGAGGGAGGGTACGGACTCCGGAAAACTTTTTTTCTAACTTTTCCCCCGGCAGTTTTTCGCATATTCAATTACATATTTCATCATAAAAATAAACAAAAAAATACTTGACACATACATACATATGGTATAATAGAAGTATGGAAAATATAAAAATAGCATTCTATTTAATTAGTATGTATGCAGGAATTCTAATTTTGTTTTTTGTTTGCTATAAATTCTGTAAAGAATAAATAGCAAAAAGCTCTTTGACAATTTAAAGAATTGCAATTTTACATTTGCAGAAAAGGAATGTAAAAATGGCACAATTAAACATTGCTGAAATGCTTAAAAAAGCAAAAGCATTAAAAGAACAGGAAGCAAAAATCAAAGCAGAATTAAAGCAACAAAAAAATGCTATTGCTACCGAATATATTGACAATATGCCGGAAGCAGAAAAGCAAAAACAAATTGCTGAAGCAGAAAAGATATTGGAAAATGTAAAGCAAAAAGCATTAGCATTAAAGAATACTTTCAAGGAAGGAATAAAAGCATTGAAAGCAGAAAAGCAATTCGCAAAAGATATTCTTGATTTTGTGAATTACAAGCAAAATCATTCTTTGCCGAAAGTAAAAAATCAATTCAGAATTGAAAAGAATATTTTACTTTTCAATCGTGAAGGAATTACGGAAATCAGAATTGATATTTCCAAAACCGATTGGCAACATAATTTCAAAGCAGAATTAAAGAAGCAAGGAATCAATGGGGAAAATCGCGTTGCTGATAACATTGTATATAAAGCATCGCAATTACTTTCCGCACATAAAGCAGAATAAACCAAAGCAACACAACAGCAAATAAAAATTGCAATTCTTTAAATTGTCAAAATAAATTTATGCCGGAATTCGTTCCGGCAGTTTTTTTGCTTTAAATGTTTAAAAAAGTAAACATAAGAGATATTAACAGGATATTAACAATTCAAAAGATATTAACAGGTTGTCCACAGGCAAGTTTTTAGAGTCCTGATTGCTTAGTTATTTTTTAAGCACAATGTTTTGGGAGCGCAGGAAGCGCTTTAATGCTTCAAGAAAACCTCCTGCTATATAGTATATTATATATTTATTATTATATTATATATAATATATATATAATAGGAGCAGTTTTTATGGAGTATTTTATGATTAAAAGGTCGTGGGAGGGCGGCAAGTCCTCATCTCCTTCCTAAAGCATTCCAACATCACAGCTTAGAATGGTTATTAACAGCTTTATACACAGATTATTAACAGGTTATCCACAGGAGATTTATGAATAGAGCAAAGCGTTGTTATTTAACCGCAGTCTTTCTGCTTATCTTTCACTCTACTGCTTATGCTGGCAGTAGAATAGATATGCAAAAGATTGCAAAGATCGAAAGCTCCGGAAATCCTTTAGCAATCGGTAAAGGCGGAGATATCGGCCTTTATCAAATTACTCCAGTTTTATTAAAAGATTACAATAATTTTCATTCCATTAAATATTCACGACTTCAGCTATTTAATGCCACAATAAACACACAAATAGCGCAATGGTATTTTGAAATTCGTATTCCGCAATTACTCCGGCACTTTAAAATTCCGGTAACGCAGCGGAATATCCTTATTTGTTATAATTCAGGCATTAACACTTTGGTAAAAAATAAAAAATTACCAGAAATAACAAGAAAATATTTAATAAAGTATAACAACCTTTAAAAAATGAATGATGTATCTTTTTTATAAAACAAAAAACATACATAGAAAGGAGGTAAATATGGAAAACCAAACATTAGCAATTAGTCAAGACTTACCGCAAGAAAAGACGAATGACTCTATGCAAAAGCCTTATGTTTATAAGTATGACAGCGCTTTCGCTTTTTGTCATCGCAGGAATATCGGCACTTACCCGAAGTTCCTGTTATCTGCGGTGAAATTTGTTTTACGCTTTGTCGTTCGCACAATGCTTCGCCACCGGATCGAGATAGTTGCTCGCGGAAGAGGCCCGAGGCCTCAAGGCTGTATGCAAGACTTACCGATTGCATTGGCAAAGAAAGTAGCACTTTACATTACTATCTTCAGGAGATAAAAGATGGATATGAAAAAATGCATCAAATCGAAATGCGAGTTCCTGGTAAAGAGTTATATTACCGGAGAGATACTTTGCACTGATACTAACTCTCCAATAGAGAATGTTTGTTGGTGCGGAATAGCGGACGACCCGAAATCTTGGGGAGTAGTAAAATCGAAAGGAGAATTAACAAATGCATCTTAGATTTTACAAATTAACAGCAAGAGCGTTAAGAAAAGCAAAACAGTTAGCGGAAGGAAAGTTAGAAGAGGCTACAATAGATAATGTTACTGATTATCTCTGCCAGGAATTTAAGGCAGATGCTCCTTCGTTCAATGAAAAGGCTTTTAGAAATTTGATCGAGAAAGGCGAGTAATGAAATTAAAAGACTGGATTGAAAAATTAAAAGAGCAATATGATTCAAGAGAATTAGAGTATATGGAAGTAGAGAAAGCTCTAATCCAGTTACAGTTAAAAGATGTTGAAACAGATACGCTTCACATTCGAAATTCTACTTACAAAGCAAAAGACGCTGCGAACATAACAGGAATTATATTGGAAGGAGGTGAAAAATGAGAAGATTAATCAGATGGTTTAAAGGCTTCGAGATATGCAGGAACTGTTCAAACTGGAACTGCAAGAATTGTCCATTATCAATCAAGAGATAAATCGCTAAACCTTTAATGGTTACAGCAGAAAGGAAACAATGCCCGAAGATCTTTTAGTATTATTATTCCCTGAAAGTTACAAAGATTAAACGAAACAGCGGAGATAACTTCTTCCCAGAAGAAGATATTAGATATTCTCAGTGAGAAGATTAAATCTTGAAATAACAAGTTCTGTTATTTCCGCTGTCTGCGAAAGCACTGATGAGTTTAATTATATTACTGAAAGGAGGTTAATATGGAAAAAGAATATTTTTCAGCAAAAGTGGTTAGAGTTTCTACTGAACCAAAAGTTACTGCATCTATTCAACACTGTGGATTTTTAGGATTAACAAGAGTAAGAGTAACTTCAACAACAGATGAACACTTTATCTTTTGTAAAATTGTAGGAACAGATTTTTTACTAAAGATAAAAACTACCGAAGATATAATAAATCAAGCAATATTTGATGGAGAGGTATCTGTTATGCTTGGGTTTTATTATGATTTTTCTTGTTTTCACTTCTTTAGAGATAAAGATAAAGAAAAAATAATCGAAGTTTAGGAGGTGTAATATGGTTGAAGATAAAAGTTATGTAGGAATGAGAACTTGTTTTTTCTGCGGAGAGGTTAAGGATTTAATTCTTGACCGCAGGTTAAAGAACTCTTTACCGAAAGAAGCCTGCTACGATAAAGAGCCTTGCGACAAATGTAAAGGTTATATGAATCAAGGGATTATCTTTATCTCGATCCGCGATGGTGAGCCGCAAAGCGATAATCCTTTTCGCACAGGCCGCTGGTTTGTTGTAAAAGAAGAAGCTGTAAGACGAATGCCATTGAACGCAGATTTACTGGAACACATTCTCAAAAAGAGAATTACATTTGTGGAAGATAAAGTGCTTGATGCAATGGGATTTCCAAAAAAGGAGTAGAGATGGCTATTAATGGTTATGCAGTTCCATGTGGAATAAAGCTAAAAGATAACACAAAAGTAGAAAAGATAATAAAAGATATTATTTCCGGTCAAGACAGTTATTTCGGCTACGCACACTTTCACGCTTCAAATATGGCTGATTACACTTTAATGTCTTCAACCATATCTGATATGTGCCAGGTGTATGAGATTGAAGAAAGCCAGGCCGCGGAGATAGTGCAAGCATTAACGCATTGAAAGGAAAAGATGAGAATAACATTATTTGAAAAGAACGGAGATGTTTGCTATTCAACATCACAGATACAGAAGTCAATTTCAGCGAAAGAAAGTATGCTGTTATCTTTAGGCTGGAGATCAGTAGGTGTTATTACAGGTAGAGATATGTCCGGAACTAGAATAAAGACAATGACAACAGCATTAAGAGAGGCAATAAATGGAAAAATTAAATGAAGTCCAAATGCATTTGCTTAATTGTGGCTATCCGAGTTCAATAGTCCGGCAATGCAAGCATAATTATTTCAATGAAAGGAGGTTATCTGGAAATGAAAGACAAAGGTTCAAATACAATAACAAAAAAGATGTTGCAGAAAGAATTATTTAAAGCAAGTAAAGGTTGTTGCCTTCAGCATCTTGGTTTTCCTTGTAATTCTTGTTTTCACGCTTTATCTCTAAAATTAAAATACCCTATCCATAATTATTGGTTAGCGGTATTAGCATTTCGTGGAGATTATCCAGATTTAAAGCAGAAGCCAAGTTTAATTGCAGAATTATATCAAGCATTGTTAAAAAGGAGAAAATATAATGCCTAACCACTGCGACAATGATTTAAGAATTACAGGGCCTTCAAAAGAATTGAAGCGCTTTAAGGAATTCGCTAAGGACGATAAAGAATTATTATCTGCGGATAAGTTTATCCCTTATCCGGAAAAATATAAGAAACAAGATGAAATAGCACATAGAAATAACAAGTTGCAAGAAGATCTTGCTGATAAACTTGAGAAGCAAGGAAAATCAAGAACAGATGCTTGGCAGGAAGCCAATAAAAAATATCCAAGAATGAAAGACGGATATAATCAAGGCGGTTATTCTTGGTGTTGCGATAACTGGGGAACTAAGTGGGGCTTTTATAATGTCGAGTTAGTAGAAGAGAATTATCAACAAGGAAAAGACGATAAATATTCAGAACTGTTTTACAATTTCAACACTGCTTGGAGTCCGGCTATTCCGGTAATCAAAAAGATGGGTAAGATGTTCCCGCTACTTGAATTCGATTTACGCTATTTCGAGCAAGGAGCCGGTTATAACGGAATGCTTTTAATAGTTAAAGGTAAAGTGGAGAAAGATCTTTCAGGCGAATATTTTGGAGATAGAGGTGGATAAATGAGTAAATACAGGGTTTGTGATATGTCAAACGGAGTTGAAACATCGGAAACAATAATTGAGGCTTCTTGTTTTACCGAAGCAATGAAGCAAGTATTAGAAGCCGCGAATATTAAGATCGAAGCAGTTGATGAAGTCTTAAGTATTTAAACCGAAACGCCCGGAGCTCGAGATCTACGGGCGTCAGCAGATATATTCTGCTCTGATGAGGTTAGTGTCAGAAATTATATTTTTGAAAGGAGGTTAATTATGTATAAGTTAAAAGATTTACAAGGCGCCGGGATGAGGGAAAAAATGATTTATAAATCAAAAAAGGCGATAGTTGAAGATCTAATTAATTTCCATGACCAAGACTTTACTGGAACGGATAATAAAGATAATGAATTAAGCATTAAAAAGTATTTTAAATTCTGGAAGATTAACACTATACAAAAAAAGTTGGAGTGGTTGTTAGATTATGGTTGTTGGGAATTAATAAAAATTAAATAGAGAGGAGGACTAAATGGAAAAGTTAAAAGTAGGAGATATGTTAAGTGTTAAAATGAAAATTATTTCTATTACTGAAGATGTCAAAGGTTTTCATTATCGAGCTCAACCGCTTGATAAAAAGCCTTACGACCCTTCAATAGAAATAGATGAAAATGATATTGTAAAATAATCTCGAAACTGGCCGCAAGGCCAGTATTATTGTTAAACAATAACTGATGAGAGATGAAAGGAGGTAAATATGCCGAAGTCTGTATGTAAGAGTTGCCAAGTAGAATTGATTCCAGAGAAAAACGGAGTTATTGTTGCAGAAATGTATATGGACAACAAGAAGATTTATAAAATGTGGGAAGCCGATCTCTGGAAGTGTCCGGTATGTGGTATTGAAATTGTTTTAGGTTTTGCTAATCGCCCATTCGCGGAAGCGCATGAAGGTAATTGCGATATCCTGATTGAAACTTTAAAGAAGTCAGGTAAAACAATAATCTATAATTATGAAAGGAGGTTTTAAAAATGGCTAAGTTTTATGTGTTACAGCGCGACTTTATGTCTGCTAAACCGAATAAGCAATTTGCTATTGAAACTATTATAGCAAAAGATTCAGAGGAAGCATGGGAAATTATCGAAGGAGATATTGCAACTAATAATAGTCAGGAATGGCTGCTTACTAAATGCGAGTTGAATGCATTGCGGAGATTATTAAGCAAAGGAGGTAAGTAATGGAAATAATTTGTGATTGCGGAAAACATATTCCGGAAAGTAAAAAAAATAAATACGGAAGTATTTTTTTCTTCTGTAAAATATGCCGAAGAATGTACAGGGTTACAATAAGTCCGTTCAACAAGGAGGTAAAAAAATGAAACATATATTAAAAAGCACCGGAGAAAAAACATCTTCAGGTGGTGGCATAGTTTATCTCGATGGTGAATATCTTTCACCAAAACAAAGTCAGGGAATTTACAACCACAGCCCCGACGGCTTCAATGTTGGTTATTCAGGTTCAGGCTCGGCACAGTTAGCATTAGCAGTATTGCTTAAAATTTGCGACAAAGGAATTGCGGTAGCGCAATACCAAGAATTTAAACGCGCGTTAATTGCTAAACTTCCGCAGAATAAGCCATTTGAGATTGAGTTTGAGTGGCCTATTGAAGAATACGAAGAAGATAAATATACATTCAAAGACTTACATCCGGATCACCCGGACAATATTTAAGGAGGCAGAATGGAAAAAATAATAGTTTATCGGGGAACATTCAGGGGTGTTGACTGGGAAATAAACCATATCGAAAGAACTTATGGTCAGTGGTGGACTTATTATATTTTGTTGCATAGAAACAGAATGGAACCTGAACAGTTTGAACTATTCAATGCTCCTATTAAAACTTGGGAATTAGGCGGTAAAAAAAGAAAGCATTATGAATATAGCAAAATTCCTGACATCAACCTTCATTGTGGTTGCACTTTTTACCATAAAGATAAGGATCCCTCTTTAGGTTATTTTACTTTAAAAATCGGTTGTGATTATAACCATATTTGGGATGAAGAACAATCATACCAGCTTGAAGATATTATCGCAGATGTCAAAAAAAGTATCGATAGCTTTTTAAGTCGTTACAACTATAAAAGGTGGTGCGGTAATTGTGGATCAGTAGTTAATATTTTAGATGGCGAAGTTAAGAAACCAGATGAAAGTTCTTATGCGTTTAAATGTAATAAATGCATAAGCAAACAAAAATAAGGGGGGAGGTAATATGTCAAAGGAAAATAAAGTATCGATTCAATATTTAGAGGACGAAGCAGAATCAAATCGCGTCAACGGAAACAGAGATGCATACTTAAAGATCAAAGAACGTATCAGAGATATAGAAGTGCAAGCAGTCCAGGACCGGCATGAGGTTTATTTTAAAGAAGTGGAAAAAGAATTTCCGGTTGGTAAAGAGATCCCAGAACTGCATACTTCTGTAAAAGAATTAAAGCACGGATGCGGAACTCAGCGCGGTTGGATAGAGATTTATCTTTATAATCATGAGCGTTCTTTTAAGCCTCATGAATTAAGAAAGAAAATTCAAGATGCAAGGAATTACAAGTCGGCCTGCGAACAATTCGGCAAACTTAAATTCTCTGACCGGAAAAAATCTTTTTACTTAGGTGAAAAGAACTTCGATACTCTTGATATGCTTATCAATGTAATGGATTTAGACCTGCCGGACATCGAAGACTTTGAAGAATACAACTGGGAATATTTAGCTGAATTAAGGGAGGACGCCCGGAAACAGGCAATCGAAGATGGCTTTACGGATCAAGAGGCAGAGCAGAAAGCAGATGAAGCAGAAACAGATGAGATGCGAGATAACAGCGAGAAATACTTATCTGCAATACTTAGAACTTTGAATTACCTTTTGAATACCCACCACTTAGAGATCGAAGCATTGCATAAAGGATATTACTTAACCATTACCGGTTTATCCTGGAAGCAAACGGCGCAACAAGTAGCCGAAACGATCTCCGGGCATGGGATGTTCGAGTATGAGAATGCCAAGGCATTAAAAGATGTCGGGCCTTACAAAACTTATTGTGAAGCGGCATTGACTCATTTGCATTGGTTTAAACATTATTCGGAAGTTTATGGCAATGTCGGATATCGAGAGATATACAGCCGAGAATGGAGGTAACATGAGACACTTTGAAATCAAACCGATCGATGTAAAGAATTCAACATTGCTTGGCATTAAGGTAGTAATAGATGACCAAGAAGTTTGGTTGCCTAAATCAAGAATAATTATGACACTCGATATTTATGGAAACCTGCATATCCTCGTTCCTATATGGATATGTGAAAGTAAAGATATATAAAGGAGGTGATAGATATGGCAACGCCGCGACAGAGCATTGTCGAAAAATTATCTAAGAAGTATTTATCGAAGATGACTATTGACTGCATTGAGTTATCTCCGAAGTTAGATGATGCATTTGATATTAGGGAAGAAGTTATTAATAATTTAAAAAGGCTGATAACAAAAAAGTAAAGGAGGTGATAAAATGTTGTCAGGTAAAGAACTGCAGTCGGCCCGGACTCTCGGAACTATGTATGACCATAACTGCATAAAGTTAATATCTAAAGATGGAAATGAATATCGAATAAGTGCTGATGTTATATTAGAAGCGCTTAAGCATTTTAGTTTCAGTAAACAGAAAGCAAGGGTGCATACTTATTTGACTCTTGTTTAAGAGGTGATTATGGTTAAAAATGTCGCAGACATCGTAGAACGTTTTTGGTGTATAGTAATATCAATTATTTTTATAGTGATATTATTTGTATTTAGAGAACATCGAAAGAAAATAAAAGAAAGAGATGATTGTCTTAAAAAAGAAAGGAGGCGAAATGTCAAAACAGATTGTTGAGATTGAGTTTACTTATTTAAAAGATACTACGAACCATTATGTTTTTACGCAAGACAATATGAATAAAGCGGATAAACCTAATGTTAAGTTTTATCCCGAACAAGTCTACGTTAACAAGAAATACTTTACGGAGAAACCAGAGAAGATAAAAATAACAGTATCATAAGGAGGTTTAAAATGCAGTTAACAGTATTGAAAATTGATCAGGTGATACCTGGAGATAACATCAGAAAAGATATTACCAAAGAATCACTGGCCAGCTTAATTGCCTCAGTCAAGGAGAACGGAATTCTACAACCTTTATTGGTAAGAAAGAACGGCGAGAAGTTTGATTTGATTGCCGGCTACCGCAGGTTTAACGCGGCCAAGTACGCAGAATTAAAAGAAATACCGGTAATGGTTAAAGACGTTACCGAAGATGACCGGGTGGAGATCCAGTTGATAGAAAACTTGCAGAGGTCCGATATTAATCCAATCGATGAAGCATTGGCATATAAGGATCTGGGAGAGGAATACAAAGCAAGCGATCTTAAAGTAATCACCGGAAAATCTGAATACCATATCAAACGCATATTATCATTGCTTAACCTATGCGCTGAAATAAAAGAATTGGTAAAGAACCGGGAACTAAGCGAAGATCATGGTGTTGTTATTTCTAGGTTGCATGATGCTAAATTGCAGAAAGCATTGGCAACGCAAATCAAACGTGAGAAACTTTCACCGCGCCAAGCAGAATCCGAATTGGAAAGGTATTGCAAGAATATAAATAATGCCGCTTTTGATAAGACACAATGCAAAACCTGCACGTTTAACGGCTCGACAATGAAGGATATGTTTGATAAGGACAATGACCTTAACGGACAATGCTTGAACCTTGATTGTTTCTTCAAAAAAGTTGCTGAATTCCAGAAATTAAAAGAAGCAGAATTCAAGAAAAAAGGAATTCAGGTTGTAATAATGAAAGAAGAACCGAAATACGGATCGAAAGAATATAAAGCATTAGAGGAATGCAAGGACTTCGGCGGTTATAATGCCGAAGGTTTTGATAAAACGCAATTTGAAACTGAATGTAGTAAAACATGCAAGACCTTCGCGGCACTAATCAATCCGTTCGGTGTGATTAAAATGGTATGTATGAACGAAGCATGTTTTAACAAATCATTACGCAGGGCAAAAGCAAGTGAGCGAAAAGCTACATCATTACCGAAAACCGGAGATCCAGAAAAAGATGCATCCATTGAATTTGAATTAAAGAAAAAAGAAAGCCGGGTTGATTTGACAAAAAGAGAATTCTATATGAAGAATTTAAAGGATTCTTTGAAAGAAGTCCAAGCAAGCCGCCTGCTTGTGCATCTGTTATTCCAATTAGAAAAAGGCAATGCTGAAACCATTTCAGAATTGCTAGGTTTAAAGAAACAAGCAAACTGGCAATGCCGGGATTACAAACGATTATCCGAATTAACCAATGCTAAAGCGCAGGAATTAATCAAAGCATTAGTTCTCGGCCATCTGCAGGATTACTCAACAGAAGAACTCGAGGCATTCGGCGCGGAGGCCGGTTTAAATATCGGTAAGCAGTTTGTGATTACCCAAGAATACTTAGAGAAATTCTCTAAGGCCGGGTTAATGAAATTAGGTAATGAATTAAAACTTAAGGTAGGAAGTTTAGTATGGAAAGGCAAGAAGGATGAGATAATTAAAATCATGCTTGCTTCCGGGTGTAAAGGAAAAGTGCCTAAGGAGATATTGAAATGATAGAAACAACACCAGTAGAAGTTCGTAATGGGAAAATTTATCCTAAAGGATCTAAAGAACCACTTATTCCTATGACTGAAAATGACATTAAAAAGTTCTTAAAATCGAAAAAGGGTAAATTGCTTAAAATAAAGGAGGTTTAATGATTGTAATATTGTGTGATGGCGCTTCCAAAGGCAACCCCGGACCCGCAACAATCGGGGTTGTCGTTTGGGAGAGAGGGGATAATCCGAAAATAATAAAACCAACTCGCCATTGGCACGAAGTACTTCCAGGCATCAAAACCAATATGGAAGCGGAATGGGAAGCATTGTTATCTGCGCTGAAATGGATGTTCGCTACTAATAACCAAAATGAAGATGTTTCAAATCTTTATTATAAACAAGAAGTGTTTATATTCAGCGATTCCCAAGTAGTAGTAAAACAGGCCACCGGAGAATACAAAGTAAAACATGAAAATATTAAGCCGCTTTACGCAGAATTCCAAAGGTATATGAAAGGTGTAAAGAATATCCATATACAGTGGGTGCCTAGGCAACTTGTATACTTAGCGGATAAAGCCGCTCAACAGAAAGGATAAAAAATGAAATGTCCGTTTAAAAATTGCGGAAATAAAAATGATATTAAAGAATTCGATACTGATGTAGAGCATTTGATAATGACAATGAGCGTTCAGGGATCAGTTCATGTTCACGGCCCTTTTAACAATGAATACATTATGCGGAAGTTCGCAGATGCATTTATGGCCGAATTAGAAAAGAATAAGATTAAATACAATCCGCCTACGCAACATTTACCGGGCGATTAACTGGAGGTGATTTATTATGGTAAAGAAATTCGAACGTAAGATACAAACCGTAGTAATGTTTGAAGAACCGGAGGTCAGATTCCTTGACCGCAAGATCGATAAGAAAGTAGAATCCAAAGCATCGAGATCAGCATTAATCCGGGCATTGATTAGACGTGCTATGGAAAACCCGGCTATAATCGATAATATAAAGTAGCAAACCGTTACATTCGGTATGCGGTAGAACATTGCCTATTGACAAAAATTAGGGATGTGTTATATTCAATTATCGTCGCTAATGAGAGAATTAGTTAAGAAAAATGTCAATCACACATATCGGTATAACGGTTAATAAAAAGCAGTCCTCGGATAGAGAACGGCGCATGGATACTTCCCTGCCTGTTAACTAATTCTCTCGGATTATTCTGTCTGGGGACTTGCTTCTTTTTTACTATGAAAAACGGAGGGTATGATGAACCGAAAAACCATCAATAATATATTGACAGGAAAACATATTGATTTCTTAAAATCAATAAAAGATGAATCAATCCGAGAAATGATAGAAAAAAATTCTATTATTACAGGTGGATCAATTGTATCTTTATTATTAAATGAACAGGTCAAAGATTTTGATTACTACTTTACCGATAAAGAAACATGTAAAGCAGTAGCCGAATATTTCGTAAATAAATTTAACGGAGAACATAAAGATAAGATTTATAAAACTTCTACTAATTTAACTAAACCAATAGTTAAAGAAGATGACCATGGGAGAATAAAAATACATGTTCCTTCGGCCGGTGTAGCTTCGGAAAAAGATACAAGCGATTATGGTTTCTTTGAATCTTTACCTGATGAAACAGCAGAGGATTTTGCTGAAAAAGTAATAAGTGAAGCAGATGAAACTCCTATTGATCCATTGCTTAAAGAGGAAAAAGAAAAGTATCGAGTAGTATATATGTCCTCTAATGCAATAACATTAGCAAACAAGATCCAATTAGTTATACGTTTCTATGGGCCTGCGGAAGAAATACATAAGAATTACGATTTTACTCATTGCACGAACTATTGGACATCTGCGGATAGGCATTTAGTTTTACAGCCGAATGCTTTAGAAAGCATATTGTCTAAGACATTAGTTTATCAAGGATCTCTTTATCCTATATGTTCAATAATCCGGACAAGAAAGTTTCTAAAACAAGGTTGGCATATTAATGCCGGGCAATTACTGAAAATGTGCTTTCAAATTAGTAAACTAAACCTTGAGGACATCAATATTCTTGAGGAACAGTTAACCGGGGTAGACGCAGCATATTTCTTCCAAGTAATAGAATACTGCAAGAAACGCCAAGAAGAAGACACTGAATTTAAAATCAGCGCACCGTATCTTTGCAGTATTATTGATAAAATATTTGGTTAAATATTATGAAATTTAGCGATATTAAATTGAATATAAAACTCATTTCTCCTTGTGGAGGTCTGTGGAAAGTGATCCGCAAGTACGCAAGTGATATGTGGTTAATAAAGCAATCCAAAACCGTATGTATATTAACCGGTGGCCAGGTACGGCGCGGTTGGAAATTAAGGAGTTAACTATGGAAGTATGGGTAGAAAAAGATTTGGCAATCGTTAAATGCCTGTATGAAGAAAAAGAACTGGTAAAAGCAATAGGGGATTTTAAGTTTGATAAAGCAACTTCAACATGGAAATTCCCTGTAAAGAAACTAGTAGATATTATTGAGGAACTGCGCTGTGAATTTTCACCGGAAACAGAATCCATATATAAACTTTTAAGATTAGAACGCCAACGTCTTCATTCTTTAATTAATGTGGCAAATGATATTAAAAATAATGCTAAATTTGTTACACCAGATATCATTAATGCTACCGCATACAATCCACTTCCCGGGATAGATTTAAGACAATGTTATGCTCATCAAAGTAAGGCAATCCAACTCGCGGCATTATTTGATTCCTATGCTTTGTTTATGGAAACCGGAACAGGCAAGACTTTGGTGGCCATTAAACTTATGGAGTATTGGAAAGTTCCGGCAATGGTAGTAGCGCCATTGTCAACAATCGAATCTGTATGGAAGCGAGAAATCGATAAGTGGTCGAAGCTAAGAGCCACAATACTATGGCAAAACCTTAAAGATTTTGATGAGAACTTCGATGTTTATCTTATTAATTATGAACAGTTTAAGATACTTTCCAAGAAGTCAAAAATACCTATTGAGAAAAAAGTTCAATGCTTAATCATTGATGAGAGCTCAAAACTCAAGAATCCAAAGAGCCAAATCACTAAAGAATTGCTCGAATACAAGGATAAATTTAAATATAAATTATGCTTAACTGGAACGCCGGCGCCTAACAACCTTCTCGAATACTGGGCTCAGATGTGCTTCATTAATTCTGATCTTTTAGGTGAGAATTTTTACCGCTTCCGAAATACGCATTTCCATGCTTGCGGTTACGGCGGTTATCTTTATAAACCAAACCAAGGCGCCAAAGAAGCGATTATGGATAAAGTAAGCCGGCAAGCATTCAGCATACGTAAGGCCGATTGCTTGGATCTTCCGGATCGTGTATTTGAAACTAGGTATATTTACATGGATCAAGCACAGCAGAATGCCTACGATATGATGAAAAAAGAGAACATATTGGAATTCGAAGGCCATGTCAGCTTAGGCGCAAATGAGTTGGCTAAAATCATGAAACTAAGACAAATTACGGCCGGGTTCACAATAACCACACAAGGACTTCCTGTGCTTATTTCTACCACTAAAATTAACGCACTCAAGGATCTTCTTGAAGAAGTACCGGAAGATAAACAAGTCATTGTTTGGTGTCAATTCCATTGGGAGATTCACCGGCTCAAAGAAGAATTTAAGGATCAATGCGGAACTTTATATGGTGATATGCCGCAAAAAGAAAAGGAAGAAACAATACTCGGATTTCAGCAAGGAAAATTCCGCATTCTATTAGCACATCCGCTTTCTGGCGGCCGCGGTTTAAATTTACAGAATTGCTCTTACATCATTTGGTTTTCTTTATCTTATTCCCAAGAGGATTACTCGCAGGCCAATGACCGGATTTACCGCAGTGGCCAATTGAATAAATGCACCTATTTTCTATTAATGGCAAAGGATAGCATTGACGAAGTGATAGCAAAAGTATTGGATAAGAAGGCTGATCTTATGAACGCTTGTTTAGAAATGTTAAAGAAATAAATCAGCTCAAGGGGCTATGAAGCGAATAGCTAAGCAGGTTAATCTTCTGATGATAGAAGTAAACCCTGCACAATCCCAGCCGGAGTAAATTAAAGAGTTTATTAACCAACGGAAAGGAGTAACAAATGGAGAGTAGATTAGAAGAAATTATTATTAACAATGTTAGTTATGTCCCAAAGGACAGCGTAGTAGAAAAGGAAATCAACAGCGACATTAAAATTGTCGTGCTTCAGAGAGGGTGGATTGTAGTAGGTAGATTCGAACGGAACGATACGCAATGCAAATTACACAATGCTTCGGTAATTCGCACTTGGGGAACGACACAAGGATTAGGGGAAATCGCAGAAGGTGGACCGACATCAACGACTAAACTTGATAAGTGCAAAGGCGTGGTTCAATTCGATTATATGACTGTGGTTTTAACTATTGATTGCGAGGTGAAGAAATGGCAGTCAAAACTTTAAAGGAAGAAGCTCACAGCTCAATCGGCAACGGCTACGGCGACGGCGACGGCAACGGCTACGGCTACGGCTACGGCCACGGCTAC
>Ga0265297_10002998_pt1 | contig 32002 bp, 24 predicted proteins | sample Munlanlwell13791_FD_192502 | JGI IMG/M metagenome (GOLD analysis project Ga0265297, IMG submission 192502) | Leachate microbial communities from a municipal landfill in Southern Ontario, Canada - Leachate well 137-91 | ecosystem: Engineered > Solid waste > Landfill > Unclassified | place...
AGCATGACACACATTTGGTCTTGCGGTTCTTTAACCTTAACAACTCCGACAGAATTAGAAGCTTCATTTATTGTTCCTTCTGCTGCCTCTGGTAATATTACCTGTACCTTAACTGTTAAAGATGGTCTTAATTCTAAATACGATACTGTTAAGTTTTTAGTTAAGGAAGCTGAAACATTTACCGTTGAAGCTGGCTCGAACAAGGATGTCCTTCATGAAGAAAAGGTAGAACTGAAAGGTTCTATTTCTGGATTACACAAAGACAGCATGACACACATTTGGTCTTGCGGTTCTTTAACCTTAACAACTCCGACAGAATTAGAAGCTTCGTTTATTGTTCCTTCTGCTGCCTCTGGTAATATTACCTGTACCTTAACTGTTAAAGATGGTCTTAATTCTAGGTATGATACTGTTAAGTTTACTGTCAAAGAGCCTAGCTTCAGTATTGATGCTGGTCATGACAAAGAGGTTATTCGTGGAGAAGAAGTTTCTCTTAATGGTACAATTACTGGAACTTATGGATCTGGAACTACTTATTCCTGGTCTTGTGGTTCTTTAACTTTATTAAATCCTACAAATTTAACATCATCGTTTACTGTTCCATTAATAGCAGCTGGCAATATTACTTGTACCTTAACTGTTAAGGATGGTCTTAATTCTAGGTATGATACTGTTAAGTTTACTGTCAAAGAGCCTAGCTTCATTATTGATGCTGGTCGCGATAAAGAGGTTGTCCGTGGAGAAATAGTTGAACTGAAAGGTTCTATTTCTGGTTCACATGGCGACTTAACTACTTATTCTTGGTCTTGCGGTTCTTTAACCTTAACAACTCCGACAGAATTAGAAGCTTCGTTTATTGTTCCCTCTATTGCTTCTGGTAATATTACCTGTACCTTAATTGTTAAGGATGGTCTTAACCCTAAATACGATACTGTTAAGTTTACTCTTAAGAAGGAGATTGATATTATTAAAGAAGAAGTGAAAAATGTGGAAAAGATAACTTCTGTTGTTAATGAAAACATTAAAGAGATTGTAATAGAAACTCCTATTGCTGAAAAAGTTAATAATGAAGTTGTTCAAGAAGAAGTATTTCCTGAAGAATGTATTAAGGTTGGATTAAATAGTAAAAGTGATTGTGATTTATATGTTAATAGATTTAAGATAATTGCAGAATGTAAATCTAATAATCTAAACACTAAGGAAAGTTGTCGAGAGTACATTTTGAGTAAATATGGTAAGCTATCAAGATGTGTTGGAGTAAACACAGAAGCTTGTAATAATTTAATCGATAATATTTTTCTTTCATCGATAATTCCGCCAGAGAAAAAAATGACGGATGAAATAAAAAAACAACTTGATGATGTTTCAGGATCATCAGCTATTATTGATACGAAGGCTAGCACCATAACTGTTCAAGTGAAGTCAGTTGTTCCAGATGAAAAACCTCAGCCAAAAGAAATTAAAGTAGCGGAAATTCCCTTAGCTTCTTCTAATGAAAGTATTTCGGTAAGTCTGTTGCCTACAAGTGGGGGAAGTTCAGGAGGTAATTCTTCTCCAGTTGTTATTGTTTTCGATAGTGATGGAGATGGTTTACCTGATGATATTGAAAGGCGTAAAGGAACAGATCTTTTTAGTAAAGACACCGATGGTGATGGAGTTGATGATAATCAAGAATTAAAGAATGGAACTAATCCATTGGATGCAGTGAATCAAAAAGGTATAGTTATTTTAGCTGGAGTGGATAAGGCGATAGTTGAAGGAAAAACTTTGGAACAGCCTGAGGCTAAGGTTTCGCCAATAAGCGTTTCGTTGACTGTTGATTCGATTAAAGCAGTTAAGGTAGAAGAAAAGAATAGTGTAAGTTTCCAAGGAAAAGCGGAGCCAAATCAAATTGTTACATTGTTTATTTATAGTACGATGCCGATTGTAATTACAGTTCAGGCTGATGCGAATGGAAACTGGACTTATGATTTAGATAAAACTTTAGTTGATGGAACTCATGAAGTATATGTTGCAGTTAATAACGATGAAGGAAAATTAATTGAAGCTAGTTTGCCTACGACATTTTTGGTTGCAGAAGCACAAGCTTTTTCAGTTGATGAGTATTTGGCAATGAATGGTTCTGCTAAAGTTCCAGATAAGGTTAATAATATGATGACAACATATGTTTTAGGAGGACTAGGAATCGTACTAATATTGATTGCTGGAATATTAATAATAAGGAATAGATCATCTGAATAATATGGAAAAAAAGAATGGTTTTAATTTAACCTTTTTAAGAGACAATAAACAAATTATTTATTCAATTGCAGTAATGATTGTTATTCCAGGTTTGGTTATTTTCAATACTTGGTTTTTTGCTCGTTCTTATGGGGAAACAATTGAATTAAGCTTACAAGATAAGGCAATACAAATAGGTCAAACAATTAATGCTGGATTATCAGACAAGCTTGATTCTGTACAAAACATACAATTATTTATTAATAACTGGAAAAAATACAATGAAGATATTAAGGCATTAGATGTTTTTTATCCTGATTCACAAGGTTTTAAATTAGTAGCTAGTATGGATGATCGAAAAGAATTAGGAGTAACATTAAATACTTTTAATTATTACACGGCTTGGAATTCTGGTTATCCTATTGCACAAAAAATCAGTGAGATTAGTGATGGTAGTACTTATTGGACAGTTGTTATGCCCTTAAATAATATTCAAGGAGAAAAAAAAGCAATAGTGTTGATGAAAGTTTCGGCTGATAAGGTTAATACTAAATTAGCTATAACTTTATTTAGTTCTTATGGCATATTAATTTTAACAGTTATATTTATTATTCTATTATTACTAACCAATTCAGGATTGTTTCAGTATTCTATTTTGTACAATAAAATAAAGGAAATTGATGCCATGAAGGATGAGTTTATTTCCATGGCTTCTCATGAGTTAAGAACTCCTGTCACAGTTATTCGTGGCTATGCAACAATGATGCTTGAAGAAGCTGAAAAGTTGGGTGTCAATCAAGAAGCTAAAGACTATTTATCTATTATTGATGTTTCTTCAGAGAGATTGAATAATTTAATTGAAGATCTTTTAAATGTTTCAAGGATTGAACAGGGAAGATTAAAGGTTGAGCTTAAAGATATGGAGGTTTGGCCAATCATTGAAGAAACAGTCAAAGAAATGAAATTGCAAGCAGAAACTAAAGGATTAACCTTATCTTGTATTTTAGATCCTAATACAAAGTCTCTGATTAAGGCTGATAAGGATCGTTTAAAGCAAATATTAATCAATACTATTGGTAATTCAATTAAATATACTCCTTCGGGAAGTGTTGAGATTAGGGCTTCAAACAGAGATAATAATTTAGTTTTAATGATTAAAGATACGGGAATAGGAATGTCAGCTAAGCAGAGAGAGCATCTGTTTGAAAAGTTTTATCGAGTTAAAACTAAAAAGACTGAAGATATTGTTGGAACTGGATTGGGTCTTTGGATTACAAAACAAATTATTGAATTAATGAAAGGAACAATCATGATTGATTCGATGGAAAATGTGGGAACACAAGTAACATTAGAATTTCCTTTAATTAAATAATTTTATGTATAAAGATTATATAGGTTTTTTAAAGGAGTATAATATAGTTTCTTTAGCTACGGCCTTTGTTATGGGAGTGGCTAGTACAAGTTTGGTGAACTCATTAGTTAAAGACATTATTATGCCTATATTTTCTCCCTTAACCACATCAGGAAGCTGGAAGGATGCAGTATTAAGCCTGGGTCCAATAAGCATAAGATATGGTTCATTTTTTGGAGAGCTTCTTAATTTTATTGTTTTAGGTTTGATCGTTTTTATTATTGCAAAAAAAATATTAAAAATTGATAATAAAGCCAAGAAGTAATGTCTCGGTTCTTGATATTTTATCATTTACCCTGTAAAATACAATATATGAACAATTTAAGAAATGTAGACGTTAAAGGAAAAAAAGTCTTAATAAGAGTAGATTTTAATGCACCATTAAATAAAGATGGCGGCGTAAATGATGATTTTAGAATTAAAAAAGCTATTCCTACTTTAAAATATTTAAGAGATAACGGGGCGAAGATCATAATAATTACTCATTTGGGACAGCCTAAAAATAAGGATTTGCAATATTCAATTAGACCAATTGCGCGAAGATTGTTTGAATTAATTGGTGGAAGAATACAATTTATTAATGATACAATCGGCAAGAAAGTAGAAAAGGAAATTTCTCGAATGAAAGAGGGTGATATAGTAGTTTTGGAGAATTTAAGATTTTATAAAGGAGAAGAAGATAACAATGAAAATTTTTCTTGTCAGCTGGCTCGATTAGGTGATCTTTTTGTTCAAGATGGATTTGGTGTTTGTCATCGCACTCATGCTTCAATAGTTGGCGTGCCAAAGTTTATTCCTTCTTATCCTGGCTTGCTTCTTGAAGAAGAAATTAGAGTATTATCAGCTGTTTTAGTTTCTCCCGATAGACCTTTGGTTTCAATAATTGGAGGGGTAAAGGTTTCAACTAAAACTAGAGTTATTGAAAGATTGCTAGATAAATCTGATTATCTTTTGCTGGGGGGAAAAATTGCCAACTCGTTGCTTGTTGCTAAAGGACAATGTATTAGGGATTTATTAAGTGAAGACGAAGAAGATTTAATGGATGTTGTAAAAGGAATTGATTTAACTAGTCCAAAACTTCACTTGCCGATTGACGGAGTAATTGCTTTAAGTAATCTTGATGAAGAATATTCGAGGGTTGGTGCAGTGGGAACAGTGAGAAGAGAAGAAGGAATATTTGATATCGGACCAGAAACGGTACAGAAATATAGAGCTATATTAAGCGAAGCAAAAACAATAATTTGGAATGGACCTTTGGGATTTTTTGAAAAAAAGCCTTTTGACAAGGGAACAGAAGATATGGCTAAAATGATTGGACAAATTAATAATCAGGTTTTTTCGATTGTTGGTGGAGGAGAGACGGTTGAGGCGATTCAACAATTAGGAATAGAAGATCAATTCGATTATATTTCGACTGGCGGGGGAGCAATGCTTGATTTTATGGCGGGAAAGGATTTACCAGGAATAGTTGCTTTAGAAGAAAATAGTAAGAAACAAAATGTTAAAGATTAAAAATATTGAAAAAGCTGCCGAGAGAATAAAAAAAGCAGTTTTAAATAGTGAGCAGATTGTTATTTACGGAGATGGTGACTTAGATGGAATATCTTCAATGGTTATAATCAAAGAATCAATAGATAATTTAATTTCTCTTCTTTCTAAAGAAGAAAAGGAATTGTTTCCAGTTGTTTTTGCTTTTTCTCCAGATAGAAAAAATGAAGGCTATGGATTAAATGATAAAGCTTTGGCTTTTATTAAATCAAAGGTAAGCAAAGGATTAATTATTACTCTCGATTGTGGAATTACTAATTTTAAGGAAATTGAGGATGCTAGAAATAGTGGTTATTCGGTTGTGGTAATTGATCATCATAAGGCAATTGGAGGAATACCTGAAGCAGCAGAAATTGTTGTTGATCCTAAGCAACCAGACGATGATTATCCTTTTAAAGAATATGCTAATGTTGGTATTGCTTTCAAGTTATCAGAGGAGTTGCTGGGAAAGAGTTTATCTCCAATGTTAAGAGATAGTTTTATTGAATTAACTGCATTGGCTACAATCTCTGATATGATGCCAGAAGTTGGGGAAAACGAACAATGGATTAAAGAAGGATTGGATAGGATAGAATATAGTCAGCGGCCAGCAATTAGAGCAATATTTTCCATTCTTAATCCAATGGATTTCGGTTCAAAGAGAGATATGATTTCAAAGATTAATAGTGCTTTAAACTCAGCAATAATTGAAAACCATATTCCCAAACCATATTTATTTTTAATTGAATCTGATTTTGAAAAAGCAAAAAAGATAGCGCAAGAATTATTTTTGGAGAGTCATGAAAAGCAGAGAGAAATAGCTGTTTTAACAAATGAATTGATAGAGAAAGTTTCGATGAATAATAATTCAAGTGTTATATTTGAAGGATCTTTTTTGTATGAGCCAGAATATTTAGGGGCTGTTGCTTCTCGTTTATGTAATTATTTTAATAAACCAGTTTTCCTTTATAAGAAAGGAGAGAATTTTAGTCGAGGAACGGTAAGAGTTCCCAAGGGAATGGATGCGGTTAGGGCAATGGAGAGTTGTAAAGAGTTGTTAATAATGTTTGGAGGTCATGCTCCAGCAGCTGGATTTACAGTTAGCAATAATAATATTTTTAAGTTTGAAGAGTGTCTTAAGAAGTATTTTAATTGAAAAAAGAGGTTATGACGCAACATTGGTGTCATTCCCCTTTTTTATTGATACTACTTTTTTGCCATCAGTGCTTTTTTCAATAACAACTCTTCTTTTTGAATCGTTGTTGGTTAATCGACCAATTAATATTTGGTTCGCCAATAATTCAATTTCAGTGTCTTTCATGAGCAGTATCTCCGCTTCTTTAGAAGTATAATATTATATCTTCCTTGTCAATACTTAAATTATTATTTAGAGTTATTGATGTATAAGTAAATATGCAGTCAAAGCCATTGTTTTTTTGGTTTTTGGATGGTATAATCTATTTTCCTAAGTTTTAAAGTATATGAATTTTAAACTAAAAGGAGAAATGAAGCCTAAAGGAGATCAGCCCCAAGCCATTGAAAAGTTAGTTCAAGGTTTAAAGCAGGGAATGCAAAAGCAAATATTACTTGGAGTTACTGGTTCTGGTAAGACTTTTACAATAGCAAATGTAATAGACAGGGTGCAGAAGCCGACGCTGGTGATTTCGCATAACAAAACTTTAGCGGCTCAATTATGTAATGAATTTAGGGAGTTTTTTCCTGATAATGCGGTTGAATATTTTGTTTCATATTATGATTATTATCAACCAGAAACATACATGGTTAATAGTGATACATACATTGAAAAAGAAGCACAGATCAATGAAGAAATAGATAGATTGAGACATGCCTGTACTCAAGCTTTGATGACCAGAAAGGATGTAATTATAGTTTGCTCTGTTTCGTGTATTTATGGATTGGGGTCTCCCGATGAATATAAAAAAGTAATGCATGTTTTCAGAAAAGGAGATAAAATTAATCGACAAGAAGTGGCAAGAAAATTAATTGATTTACAGTTTGAAAGAACAACAGAGGATTTGTTAATGGGAAAATTTCGACTAAGAGGTCAAACATTAGAAGTGATGCCAGTTAGTCAAAAAGTAATATATAGAATGGAAATTTCGGATAAAATTGATTCAATCGAATTAATTGATCCAATCAGAAGAAATATCTTAGAAGAAGTTAATGAAATGTCTTTATTTGCCGCTAAACATTATGTTTTAAATGATGAAATAAAAAAAGGGGCCTTGGTTGATATTAGAAAGGAGCTAGAAGAAAGATTGAAGTTTTTCGAACGAGAGGGAAAATTATTAGAACATGAAAGATTAAAGAGAAGAATCAATTATGACTTGGAGATGATTGAAAATATTGGCTATTGCCAAGGAATAGAAAATTACTCAAGACATTTTGATGGAAGAAAAGTAGGACAACCTCCTTTTACTCTGATAGATTATTTCAAGAATGCTGATCCCGATTTTTTAACAGTTATTGACGAGTCTCATGTTACTATTCCTCAAATTGGGGGAATGTATTTTGGCGATAAGTCAAGAAAGAAGTCCTTGATCGATTTCGGTTTTCGGTTAGAAAGTGCATACGATAATCGTCCATTGCAGTATTCAGAGTTCGAGGATTTAACCAAGAGGATGATATATGTTTCAGCGACGCCGAAAGAGGAAGAACTAGAAAAAAGCGAACAAATAGTTGAGCAAATAGTTAGACCAACAGGATTAATTGATCCTGAAGTGATAATTAGACCGATTATAGTTAAAGACGGAGACTCACAAATCGATGATTTAATTAAAAGAATTGAAGCGCAAGTTGCCATAAAAGAAAGAACTTTAGTTACTACTTTAACTAAGAGAATGGCTGAAGATTTAACAGACTATCTAGAAAAGAAAAAGATTAAAGTTAAATATTTACATAGTGATATTAAAACCTTAGAAAGAATTGATACAATTACTGAGTTGAGAAGGGGAACGATTGATGTAATTGTTGGAGTTAATCTTTTGCGAGAAGGATTGGACATTCCTGAGGTTTCACTGGTAGCTGTTCTTGATGCTGATAAGGAAGGATTTTTAAGAAATGAGACTAGTTTGATTCAAACTATTGGACGTGCAGCAAGAAATGTTAATGGAAGAGTTGTTTTGTACGCGGATAATATCACTAAATCAATTGAAAAAGCAATCAATGAAACTGACAGAAGAAGAACAATTCAATTACAGTATAATAAGGATAATGGAATTACTCCAAAAACAATTGAGAAAGGTATTAAAAATATTCTAGAACAATTTGGTCTTACTTCGAAACAATTAGCTTCTAAAAAACGTAACGAAAAAATATTAGAAATTGACCTGAAGGGAGATAATAGACCAATGAAAGAAATATTAAAAGATAAAAAGATCAAAATGAAAGAGGCGGCTGATAAGCTAGAATTTGAATTAGCTGCTATTTTAAGAGATGAAATTAGTCAACTAGAAAAAGAAGTAAAGAAAAAATAATATGCAAGATAAAATAATAATCAAAGGGGCAAGGGAACATAATTTAAAAAATGTTTCAGTGGAGTTACCCAGAAATAAAATGGTTGTATTTACAGGGTTATCTGGCTCGGGAAAATCTAGCTTGGCTTTTGATACAATTTTTGCTGAAGGACAAAGAAGATATATTGAATCATTATCTTCTTATGCAAGACAGTTTTTAGGAGGAATGCAAAAACCTGACGTTGATGAAATAGAAGGATTGTCACCCGCAATTTCAATTAGTCAAAAGGCTCATAGTAGCAATCCTCGTTCAATAGTGGCAACGATTACAGAGATTTATGATTATTTGAGAGTTCTTTATGCTAGAATTGGAGAGCCTTATTGTCCAGATTGCGGGATCAAAATTGAAAAAATGACTATTGATGAAATATTTAAAAAAACAGAAGAATTGCTTAAGGAAGAAGGGGTATTAATTATTATGTCTCCAATAGTGAGGGGAAGAAAAGGCGAGTATTATCAGATGTTGCAAGATACTTATGAGGCAGGATTTTCAGAGGTAAGAATTGATGGAAAAACGAAAAGCTTAAAAGAAAGAATACCATTAGAAAAAGGAAAGAATCATACGATTGAAATCGTGATTGATAAGATATATTTTTCGAAGGTTGATGATGATTTTGAATTTAGATTAAATGAAGCAATTGAATCAGCCGTTGATATGTCTAATGGTCTTTGTACGGTTATTTTTCCCAATCAAGAAGAAAAAATATTTAGTACGCAATACTCTTGCCCTAAGTGTGGATTTAGTTTTCCAGAAATAGAACCAAGATTGTTTAGCTTTAATAGTCCTTATGGATATTGTCCAGAATGTAATGGATTGGGAATCGAAAATCCTTTCTCGACTAATCCTTGTCCAGTTTGTGAAGGCAAAAGATTAAACAAGAATGCTTTAAGTGTTAAAATTAATGGAAAGAATATTTGGGAGTCAACCGTGATGACAGTTGAAAAGGCTTTAGAGTTTTTTTCTGAGACGGGAGAAGGTTTGAGTAAGAAAGATAAAGAAATTGCTGACATTATTTTTAATGAAATCAGAAATCGTCTTCAATTTATGATTGATGTTGGTTTGCACTATATCAATTTGAATCGAATGGCAGGGACATTATCAGGCGGAGAGTCGCAAAGAATTCGTTTAGCTTCTCAGGTAGGAACTAAATTGGTAGGAGCGTTGTATGTTCTAGATGAGCCAACAATTGGATTACATCAAAGAGATAATGAAATGTTGGTTAAAACATTGAGGAACCTATGTGATATTGGAAATAGTATTATCATTGTTGAGCACGATGAGGATACTATTATGACGAGTGATTGGGTTGTTGATTTTGGTCCTCGAGCTGGAAGGCACGGGGGAGAGATTATGTTTTCTGGTCCTTTAAACAGTCTATTATTAAAAGGAAAAGAGACTTCCAACTGTAAGCAATTAGGCAGTGCTCAAAAATCTTTAACTGGTAAATATTTAAGAGGAGAAGAAAAAATAGAAGCACCAAAAGAAAGAAGAGGAGTTTATAACAATATGCCGAAATTAAAGATTGTAGGAGCGGCGGAACATAATTTAAAAAACCTTAGCGTAGATATTCCTTTAGGTAGGTTGGTTTGTTTGACTGGGGTTTCTGGTTCAGGAAAATCAACTTTAATGAATAATGTTATATATAAATACGTAACAGGAAAACTCAATCGTTTTAAAAGAGATATTAAAATAAAAGAAATTAAAAATGTTGAATACTTAAATAAGGTTATTCGAATAGATCAATCATTGATTGGCCGTTCCTCTCGTTCCAATCCAGCAACATATACTAAGGTTTACGATGAGGTGAGAAATATATTTGCTATGACTCCAGAAGCAAAAATGCGTGGATACAAGCCAGGAAGGTTTAGTTTTAATCGGCCAGGAGGAAGATGTGAAAATTGTGAAGGAAAAGGAACTTTAGAAATAGAGATGCATTTTTTGCCGAACGTAGAAATAGTTTGTGATGTTTGCAAGGGGCAAAGGTTTAATAAAGAAACTTTATCTGTTCATTATAAAGAAAAGAACATTTCGGATGTTCTTAATATGACCATTGAAGAATCGGTAGAGTTTTTTAAAGATATTCCTTTAATTTATGACAAGCTCAGGGTTTTAAATGAGGTTGGTTTAGGATATTTGACTCTGGGGCAGCCAGCGACAACTCTTTCTGGTGGAGAATCACAAAGAATAAAATTGAGTAGAGAATTATCGAAGCATGGAACTAGTAGAACTTTGTATTTATTAGATGAACCAACAACAGGATTGCATTACGATGATATTAAGAAATTAATGATTCTTTTGCAGAAATTGGTTTCTCAAGGAAATACAGTTATGGTTATTGAGCATAATTTGGATTTTATCAAATGTGCTGATTGGATTATTGATTTGGGACCAGAGGGAGGAGATCAAGGAGGTAAAGTTATTGGAGAAGGGACTCCTGAAGAATTGTCTAAGATGCCGACTTGGACGGGAAAATACTTAAAAAGAATATTGAAAAATGGCTAACTGGCAAGATAAAATTAAAAAAATACCAGAGACTTCCGGAATATATCTTTTTTATAAGGGAAAAGAACTTATTTATATTGGTAAAGCCACTTCTCTAAGAAACAGAGTTAAGAGTTATTTGAATCCTAAAACATTGCGTCCAATAGAAGCGCGAATGAAAGAAGTGGATGATGTTAAGTGGAAAATTACGGATTCGGTTTTGGAAGCTGTTATTCTTGAAGCTAATTATATCAAGGAGCTTCAGCCAAAGTATAATGTAAAAACAAAGGATGATAAGAGCTGGAATTTCTTTGTTATTACAAAGGAAGAATTTCCTAAGTTAATTGCAGTTAGAGAGAAGAATTTAAAAAAGGAAAATTATTCCTATACCTTTGGTCCTTACGCTGAAATGAAGACTTCTCAGATTCTAAAACTTCTTCATTTTTTATTCAAAGTTTCGAGATGTGGTCCAAATCAAAAAAGATCATGTTTTGATTATCAATTGGGAAATTGTTTGGGAGTCTGTATAAATGAAATAAATTCTTATGATTACAAAGAAAAGGTAATCAAACCTTTGGTAGTCTTTTTGAAAGGAAAAAAGAAAAGATTGATAACTTTTCTTGAGAAAAAAATGAAGGAGGCTTCAAAAAAAGAAGATTTTGAAGAAGCAAAAAGATTAAGAAATCAAATCTTTTCCTTGAACAAAATTAGAGATTTTGCTTTATTAGACAAAAGCTTTCTTACTAACGAAAAGAAAAAAGAAAAGTCATTAAGAATCGAGGGTTACGATATTTCTAATTTAGGCAACAAGGCAATGGTTGGAAGTATGGTTGTTTTTAATGAATCTGGACCGTTGAAGAATGAATATAAAAAATTTAAAATAAAGAATGTTTTAGGGCAAAGTGATGTGGATTGCTTAAAAGAGGTTTTAGAGAGAAGGTTAAAGCATAGTGAATGGCCAATGCCAAATTATATCTTAGTTGATGGAGGGAAGCCGCAGGTTAGTACAATTAAGAAGGTTTTAAAAGAAAGTATTTTTAATATTTCAGTTATTGGAATTGCTAAGGGTTCAGAGAGGAAAAAAAACGAATTCTTTTTTGATAAAAATAATGAATTTGTTTTAGATAATGAAGACCTTTTAATTAGAGTGAGAGATGAGGCGCATAGGTTTGCTATTAATTATCAAAGAAAATTAATTAGAAAAATATAATATGGTATTTAATATGGCTATTATTTTTATAAAATAATTCATGAAAAAAGAAATAAAAACAATAGAACTTTTAGCTCCAGCTAAAAATCTAGCCACTGGTATAGCGGCTATTAATGCTGGTGCCGATGCTCTATATATTGGAGCGTCTAAATTTGGAGCTCGTACAGCAGCTTTTAACTCTTTAAAAGAGATAGAAAAATTAATTGAATATGCCCATCAATTCAGGGTCAAGGTTTACGTTACTGTGAACACTATTTTACGTGATGAGGAACTAAAAGAAGCTAATGATTTAATTTGGAATCTTTATAATTTAAAAGCTGACGGAGTGATAATTCAAGATATGGGAATATTAGAAATGGATTTGCCTCCAATCCAATTAATTGCTAGTACTCAGACCGATAATTATTTATTGGAAAGAATTAAATTTTTAGAAGGGGTTGGTTTTAAGAGGGTGATATTAGCCAGAGAACTTTCTTTAAATCAAATTAAAGAAATTAGAGAAAATACCAATTTAGAACTAGAATCTTTTGTTCATGGAGCTCTTTGTGTAGGTTTTTCAGGTCGTTGTTATTTAAGTTCATATTTGAGCGAAAGAAGTGCTAACAGGGGAGAATGTATTCAAGCTTGCCGATTACCATATACTCTAATTGATGGAGATAATAATACTATTGCTAAGAATAAGCCCCTTCTTTGCTTAAAAGATTTCAATCTTTCTAATAATCTTGAAGAATTGATCGAGGCTGGAGTTACTTCTTTTAAAATAGAAGGCAGGCTTAAAGATGAAGATTATGTTTCTAATATTGTTTCTTATTATAATAAGAAATTAAATGAAATAATTTTTAAAAGAAACGATTTGAAGAGATCATCTTTGGGAAATGTTTATTTAGGATTTGAGCCAGATTTAGAAAAGACATTCAATCGAACCTATACAACTTATTTCTTGAAGAGAAGACAGAAAGATGTTCTTTCTAATTCTCCTAAATCAGTTGGGAAATTATTAGGAAAGATAAGAGAGGTTTTTAATGATTATTTTACTTTAGATAAAGAAATTGAAATAAGTAATGGTGATGGGCTTTGTTTCTTTGATAGAGACAATAGTCTTATTGGAAGCAATGTTAATGGTTTTTCAAAGGGCAAAATATTCTTGAACGACATGACGGGGATCGTAAAAGGCCAAGAGATTTATCGCAATACAGATACAAAGTTTTTAAAAAGCCTTAAGACGGAAAGAAAGATACCATTAATGTTTTTATTTAAAGAAGAAAAAGATGGATTTTCCTTAACAATTAAAGATGAAGATGGAAATCAAGCAACTAGTAATATTAAGATAAGTAAAGAAGAGGCGAAGAAAAAGAATAGTGCACAAGAAATTCTAATTAATCAGTTAAGTAAATTAGGAGAAACAATCTATACAGTTAAGGAGACCAATATTAAATGGAAGAAATCGTATTTTATTCCAATCTCTAAGATTAATGAAATGAGAAGAATGGCCATAGAAAGCATTTCTTTGGAAAGAGAAAATAATTATAAGATAGAAAAGTTTAAAATTAAGGATAATAAGATTCCTTTCATTGAAAAGAATCTCTCTTATGAGTGGAATGTTTCAAATAAATTAGCTGAGCAGTTTTATAAAAAACACGAAGTTGATAGTATAGAGCCAGCTTTTGAGATTAAAAAGGGAAACAAGGTCATGACTACTAAGTATTGTTTGAAACATTATTTTGGCTTTTGTCCTAAAGAGGGTAAGACGGCAAAAGAACCGTTATATTTAATCAATGAGAAAGGCCAAAAGTTCCTTTTGAAGTTCAATTGTATTGATTGTCAGATGGAAATTTACATTACTGAAGGCAATCTTTATTGACAATAAATAACATTTCTTATACTATTTAGATAGTCTAATAATTATATAATCTAAATATATGCCAGAGGATCCAGATGAAATGATTTTTTCATTTTTCAATATTTATAATATCTTTAAGAAGCGGATGAGGGGGCTTCCTAAGGTTAATGTAAATGTGACTGAAATAGGAGCTTTGCATTTTATAAATAGAAATAGTCAGACGACTATGAAAGAGCTTTCTGAATTTCTTGAAATTTCACCTCCATCAACAACAGCTCTTATTGATAAGATGATAAAAGCAGGGATTTTAGAGAGAAGCTTTAACGATAATGATAGAAGGAATGTGATAATTTCTTTTACTGTTGAAGGAACTGAAATGTTTAAAAAAGCAAAAATTGAAAAAATTAAGATATGGAAAGAAATCTTTTCTTGTTTGAATGGAAAAGAGCGTCATGATTTATGTTCAATTTGTAAAAAGATGTTTCATGAGTTCAATTTGAAAGATAATCATTAGGATGGTATTATATATAAAATTAAAAATAAAAAAACAAAAATGAAATTCAAATTTAAACCAAATTTTAAAGCAAAAAAGACATGGATTGTAATAATGGCTATTGTTGTAGTTTTAATTATAGCTTTTTCTTTCATGTCTAGAGGAGACAAAGCTTCAAAATATGAAACAGTTAAAGTAGAGAGAGGCAATCTAGTTCAGACCGTTGATGCAACTGGAAAGGTAGAATCAGCCAATGACTTGTCTCTTCATTTCGATGGAATGGGAATAGTTGAGAATGTCAGAGTGAAAGAAGGAGACACGGTTAGAGCTGGACAATGGTTAGCTAATTTATCTTTGTCTCAATTAAATGCGGCTGTTGCTCAAACTCAAGCTTCTTTAGATCAGAAATTAGCTGGAGCAACTACTGAGCAAATAAATGTAGCTCAAAAGCAAATTGAATCAAATCAGATTGCATTAGATAAGGCCAAGAAAACATTAACTGATACTCAGGTTTTAGCTGATAGAAATTTAGCAGCTAAGTATTCATATGCTCTTAATGTTTTAGATGATTCATATATTAAAATATTTAATGCATATTCCGCTGCTAATGGTATAAAAGAAAACTATTTTCAAGGTAATGATCAAGAGGGTATTACTGTAAGAAATAATCTAGAATATCAGGTTAAAAATTCTAAAAATACTGCTAAAATAGATATTGATATAGCTAAAATTAGTGGAAAAACAGAAGATATTGACAAAGCAATTATATCGACTTTAAATTCTTTGAATAAGATATTAGTAGGATTGACTGCAATCAGAAATATTTGCGATGAAACAATTTATCAAAGCAGAGTCACCTCAACGGAGAAGTCTTCTCTTGATACTCAGAAGTCATATGTCAGTACTGCACAAACAACAATTTCTTCTTTAGAGAGTGATATTTCTGTTTTAAAGATTCAGAATGAAAATAATCTAAATAATGCGGAAGCTGTTGTTGATACAGCTCAAGCTGCTCTTGAATTACAGCAAGCTAGTTATGATTCTTTAGTGGCAAAGCCTAGAGATATTGATATCGCTTTTTATCAAGCTGCTTTAGACCAAGCAATTGCTAGCAGGAATAAAGCTATAATCTATGCTCCAATTGAAGGAGTTATAACTAAGGTTAATAAGAAGAAGGGGGAGTTGATTTCTTCTGCCGAGGTAATGATTGAAATGCTTTCTCCTCATTATGAAATTGATGTTGATATTCCTGAAACAGATGTTGTTAAATTAAAGACTGGTAATGATGTTGTAATTACTTTAGATGCTTTGGGTAAAGATGTTGAATTTATTGGCAGCGTTCTATCAATTGATCCAGCCTCAACAGATATTCAAGATGTTGTTTACTACAAAGTTAAGGTTGGTGTTAGTGATAATAATGCTGAATCATTTAAATCAGGAATGAGTGCCGATGTTTTAATTAAGACTGATAATAAAGACAATGTTTTATTTATTCCATCTAGAGCAGTGTTATCTAGAAATAACAGTAATGAAAAGTATGTTAGAGTTTTAAAAAATGAAGCAATTGAAGAAAGAACGATTAAGTTAGGACTTAAGGCTGATGATGGAAAAGTAGAAATTTTATCGGGCTTATCTGAAGGAGAAGAGATAGTGTTAAAAATTGCAAAATAATATGCTGATTAGTGTTAAAGATTTAAAAAAAGATTTTGTCAACGATGAAGTTATTACTCCTGTTTTGAAAGGAGTAACTTTTGATATTAAAAAAGGAGAGTTTGTATCTATTATGGGGCCTTCTGGCTCAGGAAAATCAACCTTGATGCATATTCTAAGTTTTTTAGATAAATTAACTGAAGGGGTTTATTCTTTTGAAGATAGAGATGTTAGCAAGTTAAATGATGATGAACTAGCCGAAATGAGAAGCAAAAAAGTTGGTTTTATTTTTCAATCATTTAATCTTTTAAATAGATCTTCGGTTTTGGAGAATGTTATGCTTCCTCTAGTTTATACTAATTTTTCATCAGAAGAAAGAATCAAAAAGGCTAAAGATTTATTGGAGAGAGTAGGATTAAGTCATAGGCTTAATTATTCTCCTAATAAACTTTCAGGAGGAGAAAAACAGAGGGTTGCTATTGCGAGAGCTTTAGTTAATGATCCCGAGGTTATTTTTGCTGATGAGCCAACCGGAAATCTTGATTCTAAATCAGGAGCGCAGGTTATGAAAATTCTTCAAGATTTAAATGATCAAGGGCATACTATTATTTTGGTTACTCACGAAAAATCGACCGCTGAACATGCTGAAAGAATAATTCGTGTTAAAGATGGAGTTATCCTTGAGGATGTAAAAGTTACTCAAAGACAGAGAGCCAGCGGAGAGGTTCTTAATAAATAATATGAATATTTTTGAATCTATAAAAAATTCTTGGCAGATGATAATTCGCAATAAGGTGCGTTCTTTTTTGACAATGCTGGGAATTATTATAGGTATTGCTGCAGTGATGATTGTTTTGTCTGTTGGCGAGAGCGTCCAGGGATTGATTTTAAACGAGGTTAAAAGTATCGGTTCTAATTTAGTTGGAATTTTACCTGGTCATTCTGATGAAAACAGTCCTCCATCTTCTGTTTTTGGTATTGTTATTACTTCTTTAAAATATGATGATGGCGAGGCAATAATAAAAGAAAATAATCCGCACATAGAGTCGTTAGCAATGTATGTTTCAGGCAGTGATATTATTACAACAGAAGATAATAAAATCAGTTCTACTTTTTATGGAACCACTGCTAGCTATCTTGATGTTCAGAATTCTACAGTAGCTAAAGGAAGATTCTTTACTAAAGAAGAAGAAATGAGCAATGCGAAAGTAGTAGTTTTAGGTAGTCAGATTGCTAGAGATTTATTTGGCGAACAAGAATCGCTTGGTAAGAAAATTAAAATTAAAAAAACTAACTTCACAATCGTTGGTATTTTAAAAGCCAAAGGAGGCAGTTTGATTCAAAATGAAGATAGTAATATGTTTGTTCCGATTTCAACTGCTCAGAATATTCTTTTAGGAATTAATCACGTCAGTTTTATGAGAATAAAGATTGATAAAGCGGAAAATATAGATGGAGCAATAGAAGTTGCGGCAAGTGTTTTGCGTGAAAGACATAATATAGCTGATGAATCAGAAGATGATTTTAGCGTTAGGTCAACTACTCAAGCCTTAGAAAGTATTTCTAGTATCACCAATGCTTTAAGATTTTTCTTAGCAGCGATTGCTGCGATCTCTTTAATTGTCGGTGGTTTTGGGATCATGAATATTATGCTTGCTACTGTTCAAGAGAGAACCAAAGAGATTGGTTTAAGAAAAGCTATTGGTGCAAAGAATACTGATATTACCAGGCAGTTTTTAGTTGAAGCAATGGCAATTACTTTCATTAGCGGGATTATTGGAATAATCATTGGATCTCTTTTGTTGATTTTAATATCGATGATTGTCAATGCTTTGAATTATAAGTGGGATTTAATTATTTCTCCTGTGTCAATAATATTGGGGTGTGTTGTCTCGATTGGGATCGGCTTGATATTCGGAATTACTCCAGCTAAAAGAGCTAGTCTTTTGAATCCAATAGAAGCTTTAAGATATGAATAAAATATTTGCTAAAATTGAATCAGCTTTTATTAGTTTGATGCGCCAAAAAACAAGAACTTTTTTGACGATTATTGCTGTAGCGATTGGTATTGCTTCTTTAATTATTATGATTGCGGCTGGTAATGGACTTAAATCAATGGTTTTGCAAGAATTGGAAGCTTATGGTTCTGATGCAATCAATATTGAGGTGAGGGTTCCGGGGAAAGGTGCAGCTGGCAGTTCTACTAGTTTTGCTTCGGGAACAATTATTACTACTTTTAAAAATAAAGATGTTGAAGAAATTAAAAAAGTTGATAATGTCGAATTTTTATATACTTATGTTACTGGACAGGAAATTATTAAGTATCAGGGGGTGGCTAAAAGTACAATAATATTTGGTTATGGAGCTAATGCTCCTTTGGTAGAAAAAATACCAGTTGAATCTGGAAAATTTTATAGTGTTGATGAAGAAGAATCAGCATCTTCAGTTATTGTTTTAGGAAGCCAGATTAAGGATGATTTATTTGCTGATGATGATGCAGTTAACAAAATAATCTATGTTAGAGGTAAGCCGTTCAAGGTGGTTGGCGTGCTAAAAGAAAGAGGAGCTACTTTTGGCATGAGCATGGATTCAATGGTTTATATTCCTACTTTAACCGTGCAAAAGAAACTTTTAGGAACAGATTATATCATGGGACTATCAGTCAAAGTTAAAAATGCTGATAAGATAAATCAGACTAAAGATGAATTATTAGCCTTAATGAGAGAATTGCACGATATTGATAATCCTGATGAAGATGATTTTGAGGTTATGACAATGGCAGATGCTCAAACGATGGTGGGAACAGTTTTGTCAGCTATTACCATGCTTTTAGCGGTTATAGCTATGGTTTCATTGGTGGTGGGAGGAGTTGGTATTACAAACATTATGTATGTTTCAGTTATTGAAAGAACTTTTGAGATTGGATTAAGAATGGCGGTTGGAGCAAAGAAAAAAGATATTCTCTGGCAATTTTTATTGGAAGCTTCAATTTTGACATTTTTAGGAGGCTTGTTAGGCGTGATTATTGGAGCAGGAATTTCATTTTTAATTTATTATATTGCTATATCTTTTGGCATAAACTGGAGCTATGAAGTTTCTTTATTCTCAGTTATTTTATCGTTGTTGTTTTCAGCTTTAATTGGAATGTTCTTTGGGGTTTATCCAGCTCAAAAAGCTGCCAATATGGATCCAATTAGTGCGTTGAGGCAGGAATAAAAAATAAGAACAAATTGACAGTTTGTTTTAATTTTTGTAATATTCCTGTGGCGCTTTTACAATGTATTTTGTGCCGACGAGGTAATTATGCAAATAGTTACGACGGTGAAACCATTAGAAGTAAATAATCCTTGGTTTAAACTTCCAAGAATGAAAGCAGAACAGCAAAACGAATTTCTTGGTAAACTCTTGAGCATGGGAAGACTTTCAAGGACTCCAAGAGGAAATTTTATTGTTCTTTCGGACAGAAACAGTGATAGTGGAGCATTTTTTAATCCATCGTTTACCGATGGAACCACTCTATATTTTGTTGAAGAAAAGGATGTTATTTTTTATATCATTGAAAAACAATCAAGACTTAATAGGAACTTTTCTTATTATCGGCTTTGTTGTGGCAATTGTCATGACTAAAAACTAAGGATTAAGCACCCTTTTTTTAATTGAAAAAAAAGACTAGACCACTTATTAAAAACATTATTGCAGTAATGTATCTTAATGGTTGTTCTAATTTTTCCATTTTATTAAAAATTTTATCTATTTTATCGGTATTATTACTTAAATAAAAGGAAAAAATGATAATTGGTAAACTAGCTCCTAAGGCAAAAATCGGAGGTAGTAATAATCCAGAGATTGATTTTATCGTTAAAGGAATTAGTATTCCAAAAAATAGGGCAGCGCTATGGGGACAAAAAGCTAATGATAATATGACCCCTAAAGAAAAAGAACCAAAATATCCTTTTGATAAAGCGTTATTTTTTATTTCTTTATTATTATCTTCTTGATTGTCGCTATCTTCCTTATTGGCTAAAAGAAACATTACTATTCCAGAAATAGTCATTACTATGCCAGCTATTCTTTCTCCATATTGAGTTAATAAAGAAAGGTGAAAGGTAGATAGTCCGAAATAAATAAGAAGAGCTAGTAATGTATAGCTCAATATTCTCCCAAAGAAATAAAATAAACCATGAATAAATATACTCTTTTTTTCTTTAGAATTTTTTGAAACATAAACAATGGCTGCTAAATTGGCCATTAAAGGGCAGACATCAATGTTTATTAATATGCCCATTAGTATTGCTGTTATGAATTGTTCAATCATACTATTTAGTATATATCAAGTTTAAATTATTAGGAAGTTGTTTTAATTTCCATTTCATATTAAGATATATATATGGAAACAAATTTAACTCCTAAAATATTAACACTGTGTCTTATTAAAAAAGAAGGGATGGTTCTTTTGGGTATGAAAAAAAGAGGATTTGGAGAGGGAAGGTGGAATGGTTTTGGAGGGAAGGTAGAAGAAGGAGAAACAATTATTAATGCTGCTATAAGGGAAATGAGGGAAGAGTCTGGATTAAGAATCGAAGAATTAGAAGAAAAGGGATTGATCAATTTTCACTTTCTTGACACAGGAAAACTTTTGGAGGTTCATGTTTTCAATGTTATAAAATACAGTGGTGATATGATTGAAACCGAAGAGATGAGTCCTAAATGGTTTAATTTAGACGAAATTCCTTTTGAAAGCATGTGGGCTGATGATATTTATTGGTTTCCATTGTTTTTGAAAGGGAATAAATTTAAAGGTGATTTTGTTTTTGAAAATAATGACAAAATGTTAAGTCATAAGGTTGTAGCAGAATAATATTTTTAATAATAAGTAATTTAATTTTCATTTTTAAATAAAGAATATGTTTGAATCGAACAAGGGAACATCTATCGTTATAATGATTTTAAGTGTGATACTGCTATTGATTATTGGATTTTTTGTCTATTGGGAATTTCTTTCTTCTGAAACAAAGAAAGAAAATATCAATTTTTTTAAAGAGGGAAATATTTTGATCAATAATCCTGGCTTTGAGGAAGGTATTTGGTATTTATCTTATGAGACTCAAGGATCACCAGCTAATAGTATAAAATTATCTTTTGATGAAACAAGCGTTTGTAAAAATCAAAAAAATTCTTGTCTATATTTAATTGCTGGAGAGAGAGTTGAAATTAGAGGAATAGAAAGGAATAACGAAGTTTTAATTAAGGAATTAAAAGTTTTAAGTGATAATTAAAGCAAGTAAAGGGTAAAAATAAACACAAAAAATGATTAAAATATTTTTATTTGTAATAAAAATTAATTTAATTGCTTAGAGGCCTTTTTACTTTTTAATTTTGTGATATAATAAAAATATAATAATTAGTAATAAAAAAAATGAGTAACACAAAAAAACTTTATCGATCTAAAACTGATCGTGTTATCTTTGGAATCTGTGGAGGCTTGGGAGAATATTTCGAAGTTGATCCTTTGATTTTAAGAATTTTATTTATTCTTTTAACTTTTACCGGTGGCTCTGGTATCGTTATATATCTTATTCTCGCAGTATTAATTCCTAGTGGTGAAGGAAAGAAAGTAAAAGGCAAAGAAGTTAAGGAAGTGATTAGTGAGGTTCAAGGAAAAACGCAGGATTTGGCTGAAGAAATTAAGAAAGGTGGTAGCTGGATCAAGAGCGCTAAAAATATTATTGGACTAGTAATTATTCTTATGGGTTTAAATGTTTTATTTGATCAGGTTTTTGATATTAATCTATTTTCGTTTATTTGCTGGGAAGTGGTTGTTCCAATAATTGTGATTGTGATCGGAGTAATAATTATTGTTAGCAATAAGAAATAAAAAAGATGAAAAAGAAAATATCTAGGATAAAAAATAGTGAAGTTTTAGAGTATAATATTAATAAGGCTTTTTTAGGAATCTTTGCTCTTATTACTGGTTTAATATTTTTAGTAAATAATCTCAATATATATTTTATAGATGTTACTCTTGCTAATTTTTGGCCACTATTTATTGTTTTCATTGGTCTTTCCTTGTTTCGAAAGAAGAATATTACCTCAACTATTGTTGGAAGCATAGTGACAATAATATGTGTTATCTTGTTTTTTAGTTCTATAATTCTAAATACAACCAATAATGTCAATTTAGTTATTCAAGACGATCCTTCTCCAGTGTTTATTACTAAAGAGCTGGACACAAATAAAGCTGAGATTGAATTAAATACTGGCGGTGGAAAGGTGAATGTTTACGGAATAGAATCAGAAAAATCAATTTTGAGTCTTGTAACAGATGCTGTTGATAATGAGATTACTCAAGTAATGCTTGGTTCAACGCAAAAGATTAATATTAATCTTTATGGTGAAAATGATTGGACGAAAGGAAGAGGTAACATTAAGAATAATTTCAATGTTGGGATAAATAAAAATATACCAGTAGATTTTGTTCTTAGTAGTGGCGGATCAGATGATACAGTTGATTTAAGTGAGGTGATGGCAGAAAATATTAGAATCACCACGGCAGCATCTAGTTTATCTTTAAAATTGGGGAATATTGTATCCTCAGATGTTTCTATCGAGGCTGGAGCAAGTTCAGTTAATTTGATTTTGCCTAACGATGTAGGAGCGAGAATAATAATTGATTCTGGATTTTCTTCTCAAGAATTGTCAGGATTTTCTTTAGTTAGTGAAAATACTTATCAATCAATAAATTACAATTCCAAGGAAAAGAAAATAAATATTGAGGTAACAATGGGAATGGCAAACATTAAAGTTGGTTGGTATTCTCCAGTAAAGAAAAATGAAGTTAGTTTGTTTTATTACAATCAATTAGAGGATAAAAATAATACATGTAATGTTAGTTATATTTTACCAGTTAAAAGATTGATTGTTGAGAGTAATGATCAGATCAGAGACACGATCAATCTTTTGATTAAAGGAAAGCTTACTGAAAAAGAAAAAAGTGAAGGATTTTCTACAGGATTTCCTAACAATGATTTTAAGCTATTAGATTCAAGTCTTAACGATGGAATCTTAACTTTAAAGTTTAGTGAAGTCTCTGGATTTACTAATGGAGATTATTGTCGAGTTAAAACTCTTGGTTCAGAGATTATTAGAACAGCAAAGCAATTTTCTGAAGTGAAAAAAGTTGTATTTGAACCAAGTAATTTATTCCAACCATAAAATGAAAGTATCTTTTGACGGTGCTTGTCGTGAAGTAACCGGTTCATGCGTTCTAATTGAACTTGAAGGAACTAAATTTTTGGTTGATTGCGGAATGTTTCAGGGTGAAAGTTATGATAAGAATCTAAAGGAATTTTCTTTTAATCCTAAGGAAATAGATTTTGTTCTTTTGACTCATGCTCACTTAGATCATTGTGGAAGATTGCCTAAGCTTTTTGCGGAAGGCTTTTGTGGCAGAGTTTATTCAACGGCTCCGACTAGAGATTTAACTGAAATAATACTTTTAGATGCTCTTAAGGTTGCCAAGAAAGAGAATAGGATTTTTTGTGCCCCTCTTTGCACCGAAAGAGACATTTCTTTTTTAATGGGCTTTTTTACTTGCTTAAAATATGGAGAAGAAAAGGGCATTAATGAAAAGGTAAGAATAAGACTGAGAGATTCTGGGCATATTTTAGGTTCATCTATTTTTGAAGTATGGGCTAATGATCAGGGCAAAGACAAGAAGCTTGTTTTCTCTGGAGACTTGGGTAATCCTCCGGCACCAATCGTTAATGATCCAGATTTTATATCCGGTGCAGATATTGTTTTTGTAGAGTCTACATACGGAAATAGATTGCATGAGCCAAAGAAAAAAGGGATAGAAGTATTGAAGCAAAAAATCGAAGAAACTATTAAAAAAAGAGGAGTTTTAATGATTCCAGTTTTTGCATTAGAGAGAACTCAAGAACTACTTTATTTTTTAAATGATTTTATAGAAAGCAATAAGATATCGGGTATTTCAGTTTTCTTAGATAGTCCTTTGGCAATAAAGGCTACGGATATATATAGACGGTATGTTGATTTTTATGACAAAGAAGCAAAAGATTTAATTTTTAAGGGAGATGATTTATTTGACTTTAAAGGATTAGAAGTTATTAGAAATGAGTCGCAATTAGGAAGGGTGGATAAAGCAGAACTTCCAAAGATAATTCTTGCGGGGAGCGGAATGTTTGAGGGAGGTAAGATTAGGAGTTATTTAAAGAAATATTTAGGGAGTCCATTGAATACTTTATTAATAATTTCTTTTCAGCCGAAGAACTCTCTAGGAAGAAGACTTTTGCAAGGAGAGAAGTCTATTGAAGTTGATGGAGCGAAAGTAAAGGTTAGGGCAAACGTAGCTAGTATTTTTTCTTTTTCTTCGCATGGAGATAGGTCATTTTTATATAAATGGATAGAAGAGATTAGTAAGCCTTATCCTAAGAAGATATTCATAATTCACGGAGAGGATGATTCTGGAGAATCATTAGTGCAAGCTTTAGATGGGACAAGCAAAGGAGAATTAATTGTTCCTTTTTATGGGACTAAATATGAGATATAGTAGAATTTAAATATTTATGTTATTGTATTGTCAATAAATAGAATAATAGGGTAAATAAAAATATGAATAAAAGATATTTTTTAGTTGTTCTTTGTTTGTTCGTAGTTTTCTCTTGTACGGGGCTAGTATCGGCTGCTGATAATCAGCCAGCTAAAACTGGTCTTTTTCAATCCATAATTAACCTTTTAACAAACAAGGGAAAGGCAACCGTATCTGATCCTTTACCTGCCTTCAAAACTTCTCCTTGTGGAAGCTATGGAGATATCAATAATGATGGTAAAATCACTATTGATGATGTTAATTTAGGTTACGAACAGATAGATAATAATACATCTTTTTTATCAAATATTGATGTTGATGGAAGTGGTTTTGCTGGATTTAATGACGTTGTCATGATCAATGATTATCTAACTGGAAAGATATCTACTTTTACTGTTTGTAGCTCTACTACTAAACCTGTTGTTACTTGTACTGATTCTGACGAAGGAAAGAATTATTTTGTAGCGGGAGCAACTAAATGGGGGCCATTAGAAGGACAATATCAACAAGCAACTGATGCTTGTGATGCGGCTGGAAAGACTCTTTCTGAATATTATTGCTATTACTCAGAAAATCTTAATGGTTATTATTCTGGAGTAGAATACTCTACTTGTCCTAATGGTTGTAAGGATGGTGCTTGTATCGAAAAACAAGTTACTACAAAAGACTATTCTAGATTTAGTGTCACTGAATTAGTTGAAGATAATTTACCAGAATCGATAACTTTCTGGACTTCGGCTCTTTGTCCGACTGCTCCTAGATTTGCTTATGTAGTTCCAGAAGGATATTCTGCAGTTAGTTGTGAGAGCGGATCATTAGGTTCTCATGGTGGTTGTTCCTTTTGTGCGATGTCTAAAATTAAATTAGGTATGTCTACTGTTAATAATTGTTCTTATATATATTCAAACTGGTCTGCCTGTCAAGATGGTACAAGAACAAGAGAGGTAATAGCTGCATTTCCAGATAGATGCGTAGAAGGAAATCCAGTTCTAAAAGAATCTTGTGATGCTACTCCTAGTTGTGTTAAAGAGGGTTTAAGTATTCCAGTAACATCACTTGGACTTAATCAGTCTTGTTGTTCTGGTCTTACTCTTTGTCCAGTTTCTGCTGGAAAAGTTGGTATTCGCGGAACTTGTCAAAAAAGTTGTTCGGTAAAAGCTAATCCTACACTCAATGTTATCACACCTCTTCAGAGCAATAAAGAGTTTTTACAGGTTGGTAGTGATTATAAGATAAGCTGGAATGCTACCAATCTTCCTAGTTATGCGAAAATACATATAGCTCTTTTCAGGAGCAATGATTCATATTTTATTCCAGACGCTAGCTTTGAAAGCATAGAAATTGTTAATGGGCTACCAGCTACTCAAAGAGAATATATGTGGAAGGTTGGGCCTGGTGACGGTTGGGCTATTGGGCAAAAAAAGAATCAATCAATTTTTGCAAAACTTTTTGGAATAAAAGAAGTTAATGCAGCTTCTCCTTATAATTATATTATATCTGTCAGTGCTACTTGGGGAGATTCTATTACGAGTGTTGATAGTGATTATGTGACAGGATCAAGTGGAAATTTTACCATGGGAACTTTTCCTGAATGTATAAAAGAAAATCAAATTATTATAGGAGCCACTCAAAAATGTTGTTCGGGGCTTATTCTTTGTCCTTTTGCATCTGGTGGAACATGTAAGAGCAGTTGTGATTCAATAACTCCTTCAAATGATGCAACTTTGTCATTTGGAGTAGATGTATCAACTCCTCTTCCTTCTAATGTGATGGTTGGGTCAGAGAATAGTTCTTTTTTGAATATTAGATTGAGTTCTGAAAGTGCGACAGTTGATGGTGCCCGAGATATGAAAATTAAGTCAATAGTAATTGATAGAATTGGAGGATCTAATTATGATTTGAAATCGATTAAGTTATTTGATGGGACTACCTTATTGGGAACATCGACAGTGTCTTCTCAAGGTTCAGGAGAAATTATTGCTACCTTTTATCCGAATATTGTAGTTACTAAGCTAACGAGAAAAGTGTTAACTCTAAAAGCTGATATTAGTTCTAACGCAACTATTGGTGATGCAATTGCTCTTAAGGTTCGTCATGTAGACGCAAGTTATGGTTCATTAGGATATGCAGCCATAATAAAGAAAGATGGTAAGACTATTGGCAATACAATGACCATTGTTCCAAATCTTTTAGGGGGAAGCGCTTGTGGCTCAGCTCATGGAACAACTGTTTCTAGTGTTCCGACAACAAATCTTTGTAAAATGGGAACTGCGGGAATCGTTAGTTCTGGTGTTGGCCTTTGGAGTTGGGCCTGTCATGATGGGAATAATATTGTGGCACTTTGTTTTGCCAATAAAAGTGTTTCAAATGAGTGGAAAATATATACAGATAGTAAGTATGGATTTAGCATAAGTTATCCAAATGAATGGGGAGTTAGCACAAATGAATTGAGAGGAGCTCCAGATTTATTATTTTGTGCACCAGAAGATAAAGACCCAGCCACTGGAGAATGTAAAATGTTGAGTACTTCAAGAATTTCGTACAAAGAATCGTTCATTAAGTTATTTTCTTATTCTAATGTTCAGGAATTAGGTTCTAATAGCGCTTATCATTATTTAGGATCCAAAAATGGAAAATATTATTACTTAAATAGCACGGTTTCTACTTATGATTCTATAGCTAAGCAAATGATTTCTACTTTTAAATTTACAGATACACCTAATTGTTCTCAGGAATATAATCCAGTTTGCGGAGTTAATGGAAAAACCTATTCTAATGAATGTTTAGCTAGAGAGGACGGGACCACTAAGTCTTATGTTGGTGCGTGTAAAAAAACAACGACAGATATTCCTAATCCCGACAAACCATTAAATCAAATGAGTAGAGAGGAGCTTATTAGTTACTTAATGAAGCTTATTCAAGCATTATTAGGCGAAGAAACTACAACTCCTATTTCTACTGCTTGCAATGATTCTGATGGTGGACAGAATTATTATACATTAGGAAAAACTACTGGTCTTAGTGTTTATCAAGGGAAAAATCAGGTTACAAAAACTGATTATTGTATTCAAAAAAAATCTGGTAATATTTTTAATCTAAATCAAACCATTGACGATCCTTATTCTGCTGGAAAAGTTACTAAGTGTGATAAGGATTGTGCGATAATGGAATATTTCTGTGGGGAAGGAGGAGTTGTTGTTGCTAATGCTGTAGCTTGTCCTAATGGTTGTAATGATGGTGCTTGCACTAAATCAAGCGTAGTCCCTTCTATTACAGTTCTTACGCCTAATGGAGGAGAGAATTTACAATGGGGAGAAGCATATGACATTACTTGGAAGTCTTCTGGAGTAGATAAGGTTGATATTAGCATAGAATTTGAAGGGAGTGGTGGTTTAGGGCTAGCAACTGGAGTAGCTGCTTCCTTAGGAAAATATAGTTGGAAAACAGACACAAGATCACAAAGTAATTTGCATAAAATAATAATTGCTGATTCAAGTAATGGTAAGGTTATTGATAAGAGTGATAATTATTTTGGTATTAATGTATCGGGAATAGATGATTCTTCATGGAAAACAATTAAAGATCTTACCCAAGGGGTTAGTTTTAAGTATCCAAGTAAGATAGGTGATTATGTTTCATTACCTAGTGCTAAATGGCCACCTAAGGTTATGATTAATCGAGGATCCCATGAATGTACGGTAAAAACAATTGTTGGTGGTAATGAGTATTGTTTTTCAGTAGAAAAAGAAGGATCTGCAGGAACAGAGTATAATAGTTTTTTGTATGAAACGCCTAAAAACGGAAAGGTTATTTCTTTAAGCTTTACATTAGGCTATATTAATTGTAGTAATTACGACGAACCAGAGAAAACCAAATGTGAGAAAGAGAGAAATAGTCTTGATATTGATAAAATTGCTGATCATATAATTAGTACTGTTAGCGTAGAATTAAGTACGGATTTACCTGTAAGTAGTATTGTTTCTCATTGGGCTTTAGATGATATGTTTGGAACCATAGCTAAAGATTCTGTAGGAGTTTCTACTGGAACTTTAATTGGTGCGCCAGTATCAAGAGCTGAGAGTCACAGAATGCCAGGATCTTCTTTTTCTTTTGATGGTCTCAATGATTATGTTTCAATACCATCAGGGAATGATAATAATTTCAGCTCGCAAATGAGCGCTTCGTTATGGGTAAAAGGAGGTAGTCAGAATAATAAAATAATAATGGGTAAGTCTATTGGTGGAGGAAAGTCTTGGGTTGTAGGTATTAACGCTGGTAAGCCATATGTTAGTATTTCGCAGGATGGACAGCAATACGTTAACGTAATTTCTCCTAACGTTGTTCTAGATAATGAATGGCATCAAATTACTTTTACTTGGGGGAACTCAACTCTTAAGCTTTATGTTGATGGGATAATTATTAGTGTTTCTGCTGCAAACTTTTCTACAATTTATAACTCTAATATGCCGATAACAATTGGACAGGCTAATTTTTATGGGTATTATCAAGGTTTAATCGAAGATGTTTATTTATATAGCCAGGCTCTTTCAGAAGAACAAGTTCGAGCCGTTTATCAGTCTTACTAAATCGATTATTAAGATAGAGGCAAAATCTCCTTTATGGGAGATTTTTGCTTATTAAAACTTTACAAAGTGTTTAATAGTGTTAACATTAATGTATAATAATAAATGAATTTAAAACTATGGAAATTTTAGAAAAAAGTTTGATTAAAACTTCACTAATTTTAGGAATTTTCTTAGTTATTGGAGTTAGTATAATTTCATATTCTCTTTATCAAATTAAGGCAGCCGATAATTTTTTAAGTGTAACCGGCTCAGCCAAACAAGCTGTCTTGGCAGATATTGTTAAGTGGAATGGTAGTTTTTCGAGAACCGTTAATTCTTCTAGTCTAAAGATTGGATACGCTCAAATGAAGGCTGATGAGGCAATTATATCTAAGTTTTTAAAAGATAATGGTATTACTGATGCCGAATTAACTATTTCTCCTATTTCAATGCAGGAGCAGTATAATTATAATAAGACATCTAGCACTCCGACTGAATATTCTTTAGTTCAGAGCGTAGCAGTTCAATCGATAGATATTCAGAAGATAAAAAATATATCAAAAAATACTCAAACCGTAATTGATCAAGGAGTAATTTTTTCGGCATTTTCTCCTGAATATTACTACAGTAGACTTCCTGAAATGAGAGTTAATCTTTTGCCGGAAGCGATGAAAGATGCTCAAGCAAGAGCTGAAAGTATAGCAAAAAGTACAGGAAAGAAAATCGGCACTCTGAAATCAGCTAGTATGGGGGTGGTTCAAGTTGTACAGCCCAATTCAATTGACATTTCTGATTATGGGAACTACGATGTATCTACAGTAGAAAAAGAAATCATGATTACCGTCAAAGCTTCGTTTTCGTTAAAGTAAATTCTTTAAGTTGTATTACAAGCTAGGGCGACCTAGCTTTTTGTTTATAGATTATTATGGAAAAAATTGAAAAGAAAATTAAAGAGGGATCAATTTGGAAGCAATTTTTCAAATTATCTATTCCTATTGCTATAGCTAATATTCTACAAGCAGTCTATTCAATTACTGATGCTTTTTGGTTAGGAAGATTAAATTCAGAAAGTTTGGCGGCTATTTCGATTAGTTCTTCAATAATTTTTCTGGTTATTTCTTTAGGGGTGGGATTGTTTATTTCGGGAAGTGTTTTAATTTCTCATCATAAAGGAAAAGAAGATCAAGAAAGCATTAATCATATTTCAGCGCAATTAATAATCTTGATGGTTATTGTTTCTTTATTTTTGTCTATTTTGGGTTATTTTATTTCTCCTTTTTTAGTTAAAATGATTGGAGCTGAATATCTTATCCCTTATGGCGTTCTTTCGTTTTTACAACTTTTCTTTGTTAGCACTTTATTTATTTTTGCTTTTGCCTTATATCAAGCATTAATGAGAGCACTAGGAGATGTTAAAACTCCATTATATATTATTCTATCGACGGTATTGCTTAATTTTTTAATTGATCCACTCTTTATTTTTGGGTTTGGTTTTGTGCCAAGATTAGGAACTGAAGGTGCAGCTTTGGCGACAATTTTTTGTGAATTAATAAATACTTTAATAGCTATTTATATTATTTTAAAGGGCAAGAGCGGAATTGTTTTAGCGCGGAAGCACTTTAAAATTGATTTAAAGATAATAAGGAAGATCTTAAGGGTTGGAATTCCTAGCTCGATGGAACAATTTGCTCGGTCGATGGGATTTGTAATTATCACATTTTTAGTGGCTGGGCTGGGAACAACCAGCGTTGCTGCTTATGGCGTTGGAGGAGAGGTTTTAGGGGCGATTATGGTTATTTCGATGTCTTTCATGATGGCTACTTCGGTTATGGTAGGGAGAAGTGTTGGTTCTGGTAATTACGAAAGAGCCGAACATATTACAAGATCGGTTGCTAAAATGTCTTTTTTGGTAATAACTTTTCTAGGGTTTTTATCTTTTGTTTTCGCTGATGGAATTTCAAGACTTTTTGTTCCCAATGATCCGGCAGTTATAGTGGAGAGTATCCAATATCTTAGAATTATGTCGTTATTCTTTGGATTTCTTGCTTTGCAACAAATATTTAATGGAACTTTCACTGGTTCAGGAGACACAAAAACATCAATGTTCTTAGCTATTATTTCTCTTTGGGTTTTACGAATACCAATTGCCTTTGTTTTATCAAACACTTCTTTGGGTTTTGCTGGAATTTGTTGGTCTTTTCCGATAGCAAATACCATTGCAGCTATTCTTGGTTATCTAGTTTTTATTAATGGAAAATGGAAAAAAAGAAGTTTAATCCATCATTGATTTCTCTTTTTTATCTTTTCATTTAAAAGATAAATTGATTTAATGGATAAATCAGAAATATCTTTAAAGTTCTTAATTGGATTTTCTTTAGCTTTTTTGATAGCGTATTCAATGAAATTTCCTCTGTCCGAAGTTAATAATTCACAAAATCCTTTTCCTTGAATTTTTTCCTC